>Ga0065724_108465_pt1 | contig 16632 bp, 15 predicted proteins | sample TheenrcSG05JP960_FD_59111 | JGI IMG/M metagenome (GOLD analysis project Ga0065724, IMG submission 59111) | Thermophilic enriched microbial communities from mini bioreactor at UC Davis - Sample SG0.5JP960 | ecosystem: Engineered > Solid waste > Grass > Composting > Bioreactor | place: USA... | reverse complement strand
CGGCAGCTCGCCCACCTCGTCGAGGAATAAGGTGCCGCCGTCAGCCTCCTGGAATTTGCCGATGCGCTTCTCGACGGCGCCGGTAAACGAGCCCTTCTCATGACCGAACAGGATGCTTTCGACCAGGTTTTCGGGGATGGCGCCGCAGTTGACGGTGACGAACGGTTTGCCGGCACGGTCGCTTTCGGCCCTGGATGGCACGAGCGATAAGCTCTTTGCCGACGCCGGACTCGCCCTCGATCAGCACGGGGATCTGCGAGCTGGCTGCCCGCTTGCCGAGCGCAACGACGCGCTGCATCGAAGGCCCGGCGATGAGATCGCTGAACGTCAGCCGGCCTTCCGACTTCTTCTTGAGCCGCGCAATTTCGCCGCTGAGCGCTTGGAGCTTGAGAGCGCTGCTGATCGAAACCTCGAGACGCTCGGGGCTTGCCGGCTTCACGACGAAATCAACCGCCCCTGCCCGCATGGCCTGGATGGCTGCGTCAATGGAGCCATGCGCAGTCTGCACGATGATCGGCGGAACGCCCGGTTCGTTGCGGAGCCGCTCGAGCACCGCCTGGCCGTTCGTGCCTGGCATTACAAGGTCGAGGAGGACGAGGGCGTAATCTCTCTTCTCGGGACCGGTAAGAATGTGGAGGGCCTGGTCACCGGAAGCAGCTGTCTTGGTCTCCAACCCAAATCGTTTGATGCATTCTTCAAGTAGACGGCGCTGGGCCGGATCGTCGTCGACGATCAATACGCGCTTTGGCATGATCAACTCGAACACAACGCAAACAACTACTACCGGAACTCGCGAGCGTGTGCCCGCCACCGGCTCCCCGCAGAGTGCACGCCAGCCGTAAACAACTGGTTGCCGCCGGACCCAAGCTGGTGCTTTTCGTTGGCCATACTCAGCTTGAACCAACTGCCAGAGACCCGCACATTACCCGGCAAGTCCCTGCCGATGTTTTCCAACTCCGGGAGTCCTCGAATGACCGTTGACCAGATGAGATTCACCATCCGCTCGCATTGGGCCGCACAAACCTCCTCTGCAGCAGCGACTGCGCCGGTCGATCTCGGCCCGATGCCCAAGTGGAACCTGAGTGATCTCTACCCGGCTCCCGACTCACCAGAGATCGAACGGGACTTCGCGACTGCAGCTGCGGAGGCCAAGCGACTCCGTGAGACGTATCAAGGCAAGCTCGTTGCCATGGGCCGGGATGGTGCGGCCCTCGCGGAAGCTGTGCAGGCCTACGAGAAGCTCGCCGACCTCATGGGGCGCCTCGGCTCCTACGCTGGCCTGCTCTATGCAGCCGATCAGTCCGATCCGGCGCGCGCGAAGTTCTACGGCGATACCAGCGAGCGGCTGACGAACATCTCGAAGGATCTCATCTTCTTCGAGCTGGAGCTCAACCAGATCGACGATACGGATCTCGCGGAGGCGCTGAAGGACCCCGCGTTGGCCCGCTACAAGCCGTGGTTCGACGATTTGCGGAGAGAAAAACCGCACCAGCTCGACGAAAAGCTTGAGCAGCTCTTCCACGAAAAATCCCAGACCTCTCGCGCCGCATGGGATCGGCTGTTCAACGAGACGATGGCCGCGCTGCGCTTCCCCGTTGAAGGCGAGCCGGAGCCGTTGCCGCTCGAGCCAACACTCAATTTGCTGACCAATCCCGACGAGAACCGCCGCCGCGCCGCTGCCGAAGCCCTTGCCCAAGTTTTCAAAGAAAACCTGCGGCTGTTCACTCTCATCACGAATACGCTGGCCAAGGACAAGGAGATTTCGGACCGCTGGCGCAATTTCAAGGACGTTGCCGACTCCCGTCACCTCGCCAACCGCGTCGAAGGGCCGGTAGTCGAAGCGCTGGTTTCGGCGGTGCGCGCGAGTTATCCCAAGCTCTCCCACCGCTACTACCAGATGAAGGCGCGCTGGCTGGGAAAGGATCGGCTGGCCCACTGGGATCGCAATGCGCCGCTACCGGAGAAGCCCGAGCGTATCGTGCCCTGGTCTGAGGCGCGCGAGATCGTGCTGACGGCCTACAACGGCTTTTCGCCAGAGATGGCGAACATCGCCCGGAAGTTCTTCGACAATGGCTGGATCGACGCGCCGGTCCGTCCAGGCAAGTCGCCGGGCGCCTTTGCGCATCCCACCGTGCCGTCAGCGCATCCGTACGTGCTGCTGAATTACCAGGGGAAGTCGCGGGATGTGATGACGCTGGCCCATGAGTTGGGCCACGGCGTGCATCAGGTGCTTGCCGCGCCGCTTGGGCCGCTCCTCTCGCAAACGCCGCTCACGCTCGCCGAAACAGCTTCCGTGTTCGGTGAAATGCTCACCTTCCGCGCACTGCTGGCGGACGCAAGAGATGCCCGCGAGCGCAAAGCGCTGCTCGCCTCCAAGGTGGAGGACATGCTGAACACGGTTGTTCGGCAAATTGCGTTCTACACCTTCGAGCGGAAGGTCCACGAGGAGCGGCGGCAAGGCGAGCTAACTCCCGATCGCATCAACGAGATCTGGATGGAAGTGCAGAGCGAAAGCCTGGGCCCGGGCATTGAGCTCAAGCCGGGCTACGAGGTCTTCTGGACCTACATCCCGCACTTCATCCACTCGCCGTTCTACGTCTACGCCTATGCATTCGGCGATTGCCTTGTGAACTCGCTCTATTCGCTCTACGAGGATGCCCACCCCGATTTCGTGGCCAAGTACTTCGACCTGCTGAAGGCGGGGGGCTCGAAGCACCACTCCGAGCTGCTGGCACCCTTCGGGCTCGACGCCCGGCAACCTGAGTTTTGGCACAAGGGCCTAAACGTCATCGAGCGGATGATCGACGAGCTGGAAACGCTCGATAAAACGGTAGCCTAAATGCGGGCCTACATTTCCTGCGCCCTCTCCCACAAAGGAGAGGGCGCAGACCGCCTTACGCAAGCCCGGCCAGCGCGGAAATGGCCATATCCGCAATCAAGCCCAGGAACAGGGCCCAGCCCACGTCCCGGTTCGAGCGGAACCGGCGGAGGCAGTTGGCCGGGTCGTCAATATCAAGCGTGGTCACCTGCCAGGCCAGCGCAATGGCCACAACGGCCAGGGCCGTGAAAAAGATGAGGTGCGCGCCAGCGAGGAAGCCAGCGATGGCCCAGAGGACCACGGCGCCCGCATAGAAGCCACCGACCCAATCCTGAGTTGCATCCCCAAACCGAAGAGCTGTCGACTTCAAACCAAGGAGAGCATCGTCCTCCTTGTCCTGGTGCGCATAGATCGTGTCGTAGCCGATCGTCCACAGCACGCAGCCCGCGTACAGCACCAGCGGCGCGGCGCTGAGCTCACCGTAGACGGCAGACCAGCCTACCAGCGCGCCCCACTTGAACGTCAGCCCCAGAACGACCTGAGGCCAAAAGGTAAAGCGCTTGAAGAACGGGTAGATCGCCACAAGGCCCAGCGACGCGATGCCGAGCCAGATCGTGAACGTGTTGAACTGGAGCAGAACAACCAGGCCGACGAGCGACAACCCGATGCCGAACAGCAGCGCCTGAAAGACGCTGACCTGGCCGGAAGGAATCGGCCGCAAAGCTGTCCGCGCAACCTGTCCGTCGTAGTTTCGATCGACGATGTCATTCCAGGTGCAGCCCGCCCCCCGCATCACGAACGCGCCGATAAAGAACAGCACCACGTACCAGAGATTCGGATAGGGCCGGCCGCGCGAAAGCTCCGCCAACGCCAGCGACCACCAGCATGGGAACAGCAGCAGCCAAGCCCCGATCGGCCGATCGAAACGGCCGAGCTTCAGGTACGGCCGGATCGCGGCGGGTGCATGCCGATCCACCCAGTTGTCAGGCGGAGCGTCGGCAATGATCTTCGAGGTGTTGGTCGTAGCGTCCATCGCAACGTTTGCAGGTTGGCGAGCAAGTTGCCCAGCTACGAGCACGCGATCGCAGCCACAAGATGGCACGTTGAACTGGCTCTGCAACCACGCGGGCTACCACATCAAGACGCCTTGCGCTATCAGGCGCCATGGCCATTCACGACTTCAACGCACAGCGCTTGTTTGTACAGCAGCCCCTGCACGGGGCGNGCGCTCATCCGCTGCTCGGACGATCAGGCGAACTATTTGCGCAACGTACTGCGGCTTGCGGCCGGCGCCGAGATCCTGATCTTCAACGGATCGGATGGCGAATGGCGAGCGAAACTCCACCTCGAAGGCAAACGGGGATGCAGCCTGGAGGCCATTGAGCAGGTACGCCCGCAGGAGGGCGGTCCTGACATCGACTATCTGTTCGCGCCGCTGAAACGCGCGCGGTTGGACTACATGGTCCAGAAAGCGACGGAGCTCGGCGTTGCGAGATTGCGCCCCGTACTGACCCGGCACACCATTGCCGAGCGCGTTAACGTGGAGCGGATGCGCAGCAACGTCATCGAGGCGGCTGAACAGTGCGGCATCCTCCGCATTCCCGAGATCGCCGAACCGGAGAAGCTGGACCGGGTACTCGATCGGTGGGACGCTGCTCGACCACTTGTGTTTTGTGATGAGCGGGCGGACGTGCGAGATCCGATAACCGCCCTTCGATCGGTTTCGCAGGGTCCCGTTGCCGTGATCATCGGCCCGGAAGGGGGCTTTGCTCCCGAGGAACGCGAGCGACTTCTGGCCCTACCGTTTACGGTGCGGATTTCGCTTGGACCGCGGATCATGCGGGCCGATACCGCCGCCGTTGCCGCGCTGGCTCTCGTGAACGCTGTCCTGGGCGACTGGCGCGGGGCGTAACCCACGGCCCTTGAGCCGGTTATAATGACCTCGTCCCTGCGACCGCTAACGAGCACTTGTGCTCGGACCGGAGGGCGGCAATAAAGCAGTAGCAATTCTGCAGTCCCGAACTTTTGAACAATCAGAGGCCTTCATGTCGACCCGCCAGGATGGAGCGCAGCCCAGCCCGACCGTTCAGTCGAAGGACGATCTGGTGCAGTGGATCGCGGCGGGCTCCAAACCAAAATCCGCCTGGCGGATCGGCACCGAGCACGAGAAATTCGTTTTCTACACGAAAACGCTTGAGCCGGTGCCTTACGAAGGGCCCCGCGGCATCCGCGCCCTCATGCAAGCGATGATCGATCGCTATGGGTGGGAGCCCATCATGGAGGGCAAGAACATCATCGGCCTTAAGCGGCCGAAGGGCGAGGGAGCGGAGACGGTCTCGCTCGAGCCCGGCGGCCAGTTCGAGCTGTCGGGCGCGCCGCTAGAGACGCTCCATGAGACCTGCGCCGAAACGGGAGAGCACCTCAGCCAAGCAACCGCCATCGGCAAGGATCTCGGGCTCGGGTTCCTCGGCGTCGGCTTCTCACCCAAGTGGACGATCGAGGAAACGCCGCGTATGCCGAAACAGCGCTACGCGGTGATGACCCGCTACATGCCTCAGGTCGGCAAACACGGCCTCGATATGATGTACCGGACCTGCACCATCCAGGTGAACCTCGATTTCGGCGACGAAGCCGACATGGTGAAGAAGTTCCGGGTGTCCCTCGCGCTGCAGCCGATCGCGACCGCCCTCTTTGCGGCCTCACCCTTCAAGGAAGGAAAGCCGACCGGTTTCAAATCCCTCCGCTCCGAGGTCTGGCGCGACACTGACCCCGACCGCACAGGCATGCTGCCGTTCGTGTTCGAGCCGGGCATGGGATTTGAGCGGTATACCGACTATGCGCTCGATGTCCCGATGTATTTCGTCTACCGCAACGGGCGGTACATCGACGTTGCCGGTGCGTCCTTCCGCGACTTCATGGAAGGGCGCCTGCCGCAGCTTCCGGGTGAGCGGCCCACGCTCGAGGACTGGTCCGACCATCTGACCACGCTCTTCCCGGAAGTGCGCATGAAGCGTTTCCTTGAGATGCGTGGGGCCGACGGCGGGCGCTGGCGGCGCATCTGTGCCCTGCCGGCATTCTGGGTGGGACTCCTTTACGACCAGACCGCTCTCGACGCCGCCTGGGACCTCGTGAAGGACTGGACGGCTGAAGAGCGGCAGAGCCTGCGTGATTCGGTCCCCAAGTGGGCTCTTGATGCTCCGTTCAGGAAAGGAACGGTGAAGGACATCGCGCGTGAGGCAGTGGCGATCGCCCGCACCGGCCTCAAGAACAGAAACAAGCTCAACGCGAACGGGGATGACGAGTGCATCCACCTGCACTTTGTGGAAGACACTGCGGCAAGCGGACGCACGCCCGCGGACGATCTGCTCAGTCGCTATGAAGGCCACTGGCAAGGCGACATAAACCACATCTTCACAGACTACGCGTTCTAACCAGCTGCATATGGAGACAGTGCGGTTCAGGCTGTATTCATCGTATTCGAGCTAAGTCGGGGCGCTCGGAACGGGAGGTTACACGTGAACGCTAAGCTGCTCGTGCTGGCGCTGCTCTCCGGTGGGCTGGCGATCTCAGATGCGCCGGCCGTCGACGTGCAGCTTGCCCAGGGCGGCGCGTGCACCTCGTCTTGCCGGGCACAGTACAACCAGTGCCGGATCGCAACGAAAGGCTCGCCTTCTTGCGACGCGCAGTTCGCGGCCTGCATGCGCCGCTGCATCGCCACGCGCGGTCGATGATTTCCATCGGGGGGGGTTGATTGAGGCCATTTTGGCGTGCCACCTAGCCGCAGCTTCAACGCTGATGGCTCGACCCCATGACGACCTCGGCCCTATCACACAAGCCAGTAGAAGCCCTCACGCCTGAGGAAGCCCAGGAAGAGCTCGCGCGGCTCGCAGCGGAAATCGCTTATCACGATCGGTTGTACTATCAGCTCGCTCAGCCCGAAATCTCGGATGCGGAGTACGACGCCCTCGTCCGCCGCAACGCCGAGATCGAAGCGCGCTTCCCGGAGCTCATCCGGCCCGACAGCCCCTCGCGCCGGGTCGGTGCGCCGCCCGTCGAGACCTTCGGCAAGGTGCGCCACCGCGTGCCGGTGCTTTCCCTCAACAACGCGTTTTCCGAGGAGGAAATTTCTGACTTCGTGGACCGCGTGCGCCGTTTCCTCGGCGTGAAGCCAGACGAAGTGATCGAGTTCACGGCTGAACCCAAGATCGACGGGCTGTCGATCTCGATTCGCTACGAAAACGGCCGGCTCGTCGAGGCGGCAACACGCGGTGACGGGACCGAAGGCGAGAACGTCACGGCCAATGTTCTCACGATCCGCGGCATTCCGCATGAAATCAAAGCGCGCGATTTTCCGGAGGTCATCGACGTGCGCGGCGAGATCTATCTTCCGCACGCCGACTTCCAGAAACTGAACGCAGCCCAGGCGGCCGCTGGCCAGAAAGTGTTCGCCAACCCACGCAACGCCGCGGCTGGTTCGCTTCGCCAGCTTGATCCCAAGGTCACTGCCAGCCGCCCGCTGCGTTTTTTTGCCTACGCTTGGGGTGAGGCCTCTCAGCTTCCGGCGCAGACCCAGTGGGGCATGTACGAGGCCTACAAGCGATGGGGTTTCCCGACAAACCCGCTGGCCCGCGTTTGCCGAAGTGTCGATGAGCTGATCGCGTACTATCGCGAGCTAAGCATGCAGCGCGCGACGCTCGACTACGACATCGACGGCGTCGTCTACAAGGTGAACCGGCTCGACTTGCAGGAGCGGCTCGGCTTCGTCTCGCGGTCGCCACGGTGGGCCATCGCCCACAAGTTCCCCGCGGAGCAGGCGATGACGATCTTGCGGGACATCGAAATTCAGGTGGGCCGGACGGGCGCTCTGACGCCGGTCGCCAAGCTCGAACCCGTTACCGTCGGCGGCGTGGTGGTGGCCAATGCCACGCTCCACAACGAAGACGAGATCAAGCGCAAGGACGTGCGCATCGGCGACACCGTCATCGTGCAGCGCGCGGGCGACGTCATCCCACAGATCGTGGGCGTTGTGCTGGAGAAGCGACCGCCGCACGCCAAACCCTTCGAATTCCCGACCGTGTGCCCTGCCTGCGGCAGCCATGCCGTGCGGGAGATGAATGAGCGAACGGGCGAGCTGGACGCCGTGCGCCGCTGCACAGGCGGCCTCGTCTGCCCCGCACCAGGCGAAAGAGCGGCTTCGCCACTTCGTCTCACGCAATGCCTTCGACATCGAAGGGCTGGGAGAGAAGCGCATCGACAAGCTTTTGGAGCTGGGACTAATTAAGTCTCCGTCTGATATTTTCCATCTTAAATCTGCGCAGATTGAGGGCCTAGAGGGCTTTGGCGAGCTTTCTGCCCGCAATCTTATTGCTGCGATCGATGCGCGCCGACGCATAGCCATGGGGCGGTTCATATTTGCCCTTGGCGTAAGACACATCGGCGAGGTCACCGCCAAACTCATAGCCAAAGTTCTTTCCAGCAAGGAAGAGTTCCTTACCTACTCCGAACATGTGGCACAGGAACACAATCGTATTTGGGCAAGAGCATTTACTTCTCCTGCCAGCCCATTCACCCCACGTCCACAAAGCGTCGACGAGGAAAAAATACTGGAGTTCGGAAATCTTGTAAGGAGCGCATTTCGCAAAGAAGAGTACGCCAGAACTCAGTTGCGAATTTTGAAAGGTGTCGGACCCGTTCTTTCAAAAAAACTTACCATTGATCTTTATCGAGTCATCAGGACTTTTTTTGGCGAAAGCTTTTCTGAAAGACGAACCATAATCAGAGAGATCATAAGCTCGCGACACTTTCTGCCCGAAAAGCAACTTGCGAAGGTAATTAAAAACAAAAAACTCGATGAACTTGTTGAAACTATAGACCTATCTCTCAGCAAATGCGAGAACGCCTGGCTAGAATTCCAAGAAGATTATGAAAATCTTGTCGAGCACAACAAGGAAAGAAAATCCGAAAGGTCAACTATTTCTGAGTGGCCAGAATATTCAGCCTACGCGCGCGCGATTATGGGCGAGGAATTCAAATTGGTCGAGGATATTGCAAACCTTGAAGGGGTAGGCGATGTCGCCGCCTTCTCTCTCCTGAATTTCCTTCTTGAGGATAGAAATCGTCAAGAAATTCATCAACTACTCGATCAGATCGAAATCTTGCCGCCGGAGGCGACAAAACCATCACCAATTCACGGGAAGACCGTAGTTTTTACTGGCACGTTGGAAACCATGACCCGCAACGAGGCGAAAGCGCAGGCCGAACGCCTCGGTGCGAAGGTTGCCGGTTCCGTTTCCAAGAAGACAGACTACGTCATCGCAGGCGCCGATGCGGGCTCCAAGCTCAGCAAAGCGCGCGAGCTTGGCGTCACCGTTTTGTCGGAGGAGGAATGGCTGGCGCTCATCCACCAGGATTGAAGCCCCGCTCCGCGTGGGACGAGTTCGGACAGGGCACTTTCGCCATCCTGCCGGCCGCGATCGCCGTTATTCCGTTCGCCCTGCTTCTCGGCGCGCTCGCCGCGCAGAAAGGTCTCTCACCGCTCGAGGTCGGCCTCATGAGCAGCCTCGTGTTCGCCGGCAGCTCGCAGATGGTCGCCGTGGATATCTGGCGCGATCCGGCGCCGTGGGCGCTCCTTGGCCTGACGACGCTCACCATCAATCTGCGGCACGTGATGATGGGCGCCTCGCTCAGCCTCCATCTTGGAGGCTTTCGGCCGTGGCAGCGCTTGCTGGGGGTGGCGTTTCTCGCCGATGAAATCTGGGCTCTGGCCGAGCGCCGCGCCGCGATGGGCCAACTCCATCCCGCCTACTACGCGGGTTTGGCGGCGCTTCTCTATCTCAATTTCATTTGCTGGTCGGTGGTCGGTGCTATCGTTGGTCCAGCAATCAAGGATCCCGAAGCCTGGGGCTTCGACTTTGCCTTTACGGCGATTTTCCTGGGGCTGATCGTCGGCTTCTGGCGCGGCCCCGGCACGGCGGTCGTCATGGCCGCAAGTGCGGTTGCGGCCGTCATCACCCAAGCCCAGTTGGGTGGCGTCTGGCATGTCATCGCCGGAGCCATCGCAGGCATGTTGGCGGCGACGCTTCTCTCATTTTGGCGAGAGGAGCCCAAGACGTGAAACTCGACGCTGCCAATCTCGCAGCCATCATCGCCATGGCTCTCGCGACTTACGCGACCCGCGTGAGCGGACTCTGGCTGCTGCGGTTTGTTCGCGTGACGCCGCGAATGCAAGCCGCTCTCGACGCACTGCCGGTAGCCATTCTGACTGCGGTCATTGCTCCGGCGCTGATGAAAGGTGGTACCGCCGACATCCTCGCCGCAGGTGTGACGCTCCTTGCGGCGTCACGCCTGCCACTGCTTGCCACCGTGATCCTCGGCGTATCTTCCGCCGTGCTCTTGCGGCACCTGATTGGTTAAGCGCCCACTATCTCAGCCGATCGGTGCCGTCGCAGCTTCCAGCCAGGCGCGATCCTCCGGCCCGAGCTCCGCTCCGATCTCTTCCCGCACACGAGCGTGATAGGCATTCAGCCATTCCAGCTCTGCCGGAGTCAGCATGTCGGCCTTGATGAGCCGGCGATCGAAGGGAGCGAGCGTCAGGGTCTCGAAACCCATCACCTCGCGGTCGCCGCGCGGCGGCACTTCGGGCTCGGTGACGAGCACCAGGTTCTCGAGGCGGATGCCGTAGGCGCCTTCCTTGTAGTAGCCGGGCTCGTTGGAGATGATCATGCCCGGTTCGAGCACTGCCATGCCGCGACGGGAAATTGACTGCGGCCCCTCGTGGACGGAGAGATAGCTACCCACTCCGTGCCCGGTGCCGTGATCGTAATCGAGACCCTTCTCCCCACAGCGGCCGCCGGGCCAGGGGATCAAGCTCGAGCCCCCGTGTGCCCTTCGGAAAGCGAGCCGTGGCAATGGCGATGTGGCCCTTGAGAACGAGCGTATAGCGCTCCCGCATCTCCTCCGTTGGCTCGCCAATCGCGATGGTGCGGGTGATGTCGGTTGTCCCGTCCTGATACTGAGCCCCGGAATCGACGAGATAGAGCTCGCCCGGATTGAGCTTCCGGTTCGTGGCCTCGGTAACGCGGTAGTGCACGATCGCGCCGTTCGGCCCGGCACCGGAGATCGTATCGAAGCTGATGTCCTTCAGCGCCTGCGTTTCGGCGCGGAATTCCTCCAGCTTGCGGGCGACGGAAATTTCATCGAGCTGGCCGCCCGGAGCCTCCCGATCGAGCCAGGCAAGGAAGCGTGCAAAAGCTACCCCATCACGCTTATGTGCGGCGCGCGCGCCTTTGATTTCGGCCTCGTTCTTTCGCGCCTTCGGCACGAGGCACGGATCCTGCCCACGGACGATGCGCTTCGGTCCGCCGAGCTGACGCGCAAACCACCACGAGGCGGTATTGGGATCGAGCCTAACCCGCTTGCCCGCCTCCTTCAGCTTGGCCAGCCGCTCCTCCAGGGCTTCCGGATCGCTCACCTTCGCAAATGACAAATGCTTCCTTGCGTCAGCGTCGAGCTTCTCGCGGTCGATGAAAAGCTCAGGCTTCCCCTGAACTGGCACGATGGCATAGGCCAGCGCCACAGGATTGTGAGCCACATCGCTGCCGCGGATGTTGAACAGCCACGCAATCGAATCCGGCAGGGTGAGTACGACGGCATCCTGCCCCGCGGCCTTAAGCTCCTTCTGAAGCGCCGCAATTTTGTCCTGCGCGGAGCGGCCGGCGTACTCCAACGGATGCGGGTGGACTTTTCCGGTGGGCGGCGCTGGACGGTCAGCGCCCCAAATCTTGTCCACCGGGTTCCGGCTGAGCGGCTTGAGCTTGATCTGATGGCTTTCGAGAGCGTCCGTCAGCCGCTCAATCTCGTTTACCGTGTGCAGCCGCGGATCGAAGCCGACAACCGCGCCGGCCTTGAGCTTCCGGCTCAACCAGTCGGACAGTTGCGCCTGCGGGACCTGGAGAATTTCGAACCGTTTGGTGTCGACCTGGGCCTTGGCCTGAACGGTGTAGCGGCCATCCACAAACAAGGCCGCGGCTTGCCGCGTTATGACGGCCGTCCCTGCCGAGCCAGAGAACCCCGTGAGCCATTTCAGCCGCTCGGCTGAGGGGGGAACGTACTCGCCTTGATGCTCATCGGCTCGCGGTACCAGCACGGCATCGACCTTGAGCTCGCCCATGAGCTTGCGCAGCTGATCCACGCGATCGCCCGCGTTTGCCAAACGTTCAGGGGCTTCAAAGCTCTGAAACATCGGTTTCTCCGCGCTCCGTTGGCGTCTCACTCGTTGTCCGTCACCGGACGGTATCAATTTTGAAGAAAGTGCGAACGAAACAGGCAACCTGCATGCGTACACGGCATTGCTGCATTGCAGCAGTCTGTCTACCGCACATGCGAGAACGATCTATATTAGGGGCAAAAGCTGGGAGGATGGCATCGAACTGTCCCTCAGCGACAGAAAACAAGAACCCCAGAAATTATCAGAGATGAGCTGAGCATGAGCACCCCAATGACCTACGCCGTCAACACCATTCCTTCGACTCGGCGCGCGCCCGCTCAGTCGAAGAGCTGGATTCAGCGCGCTTTCGATCGACTTCTCTCCGCGCGGCATGCGCAGGCTGAGCGGTATCTCGTGGATTACTTGTCCGCGCTGAGCGACGAGAGGCTCCGTGAGCTCGGATACGGCGACGAAGAGATCCGGCAAATTCGAGTAGAGCGCCGGCTTCCCGAGTCCGTGAACTAAATCGAATTCCAACTCCCCGTTTCCCCCGGTGAGCGCTTCGGGCCGAGGTCATCTCGGCCCAAGCCTTGCTTCGCCCAAAAGAAGAACAGAGGACGAGTGTCATGAGCACTTCAACACATTTGGCGACCCTGAGCCATTACGCTGGTGCCGAGCGAGAGGGACATGCGATTGGCCATTCGCTGTGGCACTGGGTCAAGAAGCTCGTCCACCGCATTCGAACCGAGATTGAAGACACCAAGGTTCGGTGGCATCTGGCAACGCTCCCCGACGCGCTGCTGCGCGACATTGGCATTGCCGAGGACGAGATCCATCGCATCCGGGCCTGCGAGCGCTTCACGCCGCGAGCCTGGGCTGAGCGGATGAGCCACACGCAGCGCCATTACGACGCTTGACCAGCGTCAGCGTCGACCAGCCGGCCAAACGCCGGTGGTTGACGAGCGCGAACCCATGTGCCCGGTAGGTGGCAATCACTGGAGCCGCCTGCCGGTTCAACAATCCCGACAGAACCGTAACCCCGCCAGGCACCAGCGCCCTCGCGATATCCGGAGCGAGAGCAATGAGTGGATCGGGCCAGGATGTTGGCCAGGATCAGATCGTAGGTGCCCGGCAGCGTTCCTCTCGGTATTCCCTCCGCAACCCGCATCCGAATACACGTTGCCGCGCCATTGCGCCGGGCATTGCTGCGCGCAACCGCGATGGCCACCGGGTCATTGTCGCTGGCGTCGATTTGTGCGCCGCGAAGCACGCGGGAGGCGGCAATAGCGAGCACGCCCGAGCCGCAACCGAGATCCAGCACCCGTTCGAACTGCCGCTTCCGCGAGAGCTCGTCGAGCGCCATCAGGCAACCTTGGGTCGTTGCGTGATGGGCCGTCCCGAATGCCTCGCCAGCGTCGATGAGTAAGGTGTTCGGTCCGCGCGGGACACGCCCGATATCGTGGCTGCCGTGGACGATGAACCGACCCGCCGTTACCGGAGGCAGCGCAGCTTGGGAAATCGCGACCCAGTTCTCATCCGGCACTTCTTCCAGCCGAAGCGGAGGAACCGGGAATGGTAGCACTGCGCCGAGCTGATGGCTCAAGCCCTGTAGGTCAGGCGCCTCGTTGTAGTAGCCCTCCACCAACCAGTCCTCGCCGGCCTCGAACATCGTCATCGCATCGGGAGGCGGAAAAACGAGCTCGGAAAGAGCACCCGAAAGGGTGCGTGCGGCTTCCTTATCGCTGATAGTCGCGGAAATCTTGTACGACGGCATGACCTCACTCGGCCCAGCTCCCGACGATTTTCGGGCTGTCAGGGAGGTAATGCGCCATCGCCCCACTGTCGACAGGGCAAACCGTCAGGCTTCGGCTGCGGAACCATCCTCGAGAACGGGAGCCTCGAGCATCTCGACCCCTTCCCCGTGGTCCGAAGACGAGAGTTCGTCGAGAAAGGCGTCCCACCGCTGGTCAATCAGCGCGGCGGCCAGCTCAGGTGGCAACGTTTTCAGCGAACCGTCCGACTCCTCAACGACGATCCCCTCCTCAATCAGCCGCCCGAGCGCGTCCTCGATCTCGAAATCGACGTCGACGCCGAAAGTCTCCAGCATGTATTGCTCGATCGCGTGATCGATCGTCGATAGATCCGACCGCTTGTAGTTGCCCTTCGCGAGCACCGAGTAGAGCAGGATCTCCTCCTTCGTGTCCTCCTCGGCGGCGCGGCTTGCGAGCTTGATCAGAACCCCGCGATTGTCGGCCATGGCGTGGAAGTAGAGGTTCTGCGCCATAATGACCATGTAGCGCTGCCGCTCGGTGAAGAACTTCTTGCATTGGCGGAAAATGATGCCGCCCAGCCCAAACATGGCACCGGCTGCAGCGAGTGGATTGGTCGTCACAAGGGCCAGTTTTCCCGCAGCACTGAACGCCCCCCATACCAAGCCCTGCACCGCTGGTGATTCCCAGCTTGAGCTTGTCGAGCGGCCGGAAGTTCACCCGCGTGTTTGGAAAAACCATCTCGATGTCCGCGCGCGGGATATTCTTGAAGAGCTTCATGTAAATCAGGTCATCCCTGACGTCCGGTGCCAGAAGACTGCGCATCCGGCGCACGGCCCGGGTCGCTGCGCGCCGGGACACCTTCCGCTCGCGCATGATCTCCGCGACCCGCTGCTCCTCCGACTTGAGCTTGAACAGGACGAACAGCCGCCGGAAGATCGGCACGTCGATTTCCTGTTTACGGAGGAAACTGCGGACGGATCGGCGCTGATCTTTCCGAGTGGTGGCGCCACGGTAGTACACGAGCAGCTCCTCGAAGGCGTCGAGGTCGACGTGGAGGTCGAGCCCGTAGTGGGTCTCCCGCGTCAGGATCAGCTCGACCTGCTGCGGGTTGATGCGTGTGTAATTGGCCTGAGTAAGCAGGCGGTCGATGCCTTCCACCACCCGCTTCTGCAGGATTTTCCGCTCTTCCGGCGTATATGCCCGCGTCATCAACAGGTCGCTGTCCGGGCTGAACGGCTCATAGTCCTGTTCAAGAGAGAGAAGCCTCGCGCCGTACTGCTGCTGGCGCCAATAGTCGAGGTAGCGGAAAAAGCGTCGGGCGTGTGCCGCCTGCCCGAGCGGCCAGGCATCGGGCTCCGTCAACCGATCGATTAGAGCATACCGCGTGACCGGCAGAAACCGCTCCCGCTCGTCCGCCGTCGTACCCTGCAAAGCGTTCGCGCTCACTTGCGTTCTCCCGTTGAACGGCGCAGGCTGATCAAAGTCTGCCTGCGCGGTTGCGGGAGCTTCCCGACTCATATGCGGAATTGTGGCGGACATTGCATTTCCTCCCCGCGGGCACTTGATCGACGGCACGCCGGCAACGCCAAGCGCCGAGTTTGATCTATTCCGCCCGCCCCTTTTCGCGTACACAATAGGCCCTAATGCTCAGAATTTGCGAGCGAAATTGAGGGGGAGAGCGGCGCCGTTACCAAAATGGGACAGTCTTGGGTGGGGCCGTTAAGCAACTTTGACAAAATAGTCCGCATTGTCACAGTCATGCCGCTCTTGCCGAGCAGATAGACTGTTGCTTTCGTGCGGGGCTTGGGGGCTGATGAGTGCACGCTAGGTTTATGCCGCACCTGATCTGTCTTGCGTTGCTGCTCGTACTCGGGACGGGTGCTGCAGTGGCCGGCCAGGCTGTTGTCGTTCCCGTGAGCTGCGAGTCGCGAGACGGGCGGCTTGTCGTCTATCCCACCCGACCGAATCCCCTTGAGATCGTCTCTGAGCTGAACCGCCAGGTTTTCTCGGCTTGCCATCCGAGCAATACGAACTGGTGTCGCCCGATCATGCTCTACAAGTTCGATGTGGCTTGCGGCGGCGAGCGGGTGGCCTGGCGCGATCTTGCGGCTGCGGTGCTGGCCAGCAGCGGAACGCGGGCTTGGGTGGACAAGGACCGGCTGCACATCACTCCACCCAGAAAGTCACGGCTAGGCGACTGTGGCGCTGGCGATCCCGGCTTCACGAAGGACTGCGATCCGTGGGAACTGGGCGACAGCCGTAATCACTGGNTGCTCCCGGTCGGCTTCGCACCTGTGCACGAGGTTGGCGCACGCTTCGTCCCCTACTCGCCAGCCGACACTTCGAAACCGCCTGTCGCGTCCGCTCCTGCAGATTTCGAAACCGGCGCGATACTGCCGACCGAGCCGCCCGATACACAGGACGAAATCGAAACTGTCGAGGCCCAAATCGAGACGGACGCAAGCCCGCGTCTCGATATCGTCAACGAAAGCGCCGACGCCCCTTCTGCTCCGGCTCCCGTGAGAGTTTTCCGATCTGAAGCCGGTGGCGCGGCGGCGCCAGCAGATGCCAACGAGCCGGCCAATCCTGCCCGCATTATCAGCTCGCCCGAATTCGTTCAGGAAGTTTCCGCCGCTCTGGCTGCAGCGCAGGCGGCAGAAAAGCCGCGGGGCGAGGAGCAAGAAAATACCGGAACGCCTCCCAATGAGAACGCCCCCGCCCTGGGGGAATTTTCTGCCTCTTCCATCATCGAACGGTATCGTCCGTTGCTCTCGTGGCTGTGGGAGCAAGGTGCGGCAAGCGTGAGGCCGCTCACGGCGCAATTCGAGCGGCTGCCG
>Ga0065724_100382_pt1 | contig 16662 bp, 16 predicted proteins | sample TheenrcSG05JP960_FD_59111 | JGI IMG/M metagenome (GOLD analysis project Ga0065724, IMG submission 59111) | Thermophilic enriched microbial communities from mini bioreactor at UC Davis - Sample SG0.5JP960 | ecosystem: Engineered > Solid waste > Grass > Composting > Bioreactor | place: USA... | reverse complement strand
GCCGGGACCCGCGGTGGCATGCCGCCGNGCGGGGGAGCGGGTGTGCTCCCCGGGACGTATTGACGCCAGTGCGTCAGCGCCTGGGCGAGTGCACCAGCCGTCGGAAAACGCTGGCGCGGATCCTTGGCCAGCGCGCGCAGGATGATCGCCTCCACCGCCGGCGGGATGTTCGGATTGAATTGCCGTGGCTGAGGTGGCGCCTCGTGGACGTGTTGCATGGCGAGACCGATCGGATTGTCGGCATCGAAGGGAAGGTGCCCGGTCAGCATCTCGTAGAGAACCACGCCGAGTGCGTAGATGTCCGAGGCGGGTGTCGCTGGCTCACCGCGCGCCTGCTCGGGCGACACGTAGTGGACAGTACCCATTCCGAAACCCGCTTCGGTGAGGCTCACGTCGGTGAGCCCCTTGGCGATCCCGAAGTCGGTCACTTTCACGAATCCACGCTCGTCGACGAGGATGTTCTGTGGCTTGATATCGCGGTGCACGAGGCCATGCTGGTGGGCGTAATCGAGCGCTGCGGCTACCTGGCGGACGATGTGGATGGCCTCGTCGAGCGAAAAGGGGGCATGCTCGAGGATGAGCTGCTTGAGCGTCTTGCCGGGAACGTACTCCATGACGATGTAGCGGGTACCGTCGTCGCGCCCGACGTCGTACACGCTCACGATGTTCGGGTGACTGAGACGGGCGGCTGCCTGCGCTTCGCGTTCGAAGCGCCGGAGGAAGCTTGCGTCAGCTGCGAACTGGCCACGTAGCACTTTGATCGCGACAGGGCGATCGAGGACGAGATCGTAACCGCGGTAGACGACGGCCATCCCGCCCTCGCCGATCGGCTCGTCGAGTCGATAACGACCGTTCAAGACTCGTGTTTGCACTCAGCTCGCCTCTCTTCGCACTGGCGCAACGCAGCGTTCGGGCCAGCCCCTCCTCATGGGCTTATCCTACTACGTGCCCCAGCGTGCGTTGTGCGTTTGGCCGGATACCCCGTGGGGAAGGTGAGTACGGCGACTTCAGCCCTGATCCCTCTTCCTGTGGCAAGATGGAGTGCGAACGAGGCGGAGGGAACGGTTCGATGGGACCCTCGATGCGTTGCCGGCTCGGCGAGGCGCTCACGGAACGAATCGGGAACACTCCGCTCTTCTGCTTGCAACGGCTCCCAGCAGAGTACGGGGTTGCCGAGGGTGTTCAGCTGCTCGTGAAAGCGGAGTGGTACAACCCCGGTGGCTCGGTGAAAGATCGCGCGGCCTACCGTATCGTGCAGGAGGCGTTTCGTTCGGGCGCGCTCGGCAACGGCAAGCGCCTGCTTGATGCCACGTCGGGGAACACAGGTATCGCCTACGCGATGCTGGGGGCAGCGTGGGGATTCGGCGTGACGCTTGTCGTCCCGGCGAGTATCGGCGAGGAGCGACGGGCGATTCTCCAGGCCTACGGTGCTGAACTCATTTTCAGCGATCCGTACGAGGGGACCGACGGCGCGATCCGGCTGGCGCGCCAGCTGGCAGCTGAGCATCCCGATCTGTACTACTACGCCGACCAGTACAGTAACCCGGCCAACTGGCTGGCCCACTACGACGGAACCGGCGTCGAGATCCTCGAGCAGACCCGGGGGCAGGTGACGCATTTCGTCGCCGGTCTGGGAACGACCGGGACGATGATGGGGACGGGGCGCCGTCTCAAGGAGGCGAACCCGACCGTCGTGCTGGTCGGTGTTCAGCCGGACGATCCGTTCCATGGGCTCGAGGGGTTGAAGCACCTCCCGACTGCGCTGGTTCCAGCGATTTACGAGCCGTCGCTGATCGACCGGATGGAGTTCGTCGATACCGAGGAAGCGTATCGACTGGCACGCGAGCTGGCGCGGATCGAAGGGCTTCTGGTAGGGCCGTCAGCGGCCGCGGCAGTCGTCGCGGCTTTGCGCGTTGCCCAGGAACTGGAACACGGGGTGATCGTCGCTATCTTGCCGGACAGTGGGCTGAAGTACCTGAGCACGCCGCTCTGGCATCCGGATCGGATGTGAAGGCAGACTGGGTTGCGGAAGGAGTGAGACGATGGCTGTCACGATCTTGATTCCGGCACCGCTTCGGCGGTTCACCGAAGATCGGGCGTCGGTGCAGGTGGATGCCAGCACGGTCGGCGAGGCGCTGGCGAAGCTGGATGAACTCTATCCAGGCATTCGAGAACGCATCTGCGAGCCGGATGGCCGTGTCCGGCGCTTCGTGAGCGTCTTCGTCAACGGGAAAGACATTCGCTCGTTGCAGGGGATCGATACGCCCCTCAACGACGGGGACGAGGTCGGCATCATTCCGGCGATGGCGGGTGGACAGTGATCCGCATTCCGCGCGCGCAGTACGAAGCCATCATCGCGCACGCCCGACGAGAGGCTCCCCGTGAGGCCTGTGGNCTCNTNGCNGGCCACGGGGAACGAATCGAGCGGGTCTATCCGGTGGCCAATCGGGCNGAGCTCGCGGTGGAATTCTTCGCCGAGCGAGGGCTGATTCCACCGGGGCGTGACTACCGGCCGGACGCACCTGGGACGATCGCGGTGGAGCGCTTTTTCATGGATCCGGAAGAGCAGTTCCGCGTGCTGCGTGAAATCGAAGCGAGCGGGCTGGAGCACCTGGGTAGCTATCACTCGCATCCAGCGACCGAGGCCTATCCGTCGCGGACGGACGTGGAGATGGCTGCCTTCTGGCCCGGGATGCTCCTCATGATCTGCTCGCTGGCNGATCCNGATCGNCCGGTCGTGCGCGCGTTTCGTGTTGTCGATGGGCGCGTGCAGGAAGAATCGATCGTCATCGAGGAATAGGACAAGACGAGAAGCACAGCGGGCCGCGGTCTTCTCCGCGGCCCGTCCGTCTTGCGTGATGGCAAGAGCGCTAGTCGGCGACGCTCCGGCCGACCGGNAGGATGCAGCTCTGCTGGTAGTCGATCTCGCCGATCGTCTCCACGGTGAGCGTCGANTTCGGCCCGCAGGCTGCGCACTCGGGATCGCGCTCGACGTGGAGTTCACGGAAGGTGGCCGACAACGCGTCGTACAGGAGGACACGGCCGACGAGCGGCTCACCGATGCCGAGCAGGAGCTTGATCGCTTCGGCCGCCTGCAGGACGCCGATCACACCCGGCAGCACGCCGAGGACACCGGCCTGGTCGCAGCTCGGTGCCAGTTCGGGCGGTGGCGGCTCGGGATAGAGGCAGCGGTAGCACGGTCCCTCTCCCGGCTTGTAGACCGTCACCTGACCGTCGAAGCGGAAAATGCTCCCATCGACGACCGGCTTGCCGAGCAGCACTGCCGCATCGTTGACTAGGTATCGCGTCGGGAAGTTGTCGGCTCCGTTCACGATCACGTCGTAGTCGCGGATCACGTCGAGAATCGTCTGGCTACTGAGCCAGACATCGTGGGTGATGACCTTGACATCCGGGTTGAGCGCCTCGATCGCCTCGCGGGCCGACTCGGTCTTCGGTCGTCCGACGCGATCGGTCGTATGAATGATCTGCCGCTGGAGATTGCTGAGGTCGACGACGTCTGCGTCGACGATGCCGATGGTCCCCACGCCTGCAGCGGCCAGGTACAACGCTGCTGGCGAGCCGAGGCCTCCTGCTCCGATGATGAGCACCTTCGAGTCAAGCAGGCGTGCCTGGCCCTCCTCGCCGACCTCCGGAATCAGGAAGTGCCGACTATAGCGCTGGAGCTGCTCGCGCGTCCACTGCCGCGGCGTCACGAACGGGTAACCAGCGTGCTTCCAGGCACTGAAGCCGCCGGCGACCGAGTAGACGTTCTGATACCCGAGCTCCTGAAGCGTCTTCGCCGCGAACGCCGAGCGAACCCCACCCGCGCAGTAGACATAGATGGGTGTCGACTTGTCCGGTACCTCCTCTTCGATGCGCAGCTCGAGGTAGCCGCGCGGAATGAAGATCGCGCCTGGAATGTACCCCTGCTCCCATTCCTCGCGCTCGCGCACGTCGACGATCACCGGNCGGCGNCCNGCACGCAGCTGCTCGTAGACCTGATGGACGTCGACCTCGCGGATCGCACGCTTGATTTCCTGAAAGAGCTGTTCGTATCGTCTCGCCATCGATCGGTCCTCCGCGATAGGCTCGTGCACTGGCTGGCAGTGCTGCCTGAGCCAACGACAGCTCGATTGTACCCTAGAGGGGGTACGTGGTGTTAAGACGAAAAGGATGACCGATGGCAGGCGAGCGTGTCAACCGAGTGACTGATCACAGCTGTTTCGGCTGTGGTGAGCGGAATCCGATCGGCCTCAAGCTCACTTTCTTCCGGCAGGGCGAGGCAGTCGAGGCGTCGTTCACACCGCGACCGGAGCACGAGGGGTACATCGGCCTCGTTCACGGCGGGATCGTCGCGACACTGCTTGATGAGGCGATGAGCTGGGCGGTGATCAGCGCGACGGGGCGGCTGATGGTCACGGCTCGCATGGCGATCGCTTTTCGCCGACCCGTTGCGGTCGGCCAGCCATTGCGTGTCCGCGGCTGGGTCGAACAACAGGAGCGCCGGCTCGTGCGTGCCCGTGCGGAGGTCCGTGACGCCGCTTGCAGGACACGTCCTCGCCGAAGCCGAAGGGACATTCCTCCGTGTTGCCGCAGAGCAGGAAAGGGCCTGGAGGGAACGGTACGTGCGGACCGCGCGCGAGGCAGATACGTGAGGGGCTTCCCCATCGTCGGCTACCAGGTGCGAGAACCGCTCAGCAGTCAACCTCGCGCAACGCGAAGTTTGCTGCCAGGGGTTCCCAATCGAGACGAAACGGCCTCGCGACGACCGGTCGCATGCCGACTCGCTCCAGATGGGCAGCGATCGCTTCTGCGTCGGCACGATGTCCGCACCAGGTGAAAATCGTCGGCCCGGCTCCGCTCGGCCAGGCCCAGCCTGCTCCGGCCGCCGCGAAGGCGTCGAGCGCGTGTTGCACTTCGCGGAACGCCAGGAGCGGGCGCACGAAAGCATTGCGGACGAGCGCTGGGTCGAGCCCGCGTCCACCGCGCAGACGCTCGGCCTGGCGCAGCGTGGCTGAGCCGTCGCTGTAGTCGGCAGGCGTGAGCGCCGCGTAGAGCTGCCGCGTCTTGCTGGCGAGCGTCAATCGTGGCACCACCAGGACGAAGAAACCGGCCGGTGGCGGGAGCGGCTCGAGCTCGGTTCCGCGCCCGCGCGCCAGGGCGGTTCCGCCGTCCAGGAAGAAGGGGACGTCGCTCCCGAGCTGATGTGCTATCTCTTCGACCAGGTGGCGTGGAACCCCGGCGCGCGCGACGATGCCCAGCAGCGTCCCAGCATCGCTCGATCCGCCGCCCAGTCCGGCTGCGAGTGGTATCCGCTTGCTGAGACGAAGGCGGGCCGCGAGTTCGATACCGTGCTGGCGGAGCAAACGCAGCGCGCGAGCGACGAGGTCGTCGCTGAGTGCAGCGGGTGATCGGTAGTCGCAGGCCTCAGCCGGCTCGAACTGCAGCTCGTCGCAGAGGTCGATCGTTTGCAGAATCGTCACGATATCGTAGTAACCATCCGGCCGTCGACCGAGTACCTCGAGGCCGAGGTTCAGCTTAGCCGGAGCGGGAACAGTGATCGGTACGCGAGGGAAGAGGAGCCAGCGCTTCACCGGAGTTCCTCGCGAAAGGCCTCGTATAGGCGTAGCCACTCGTCGAGCGTCAACGTTTCAGCACGCCGGTTCGGTGCGATGCCAGCGGCGATCAGGAGTGCGCGGACACGTTCCTTGTCGAGTGCAAGTTCGCTGGCGAGCGCGTTCACCAGTTGCTTGCGCCGCTGTGCGAAGCCAGCCTGGACCAAGCGGAAGAAGCGTGGCCACTCCCCACGTGGCAAGGGTGGTTCTCGTCGTTCCAGGATCACTACTGCGCTCTCGACCTTCGGTGGAGGGGTAAAGGCGCCCGGCCCGACCCGGAAGGCGATGCGGGGGCGCGCGAAAAATTGGACGAGCACGCTCAAAAAGCTCATCTTCGGTGGGGTTGCGACCATCCGCTCCGCGACTTCGCGTTGCACCATCACCACGAGGCGCTCCGGCGGATGTTCGGCGGTCAGCAGCCGCTCGAGAATCGGTGTCGCCACGTTGTACGGCAGGTTGGCGACGACGACGTACGGTTGCCGCTGGGTNATCGTNGCGAAGTCGACCCGCAGNGCATCGTCGTGCAGNACCTGGACGTTCGTGTCCTGAAAGCGCTCGGCCAAGTGCNCAGCGAGCTGGCGATCGAGTTCGATTGCAATCACCTGCCCGGCCTGGCGAGCCAGTTCCTCGGTCAGAATGCCGAGTCCGGGGCCGATCTCGACGACGAGCGTGTCAGGTGCGAGTGCAGCGGTCGCGACGATGCGCTGGACGACCGAGCGGTCGTGCAGGAAGTGCTGGCCGAGCGCCTTGCGCGGTCGGATACCGAGTTCCGCGAGGATGGCCCACAGTTGACCGTGTGGGGTTCGCGCCGCAGGGCGGCTATCCAGGGAGTTCGGCGACGACGTCGACACCAGAACCCTCGTCTACGAAACCGATACGCCAGAGTGGTTCACCCGCTTGGCGGAATGCCTGCTCGAGCTGTGGCGCGCCGTCCGCAGGAGCCGTGAACAGGAGTCCGCCGGAGGTAACCGGATCGAAGAGGAGATCCCAGAGAACGGTCGGAATCCCCCGACTGCGTCGCACGACCGCTTCCGGCCCCTCGGCGTAGAACGCCCGGTTGCGCTGGGCACCGCCCGGCAAGCGGCCAGCGCGTGCGTACTGCTCCGCTCCGTCGATCACCGGCACGGCGCGAGCTGCGATCACCAGCCGCACACCGCTCTTGAGTGCCATTTCACTCGCGTGACCGGCCAGGCCGAATCCGGTCACATCGGTGCAGGCGCGGATCCCGTGCGCGACGAGCAGCTGACTCGCTGTCCGGTTGAGCCGGAGCATCCAGGCGATCGCCTGCTCGACGTGTTCCGGCTCGGCGACACCGGCCTTGAGCGCTGTCGTGATCGCCCCGGTGCCGATCGGCTTGGTGAGGTACACGAGTTCGCCCGGACGTGCGGCAGCCTTGGTGAGAATCCGGCGCGGATCGACGCGTCCAGTGACGACCAAGCCGTACTTGGGCTCGTCGTCGGTCACCGTATGGCCGCCGGCAATCACGACGCTGGCTTCGCGTGCCTTCTCGAGCCCACCGCGGAACACCTCCGTCAGCATGTCGAGCGGGAGATCGCTCGGCCAGGCAGCAATGTTGAGCGCCAGGAACGGTTCACCGCCCATCGCGTAGACATCACTGAGAGCGTTCGCAGCAGCGATCGCGCCGTAGGTGTAGGGATCGTCGACGACCGGCGGGAAGAAGTCGAGCGTCTGGACGAGCGCGAGCCCCTCGTCGATGAGGTAGACAGCGGCATCGTCGCTCGTCTGCAGTCCGACGAGCAACCGGGGATCGCTCTGGAACTCGAGCGGGCGCAGCACCTGCGCCAGTGCCGCCGGGGCGAGCTTTCCTGCTCAACCAGCGCAGCTGGCGAGCGCCGTCAACCGGATCTCTTCGCGTCGGTCGCTCATCGCTCTCCCTCGTCTCGAACGCCCAGGGCAATGGTACTTCCGAATACCGGTTGGCGGCGAGTTGCTTCCTCGGCCGGACTGCTATGCGACAATCCCGTCCGGAAAGGAGAAGGGCATGGCCGGGATTAGTACAGACGAGCTGGTCGCGATCGCGCTCGAGATGGCGGGGATGCGGAAGTTGCCGGCCGACAGCGAGGTGTACGTGCCCGGTCGCGAGATACAGCGGTTGCTGGTAGCGCTCGATGTCGGGGCGGCCGAGCTCCTGCTCGCCCGCGAGCTCGGCTGCGACGGTGTGCTCGCTCATCACCCGGCTGGTGGACGGGCCATCTTGCGGTTTCCCGAAGTGCTCACGCGGCACGTGGAGCTCATGGTCGAGCACGGCGTCGATCCTGCGGCGGCGAAAGCTGCGCTGCAACCGCTCGTCTCCCGCGCCGTCCTGCGGGCGCACGCAGCGAATTACGACCAGGTTCCGGCAGTGGCTCGTGCACTCGGCTTGCCGTTCCTGAATCTGCACCTGCCGCTCGACGAGATCGGCCGGCGGATCATGGTGGAGACGATCGAGCAGTATCGCTCCCAGCTGGATCGCGAGTGCACCGTACAGGACGTCATCGATGCACTGCGCACCCTGCCGGAATTCGCTGAGGCCGAGACGCCGATCATGGTGCCGGTGGGCGCGGTCGACCGACCGGCGCGCCGCATCGCGGTGGTGCACGGAGCGGGAACGAACGGCGGCGCGCCGGTGGCACAGGCGTATTTCGCACACGGGGTCGACACCGTTATCTACCTGCATCTCGCTCCCGAGGAAGCCGAGCGCCTCCGCATCGAGCCAGCCGGTACCGTCATCGTGGTTGGTCACCTCGCCGGTGACCGCGTGGGTATCAACCGGTACCTAGCTGAAGTGACGCGGCGCGGCATCGAAGTCGTCCGGCTCGGCGTCTAACCGCCGAACACCTGGCCGATCCGGTCCAGCGCTCGTTCGAGCAGCTCGTCGGCCGTCGCGAAGCTGAGCCGGATGCAGCTCGCGCCGGACTCGCCGAAGGCATCGCCTGGCGTGACGCCGACGTGCGCCTCCTCGATGAGCTTCTGCGCCACTTCCTGGCCGGAGAGCCCGGTGCCGCTCACGTCCGGGAAGGCGTAGAAGGCTCCTTCCGGCAGCGGGCAATGGAAGCCGGGAATCGCGTTGAGCCGTTCGGTCACGAACCGGCGTCGCCGATCCCAGGCAGCGACCATTTCGGCGATCGCGTCCTGGGGGCCTTCCAGCGCCGCGACACCGCCCCACTGGGCGAAGGAGGTGGCGCAGGTGGCCGAGTGGCTGTGCACCTTCATGATCTGCTTGATCAGCGGTGCCGGCCCGGCCACGTACCCGAGGCGCCAGCCCGTCATCGCGTAGGCCTTGGAGAACCCGTTCACGGTGAGCGTGCGCTCGGCCATGCCCGGGAAGGCGGCGAGACTCAGATGCTCGCGGCCGTCATAGATGATCTTCTCGTAGATCTCGTCGGAAATGACGAGCAGGTCATGCTCGCGCGCCACGGCAACGATCGTTTCCGCTTCCTCGCGCGTCAACACCCGACCGGTCGGGTTGTTCGGGCTGTTGACGATCATGACCCGCGTCTGCGGGGTGAGCACGGCCTCGATCGCCTCGCGCGTGATACGGTAGTTGTCCTTCGGCTGCAGCGGCACGTGGAGGCAGCGTGCCCCGGCCATGATCACCATCGGCTCGTAGGAGACCCAGCCTGGGTCGAACATGAGGACATCGTCGCCAGGGCCGACGAGCGCCAGGATCGAGACGAACAGTGCAGCCTTACCACCCGGAGTGACGATGATCTCGTCCGGAGTGACCTGGATGCTGTTCTCGACCTGGAGCTTGCGCGCGATGGCACGGCGCAGTTCGGGAATGCCGGCACTGGCGACGTAATGCGTCTCGCCGCGGAACATCGCGTCGGCAGCAGCCTGACAGATATGCTTGGGGGTGGGAAAGTCCGGGTCGCCACCGCCGAGATCGATGACGTCGATTCCCTGCTGTCGCAAGGCACGGGCGCGGTCGCTGACAGCCAGCGTTGGCGACGGGCGCAACTGACGGACTCGCTCGGCGACATGGTACTGCAGCACGGTTCCTCCTCTCCGCAGGCGTACGCTCCGCTCGTGCCGATTATGCCGCCAGCGGACGTTCACCGTCCTGACATGACTCGACGCAAACAGTCATCGTTGACCCCTTGAAAAGTGCCACGCGCATGAGTACGATACTTGGCGGTTAGCACTCTCGGTGTCCGAGTGCTAACCGATCGGACAGGGAGACCGCTAAGCGACGCGGAGGAGGGACGGACATGACGGCAACGGCGACCAAAATTCGGCCGCTGGGTGATCGGGTCGTGGTGAAGCCGATCCAGAAGGAAGAGGTCACCAAGAGTGGGATCGTGCTTCCCGATACAGCGAAGGAGAAGCCGCAGCGAGGACAGGTCGTCGCGGTCGGGCCGGGCCGGCTGACGGACGACGGCAAGCGCCTGCCGATGGAGGTGAAGGTGGGCGACGAGGTGTTGTTCGCCAAGTATGCCGGCACCGAGCTCAAGATCGACGACGAGGAATATCTGATCCTGAGCGAGAAAGATATCCTGGCGATTTTGGCCGAATGAGGCACAGCATTCGTGCGGTGAGTGGTCGAGCGTTCGGAACAGGAGGGGAACCATGCCGGCGAAGATGATCCGCTTCCACGAGCAGGCACGGCAGTCGTTGAAAGAAGGCGTCGATGTCCTCGCGAATGCGGTGAAGACGACGCTCGGGCCGAAGGGGCGCAACGTCGCGCTGGACAAGAAGTACGGCGCTCCGACGGTCAGCCATGACGGGGTGACGGTCGCCAAGGAGATCGAGCTCGAGGATCCGTTCGCCAACATGGGTGCGCAGCTCCTGAAGGAGGCTGCGACCAAGACCAACGACGTGGCCGGTGACGGGACGACGACGGCGACGGTGCTGGCCCAGGCGATCGTCCACGAGGGACTCCGCAACGTCGCAGCGGGTGCCAACCCGATGCTGCTCAAGCGCGGTATCGAGATGGCGACCAAGGCCGTCGTCGAGCGACTGAAGTCGATGGCCAAGGAGGTCCGCGGTCGCGAGGATATCGCGCACGTGGCGACGATCTCGGCGGCTGACCCGGAGATTGGGAACCTGATCGCCGAGGTCATGGAGAAGGTCGGTAAGGACGGTGTCATCACCGTCGAGGAGTCGAAGGGGCTGGCCTTCGAGGTCGAGTACACCGAGGGTATGGAGATCGACCGCGGCTACATCTCCCCGTACTTCGTCACCAACCCCGAGCGGATGGAGGCAGTGGTCGAGGAGCCGTTCATCCTCATCACGGACAAGAAGGTCTCCGCGGTTTCTGACATCCTGCCGATCCTCGAGAAGGTCCTCCAGGTGAGCAAGAACTTCGTGATCATCGCGGAGGACGTCGAGGGCGAAGCGCTGGCGACGCTGGTCGTCAACAAGTTGCGTGGAACGCTCAATGCGCTGGCGGTCAAGGCGCCGGGCTTCGGTGATCGCCGCAAGGAGATGCTCCGCGACATCGCCATCCTGACCGGTGGTACGGTGATCTCCGAGGAGCTCGGCCGCAAGCTCGAAACCGCGCGGCTCGAGGACCTCGGTCGTGCTCGCCGCGTCGTCGCGACCAAGGACAAGACGACGATCGTCGAAGGGTACGGTCGCGAGGAGGACATCAAGGCGCGGATCGAGCAGATCAAGGCCCAGATCGAGCAGACGACCAGCGACTTCGATCGCGAGAAGCTGCAGGAGCGGCTGGCCAAGCTGGCGGGTGGTGTCGCCGTCATCAAGGTCGGTGCGGCGACCGAGGTCGAGCTGAAGGAGAAGAAGCACCGCGTCGAGGATGCGCTCAGTGCGACCCGCGCGGCGGTGGAAGAGGGTATCGTGCCGGGTGGTGGGGTGGCGCTCCTCAACGCGATCTCCGCGCTCGACGAGGTCCAGGCCGAGGGTGACATCAAGACCGGCGTGATGATCGTCAAGCGGGCGCTGGAGGAGCCGCTCCGCGGCATCGTCGAGAACGCGGGCCTCGACGGCTCGGTGGTGATCGAGACGGTGCGGCGGCTCCAGAAGGAGAAGAACAACCCGAACATCGGGTACGACGTCATCCGCGAGGAGTACGGCGACCTCCTCGAGTGGGGCGTCATCGACCCGGTGAAGGTGACCCGCTCGGCGGTCGAGAACGCGGCTTCGGTGGCGGCGATGATCCTCACGACCGAGGCACTGATCACCGAGAAGCCGGAGAAGGAGAAGACGCCGGCGCCGAGCATGGAGTACTGATCGTCCTCCGGTGCGGGCGGACCGGGGGTGCTGCCCAGCATCCCCGGTTCTTTTTTGTCTCCTCGCGCTGACGCGGCGAGTACACTGCAGCGGGTTGCAGCGCGGCGCGCGCCTGGCGGACGATGGGGTGACATGGATGGGAAGAGCCTCCACGTTCTCCGCGTCGGACTGTTCGACCGGAACTACCCGCGGAACCGCACGACTGCAGCTGCGCTGCGGGCAGCCGGTGCGGAGATCGCCGACCTGCACGCACCGGTGCTCGAGTCGATCCGGGACCGGCTGCGGCCCGCGCGAGCGAAACGGGCACTCGCGCAGCTGGGCCAGCGGCTCGTGGCTGGGGAGGCGAGGCTCCTGGTGCGTGCAGCGTCAGAACTCGTGCGGGCCGATCTCGCTCTGATCGGGTATCCCGGTCAGTGGGATGCCGTTCTCTGGTCACCGCTCGCCCGGCGAGCCGGTTGCACGGTCGTGTTCGATCCGCTCGTCTCACTGACCGAGACGTTTATCGAAGATCGTCGTCTGCTTCCGCCCGCTTCCTGGCGCGCTCGCCTCCTGCGCTGGCTCGATCGGCGTGCCTTTCGAGCGGTCGATGTCGTCCTCGCCGATACGCCCCAACAAGCGGCCTACTGGGCAACGCTAGCGGGACTCCCGCTCGATCGGTTTCTCGTCGTCCCTGTCGGGGCTGACGAGGCGGTGTTCGATCCAGGTCTCCATCCACCGACCTCGCGCGACGAGTCGGGCCCGTTGCGCGTTCTTTTTTACGGAACGTACAGTCCTCTACATGGGGCGGAAACGATCGTCGAGGCGGTGCATCGACTGGAACGGGCTGGGGAGCAGATCGCGCTGGTCATGATCGGGACTGGGCAGTGCGAGGCGGCGGTGCGACAGCGAGCCGCCGAACTCGGCTTAGCGCAGGTGACGTTCATCCCGTGGGTTCCTGAACCGGAACTCCCTCGCTGGATCGCCTGGGCCGATATCGTCCTCGGGGTCTTCGGCGCGACTGCCAAGGCTGCTCGGGTGGTACCCAACAAGGTCTATCAGGCGATGGCGATGGGAGCCGCGATCGTCACTCGCGATAGTCCGGCACTGCGCTGGCTCATGGGAGGGGAGCCGTGCGCCGTCCTGGTACCGCCGGGTGACAGCGAGGCGCTGGCCGGAGCGCTGCGCAATCTCCGCTCACGGGACGTGCGTGATCGGATCGGCCAGGCAGCGCGCCGGGTATTCGAGGAGCGGGCTTCGACTCGGGCACGAGCCCGGGCGTTGCGGCCGCTCTTCGAGCGCGTCGAACGGCAGCAGCGCTCTGCACGGCGGCGTGTACCGTGAGCACGGGGCAGCGTTGGTCGCGCGTCGGGCGACTAGCCGCTGGTGTCGTGCTCCTGGTGCTTTTGCTGTGGCGCTTGGGGCCAGCCGAACTCGGTCGTGCGCTCGGTACGATGCCGCTGGCTGTCCTGCTTCCCTCTCGCGGTCCTGGCGACACTGCTGCCCCTCTGTCATGCTTGGCGGTGGCGTCGGTTGCTGGAAATCGCTGGCCAGCGGGTTCCGCTGCTCGAGGCGATCCGTGTCACGGTCGCAGCGTCAGCCGCCAACTACCTCGTCCCAGCGTTCGGTTGGGCACCAGCCAAGGTCGTCGCGACTCGGCAATGGTTGGGTATCGGGGTGCGGCGAGCGTTGCCGACCGTGGTGATTGAGCACGCGCTCGATCTCGCGATGCTCGCAAGCTGCGCGCTGGTTGGCTTCTGGCAGATTCGTCCGACCGCAGTCGTACCGATCACGCTCCTGCCGTTCCGCGCGCGGTCCATGCTCGGTATGCTCGTGTTGGCCGGGGTGGCCGGGGCCGGGCTAGCCGCGGTTCTCTCTGGACGTGTCCGGAAGTTCGGCTTCGAGGTGTTGACGGTCGGTTACGGAGTCCTGCGGGAGACCTGGCGCGATCCGGTCGTTTGGTTGGCGACGATCGGTCGTTGGAGTGCTGAATTGCTCGTGCTGGCGTTACTCGTCGCTGCTGTCCAGCTTCCGCTCGACTGGGGTGCGCTGTTCGTCCTGCTCGGTGGTCCTGGGATCGTCGGCGCGCTCTCACCGATCCCGGGCGGTCTGGGCATCCGCGAGGCGACCGGTGTGCTGCTGGCCCACTGGCTCGGCTGGGACCCTGTCGGGGTCGGGGCGGTCCTGGCCTGGCAACGCGTCGCCACCTTGACCGGATTGGGAGCGGTTGGAGTGATGGCCAGCATCGTGCGGAGATTCCGACGGTGAAGCGCTGGTCGGGATTTCCATCGAAATGGCGAGTCGGAACGGTCGACCCGGTCATGGTGGGGATCTGGAGTGTCGGGTTGGCGATTCGCCTCGTCTTCCTTCCTGTCACCTTCCATAGCGACCTCTATCAGATCTACTCGCGCGCGGCGCTCGCAGTGACGAGCGGTGACTGGTTCGCCTGGAACTCGCAGCTCGTCGCGCAGCTGGTTCACACCGCATGGTTAGCCTTCGTACGCCTGCTGCTTCCAGCGAGCGATGGTATCTGGTCTCCCACCGCTGGCGTGGCTGGTCTGGGCGCCCAGCCGGCCGACATCGCGCGGTTTCTGGCGTATCCCTATCTGGCCCGCGCGCTGGTCCTGCTCAAACTGCCGTACCTCTTTGGTGACGCGGTGACTGCCTGGCTCCTGTTACGGTTGGCTCCCGATGTGCCGCGCCGCTGGCTCCTCGTGCTGTGGTGGTTGAACCCGATCGTCATCTACACGAGTGCACTCTTCGGCCGGCACGAGACGCTCTGGATCGCGTTGTTGGTCGCTGGTTGCCTGGCGGCGTCGTGCCAGCGTCGATGGCTCGGTTTCCTGTTGAGTGCGCTGGCTGCGGTCGCGCGATTTTTCCCGGTGTTCGTCTTGCCCTTCTATGTCGTCTCGCTCCGCCGGTCGTGGCGCCAGGTGGTGCTCGCGCTCGGTGCGACGACCGCTGCGTGGTCGCTCATCGACCTCTTCTTCGTCGTCCGCTCCGGAACGAGCCCGACACTCACCTTGCTCGGCGATTACCCGCACGTGCGCTATCTCGTGGCGCTTGCTATCCCGGTCGGTGACGACACACCGCTGGCACTCTTTCCGTTCGTCTACGTGCTGGTGCTCTGCTATTGGATCGCCCGGGCCCCGCTCGGCATCGAGGCCTACCGAGCGATCGCTGGTGCGCTCTTGTGCGCGATCGTCGCACTCACACCAGTCCATCCCCAGTACGTCGTGTGGGCGATACCGTTCGCCGCGCCGGTGCTGGCACGGAACGGGAGCGGCCGAGTCATCGCTGGGTTGCAGGTGGGCCTGTTCGTGCTCTGGCTACTCCGCTGGGGAGCGAGCGTGACGACCGAGCTGTTCCTCCCACTCGGGCAGCCGTTCGTCGAGTCGCTGCCCGATCCGCAGCTCGTCGCTGCGGCGCTGATTCCATCTGCTGTGTGGCAACCGGTCGTGCGCGCAGCGTTCACTGCAGTGACGCTTTGGATCGGCTGGCTGACTTTCGAAGCGGGGACGCTCGACCGATCCGCTCGACGGGAGCGACGCGGAGAACTCGTCGGAGGACGACGATGACGCACATCCGGCGGTGCCTGCTGCTCGTTACGGTGCTCGTCCTGACCGCTGGTTGTCGTGTGCCGGCGGCGCTCGTCGCGTCCTTGCCGCCGACCGCGAGCACGTTGACCGTTCGGACGACGGTCGAGCAGCCGTTCTACTCGGCAGCCGATGGCCTCACAGCAGTCGCACTGCGCCTGAATCTGCCGAGCAGCTTCGGGCCGAACGAGCGACCGTCGCTCGGCGGAGGCGGGATCCTCCGGGTCATCTACGCGCCGGACGCCGATCCACGGTACCCGGATAGCGATTTCTTCGCCTGGCCAGCGAACCAGGACTGGATCGGTGAGCTCGTACCGGGCCGGATCGTTGAGCAGACGTTCCTCTCGCGGTATCCCGGTCTGGACGGCATTACGGTGCGTGTGGGTACGTATGGGGCGGATGTGGGCACCGGGCTGGGACGCCTGCGCGACGATGTGACGGCGATCGTGCGGGAGGCTCCGATCGCCGGACGCGAGATCGCGAGTCTAGCTGGCGGGGGCCCGGTCGAGGTGCTGGGGAGCCGGGAAGGCTGGATTCGCGTGCGCCTCGCCGACGGTCGCGTCGGTTACGTGGATCGGAGCGCGTTCGCCAGCTTGCCCGAACCGACGAGACGCAATGACGGTGAACTCCTGTTGCGTCTCTACGACGAGCGAACGGGCCAGCTGCTGCGCGAGGCGCGGCTGGCTGTACGCGACCTCCACGACGAGAGTCACGTGACGTTCCGGTTCGACCCGATCCCGGATTCCTATCAGGTCACCTACCGGTTCACGATCGAGGCGATCGGTTCGGCGCCCGGTCGTGCCATCACGCTGTGGGGCGATCCGGCGAGCGGTACGCTCGTCTTCCGCCCGAGCTATGCAGCAACCGTGCTAGCGGAAGCACCGCTGGATGCCGGTCGCTGGTCGGGGGTGGAGGGCACGCTTGAAGTCCGCTTTCCTCCGATCCGACTGACGCGCGACACCTATCTCCGGCTCGTCATCGAAGCGGGCAACCGGCCGCTCATCGTGCACTGGTCGAACGTGCGACCACCTGGGAATCTGCCGCTCGTCAGTCAGGACGATCCCGGTATCTGGGGCGGCGTGGTATTCAATGCCCAGTACGCCCAGGAGGTGCCGCTCCTGGGACTCGGGCGCGCTGCGCTGGTCGGCGCTGCTCGACTCGCCGTCCGCGACGTGCCGCTGCTCGTGGCCTACGGCGTCGTCGTAGGTGCCGTGCTGGCTACCGCTGTCTGGAGCTGGAGGCGCAGTGGTCGTCGAACGGTCGCGTCGTGAGTGCGTCCTGTG
>Ga0065724_100368_pt1 | contig 16756 bp, 15 predicted proteins | sample TheenrcSG05JP960_FD_59111 | JGI IMG/M metagenome (GOLD analysis project Ga0065724, IMG submission 59111) | Thermophilic enriched microbial communities from mini bioreactor at UC Davis - Sample SG0.5JP960 | ecosystem: Engineered > Solid waste > Grass > Composting > Bioreactor | place: USA... | reverse complement strand
CGTCGATAAGGACTCCTGCACCCTACCGGGGCATGCTACCTGGCCACATGGGAAAGGGTTCTCATCCCTCCCGCTCCCGTCTGCGGCATATTGGGCAGCTGCNCGCCGTTGGGNGATCCGAAGCTGTACCACGCGCTGAACAGGGGGTTGTCGCCAGGCAGTCGCTTGCCCTTGTAGAAGAACTGGGCATTGCCCGAAGGCTTTATGCGCGCGAACCCAAAGCCGACCGGGGTATCGGCCTCCAGCTTGTGCCTGGCCACGTAGACGGTGCCGTTGCCCTTACACGGCTGCGCGGACCCTCCGCTCCCCCACAGCCCGGAGCCNCCTCTGGGCTCTACTTTGCCGCAGAGCAGGATTTCCAGCGACTCGCCGAAGCCAAACCCGTAGCTCACGTAGAAAGCCTCACCTGGGGGCACTCTGCCGTACAGCGTCAGCTTGAACGTCACGGGCACCAGGGAGAAGTCGTACTCAGCCCCTATGGTGACGTCATGGTTGATGGTTTGGGTGCCGGTGTGAAAGGTGTAGGTTCCCCCACCGGGCAATATGCGCTGGAAGCTGAAGCCAATCCTTGAGCCGGCTGGGACCGTAAGGCCGACCCGGTAGCTAGCACCGCCCTCGCACGCAGCGGCCCTCCTCCGGTTGTAACTGCCACAGAGCATCAGCGTGCGGGTTGTCTGGGGGCCTGATCCCCGTACGAGCACGCGGAAAGCCTCGTGCTCCCGATCCATAACCCTGCCATGTATGGTAAGTTGGAAGGTGACTTTGGCTTCCCCCTGGGTCTGGGCGCGTGTCGTGATCCGGGGAGCGAGCAACGTCCCCAGCGCTATGGCCATCAGGCAGATCGTTGCCAGCATGAATTTAGACATAAGCTCCTCCTAATGATCTTTATGGAGAAAACGTCTTATGGCCACGATGGTTACAGCTGACGATGTGCGCCAGCTCTTGGAAGTGCTCCGCCTGCTCCGGCCCTGTGAGCACCCCACCCATCGGGAGCGTGACAAAGGCCGGGAGCGCCTGGGGCTTCTCAGGTAGATGAGGGGGACGTCAGCGTCCCGGGAGCTCGGGCGGCAAGCATGGCTGGATCGTGCCGGTGGACTCTTGCTGGAGATGAAGGGCAGCTCTGGACCTGCTAGGGGCCGGATGAGGTCTGGTGGGCGGGAGTTGGGAGGCTCCCGCCCGGGTACGAGGGGATGTGGGGTAAAGGGAGGTTGGTATTCTTGGTTAGAACCTTCCGGACTGGACGAACGGGATGATGCCGCCGGCACGTACGATCTCCAGCACGAACTCCGGCAGCGGCTCCACCTGGAAGGTGCGTCCNTCCGCAAGGGTGATCTGGCCGGTGGCGAGGTCGACGTCTATCTCGTCACCGTCCTCGACCGCCCCATGTAGCTCGTCGCACACGAGTATGGGGAGGCCGATGTTGATGGCGTTACGGAAGAATATACGGGCAAAGGAACGCGCGATCACCGCCTTGGCGCCGGAGGCCTGGATGGCGATGGGGGCGTGCTCGCGCGAAGACCCCATCCCGAAGTTCTTGCCGGCGACTATCACATCGCCTGGGCGGACGTTCTCTGCGTAGTCCGGCCTGTACTCGATGAACGCGGCCTTCGCCAGCTGCTGGCGGTCGGTCGTCACGTTGTACCTGCCGGGGATGATCTCGTCCGTGGATACGTTGTCGCCTACTTTCCATACTCTGCTCATCAGTCCAGGCTCCTCGGGTCAGTGATGTAGCCGGTGATGGCTGAAGCCGCCGCCGTCGCGGGGCTCGCCAGGTAGATCTCGGCGGTGGGGTCGCCCATCCTGCCGGGGAAGTTACGGTTCTGCGTCGTGATGGCCCGCTCGCCCGCGGCCAGCACTCCCTGGTGGCGGCCTATGCATGGGCCACAGCCGGTGTTGGTGACAACAGCGCCGGCCTCGATCAGCGTCTGGATGTAGCCCCTGGCCATGGCCTCCAGCGCCACCCTGGTGGAGGCCGGAGTGACGACCATGCGGGTGCTGGGGTGGATCTTCCTGCCCTTGAGGATGCGGGCGGCTATCTCGATGTCGTCCAGCCTGCCGTTGGTGCAGGTGCCTATGAACACCTGGTCGATCTTCACCTTGCGCATCTCAGCCGCGGGGGCAAGGTGTTCCGGATCTGGTGGCACGGCCACCATCGGCTCTATGGACGAGGCGTCTATCTCCACCACGCGGCTGTAGACTGGGTCGCGTGGGGTGATGCGCTCGTAGGGATCCCGGGCGCGACCCCGCAGGTACTCATCCACCGTATCGTCGGGCTCCACCAGGCCGGTCTTCCCGCCCATCTCCACCGCCATGTTGGCCAGCGTCATGCGCTCGGAGATGCTCATCCTGCGCACCGCAGGGCCGCCGTACTCCACGGCCATGTAGGTGGCGCCGTCCACGCCTATCGTGCCCACCATCGCCAACGCGAGGTCCTTGGCGTAGACGTGATGGCCCAGCTCGCCCTTGACCTCGAAGCGGATCGTCTCGGGCACCCGCAGCCAGGTCTTGCCGGTCGCCAGGGCCACGGCGATATCGGTGGAGCCCATGCCCGTGCCGAAGGCGCCCAGGGCCCCGTAGGTGCAGGTGTGGGAGTCGGCGCCCACTATCACGGCTCCGGGGGTAACGAACCCGCGCTCGACCATCACCTGGTGACAGATGCCCTCCTGCAGGAAGTTGGTGATGCCCTGCTCGCGCACCCACTCGCGGATCATCTTCTGGAGGGTGGCGGCCTGCACGGTGGCCGCGGGGATGATGTGGTCGAACACGATCACCGTACGGTTGGGATCGAATAGTGGCCGGCCGATCTTGCGAAAGCTCTCGATCGCCAGCGGAGCCGTCTGGTCGTGCGCCAGCACGTAGTCCACCGGCACGATGACTATCTCGCCGGCGCGCACCTGCCTGCCGACCTTGCGGCTGAGGATCTCTTCGCTTAGAGTGCCCATGCACGCACACCTCCCTGGTTAGTTGCACAGGAGCGCGAGCGCTCTGCCCACTCGCGCAGTATCTGGTCTACTTGCTCGGTAGTTAGCGGGGCCTCGTCCGCCAACCTCTTGATCTCCCTTGTCGCGGCCCTCAGCTCCGCCTCGGAGAGGGAGAGCCCCAGGGTACGGGCCCTGTGGGCTATAGCGTTCCAGCCCGTAAGCCTGTGGCCCAGCTCCACACGGCGGGTGAGGCCGAAGTCCTCGGGGTTGATCGCCTCGTAGGATGAGGGGTTGGAGAGGACGGCCTTGGTGTGTATGCCCGCCTTGTGAGCGAAAGCCGTCTCGCCCGTCAGGTAGTTGTTGAATGGGATCTGCACGCCCGTGTACTGGGAGATCAGGCTATCCAGCTGGGGCAGCATGCGCAGGTTGTACCTGCTGACCAGGCCGCGGTCGGTGGCGTACAGCCTGGCTATGAAGCCTCCCAGGGGGGTGATGCCGTTGCGCTCGCCTATGCCCAGCACAGTGGTGTCGATGTGGGTGGCTCCTGCCTGGAGCGCTGCGTAGGCGTTGGCGATCGCGCAGCCGGAGTCGTTGTGCCCGTGGAACTCGATGTCCGCGCTCACCACGCCCCGCACGCGGCTGACCAGCTCGTGCACTCCCAGCGGGTCGGCCACCCCGACGGTATCGGCGATACCCACCCGGTCGACGCCCATGGCGTCCACAGCGGCGTACACCCTCAGCAGGATGTCTATGGGGGTGCGGAAGGCGTCCTCGCAGGAGAAGCGCACCTCCAGGCCGTGATCTTGCAGGAAGGAGATGACGCCTCTTGCCGACTCTATGATCTCGTCGATGGATTTGCCGTGGGAGTGGGTCCTCAGCTGCTCGGAGGTCGCGAACAGCAGGTTGACCCCGTCCACGCCGGTCTCCACGGCCTGTTGGACGTCCGCCATGGTGCAGCGGCAGTGGACCAGTATGCGCGCCCGCAAACCCAGGTTGGCGATCCTGCGGGCATCCTCAAACGACGCCGGCGAGGCCGCGGGGTTGGTGAGCTCGATGTACTCCACGCCGAAGGCATCCAGGGCGCGCGCTATCTCTATCTTCTGCTCGGTGGTGAAGTGGGCGTGCACGAATTGCTCGCCCTCGCGCAACGTCGAATCTACTATGTAGAAGTTGTCCAACGGCATATGCTTGCCTCCTTCCTGAGTACCTGACTCGTACGCGGGGACGAGGCCTATAAAAAATCTCCCGTCCCCGACGGATCTGCCGGGGACGGGAGATCGTTGCTTCCCGTGGTACCACCCCTGTTCGTCGCCACCTCACGATGACGACCTCACGAAGTACTCCGCCCTAGAGCAGGGCTTCATACTCCCAGCCTGGTAACGGTGGCTGACACCGGCTCGGCCTACTGACGCCTGGGCATTCGGGCCCATCGAGGTTCAGCCTGCAGCTCCGGGGGCTTTTTCACCGAGGTTCGAGCACCGCATCCCAGCAACGCGGCTCTCTGTAGCCCTACATCTCGGCTACTCGTCCCCATCGACGCTTTTAGGGTCGATGTGTTTGTTGACTTGAATATAGCAAGGTTGAAAGGGGAAGTCAAGCCCCAAAACGCCAATTCGTGAAGAAATTCGCCCATCTGTCTGCGTTTTTGGGTCGGATTCTGCCCCTCTCCTCGCCACCGACCGCCTGTTGCACTATATTATAGGTATGAGCTCGAGAGATCCTGCAGAGTCTGGCAGGGGCAGGCCCAGGGCTCCCCTCTCACGCATTTGGGAGGATTGGACCTGCCTGATATGGATGGTAGTGTTCAGCGTGATCATCATCGTCATCCTGACGATTAACGACTACTGCACGCGCAGGGAGTTGGAGAACCTGTTCCCTGTGCAGCGCACGCCCACGCAGGAGAGCTCTTTCGTACGATACAGCTACGACCTGTGGAGGTAAGCTTCGTGTATAAATGTGATCGTTGTGACCAGCCCCTGACAAAGGCAAACCTCAGGGCAGGGGGCTTCTACGTCCTTCTCGAGAAGTCTCAGAAGGGGGCATTCGCCTCTCCGCCCCAGTCCGACGTGTCGGCCTATGTATGCCCCAGCTGCGGCAGGGTGCAGCTGTACGCCGACAGCCCAGAAGCCTTTCGTTCCAGCTGAGGAGTTATACGGTGGACACCTGGGAGGATGCTGAAGCGTACGAGCGCTATATGGGCAGGTGGAGTCGCAGGATCGCCCGGGAGTTCGTGCGTTGCCTTCGCCCTCCCAGCGGCGCCCGCTGGCTGGATGTGGGCTGTGGGACCGGCGCCCTCTCGGAAGCGATCGTCCAGATTGCCGCACCCTCTTACCTGGTGGGGGTGGACCCATCGCCGGGGTTGTTAGAGCACGCGCGCAAGAGCCTGCATGCTCCCATGGTTACCTTCGAGCTCGCATCGGCGGAAGACTTGCCATTTGAGGATGGTACCTTCGATGTGGCAGTGTCCGGCCTGGTGATCAACCTGCTGGCCGCCCCGCTGCAGGGCGTGCGCGAGATGGCGCGAGTCGTCAGCAAAGGGGGATTGGTGGGATTGTATGTGTGGGACTATGCTGAGGGCATGCAGTTCCTGCGGTACTTCTGGGANGCTGCCAGGACNGTTGATCCCTCTGCGCGGGAGCTGGATGAGGCTGTACGCTTTCCGGTATGCGATCCCGTTGCCCTTCAGGAGCTGTTGAGAGGAGCCCATCTCCAGGAGTTGCTGGTGGACTCGTTGGAGATAGAGACCACCTTCTCGAGTTTTGACGACTACTGGCAGCCGTTTCTGGGAGGGCAGGGCCCAGCTCCAGGCTATGTGCGCTCCCTGGAGGCTGGGATCAGGGAGGAGCTGAGGCTGCGGCTGCTGAACACCCTGCCGATAGCTGCTGATGGATCCATCCCGCTGCGTGCCAGGGCTTGGTGTGCTAGAGGGCTCGTCCAGGCTTCTTAGCCTGCCATGAGACTGGGAGCCTGGTGGGGCTTCCGCTTCCGGGTGATCTACTGTCAAGTATCCTCCAGTTAGGTTGTTACAGGGCAGGGGGAGAGCTCCCTGCCCTGCTGCATCCGAGGGCGTCACCTACCTATGGGCCATGCCCCCTGCACCCGTCTGGGGCATCCTGGGCACAGCCTGCTCGGCCTCCGGGAACCTGTACCAGGCGCTGAGGGTGGTATCGCCAGTGATGGTCTGCTGGCAATCGCCTATGCATGCGTGTATGATCTCCATGTTAGGGTATATATGGGGAAGGTATCCCAATCCCCCTAGCTCTTTGTGCTCGTAGTTGGGATGACTTAGCTGCGAGTTGCGACCAAAGATGTACTGTATCTTGCTCCATCTCTCGAACACGCTGGCAAACACCCTGTGGGTAGATCTGTACACTGTGCCGTGGCCCCGACACTCCACACCGCTGTCTCCTCCACAAAGCACAATGGGCCAAGGACGATCTCCTGGCCTGCCAGGATAGTCGTAGGCGAAGAAGAAGGTCTCTCCGGGGGGGCACATCTCCATAGAGGGTGAGTTCGCGAGTGATCTTGTAGCGTGCCTCCTCCTGCTGAGCGGTGGCTGGAGCGAACACCACCAGTGCCATGAACAGTGCTAGCCATATGCTGATGAGCCTCATCTTGTATCCTCCTTAGCTATTGGACTTTGCATCTGCCTGGTATGCCAGTCGACCCATAACCCCACAGCATGGGCCAGTCGTAGGGAAGCCAGCTCCAGATCAGCCAGATCCTCTGGTACTATGTATAGAGCNGTAGTGACCTCTCCACATCTGCCCTCGTAGCAGTAGAGCTCCTGAGGTGTGCTCCAGAAAGAGTGGCCGTTGGGCAAGGCAACCTTGTCACTAGAAACAACGAAGACGAAGACTCGATAGTTACTGGGGGAAGTCACAAGGGCAGAGGAGGCCGGGGCCATACCGTCCTGCCAATCGAAGCCAGGCATACCTGCCCTGGGTGGGCCAGGACAACCTACATCCACCACTGGGGCGTGCGTCCCAAGCCCTGACCTGTAGAAGTCTGGATGGTCATAGAGGGACTCAAAGGGCTTCGCCCTACGCGTGGGGGAGTGGTGCGGTCCTGATGGATCCCAGGGGTCGAGCTGTGGTGGTGTATCTGGTNGGCAAGAAGCCTTTGGCCATGTGTTGGCGTGCTGAGGGTGAGAGGGGCGTGTGCTAGTGGTCAGGGGAGGCCAGACAGAGCGCGTACCTGATAGGCATCTCAAGCACACCGGTGCGGATTACTCCATGCTCTCAGAGGTGGAACACCGCTCTGACCCTCGGTGGTTGAGGCCCATGGACTGCTGTATCTCGTGCAGGCAATACCTTGCAGGCGACCTGCTCTGTGTGCCGTTTGCTGCCTGTTGCTTCGGAGGTTTTGCATTCTGTTGCCCTGTGGGACTGGGGCAATGCGCGTCGGCGGCAGCTATATGCTCGGGAGCCTCTGGGTGCGATTGTGCCAGTTGCTTCTAAGTGGCCGGGCTATAGGGGCGCGCATACGGGCCGCGGTCACCGAATAGCTGGGAGGGTTTCTCTATGACCAGCGGAGACCTGCTGTTTATTCTTCCGATCCTGTTGTTGCTGGGGATGGCGGCCTTCCTGCTGCTTATGCGTGTGGGTAGGCGGTGATCAGCCTCCAGCGGCCTGGCCACGCACCTTCTTGTACACCAGCTCCGCGGCGGTTACATCCTCTACCGCCAGCCCAAGCGACTTGAACAGGGTGATCTCATCCCGGGACTGCCTGCCCGGCTTGCTACCGGTGATTACCTCCCCGAGCTCGGCGAAGAAGTGCCCGGCGGCTATCACGTCGCCTGATTCCCGCATGGCGGCCTCGGATGAGTCCACGTAGATGCGCGCCCTGCAGAGCAGCTCGTCGTCGAGCTCTCGCCAGTCCGGCCTGGGTGCTCCCACGGCGTTGATGTGGGTGCCGGGGGACAGCCACTCGCCGCGGAGCACGGGCGTGCGTGAGGTCGTGGCGGTCACCACCACGTCGGCCCCGCGGACTGCCTCCTCCGCGGATGCCGCGGCGGTCACGCCGTGCCGTCGCGCGAACTCCGGGGCGCTCCTCGGGCTCCACACCCGCACCTCTCGGAAGTGGCGTACCAGCCTGAGAGCTTCCAGGTGGCTGCGGGCCTGCACCCCCGCGCCGATCAGCGCCAGCACGGAGGCGTCCTCTCGTGCCAGGTAGTGCGTGGCCACCGCNGAGACCGCCGCCGTCCGGGCCTCGGTGATGTANGTGCCATCCATGCTGAGAAGCGGCTCGCCTGTCTCGGGGCGGAACAGTATGACTACCGCGTGATGGGTAGGTAGCTCCTTGTTCTGAGGGTAGAGGGTGACCAGCTTGACGCCGAGGGCCGATCCTGTGTAGGCGGGCATCACCCCCAGGAAGCCCTCGTGGTCGGTTACCGGCAGCATCAAGCGGGTGGGCTGCACGACCCTGCCGGCGGAGAAGGCAGCCAACGCCCTCTCCATGGCGGGGATGAGCTCCTGCATGCTCAGCAGTTGCCTGANCTCGCTTTCGGTGACATCCAGCTGCATCCTGCTCCCTCCACAGTCCTCGTGCTAGCTGCCGGAGTAGGCCCTCCGCAGCTCTTCGATATCCAGCTTGGACATGCTCAGGAAGGCTTGCGTAACCCTCGCTACCTTCTCCTCGTCGGGGTCCTCCAGCATCCCGAACAGCTCCGCGGGCACTACCTGCCAGCACAGGCCGTACCTGTCCTTGAGCCAGCCGCAAGGCCCCTTCTCGCCCCCATCTGCCGAGAGCCCCTCCCAGTAGTGGTCAACCTCCTGTTGGGACCGGCACTCTACGATGAAGGAGATGGCTTCGTTGAACCCAAACCCATGCTCTATGGGGCTGTCCATGGCCGCAAACCAGGTGTCCCCAAGGCGAAAATCGGAGAACATCACCAGCTCATCGGCTCCTCCGCCGGTCTCCTCCGGAGGCGAGAACTCTAGCTGGCCCACCTCCGAGTCAGGGAACACGGACCGGTAAAACTCGCCCGCCTCTCGAGCCCTTCCCCTGTTCCCGTCGGTGAACAACAGGCAGGGCACCAGGAAGGGTCTGGGGTCGCCCTCAGGGTCGGAGAGTATCAGCTGCCAGGACACCCCGTAGCGGTCCTGCACCCACCCGTAGCGCTTGCTGAAAGGGTATTCATCCAAAGGCATCAGCACCTGGCCGCCATCCTGCAACGCCTGCCAGGTCTCGTCGAGCCGGGCGCGGGCCTGCTCGTCCCGGGAAGGGTCGAAGTTTACGAAGAAGGATATCGAGGGATTGAACTTGAACGAGGGACCTGCGCTGATCGCCTGGAAGGTCTGCCCTGCGAGCTCGAACACGACGGTGTCGGTATCTCCGGAGGGCGTGTCGTGGATCGTGCCCACGTGCAGCGTGCGCGACTGCGGAAACAGAGAGGTGTAGAACTCCGCTGCCTCCAAAGCCTCTCTGTCGAACCATAGATGGGGAATGATCCTGGGTCTTGCCTGCATCTCCTTACCCCCAAGTCCCGATGCGGGACGTATTTGCGGCCATATTACCAGGAGGTGAGCAGGATGTACAATCCCAGGTCGAAGCTCACATGCCCTTGGGGGCCGTGCCGATGATCTTCACCGCTGACCTCTCGTTGGCAGAGATCTCCACCGGCAGCACCACGTACCTGAACTGGCGTTGCTCCTGGGGCTCCCTGAGCCTTTCTATGAGGATCTCCGCCGCCGATATACCCATCTCCCTGGAGGGCAGGACGGCATTAGTTGACATAATAGGCATAGGGGTGTAGGGCCCGACGTGGTCCATGCCAGCTATCTCCACCTCCTCGCCCACGTGGACGCCGATCGCGGCCAGGTCGGTGGCCACCATCGTGGCCACGTAGCCGTTGACGCCCACGAACACCGAGGGCCTGTAGGGGGCGTTGAGCCATGTACGTAGTAGGTCGTAGCGCTCCTCAGGCCGCAGGCGCTCGTAGCAGAAGAGGCGGGATATCTCGGGGACGATCGGTACGTTGTGGCGCAGGAGCGCCTCCTTGTACCCCGCCATGCGGTCGCGGACGCTGGTACAGTTCGTCTCGCCCCAGATGGTGGCGATGTGCTTGTGGCCTCGGTCTATCAGGTGCTTCGTCAGGCGGTAGCCTATGCCGAAGTTGTCGGGCACCACGATGTCGGTGGCCACCGCCGGGTAGTACCTGTCGACCATGACGACTGGGAACCCCTGACGGACGTACTCCTCCACGATCCCCTGGTTCTGCTCGCCGTCGGTGGGAAACAGGATGATGCCTCCCGCGCCTGCCTCCCTGGCTCTCCGGAGGTTCATCGCCTCCCTCTCGGGGGATCCGGANGAGTCGAAGAGGATCATGTGGTAGTCGGAGCGATGGCACACGGCCTCAACGCCTCGGATGACCTCCACGACGTGACCACCCCCGATCTGCGAGAAGACGCAGGCGATGAGCCTGCCGTTGGGCGTGACCTGTGGCAGGGGAGCGGGTTCGGCCTTGGGCTCCTGCCTCTCGGCGACGAAGGTGCCCTTGCCCTGCCTGCGCACCAGGTAGCCCTCGCGCTCGAGGTCNTTGAGGACCCTGACGGCAGTGGTGGCNCTGACCTTGAAGCGCTCCCTCAGCTCCTTCTCCGTCAGGAATCTGTCGCCGGGCTTGAAATGTCCGCTCTCCAGCTCTCCGAGGAGGATCTGCTTTATCTTGTAGTATCTTGGGGTCCCATCTTCCATATAATAAGTGCTCCGTCCGAACGCTTTGTTAACACAGATTATACTATTCCAGTTAGCAACTTATTAGTGTTAACCTATTACCCCGCCAGTATATGTGTTAACTCTATCATTAACCTAGGTATTATACGCCTCTGGCAACATATAACTTAATATATTGACACTGGAAATAATCTGCTCTAATATAATGCCACATCGCTAAAACGATGCCTTAAATTTCCGATGAGTAGGAGAGTGTGGCTTATGTCCAACGCAGACGAAGTCAGAAGTCCCAATGATCCCAGGCTGACCCGCCGGCAGCTCATAGAAGCGATGCTGGCCTCCGGTGGCGTGCTGGCCGCCGGCCCCCTGCTGGCCGCCTGCGGTGGGGGCACCCAGGCCACCCCGACGCCCCCGAGTGGTCAAGCTCCTGCAGCGAGTACCCCGCCTGCTTCGGCCAGCAGCCCGAGCCCAAGCCCGACCGCCTGCACTACCTGTCCTTCCCCTGGAGCCACCCCAGGCGTGACTCCCACCGCTGGGGGGAAGCAGGCTGAGGAGGCGCCGCCCCAGCAGCCACAGAGGGGAGGCACCATCCCTACCCCCAGGGAGCAGACGGTCGTCGTAGACCAGGCCATATTCACCATCTTCGACAGCTTCAACCCGTTCATCCCCAACGGTTGGCAGTACAACGGAGGGGCGCAGCAGATCCTCGTGGAAAACCTCTTCTACTGGCTGCCTACCGGCGAGATCAAGCCCTGGCTGGGCAAGGAGTGGAAGTACAACTCCGACTACTCCGAGCTGACCCTCACCCTCAACCCTAAGGTGAAATGGAACGATGGTCAGCCATTCACATCGGAGGACGTCAAGTACAGCCTGGAGATCCAGCAGGACCCGGCGTTATTCGGCAGCGGCATCAAGGAGTTCGACAGCGTTGAGACCCCCGACGAGCATACAGTGGTGATCAAGCTCACCAAGCCGAATCCTCGTTACCACCAGCGCTTCATCTGTGGCATCATCGGCTCCTTCATCGTGGTGCCCAAGCACATATGGTCCAAGCATAACCCCAAGACCTTCAGGAACAACCCGCCGGTCTTCACGGGTCCCTACGTNCTGGACAGGGCCATACCCTCGCAGCTGATGTTCGTGTGGAAGAAGAACCCCAACTACTGGAACAAGGACGAGTTCGATCCCGCTCCCCAGTACGTGGTGTACCGCACGGCGCCCGTGCCGGACTCGGAGGTCCAGGAGTTCAAGCGGGGCACGGTGGATGTGGCCTCGTTCGACTACACGCACGCGATGGCCGTCAAGAACGGCGGCTACCAGAACATCATCATTACCACGAAGTTCAGGGATCCATGCCCGCGCGGCATTCACGTCAACTGCGATCCCTCCAAGCCGCTGCTGTCGGATCCGCGGGCGCGCTGGGCGATCTCCTACCTCATAGACAGGCAGAAGATAGGTACGGCCGTGTGGTTCGTGCCCACTCCGCCCGCGCAGTACCCCTGGGCGGACTACGAGTCCAACAAGAAGTGGTCCAACGACTCTATAGCTTCCAAGTATCAGCTGACCTACGATCCCAAGAAGGCGGAGCAGCTGTTCGATGAGCTGGGCGCGAAGAAGGACTCCAGCGGCAGGCGTATGTACAAGGGCAAGCAGGTAGAGATCAACATCATCACCCCCGTTGCCGTGGGACAGCCCGAGTACGTGATCGGCCAACTGCTCTCGCAGGAGCTGCAGAAGATCGGGATCAAGTCGAGCGTGAGGGCGCTCTCCGGCAGCGTGTTCAGCGACAAGCAGAGCAAGGGACAGTACGACCTGCTCTCGCTATGGATCTGCGGAGAGCTGTTTGATCCCGCCCAGTTCTACTCCCAGTTCGACAACCGGCAGTATAAGCCGATCGGCAAGGACGCCTCTTCGGATCAGGTGAGGCTCAAGGACCAGAAGTTCCAGGAGCTGATTCTCAAGCTCAACAACGCTAATCCCGACGATCCGAAGAACAAGCCGCTATACGACCAGGCGCTGGAGCGGTTCTACCAGCTCCTGCCGGTCATCCCGATCATCCAGACCACTTATCCGAAGGTGTACAACACCACCTACTGGANGGGCTGGCCCACCGACGACAACGTGTACACGGTGCCCCTGGAGTGGTGGGGCCAGTTCATGTTCGTGATCGGCAACCTGAAGCCGGCCAAGAGTTCGTAGGGGTTATCCGGGGAGCGACCGCCGTCGCTCCCCGCACCTAAAGAGCAAGGAGTAGTGTATATGGCACAGGCAGCTTCCCGTGGAGGAACGGGAATAATCTCCTTCTACCGTAGCTTCGTCGTAAATCATCCACTGGCGGCCTACGCGGTGCGCAGGTTCGGGGTGTACCTGCTGACGCTCTGGGGCTCTATCACGATCACCTTCTTCTTCTTCAGGCTGATCCCCGGCAACCCCATAGATGCCTACATCCAGAACCTGCAGACGATGCAGCAGAACTACAGCGTGCAGGCCAGCGAAGCTACCGTGCAGTACTACAAGGAGGCGTTCGGCCTCAACGGCAGCCTCCTGGAGCAGTACGTGCGCTACATGAACCAGCTGGTGCTGCATCAGAACTTCGGCCCCTCTTTGATCAACTATCCCAACCCTGCTCAGGTGGTGATCGCNCGTGCTCTACCCTGGACGATAGGGTTGCTGGGGGTCTCGACCGTGATCATGTGGATCATAGGGGTGGTGCTGGGGGCGATACTCGGCTGGAAGCGCGACAAGCCGATCTCGGGCTTCGTGACCTACCTGGCGATCGCCTTCTCGCACATCCCGTACTACTTCGTCGCGCTGATCCTGGTGTTCCTGCTTTCCTACAGGTTGGGCTGGCTNCCATCCACCGCAGCCTACGACCCGGGCTACAGGATAGGCTTCACCCCTGAGTTCATCACCAGCGTGATCAAGCACGCCATACTCCCCTCGCTCTCTATCATCGTGATAGGTGTGGCCAACTGGATGGTGAGCACGCGCATGCTCATCGTGCCGATGCTGGGGGAGGACTTCCTGACGTTCGCCGAGGCCAAGGGGCTCAGGCCGGGATACATCCTGACGAGGTACGCGCTGCGCAACTGCTGGCTCCCACAGGTGATAGGCCTCGGCATAGGCCTGGGCAGCATCTTCAACGGGAACGTGCTCGTCGAGCAGCTGTTCAACTACCCAGGGGTGGGCAACCTGTTCGTCCAGGCCACCGCCCAGCTCGACTACAACACGATGATGGGGGTGGTGATCCTGGCTATATTTGGGGTGCTCACCGCCAACCTCATCCTGGACCTGTTGCTGCCGGCGATAGACCCCAGAGTGAAGTACTGGAGGTAGTGGGATGCGCGGTGTGAAAGGCATATGGAACAGCAGCAACAAGCTCAAGATAGGGCTGCTGATCATCCTGTTCTTCGTGGTCGTGGCGGTGCTCAACGAGCCCATCGTACGCATGATAGGCCGGGGTAAGGACCCTATAGAGACCGCGGCGTACATGCCCTGGCAGCTACCTAACAGGACGAACTGGCTGGGCACAGATCGCTACGGCCGCGACATCCTGGCGCTTGCGGTCAAGGGCCTGGCGGCGTCGCTGCAGGTGGGCGCGGTGGCGGGCCTGATCTCGACTTTCATAGGGGTGCTGGTGGCGTTCCTTGCGGGCTACAAAGGAGGTAGGGTGGACAGCATCCTCGTCGGGGGTGGCNGACATGTTCCTGGTGGTGCCCAGCCTTCCCATCCTGATAGTGCTCTCGGCCTACGTGACCAACCTCAACCTGTTCACTATAGGCCTGATCCTGGCGATATTCAGCTGGGCGCTGGCGGCGCGCGTCATCCGCTCGCAGGTGCTCAGCCTGCGCACCAGGCCCTACGTGGAGCTGGCGAAGGTCAACAACATGGGTGATCTGGAGATCATCTTCCAGGAGCTCGTGCCCAACCTNTTGCCGTTCATCGCCGTGGGCTTCGCCAACGCGGTGCTCGGCTCGATCTTCGCCCTGGTTGGGCTGGAGGTGATAGGTCTGGGCCCCAGCAACGTCATAGACCTGGGACTAATGCTCAACTGGGCGATAGGCTGGGGCACGCTGAGCCTGGGGATGTGGCCGCTGTTCGTCACCCCTATCTTCATCCTTGGCATGCTGTTCTTCGCGGTGAACTTGATCAACATAGGACTCGAGGAGACTTACAACCCGCGCCTGCGGAAGGTGGCGGGAGCTTAGAGGGAGAGGTAGTTTGCATGACGCAGGAATCCATAGCTAGAGAAAGGACCAGGAGCGCGGAGGGCGAACCGCTGCTGGAGGTGCGCGACCTGCGGGTCTATTACCGCACCGTCGCAGGGATATCCAAGGCGGTGGACGGCGTGGACCTGGAGGTGCGCAGAGGCGAGATCCTGGGGATAGCGGGCGAGTCGGGCTCGGGCAAGAGCACGCTCACCACCGCGCTGCTGCGATTGACGAAGCCCCCTGGCTTCATAGCCGGGGGCAGCGTGATCTTCCACCCCAGAGAAGGGGCGCCGGTGGACCTCATGAAGCTGAGCGACTCACAGGTGAGGGAGTATCGTTGGCGGAACCTCTCCTACCTGCCCCAGGGCTCGATGAACTCGCTCAACCCGGTGATGAAGATCGAGGACCAGTTCGTCGACGTCATCACCCAGCACAGCGACATCCCCGCCAGGAAGGCCAGGGAGATGGTACCGAGCCTGCTCGAGCAGGTGGGATTGGATCCCCACGTGGCGCGCATGTACCCCCACGAGCTCTCGGGTGGCATGAAGCAGAGGGTGATCATCGCGATGTCGGTGGCGCTCAACTCGGACCTCGTGGTCGCCGACGAGCCCACGACGGCGCTCGACGTGCACATCCAGCGGGTGGTGATCCAGACGCTGGCGTCGCTGCGCGACGAGTTCGGCATGACGGTGATCCTGGTGACGCACGACATGGCCGTGCACGCTGAGCTGGCGGACAGGGTCGCTGTGATGTACGCGGGTAAGATCGTGGAGGTGAGCGACGTCCACCAGATATTCAAGGATCCCAAGCATCCTTACACCCAGGGGCTCATCGCCTCGATCCCCAAGATCGGTGGCGAGCGCAGGCGNCTGTCCGGCATAGGGGGTAACGCCCCCAGCCCGCTCAACTGGCCNCCTGGGTGNCGGTTCCACCCCAGATGCCCCTATGTGATGGACGTCTGCCGCCAGCAGGAACCCCCTCTGCTCCCGTTGGTGAACGGGCNCCAGCGTCCTCCGGTGGTTGCCTGCCACCTGTACACCCAGCAGCAAGTATCAGGAGGTAGCGATGACAGACGGTCGTGAGCACAGGATAGAGGTGCAGCACGTGACTCAGGAGTTCAGGGGCGCGGCCTTCCGATCAACCGGTGGGAAGCTGGTCGCGGTCAACGACGTGACGTTCGCGCTCACGGACAACCCGCCGCAGATCATCAACCTTGTGGGGCAGAGCGGCAGCGGCAAGAGCACGCTGGCGCGGATCATCCTGGGATTGCAGAAGCCCACCAGCGGCACTGTCACATTCAACGGCAAGGACATCTATCGGCTGAGCAGGCGCGATCGCGCGGAGTTCCTGCGCATGGTGCAGCCCGTCTTTCAGGACCCTTACGGCATCTTCAACCCCTTCTACAGGGTGGACAGGGTGCTGTGGAAGCCGATCAAGAAGTTTGGATTGGCCAAGAGCAGGTCACAGGGTTTGGAGCTCATAGAGCGCTCGCTGCGAGCTGTCGACCTGCGCCCGGAGGATGTGCTTGGGAGGTATCCTCACCAGCTATCTGGGGGACAGCGCCAGAGGGTGATGCTGGCGCGCATCCACATGCTGCAGCCGCGCTTCATAATTGCCGACGAGCCGGTGTCGATGCTGGATGCGGCGGTGAGGGTAGCGTTCCTCAACCTGCTGATAGACTTCCGAGACAAGTACGGCATGACCACGCTCTTCATCACGCACGATCTCTCGACCTCGTACTACGTCGGCGGTGAGATCATGGTGATGCACAAGGGCCGCATCGTGGAGAGCGGCCGGGTGGATGACGTGCTGCTCCACCCGCAGCATCCGTACACCCGTACGCTGCTGGCCTCCGTCCCCGTGCCTGATCCCGACGCTCGGTGGCGGGACAAGGCAGCGGTCGCGATCGAGGAGGAAGAGGTCGTAGTCGAGTCCCCCAACATGGAGGCA
>Ga0065724_100613_pt1 | contig 17360 bp, 17 predicted proteins | sample TheenrcSG05JP960_FD_59111 | JGI IMG/M metagenome (GOLD analysis project Ga0065724, IMG submission 59111) | Thermophilic enriched microbial communities from mini bioreactor at UC Davis - Sample SG0.5JP960 | ecosystem: Engineered > Solid waste > Grass > Composting > Bioreactor | place: USA... | reverse complement strand
AAACCGCCGACATCGACGGCTGGCGGCTCGACGTCGCCGACGAGGTCGACCACCGGTTTTGGCGGGACTTCCGCAAAACCGTCAAGCGCGCCAAACCCGACGCCTACATCGTCGGCGAAATCTGGCACGACGCCTCGCCCTGGCTGCAGGGCGACCAGTTCGACGCGGTGATGAATTACCCGTTCGCCGACGCCGTCCTCGACTTTTTCGCAAAAGAACGGATCGACGCCAAGCAATTCGCCGATGCGATCGGTTCGCTGCTCGCCCGTTATCCAGATCCGGTGACGGAAGTCGCCTTCAACCTGCTCGGCAGCCACGACACGCCGCGGCTGTTGACGATGTGCGGCGGCGACAAACGGCGCATGAAACTGGCCGTGCTGTTCCAGTTGACGTTTCCCGGCGCGCCGTGCATTTATTACGGCGACGAAATCGGCATGACCGGCGGCGGCGACCCGGATTGCCGACGGTGCATGATCTGGGATGCCGACCGACAGGACCGCGACCTGTTCGCCCATTATCGGACGCTGATCGCCCTGCGCCGGGCGAATTCCGCGCTGCGGACCGGCGATTTCCGGTTCTTGCGCGCCCGTCCCGGCGACCGACGGCTGGTCTACGAGCGGAAAGACGAAAACGCACACTTTGTGATCTTCCTCAACGCCGGCCGTCGCGCCGCAAACGTCAGCGCCGCCGTTCCCGAAGGCCGCTGGACGGACGTTTGGACGGGTGAGGCGGTGGAGGCGACCGGCCGCCGGTTGACGTTGCGGCTGCCCGCCTACGGTTTTCGGATGTTGAAAAGAGATACCCCTTGACAGTTAAATCGGCGGGTCAAACAAGAAACGCATGTAGTCGTAGTTGGGAGTACGCTCGGGAAAAAGAATGTGAGTCTCTAAGTCCAATACAACAATCGTCTCGGCCGCTGCGACGGCCGATTTCTTGCGCCAACGCCGGCAAGCGTTCATGCAAGCGCGCTTTTTCATCGTGGATGTACGCCTCAAGTTGCGCAATACAATATACTGAAGTATACTGAAGTTGGGGGAGATCATAATGTTGCCGGAACGATTCAAGGCGCGGGTGGAAAGAGCTCGGGCAAATGCGAAAAAAGGGATCATCGATGATACTGAACATTTTCGAGGCCCGACGTTAGATGATCTTTTAACAGACGAAGAAGCAGAACAAATCCGAAAAGAACTCGAAGCGGCAGGTATTAAATTAAAGGCGCCCTCGTAACATACGAGGGCGTTTTCTTTTTCTTCCCCCAAAACCGTCTACCCCGTCCGGAAACGGGCGAACGACTCCCGCAGCCGCTCCGACATCGACTCCAAACGATGCGAAAGTTCCTCCAGCTTCCGGCTGGCCTCCCGTTGCCCGTCGGCCAAAGCCGCCACCTGTTCGGAGGAAGCTGCGGACGACTGAGAAACGGCACTGACGCCGTCGATCCGCTCGGCCAAGATCTTCCCGCATCGTTCCAGTTCAAGAATCGCGGCGGTCGATTCGGCCAGCCTCCGGAGAAACGCCTCCATCTCGGACGATACGGCTTCAAACAAATGCGCGCTTTCACGGACCGCCTGAGCCTGTTCCGCCAGCATCGGCGACACGGCGGACAACCGTTCCACAGTCTCGTCGACTTCTTGCTGGATGTCGGCCACAATCCGCTCGGCCACGCCGATCGACTCTTTGGCCTGCAACGCCAGCCCTCGGATTTCTCCGGCGACGACGGCGAAACTTTTGCCCGCCGCGCCGGCGCGTGCCGCCTCGATCGAAGCGTTCAGCGACAGAATGTTCGTCCTCTTGGTCAAATCTTCCATGATCGCGAGCAAGCGACGAATCGATCCGGCCCGTTCCCGCAGTTGCGTGATCTTGTCCGCAAGCGTCCGAAACATCGCGTCGGCCGCATCCGTTTTTTCTACCCATTCGCCCATGCCCGCCGCCCCGCGGACGCCGAGTTCCCGCACGCGTTCGGCCGCCTGCTCCAGAGCCGCGTTTGTTTCCGCCGCGCGCCTCATCAGGTCGGAGACGTTTCCCGTCACCTCGGCGCTCCGCTCCGCCTCCTCCGCCAGTCGTGCGGCACCGCCGGCTACGTCGCGCGCCGCAAGCGCGATTTCGTCCGCGGAACCGACCGTTTGCCGGGACACCTCTTTCAGCGCCGACGCGGTTTCCAGGACCTGAGTCGCCGATACGCCGATGCGCTCGACCAACACCGCAAGCTGAGCCATCATCCGGTTGAAACTCCGGCCGAGCCGGGCGATCTCGTCCCGCCCCCGGAACGGCGCGCGGACGGTCAGGTCGCCGTTTTCGCCTTCCTCCATCAGGCGACATAATCCGGCGATCGGCCTGCCCACCCACCGGACGACGCCCAACCCGCACAACACCGCCACCAAAGCCGCAAACGCCGCCCCGCCGACGGTCCAACGCAAAATGCCGTTCGACGGCCGGACAAGTTCGCTCACCGGGGACAGACCCGATCATATCCCAGCCCGACACGTCCGACCGCCGGTACAGGACGAGCCGCTTCCGTCCGCCGACGTCGGCGACGAACGCGCCCGCCGCTTCCGGGCTGGATTGCTCCGGAAGCGCGACTTCCGATTTCGTTTCCAGTTTTTCCGGATCCGGTGAAAACACGACTTGCCGTTCACGGTCGACGATCGCCAGCTCCCCGCCTGTCCCGAGCTGCATGCCGTCGAACATGTCCGAAAGCGCTTTGACCCTGATTTCCAATACCACCAGATACTCCGACTCGCGCTGTTTCAAATTTTTCAGCAACCGCCCGACCGCGAACGCCGGTTCCGGCGACATGCCGAAAACGCCCTGTTTCCGCGAAGACATGAACACCGGCTCGCCGTCCGCCCGGACGACGCGATCCATCCACGCCCGGTTCCACTCGTCCCATACGATCGAACTGACGCCCGACGCGGTCAGGACGCCGGCTTTGTCGAGGTTTTTCGGCACAAGCCGGACGGCGGAGATCGCCGCGTCCGCATCGCGAACCGCATTCAGCCGATCCGCAATCCGTTGCTTGATCCGCGCCTGTTCATAAAACGGGAGATTCCCCGCCGCCAGATCGGCCAGTCCCTGGCGCAAATCCGGATCGACCGCCAGTTGCCGCGTCAGGCCCGAGTATGTGCTCAGGAAAAAATCCAGCTTGTCCGTCGCCTGGGCGATCGTCGCCGCGGTCGCTTCCGCGAACTGCTCCTGAATGACCCGTCTGGATCGGTCATAGGAAGCGTATCCCAATAACGACACCAACGACACCACACTGCAAAACAAAACAAGAAAAAGCTTCACCCCGATCGATCCGCGCATTCGTCCTCCCCCTCCTTTCCCTCATCGCATCAAAACGGTCGCGTACGGCGGCAGTTCCAATTCCCGGCCGCGCGAAAGACGCGCCCCTTTTTCGCTCGCGAACGCAATTTTTCTGAACGGCAGTCTGCCGCCCGTCCACAGATCGACCCGCTGCGGTAAACCGGTCAGATTGTGCACCACCAGCAGCCGATCGTCGCCGCGAAACCGCACGTATCCCAGCACGCCGTCGCCGGCGAGCGGAAAACGCGCGATCCCGCCGTTTTGAAGAAGCGGTTCCCGGTTGCGAAGCGCGATCATCTTCCGGTAATGGTTCAAGAGCGAATCCGGGTCGTTTCTCTGTTTTTCCACCGACACGCCAGGCGTCCGGTTTAGCGCCGGTTCCCACCGCGTATCGCCGTCCGACCGGCCGTCCTCGGACCACGGCATCGGTTCGCGGATCCGCTCGTCGGGCTTCGTTCCGCGCATGCCGAGTTCCTCGCCGTAATACAGAAACGGATTGCCCGGCATCGTCAGCAACAAAGACGCGGCGATCTTCGCCCGTCCCACGCGGCCGCCGAGCTCGCTCATCACCCGGTTCTGGTCGTGGTTGGTCAGAAACGGCGCGTCGACGAACCGGCCGCCGGATTGCGACGAATAATAGGCGAGCACCTTCGAGAGCGACTCGACGACCGTCGAAGCGCGCTCCGCCCGGGCCGTTCCGACGAGCCGATTCGCCAGTTCGAAATTGAAAGCGGAATCAAACGCCCCGTTTAAATACGGACCGATCACCGCCGGCGAATCCCAGACTTCGCCGACCAAATACGCGTTCGGATTCACTTCGTCCAAACCGCGGCGAAACTCCCGCCACCATGCCGTATTTTTCTCCGTGGTCAGCCGGTCGCCGACGGACGAGCGGAAATTTTCATAAATATGCTTCGCCGCATCGAGCCGGAACCCGTCGACGCCGAGCTTCAGCCAAAATTGTCCGATCCGGATCCATTCGGCCCGCACTTCCGGATTGTCCGGATTCAAATCCGGCATCTTCTCCCAGAAAACTCCTAGATAGAAAGATCCGCCGATGCGGTGCCACACTTTTTGTCCCCACGGTCCCGGCTCCGTCGGCTCGATCCCCTGATCCTCCGCCCAGACGTACCAGTCGCGGCGCGGATTGTCGCTTCCTTCGGCCGCCTCCCGGAACCACGGATGCTTGTCGCTCGTATGGTTGAGGACGAGATCGAGGATGACCCGGATTCCGCGCCGGTGCGCCTCCGCCACCAACCGGCGGAAATCCTCCATCGTCCCGTAATCGGGATGGATGCCGTAATAATCCGTGACGTCGTACCCGTGATAACTGGCCGCCGGCTGGATCGGCATCAGCCAGATGCCGCGGACGCCGAGATCCGCCAAATAATCCAGCGATGCCGTCACTCCGTTCAGATCGCCGATGCCGTCGCCGTCCGAATCGCGAAACGAGCGGACGAAAATTTCATAAAAAACGCCGACGCTTTCCCCCATCGGCACCGTTTCGGCCGGGGGCGTCCAGACCGGCGCTGCTTCCCGCGCGACGTCCGCCGACCGGATCGCCGCATAACCGAGCGCCGCCGCAACAAGCGCCGACAACACCGACGTTGCCGCAAGCGCCCGCGTCCGAATCCGCCTTTTCACCGCCGATCCGCCCCCGCCGTCAGCCCTTCGACCAAAAACCGCTGCATCGCCATAAACAGAATCGTGATCGGCACCGCCACCAGGACGCAGCCGGCCGCGAAAACCGTAAACTGCGTGGCGAACTGCCCGCTGACCATGTTGTAGAGCCCCACCGCAAGCGTCAGCTTTTCCTGCGACCGGAGCACCATCTGGGCGAAAATAAAATCGTTGAACGCGCCGGCGAACGTCGTGACGGACAAAAAGACGACGAGCGGCCGCGACAGCGGCAGGAAAATCCGGACAAAGACGGTCCAGTGGCTCGCTCCGTCGATCCGGGCCGCTTCCTCGAGGCTTTTCGGGATCGTGTCGAAATACCCCTTGACGAGCAAATAACCGAGCGCCGCTCCCGCCGAATAGACCATCATCAGGGCGGAATGCCGGTTGAGCAGGTTCATATTCAAAAGCAGAATATAGACCGCGATCAGACTCATAAACGACGGAAACATCCCGAGCACGAACAGAACGGTCATGATCGTCTTTTTGCCGTAAAACCGGAACCGGGAAAACGCGTATCCCGTAAGCAGCACGAACAGCGTGCCGAACACCGTCGAAACCGCGGCGATTTTCAGCGTGTTGACGTACCATTGCGCGAATTTGAATTTATAAAACAATTCCCGGTAATGAACCGTCGTCCACCGCTCCGGCCAAAACGTCTCGCTGAACAGCGACGTGCCGGGGCGAAACGACGCCATGATCACCCAGAGCGACGGGTACGCGGCAAAAATCGCGATCAGCACGAGCAACAGATAACTGAACGCCAGCCAAAGCCTCCTGCGCAGGCGATACCCGATCATCGGAACAGCTCCTCCTCCCGGAACGCGCGCGTGCGCCGGAAATTCCAGATCGAAAAGCTCGCTACAACCAGGAAAATGACGATCCCGATGACCGACGCGAAATTATATTTGCCGTTGTTCACGGACAATTTGTACAGCCAGGTGATGAGCAGGTCCGTATGGCCGGCGAACTGATACTCGCTGTTGGCCGGATTGCCGTTGGTCAGCAGGTAGATCACGTTGAAATTGTTGATATTGCCTGCGAACTGGCCGATCAGGATCGGAGAAAGCGCGAACATGACGGTCGGAAACGTAATCACGCGGAATTTCTGAAACGCCGACGCCCCGTCCACCGCCGCCGCCTCGTACAGTTCGCGCGGAATCGTCGTCAAAATGCCCATGATCAGCAGCATCGAAACCGGGAAACCTATCCAGAGATTGACCAGAAGCACCGTCACTTTCGCCCAGGTCGGATCGGACAGCCACGGCGGTCCTTCGATGCCGATCCACCGCAGATATTGGTTGAGCGGCCCGAACTGGGCGTTGAAGAAATTCCGCATGACGAGCAACGACACGAACGCCGGAATCGCAAACGGCAGCATATAGACCGTCCGCCAGAACGCCTTGAACCGGATGCCCGGCTGCTGGACGAGCAGCGCGACAGCAAATCCGCCGAAAAAAGTGGTAAGCGTCGCCAACACCGCCCACGTGACCGTCCACGAAAATACGCCGTAAAACGTTTTTTTTCCACGCGCTCAACCCGAACAGGTCGCGAAACGCCGCAAAACCGGTCCAGTCGACCAGATTCGCCGGAGGCAAATATTTCGGCGATGAATAATTGGTAAACGCGATCAGCACGGAAAAGACGATCGGCAGCACCGAAAAGAAAAAGACGAACAGAAGAGGAACGGCGACGACGAGCTGCGGGAACTTCCGGTCGACGAGATAATCCAACGTTTCGCGAAAGCCGTTCGGCCGTCCGCCCCGCTCGCGCAGCCGGCCGACTCTGTAGGCGTCGCGGATGTTCGCCGNATATGCCGCGATGAACACCATAAAAGCGAAGAGGACGATCAACCCTTCCACCATCAGAAAAATCGAATGGTCTCCCGGCACGACCTGGTACACCTTGCCGACCCGCCGGAGTTCCTGTTTCCGCTCTCCGAGCGTGACGAGCCCCCACAGCGCGTGGCCGAGCCGCGTCGCGAAAAACCAGACCCCGGCGGCATGAAACATCAACAACAGAAATCCTTTTACGAATTGCCGGTTGTAGACTTTGCCCCCAGCCCCATCGCCGCCGCCGACAGGACGGCCGCGACCGTCCGATGCGCGGTCATGCGCTTTCCCACCTTTCATAGAAGCAGGGAACGGGGCGCCCCCCCTTCCCCGACTTCTCCCCGCCGTTCTTTAACTCTTCGATTGTTGTGCGATAGCGGTCTTGATGTCCTGAACCGCCTTGTCCAGGGTTTTCTGGATGTCCTCGCCGTTCCAGATCGGCTCGAGCGCCGCGGTGATCGGCCCCCATACCTGCCGCATTTCGATAATGGACGGCATCGGCTGTGCCGTTTTGAACTGTTCGAGAAACGCCCGCGCTAGCTCGTTGTTTTGAATCGCCGGGTCGCTGTCCATGCCGACGCGGGCCGGAATGATGCCCGTCAATTCATAGTCTTTGACGAGCGCCTCTTTCGTCGTGACGTAATGGATGAACAACTTCGCCGCGTTCGGATACTTGCTGAACGCGCTGACGAAATACGCCTTGACGCCCGCGAACGGAATCGGACGTTGTCCGTTGGGAAGCGGCGGCAGCGGTACGGCGCCGACGTCGAACCCGAGTTTTTCCTTCGTAAAATTGCCGAGCTGCCAGACACCGTCCATGTTGATCGCGAGCTTCCCTGTCTGGAACAGATTTGTCTTGACGTCGAACGTGGCGTCGGTCGCGCGGATCGGCAGCGCCTCGCGCAGGCTGCGGAAAAACTTCATCGCTTCCACCGCGCCCGCGTTGTTCAGGCCGATATCGTTCGGATCGGTGCCGTTTTTACCGAACACATACCCGCCGTAGCCGGCGATGAACGCGTAATTGTAGTAGAAGTTGTTGACTTCGTACATGAAGCCGAACTTGTTGTTGGCGGGATCGTTGAACGATTTCGCGAACGCGATGATGCTGTTCCAGTCCTTAAGGTCTTCCGGTTTCACGAGCGATTTGTTGTAAAACAGGAGGTAGGTTTCCATGTTCCGCGGGTAGCCCCACAGCGTGCCGTTAAACGTGACGGCGTCCACCGCCGCCTTGACGAAATTTTGTTTCGTCTCTTCGGCGAATACGTCGTTCGGCAGCAAAAATCCGGAAGCCACGGCTTCGCTGAGCTGATCGTGCGGCATGACGAAAATGTCCGCGGCCAGGCCCGCCGGTCCGTCTGTTTTGATGCGCCCCAACTGGTCGACGGGATTTACTTCCTGAAACTCGACGGGAACGCCGTACTTGGCCTCGAACTCCTTGGCCATCACTTCCAGGAACGGCTGCTGTTCTTTCGCTTCCCAGACGATCAGTTTGGCGCCGGGTTCCGGCTTGAGTCCGGCCGTATCGCCGCCGTCTTCCGCCGCCGCCGTCGCCGACGGCTCCGGTGAAGTCGAGGAAGGCGGCGACGACGATCCGCTTCCGTTCGATCCGCAGGCGGCGAGCGGAACCGTCAACACCAGCGCGCACAGCAGCATCCACCACTTTTTCATTCGCCTTTTCCCCTTTCGTAACGTTCCTTGCGGATTTTCAAGCCCGGCGGTTTGGTGCAAACGTTTGCTCAAAACACAGCGAAAAAGCGGCGAGCGTTGCACCTGAAACCGCTTTAAAGCTTTGCTTTCAGCATATAACGGCGCGGCTCGAATTGCAATACTGAAAAAATCGGAAATTTATCGGCCTTTTCGGGAAGTATTCCGCCGTTATCTTCGAGAATCTCGCCGTCATTTACATTTTCTCTTTTTTCTTGAACGATCCGTCGCCTTTTTATGCAAACGATCGTGCACAAACGGGATTGCAATTGCGAGAATTGTTCGCTATGATGAAAGAAATGAAATTCAATCGTTTGCATCTCGTGGAGGATCTATCGCCATGACCGTGACAATCATCGACGTGGCCAAGCGGGCGGGGGTTTCGCCCTCGACCGTTTCCCGCGTCATTTCCAACCATCCCCGCATCAGCCCGGCTACGGCGCGAAAAGTGCGGGAAGCGATGGAGGAACTCGGTTACCATCCGAATATAGCCGCCAAAAATCTCGTTTCCAAGACCGCTCAAGCGATCGGCGTCATTTTGCCGCGGCCGGCGGAAGAACTGTTCCTCAACCTGTTTTTTCCCGAAGTGCTTCGCGGTATCGTGACGCAGGCGACGCGCGCGGGATACGACCTGACGATGACGGCGGGAACGACGGAGCGGGAAGAACTAGATGCGGTCACCCGACTGGTCAAGGGCCGGCGCGCGGACGGCGTTGTGCTGCTGTATTCCCGCCGGAACGATCCGCTCGTCGCGTTTCTGACCGAACAGCGTTTTCCGTTCGTCCTGATCGGCCGCTCGGAAGAACATCCGGACGTGCTGTCCGTCGACAACGACAACGTCCAGGCCGCCTACGACGCGACGCGTCATCTGATCGCCCAGGGACACCGGCGAATCGGTTTCGTCAGCGGCCCGCCGAATCTGGTCGTCTCGCGCGACCGGCTGGAAGGATACAGGAAAGCGCTTCAGGAAGCGGGGCTTGAAACACGCGACGAATGGATCGTCGAAGGGGAATTTTTGCAGGAAAGCGGCTACCGCGCGATGTCTTTTTTCATGAGTCTGCCCGAACGCCCCACGGCGCTCGTCGCGATCGACGACATGGTGGCATTCGGCGTCGTGCGGGGATTGGCCGAACTCGGCTATCGCGTGCCGCAAGACCTGGGCCTCGTCGCGTTCAACAACACGGCGATCGCCGAACTGTGCACCCCGCCGATCAGTTCGATCGACATCGGCGTCTATGAAATCGGCTATGCCGCTGCCCAGATCCTGATTCGGGCGATCCGCAAGGAACCGTTGCATCAGCGGAGAATCATCGTGCCTCACCGGCTCGTTGTACGGGAGTCGTCGCTGTCCGACGCCAGAGCCTAGCATTGCCGTTTGCTGCAGCGAAAAGCTTACGGGCCGGCTTCATGCGAGCCTGCTGCGACGAGCCTGCCCGACTTGAAAGGAGAACACGGTCGATGAACGAAAATAGATGGGAGGCAGACAAGAAGCCGCACCTGATCGACGCCGTCGTCGGCAATTCCCGTTTTCTTGCTTCCCTTGGGAAAACAGGAAGAATCTATCGGCTGTGGTGGCCGCACGTCGACTACCCGCAGCATCTCGACGCGATCAGGACCGGCCTGCGCCTGGACGGCCGGAACGACACCGCGTGGTTCGACGCGGAAACGGACGGATGGCGACACGAAGCCGGTTATTTACTAGGCACGAACGTTTTTCGGGTCCGCGCGACATCGCCTCATTCGCCCGTCGCGGTGGAGACGATCGATTACGCCGTGCCGGACGAAAACTTTTTCGTGCGCCAGTATGCGTTCGACAACCGAAGCGACCGGCCGGTCTCGTTCGAATTCGTCTGGTATTCGTCGTTTCGCCCGGATGATTCTTGCTTTTATCATACGACGTTTTTCGAGTACTCGGCCGACGCGCTCATCCATTTGCGGCGCGAATACGTTTTTGCGGTCGCGGGTTCAAACGTTTGCACAGGCTATCAGGCGGGAGGAAATGCGTGGGAAGCCGTCTGTTCCGGGCCGTTAAACGGCAACGAAATCGACATGACGCCGGACGGCGCCCTGACGTGGAGGTTTGAACAGGTGCCGGCCGGAGGACGGACCGAACTGGCCGTCTATATCGCCGCCGGACATACGCGGGACGCGGCGCTGCAAACCTTGAGCAAGGCGAAGTCCCGGTCCCCCCGTCACTGGCTGGAAACGACGGTCGATCATTGGCGTCGATTCCTGAACGACGTCTCCCCGTTGCCGACCGACCGCGCGGACATCCGCGATCTTTACGAACGGTCTCTGCTGGCGATCCGGCTCATGTGCGACGAACGAAGCGGCGGCATTATCGCTGCGCCCGAGTTCGATGAAGCGTTTTCGCGCTGCGGCGGATACGGATTTTGCTGGGGGCGCGACGCCGCGTTCATCGCGACGGCGCTCGACCGCGCGGGCCTGACGCGGCTTTCGGAAAAATTTTACGAGTGGACGCTCACCGCACAAGATCCGGACGGCTCGTGGCAACAGCGCCATGATCACGACGGACGGCTTGCGCCGAACTGGGGGTTGCAGATCGACGAAAGCGGCTCCATCCTGTGGGGCATGTGGCAGCATTATCTTCACACGCGCGATCCCGGCTTTCTGAAGCGCGTCTGGCCGGCCGTGCGCAAGGGCGCCCGATTTCTCGTCGGCTTTCTCGATCCGGAGACCGGACTGCCCCGCCCCAGCCACGACTTGTGGGAAGAACGGTTCGGCCAGCACACGTATTCGGCGGCTGCCGTATCCGCGGGACTGACGGCCGCGTCGCGCATCGCCGAACAGCTCGGCGAACCCGGATATGCCGCCGAATGGTCGACGGCGGCGGAACGGATCCGGCGCGCCGTCGGCGAACTTTGCTGGAACGAGGCGCAAGGCATGTTTTACCGCAGTCTGAACGTCAGGGTGGCGGAGCCGGTATACCGCGAAGCCGTCCGGCAGGGTAAACGGGCGACCGTCCGCACAAACGGCAAGGGATATTCGTCCTATTATCTCTCTTATGACGCGACGGCCGACGTCAGTCTGCTCGGGGTGAGCGTGCCGTTCGAACTGTTCCCGCCGGACGATCCGCGCGTCGAGCGCACGGCCGACGAAATCGAGCGACGCCTGACCGTCGCGAACTTCGGCGGTCTGAAACGGTACGAGGACGACCGGTACGTCGGCGGCAATCCGTGGGTCCTGACCACACTCTGGCTGTGCCTGTACCGGACGCGCCGCGGACAGTACGACCGCGCCCTCCCGCTCTTGGAATGGGCGGTCCGGTACCGCACGCCGACCGGTCTTCTGCCCGAGCAGATCGACCCGCGCACCGGCCGGGCCGCCTGGGCCGTGCCGCTGGCGTGGTCGCACGCGATGTTCGTACTTGCCGCCCTCGAACTGGCAGAACGCGGAGTCTTGCCGTAAATGATAGTAAATTCTAAATTAATTTTTTAAAGTTTTTTAATATGCTTTTTAAGTAAATGATATTTGCGAACGTCTTTGGAAATTCCGGAGTCGCCGTCTTTCCTCTTTGTAATGGAGTGGATATAAATGTAATAGGTAAATTCATTATGCTGAATATTGAAGTAATCACATATGAATACGTAAATTCGTGCTATAATTAGATAAAAAAGGAATCCGATAATCCCGCCTGTAAAATTAAAAATGATGTCATTGATGTCTATCGTGCGGTAAACATGACGAATGGATACGGACAATAGCATTTGTAAAGACTCAATGCTGAAACCAATTAGAAAGGAATAAAAAAGGATTTTTGAAATATTGGTCTTAATTATGAAATTTATGAAAAAACCGAACGGAATGCATAAAATAATATTAAGTATTTGTTCTTTTGTTAAGAAAGTAAAATCTGGACGAATCCATAAAGGGAAAAAATTAATCCTATATTTTAACATTTCATGAAAAGGCATATGTTGATTGATGTAAGCGAGATACTTTTTATTTACTGGAATTGGGAATAATGTGTATTTAATAACAAATGATAGATAAAATAAGAATATGGACAGAAAAAATAAATATATCTTTCCTTTTTTCTTCTTCAATCCATTATAGAGTAGGATTGAAATTGCTAATGGAAGATAAACAGATACAAAAATCGATTCAAATGAGAGCATGGCAATCCTCCCGATCTTTCTCGTTGTCCGAGGCTACCTTAGTGGTAGCACTCGGACAACAAATCGGAAAAAATTAATTTGTTGACAAAGTACCTAAGCCTTTGAGATTATAACCATCAGCGTAACTGGATTTTTTGGCAACGATATAGTATTCCCCTGGATCATTTTCATCATCAGGAGAAACATAACCAAAGTTGCTGTTGAATGGGACTTTCTGATCGAGTGTAGAGACCGGTTGGACGGTGAGGCTGCCTATAAAATCATCTGGATTGAAAATTGATCCGTCATCGTCCCATACTTCAATCGTAACAGGTAAAGGATTCGGGTACGTTGTTTGATCTTTGGAGTAAACCCAAATGTTTCCGTTTATTGTCATTATGCCGTCGGGTAATGTATACGTAATGCCATTATTCTTTCCATTTACATACTCATAATCCATTGTGAAGCTAAAACCGGTTGTTACAGAAAAAATAGATGTGTTCATTACTATTATCATTGAGGTGATAATACTGGACGTAATTAAAAATCTTATTACTTTCAACCTCTTCATTAAATTTTCCCTCCAATAATTTGGAATTGTGAAAATTGTGTATTAACTTATCCTGCGACTCATCAGCTTATTGAATTAATAATTTTCGCTTTTCAATACCGATCTATCACGTCTCCTTAAATAAACTAGTGATTCAACGTTAGTAAGATATTGTTTTAACTTTTTGATCAGCTCTATCATCCTCCTCTACTTGATAGACTCTTGATAGATTTATGAAGATTGATGATTTTAGTATATTTTTTTTTGTCGTTTCATTCTAGCACTTTTGTGACTTCTTGAACACTTTGGTTACATGATAAATTATTTATTTAAGGAAAATTCTGTATAAAACTTTGTTATTTACTCTACGAATATGTTTTTTACGCCCGCAAATTCAAAATGTTTAAAACAGCATCGTATCGTTGTCAACCGACCGCATTCGACTGCAAACCTGTAACAAATGATCCGACTAACATCGTCCGCCGACCGGCCTTCTGCCCGAACAGATCGACCCGCGCACCGGCCAGGCCGCCTGGGCCGTGCCGCTGGCGTGGTCGCACGCGATGTTCGTACTTGCCGCCCTCGAACTGGCGGAACGCGCATTCTTGCCGTAAATAGAAATCCGACGGTCGGAGGTGTGGCCGCCGGATGCTTACGTGTCGACAAATGTTGAATACGGTCCCCAAGTCGCGAACCGAAAGTATGCCAAATCCCTTCTTTTCTTCATTATTGAAACCGAACCTCTTTTAAAATGCGCTCCTTCATGGTCGGTTTCAGCGCCCTTACGGTAACCAAATCAACCTTTTTGTTCAGAACAGATTCAAGATACTCTTTCAAATCAAAAAACTCCAGGCTTACGGGCTTTGAAAATTCCACCAAAATATCCACATCGCTTTCTTCGGTTTGTTGCTCGCGTACATAAGAGCCGAATAAACCGATTTTATTTACAAAAAACTTTTTTCCAAGAAAATTTTGTTTTTTCTGATGATCTCTTCGATTTCGCTTCTGTCCATCCCGCTCACCCCGCTCTTCCCTCACCTCCATCATAAACGAATCCAAATGTCCTCATCCTCCATCACCCCGCCCTCCGCAACACCACGAAAAACTCATTCGAATACCGCAGCGGTTCGCGACATTCCAGCACATCGAACCGGATCAGACCGAGCCGCCGCAATTCGCCGATCAGGTGCAAAAACGAGTGAAATGTAAAAATCCAGCAGTGCACGTCCACATATTTGCCTTGCTCCACGCTTTCGCGTGCAAAGTGAAGGCCGTCTTCCGGCCGGTGGTGCCGTGCCGCGTCCGACGCGTCGAATCCGTCGAGCCACGCCCGGAACACGTCGATGTCCGCCGCGTACGCGCAATGGTCGACGATCGCCTTAGGCCCGGGGCGCCTCAGCCGGCGGAAATGGGCATCGACACAATCGCCGAGCGTCGAGACCTGCCGAAAATAATCGAACGTGTACCGCTTGTCGGGCACTGCCAGCGAGACGACACCGCCGTCCTTCAGCACATCCGCCAGTTCATTCAGCCAGCCGATGAGGTCCGGCACATGCTCGATCACATGCGACGCGACGGCGTAATCGAACGACAGGCCGGCCGGAACCGCTTGCCGCAGCGGTCGGTCTCCCCACACGAAATCGACGGGAACGATGCGCGATGCGTCGACGTTCGGGTCGTGCGCATATTTGGCGACCAGCTCTTCGGTCGGCAAATGATCCGCGTAATAAACGCGCCCTTCCGCTTTCGTCACGACCGGACTGATAAGCGGCCCGATTTCAAGCCCGACCGATTCTCGCACATCGATCGGCGCAAGCAGCGTCCGTTTCCGAATCGCCGCGTCCAGCCACGGCGAAAACGGATGGCTGAGCGCATGAAACGTCTGAAAAGCCCGTTCGTCCTCCCACCGTACGTCGTCGGGATACCGGAACCCGCAGTACGGCAAATCTTTTCCCGGATCCAGAACAGGGGAGCCGTATCCGCCTTCAACGTAAAACACGGCCGCTCCGCCGGACGGGTCCCGCCGCCCGACGAATTCGCCGCGCAAGTGGCCGCGCAAGTTTAAGACATTCAGGTTTGCCGCCAAGAAAAACGCCCCCTCGTCCGCGCGGCGCGACAGTCGTCCGGTCGCCGCGCGCCGGTTTTCCATATGATTATGTAGCGAACACCGGAAAAGGACGGGCGATTCCCTTGGCCAAACCGACCCGAACGCGCAAAGCCGTCCGGCAGCGTCGTGCCCGGCCGGCGACGACGAAGACGCGGGTAAAAAAGACCCTTGCGAAGCCGAAAATCCCCCGCCGCAACGCCGTACGCCGTATGTTCCACCTCAGGCGGGTCCAGGCTCCCGACTCCGGCGGCGAAGTCGTCCGCACGATCGTCCGCGACGTCGACCGGTACGCAGCGGATGCGCTTTATTTTGCGCGCCATTTCGACTTCACCGGACGCGACCTGGAGGAAAACTTCGCAACCCTCCGCGCCGGAGCCGGTTTCCGCGGGCCGGTGCGCACGGCGCTCTGGTTCGTGCCGCATTTTCTTTATCCTTACTACGGCGGCATCCATACGATTTTGCGGTTTGCGGACTATTTGGCGCGGCGGCACGGCGTGCGGAATACGTTCGCGGTCCAGGGCGTATACGATGTGAGGGAGAACGCCCGGATGGCCGCCGAAGCGTTTCCCGCTCTGGCGGACAGCCGGTTCGTCCCGCTGCCCGAAGACCGGCTCGTCGACTCGCTGGAACCGCACGACGTCGGCATCTGCACCGCCTGGCAGACCGCCTATCCGCTGCTGAAAGATAACCGCGTGAGGCGCAAACTGTATTTCATGCAGGATTTCGAGCCGCTGTTTTATCCGGCGGGGTCGGTCTACGGGCTGGCGGAGGAAACGTACCGGTTCGGCTTCGACGGCATCTGCAACACGCCGCCGCTTCAGGCGCTGTACGAACGATACAGCGGACGGGCGGTCGCTTTTCGGCCGTCGGTCGACCGCGACGTGTTTTACCCTCCCGCGGGAGAGCGACATCTCGGAACGAACGTCCGCCTCTTTTTCTACGGCCGGCCGTTCGGCATCCGCAACGGTTTCGAAACGGCGGCCGAAGCGCTGAAAATCGTGAAGCGCCGGTTCGGCGGCGCGATCGAGATCGTCAGCGCCGGCGGCGACTGGAATCCCGCCGATTACGGCCTGGAGGGCGTCGTGACGAACCTGGGCCGGCTGCCCTACCGCCGGACCGCCGATCTGTTCCGGACGTGCCACATCGGCCTTACGCTGATGATGACGCCGCATACATCGTATTTGCCGCTCGAACTGATGGCGTGCGGCTGTGTCGTCGTGACGAACGGATCGCCGTGGAAGGAATGGCTGCTGAAAGACGGATCGAACTGCCTGTTCGCGCAGCCGGTTCCGTCGCGCATCGCGGAGACGGTGGCGCGGGCGGTTGAAAACCCGGACTTGCGGCGGGAGCTGAGCCGGCGGGCGCTGGAAGACGCCGCGGCGTGGCCGGACTGGGACGCCGAGTTCGACCGGGTGATGGGAGAGCTGTTCGGGAAATGACGATGTATTTCGCAGGACTATTGCAAACCTTCCAGCAGCCTTTGCAGCACAGCCTTTCTGGCCTCGAAAATCTCGGGAGATGCCTCGTTCTCCCAGCGGGCCAAATCATGAGCAATGGCAGCCTCGACGTGGGGCTTGATTTCGCTCCGGATGCCTCCCCGCTCCAATTGCAGCGCCGCCAAAGCCAGATACACAGTCGCCATGTCGTCTTCATCCTCCAAAACCGATCGATACTTCCGCAGGACCAGCTTCGTCGCTTCCTCTACGCTTTTCCCTCTCTTGAGGCGCGCCTCGAAATCATCCCGCACGTCCGCCGCCAGGTCAACATCAAAGATATCCACCGGAATCAACTCGGGCGTTTCGTCTCTTGGCCGGACATCTTCCGGCAGCAAGCCGCATTGTTTGAGGAGATGGATGTAGTAAATTCGAATGGCCTCATAACCAGCACATCCGTATTCATAAAACCTTTCATTTTGTTGCAATCTTTCGAACTCCGATTTAGAAATCACAGTCCATTCTTCATCGATGTTATAAATATATACAATCCTGCTATCTTCTTCTGTTTTATAAAACCTAAGCTTGCTGTACTCTGGAGGAACCGGAATGTGCCCCACAATCGGCCAGTCACCCGTG
>Ga0065724_100138_pt1 | contig 17370 bp, 14 predicted proteins | sample TheenrcSG05JP960_FD_59111 | JGI IMG/M metagenome (GOLD analysis project Ga0065724, IMG submission 59111) | Thermophilic enriched microbial communities from mini bioreactor at UC Davis - Sample SG0.5JP960 | ecosystem: Engineered > Solid waste > Grass > Composting > Bioreactor | place: USA... | reverse complement strand
GGCGGCGCTGGCGGGCGAGGGGCCGGCTCGCGGACGCAGGAGGGCGAGTGCGCGCGCGGAGCGGGTTCGGCTGCCGCTCGTGCCGTGGCTACTCGGGCTGGCGCTGCTGCTGGCGCTGCTCGAGCTGTGGGCGCGGCGCGGGGCGAGGGCGGGCGCGTCGGCCGGCGATGGCGGCGCTGAGCCGGAGGAGGCGGTAGCGCCGACACACGGCGGCAGCGGCGCTGGCGCCGGTCGCAGCCGCGGCGTGATGGCCGGCGGGGAGGCGCAGCGCGCATGACGACGGCGCTCGAGCTGGTCCGGCGCGCGCGGCGGCGGCTTGCGGCGGTGGTCGCGCTCTCGGCTCTGCTGTGGGGTGTCTCGGCGGCGCTGGCGGTGGTTGCGGCTGCGGCGCTGGTGCGGCTTGTGGTGCCGCTGCCTGCGGCGGTGTACGCGGCGCTCTGGCCGCTGGCGGGGTTGGCGGCGCTTGCTTCTGCGGGCGTGGTTGTCTGGCGCGGGCGTGGAGTGCGCTCGCTCGAACGGGTGGCGCTCTGGATCGAAGAGCGGCAGCCGGAGCTGCGGTTCGCGCTCGTGACGGCGATCGATCCCCGGGTCGCGCCCGCGCACAGCCACGCGGCGCTGCACGCAGAGGCGCAGCGGGCCGACGTTTCGGGGCTCGTGGGCCGGGCCACGCGCCGCGCCCTCGGTCGGGCGCTCGGCGCCGTCGCCGCATTCGTGGTGGTGGTCTCCGTGCTCCAGCCGCAGGCGCTGCTGCGCGCGGCGGGCGAGGAGCTGGTGCGGCGCACGGTCCCGGACGCGGAGGCGGCGCTGGCGAACCGGCTGGTGCACCTTACGGCGCGGGTGGTGCCGCCGTCCTACAGCCGGCTGCCGGAGGCTGAGCTCGAGAACCCGGACGGCATCTCCGCGCTCATCGGCAGCCGGATCACGTTCGCGGGCAGCGGTCCTGCGGACGGCGTGGTGGCGGTCCTGGGTGGCGACACGCTGGCCGCCGCGTCTGACGGCCGCAGCCGGTGGGGAGTCGAGGTCACGATGCCCGACGCGCCCACCGTGGTCGCGTTCCACGACCGGGAGTACCGGCGGCTCGTGGTGCTGGAGCCGCGGGCGGACTCGGTGCCGGTGGTGCGGTTGCGCTTGCCGGCGCGGGACACGACGTACCAGACGGTGCCGCGTGGACGGCTGGTGGTCGAGGCCGAGCTCGCGGACGACATCGGGCTCGACTACGGCGTCGTCGAGTACATGGTGACGAAGGGCGGGCAGGAGAGCTTCGAGACGAAGCTGAGCTACGGCCCGCGCGTTGCCTTCGGCAACGCGCGGACGGCGGTGCTGCGTGAGGCCGTCGACCTGGACACGATGGGGCTCGGGCCCGGCACGGTGCTGCACATCCGGGTGGTCGCCTTCGACGGCAACGATGTGACGGGTCCGGGCAAGGGGGTCTCGGAGACGCGCACGCTGCGGATCGCGGAGCCGGAGGACTCGGTCTCGATCAACCCTGCGCCGCCGCTCCCCATCGACTCGATGTGGATGAGCCAGCGGCGGCTGAACATGAAGACGGACACGCTGATCCGGAACAAGCCGCGGCTGGATGTGAAGACGTTCGTGAACACGTCGTCGGCGTACGGGAACGCGCAGGATGAGATCCGGCAGCGCGCGATCGCGGTGATCCGGCTGCTGGAGGACGACGGAGTGGGGGGCAGCTTTGAGACGCAGGTGAGCCGGCTGCTGCGCGAGGCGGTGGATCTCATGTACGAGGCGCGGGTGCTGCTCGGCATTGCGAAGCCGGACAGTGCCATGCCGTACATGGTGCGGGTGCTGGAGATCCTGGACGAGATCCGGCTCGCGAACCGCTACTATCTGCGGGGGGTGGTGCTGCCCGAGGTGGTGAACGTGGAGCGTGTGCGGCTGACGGGCGAGGATCCGGCGGGGAAGGAGGTGCGCGAGCCCAGACGCGTGCTCGAGGACGTGCGGCTCCGGCTCGCGGCGCGGATCGAGCGGGCGGCGGCGCTCGCGCGGAGTGACCCGCAAGCGGCGGCGGACTCGCTCGTCTACGTGCGGGTCGCGGCGCTGGTGGAGGCGCCCGGGGTGGCGGAGGCGCTCGAGGGAGCGATCGAGCAGCTCCGGCGGGGAGTGGCGGCGGACAGTGCGCTGGCGCGGGTGCGGCGCGCGCTGGAGCCGGCGCCGGTGCGGCTGCGGGGTCCGGTCGAGTGGGGAGGGATCCCGTGAGCAGGTTCGTGTTTGCGACGGCGGAGTATGCGTCGGGGGACTGGGAGAGTGCGCCGGCGCTGCCGGCGAACCTGATCGACTCCGTGGCGCGCTACACGTCCATCGAGGTGGCGCCCGCGGGAGTGAGCGTGCGGCTGGATTCGGACGAGCTGTTCAACTACCCGTTCGTCTGGCTGACGGGTCACCTGCCGGTGCGCTTCACGGAGGCGGAGCGGCGGAACCTGAAGCGCTACGTGGAGCGTGGCGGCTTCATGATGGTGGACGATCACAACCACGACATCACGGGCGTCTTCCACCAGACGGCGACGGAGGAGATCGAAAGGTTGTTCGGCAAGCTGGAGCAGGTGCCGAACGACCACGAGATCTACCGCTGCTTCTTCACGTTCGAGAACGGCCCGCCGCACACGAACCACGAGTTGAACGGCTGGGGCGACGATCTGTTGCACCCGCACCTGTATGCGATCTTCGTGGGGCCGAGCACCGGGGATCGGCGGCGGGACCGGATCGGTCTGCTGTACAGCAACAAGGACTACAGCTCGGAGTGGAACTTCCACCCCGAGACGAAGCGGACGATGCAGCAGGACCCGACGAAGTTCGGGGTGAACCTGATCGTCTATGCGCTCACGCGCTGAGGTGCGGGAGAGCGGCGTGTCTGGTATGGGCGGGGGCGCACGGCTGGGTGCGCGGCTCAGGGTGGCGGGCGAGTGGGCGCTGCGGGCGCTGGTGCTGGCGCTGCTCGTCTGGTCGCTGGCGCTGGCGCTGAGCTGGGGCGGGAAGGGAGCGGTCGAGCGGGCGAGCACGGAGACGCTCTCCGAGGCGCTGGTGCGCTGGACGACGGTGGCGGGCCCCGAGCGCGTGCACGTGGCCTTCGATCATGCGCCGAGCCTGGTCGAGCGGGACTGGCTGGCCGCGCTGGTGGGCGCGGGTACGCAGGTGAGCTGGAGCGGGCCGTCGCTCTTGCCGACGGCGCTCTCGATCGAGCCGCGGGCGGACCCGGCGGGCGGCGCGGAGGTGAGCGTGGCGGCGCCAGCGGGCGCGGTGGTCGTGCTGCGCGATACGGTCGGCGAGCTGGACAGCGCGCGGGTGGAGGCGGCGAGCGGTGTGCGGGCCTACATCCCGCGGCCGAAGGTGACGCTGGATGCGGCGGTGGGCGGCGTGGTGGCGCGCGCCGCGCTGGCGGACTCGCTCAAGCTCGGGCGGCTGCTGGTGCTGGGAGCGGCGGGCTGGGAGACGAAGTTCGTCATTGCGGCGCTGGAGGAGCGGGGCTGGCGTGTGGACGCGGAGGTACGGGTCTCGCCGCAGACCACGGTGCGGCAGGGGAGCGTCACCGCGATCGACACGTCGCGCTACTCGGCGGTGCTGGTGCTGGACACGACGGCGGCGGCGCATGCGGACCGGATCGCGCGCTACGTGCGGTCGGGGGGCGGGCTCGTGCTGTGGTCGCCGGCGGTGGATGCGCCGCGGCTGGCGGCGCTGGCGCCGGGTCGGAGGCGGGGCGAGGTGATGGAGGACGACGGCCGGCCGCCGAGCGACAGCGCGCCGAGGGAGGCGCTCTCGATTGCGCCGATCACCGGACTCGTGCCGGACGCGGTGGTGCTGGAGCGGCGGGGCGAGCACGTGACACTCGCGGCGCGCCGGCTGGGCGCCGGACGGGTGGTCGAGACCGGGTACGTCAACACATGGCGCTGGCGGATGGCGGGCGGGGAGGATGCGCCGGAGCAGCACCGGACGTGGCTCGCGGGGCTGGTGTCGAGCGTGGCGTACGCGGGGCGGGTGGGGCTGGCTGTGCCGCCGACCAATCCTGCGCCGCTGGCGACGCTGATCGACCGGCTGGGTCCGGCCGTGGTGGCGGAGGAGGTCGAGGCTGGCGGTGGGCTGGATCGGGCGGTGCTCGCGCGCTGGCTCTTCGCCTCACTCTGCCTCGCCTTGCTCGCGGAGTGGGCGTCGAGGCGCACACGTGGGGCGCGGTGAGCACCACCGTGGCGCTCAGACCACGCCGTCGAATCCCCACCGCGCGGCTGGGCAGTGGATTCCAGAGGGACCGATCCGTCTCCGATCATCCAGCAGCCATAGCGAGCTACGCCGAGTGTGCGAGCGGCCGTTGGCGGCTCGCTCGTCCTTGACCCGCGTGGGCGGCCAGAGCCGGAGTCCTTCGAGCCGGACTGTCGGCTGGCCACAAAGACGCCTTTCCAACGCGTGAGCGCACCGACGCTGCACGAAGCTTGGCCTCCCCCTCGCGGTACACGACCGATTCCCGGAACAGCGGGTAGCGAAGCCAGTCACATTCGCTCACGCCGACACGTGCACGAGCGGACTGCCCGCGGGGCGCGCGTGTCCAGCCCCATCACGCGGGCGGATGCGGCAGCCGCTTGCCGTGTGAGGCGTGTCTCACGGTGACCGTCGCCGATGGCCGTTGCGCGGCGTGCGAGAGGCGTACGACGCGCGCCGTTCTTCGTTCTCCGCCCGTCAAAGCGCAGGACGCACCGACCGACAGGAGACCGAGTCCAGTCGTGGGCGTCTCGGCCTCGTCACGGCCTGTAAGGGTCTGATGGCCGGTCAGGGGTTCATTGGCAAAGCCAGTGTTTTCCCAGCGGTGCACGAGCGGTGTGGTCGACGGGGCAGCCGCCGGCCGCATGCGGGCGCAGAATCCACCCGCTCTGCGGCGAAGATCGTGTTCCGCGGACACTTACGAACGCGAGGCGAGGCCATGGTCACCACCGTCACGAGGAGTGTGGGAGGTGGGTGAGGCGGGGCTGAGCGTCGTACTGGCCGGGGGGCGTACAGCGCCTGCGGGTCACGGGGGTGCGACGCAGGCGCTGGGCCGGATGGCCGGTCGGACGGTCAGCGGCCGCGTCGTGTCGCGGGCGGCGCCTTTCGACTGCAGCGCGATGGCCGACCGTGACGCAGCGCAGGGCGAGGCGGATTCCGGAGTCATCGAGGCCCTGTTCCGCGCCCATTACACGCGGCTTTGCGGCTTTGTTGACACCTACGTGCGCTCACCGGAAGTGGCGAGCGACCTGGTGCAGGATCTGTTCGTCCATCTGTGGGAGCGCTGCGATGCAGGCGATCTTCCTCCATTGACGACGGCGTACCTGTACACGGCGGCTCGCAACCGCGCGCTGAAGTACCTCCGCCACCGGCGTGTCGTCGCGCGCTGGGCGGAGGAAGCGGCGCGGGCGCCTGTGCCGACCGGGCAGCAGGCCGATGAACGGGTGAGGGCGCGGGAGGTCGCGGAAGCAGTGCGACGTGCGATCGACGATCTGCCGGAGCGTTGCCGCGAGATCTTCCTGCTAAGCCGCGAATCACAACTCTCATACGCCGCGATCGCAAAGGCGCTGGACATCTCGGTCAAGACGGTTGAGACGCAGATGTGGCGTGCGTTGAAGGCGCTACGGCGGAGTCTGGCGCCGTACCTCGCGGTCGCTCTGCTCCATCTCTTCGGTTGGGGCAGGCACCTTCTGCTGTAGTCATGGGCGCCGTGAAGCGCTCGGGCGTGCCGGTGTAAGGGACGGTTCTGGTCGAGGAGGTGAACGGGGCGGCTGCGAGGCAACGCGATCGAACGCGAGTTCACGGATCGGCTCGAGACGATCGACGGCGCGCGGTATCCCGCTCGCGCGATACGTGGTCGGGCGCTGTACTGCGGAGGAGGAGGCAGAGGTTTGGGCCTGGTTGGCGGCCAACCCGGCGCGTCTAGGATGGGTCGAAGCGTTGGAGCGGGCGTGGGGACTGGCGGGACGGATGCAGCAGGTGCGGGACGTGGATGCGACGTGACACGAGGTGCGGCGTCGTTGCGAAGCCTCACAGCGCGAGGGCGGGAGGCGCGTGCGGCCGCGGCTACAGGTCGCTCGCGTGCTGCGCGCGGCTGCGCTTGTGGTTCTCGCGTTTGGCGGGCCTTGGGGCGCTGTCGTCCAAGAAGCGTGGGGCAGAGCCGCGCGAGGTCGCGATTCCGTGTGTACGCGGGGGACATGGTGGGGACCGTGTTCGGAGTACGGAGCTGAGCTGGCGAGTCGGCGGCGAGCGTCATCGTTGCGGAGGGGCTGGTAGAGGTCAGGGCACCATCCCATCCGTCGGGAGCGGGGCACCGTCTCGGGGCGGGGGATGTCGCCCGTGTGGAGACGAACGGCGCGGTGCAGATCCGGCGAGGGGGCGACGTGTCGGCTGGCGGACGCTTCCATTACCACACTGCCGCTCACGGCCTCTTACCAGCAGGAGCCGGTTGCGCAGACTCCTGACCTGATCGGCCTCTCGCTCGGACTGCGCGTGCGGCAAGAGCGGAACGTGGTGCTGTTCCACAGGCAGTTCGCTCGAGCCCCCAGGTCCAGTCGTACCCGACGACGAGACCGTCGTGCGCTGAGGCGCGACGGCCAGTGGAAGCCCCGCCGGTTGCGAGGCCGGTCGAAGCGCCGTACTGTTGGGATCCAATCCCGACTGTGATCCCCCGGCCCCATGACCGACCGCGACGACGCGCCAACCGGATGCGATGCCGCATCCATCGAAGCCCTGTTCCGGGCACATTACAGCCGGCTTTGCGACTTCGTGAACTGCTACGTGCGCTCACCCGAGACGGCGAGTGACCTGGTACAGGATCTCTTCGTGCACCTCTGGGAGCGCTGCGATGCGGGCGACGTCCCGCTCCTGACCACCGCTTACCTGTATACTGCGGCCCGGAACCGTGCCCTCAAGCACCTACGCCACCGCCGCGTGGTGGCGCGTTGGGCGGAGCGAGTGGCGAGTGCGCCGTTGCCCACGGGCCCGCAAGCGGATGAGCGGCTGAGGACGCGCGAGATGGCGGAAGCGATCCGCCGCGCCATCGACGCGTTGCCCGACCGGTGCCGCCAGATTTTCTTGTTGAGTCAGGAGAAGTACCTGTCGTACGCGGAGATCGCGGAGGTTCTGGGGATCTCGGTCAAGACGGTGGAAACGCAGATGTGGCGCGCGCTCAAGTCGCTTCGCAAGAGTCTCGCCCCATATCTCGGCCTCGTCCTCACCCTTGCCGCTCTCGCCCGCCTGGGCAGCCACTTGGTGGGCTGATCTCGCCCGAACCGAGTGTTCCCGAGCAGCCGTGTAAGGGTCCAGGACACCTGAGGGGTTGTTCCGAAGAAATCCTACGGACGACGACTATGGGGCGCGGACGGGATCTCATCGATCAGATCGACGAAGCACAGGGCGCCAAGCTCGCCCGCTTCGTGGCCGGTCGCAGTTCGCCGGAGGAGGCGGCGGGGGTGCGGGCCTGGGCAGCGGCCGACCCGGCGCACGCAGACCTCCTCGAGGCACTGGAGGAGGTTTGGGGGCTGGCACGTGACACGGAGGTCGTCTGGGACCCGGACGCCGCCTGGGAGGAGGTATGCCGGCGGCGTGAGGCGCGGCGGTTCCGGACTCAGCCTGCGCCAGCCGCTTCTCGGCGGTCCTTCTCGTCCGGCTTACTGCGTGCGGCCGCCATCGCCGCACTCGTGATCGGCGGTGTGGCCATCAGGGCGATCGTGACGCGAGAGTCCGAGCAGGCTCCGCGCGAAGTCGCGATGCACGAATACACCACCCGGCGGGCACAGCATGCGCGGGTGCGGCTCCCGGACGGCACGAGCGTCGTCCTCAGCGTGGACAGCCGGCTGCGGGTGCCGGAGGACTACGGCCGGGGGGCGCGCGAGGTGTACCTCGAGGGCGAAGCGCGTTTCGATGTCGAGCACGATGTGCGGCGGCCGTTCCGCGTGCATGCGGCGGGAGTCGTCGCCGAGGACCTGGGCACGGTGTTCGGCGTGCGGGCCTACCCCGCTGACACGTCGGTCACCGTAGTGGTGGCCGAAGGGTTGGTCGAGGTGAAAACGGCGGCACCGGATCGGCCGGAAGTGGCGTACCGACTCGAGCCCGGCCAGCTCGCGCGTGTGGGTCAGTCCGGCGAGGTCCGGGTCGAGCGCGATGTCGATGCCGCCGATTACCTGGCGTTCGCCGAGGGGCGACTCGTCTTCAGGGACACACCGCTGGGCGAAGCCGCGGCGCAGCTCGGGCGCTGGTACAACGTCGACGTGCGGGTAGCCGACCCGGAGCTCGCGGCGTTGCCGCTGACGGCGTCGTTCGGGCCAGAGCCGATCGCCGATATCCTGAACCTGATCGCCCTCTCGCTCGGTATACGGCACGAGCGGGAGGGCGATGTGGTGACCTTCCGCCGGTAGCTCACGCACCGCGGCCGCACCGGGCATCAAAGCGTTCTGGCCGCTTGCGCGGCGCGCAGCGGCCCCACCATCACGCCGGCGCGCTCACCTCCACCACACCACCCTGCATCACCGCCCGGTGCGCCGCGATGCCGACGAGCGTCGCGCGCAGGCCATCCTCGGCCGTGGCGGCCGGCGCTTCGCCTTCCACGATGCTGCGGACGAAGTCGGCGAGCGCGTAGTAGAGCGGCGGGTGCTCGAGCCCGGCGCCTTCCTGGAGCCGCCCCTGCGCGGCGAGGCGTGTGGCGTCGGCGACGAGGACGATGCCTTCTTCGCCGTGGAACTGCTGACGCGCGGCGTACACCTCCCAGCCCTGCGTAGGCGCATCCGTCTCCTTGAAGAACCAGCCATGCGTGCCGGCGAGCCGGACGGCGCCGTGCGTGCCGTAGAGTACCTCGTACTCGCCGCCGTACGAGTTCGCGAGCGTCGCCTGATAGGTCAGGATGACGCCGTCGTCCCAGTGCACGCGGAGGTGGATCGTGTCCGGCATGCTGCGGCCGTCCCGGTGCAAGCGGATCGAGCCCGTGCCCTCGACGCGGACGGGTGGGCGCCCGCGCAGGAAGGTGAAGACGTCGATCTGGTGCGAGGCGAGCTCGCCCGCGAGCCCGATCGAGACGTCCGGGTCCAGCCGCCAGTTGAAGGCGCGCTCGAGCGCGCGGTCCGGCGCTGGGACGCGCCAGCTCGTCTTGCGGTGGTGCTGCGCGTAGAGGGAGACGACGTCTCGTATCGAATCGCTCCGGACGAGGAGCAGCGTGCGCCGGTAGATCGGATTCGAGCGCGCGAGCAGCCCGGGCCGGAAGACGCGGCCAGACGCGGCTGCGGCCGCGGCGATCGCGCGCGCGTCCTCCTCCGTCGAGGCAAGCGGCGCCTCGCAGTAGACGTGGCGGCCGGCCGCGAGGGCATCCTCCACGATCTCCCGGTGCAAATGCGTCGGCGTGGCGACGATGATGCCCTCGATGTCGGGGCGTTCGTCCAGGAGCTTGCGGTGGTCGTCGAAGGCAGCGGCGCCGGCGGCGCGCTCGAGGCCGGCTCGCACGCGGGTGGGGACGACGTCGCAAACAGCCGCGACCTCGACCGCGTCGAGCTTGCGGAGCTCGTCGAGGATCGCGCGGCCCTGCCGCCCGATGCCGATGACGGCGAGCTTCTTGGCCTGGCCGCGCCTGCGCGGCGCCGCGAAGGCGATCTCGGGGGCAATGGCGACGGCGGCGAGGGCGCCGGCGGTCTGGGCAATGAAGGTGCGTCGGTCAGTCATGACTACACGAGGTGTTCGGGATCTCGGCTGCTCTTGCTCAAGGGGAGATGTTGAGAAAGGGGCTCACACAGAGACGCGGAGGACGCGGAGGTCGTGAGGGCGCAGAGGGGCTGTCCTCCGGCGCTGCGGAGACCGCGTGGCGTATTCAGGGCTCCTGTGATGTGATGGCTTGCCCCGGGCGAATCAGGGTTCGCGGGGTGAAGCCGGCCTCGCCCGGCACCATTCGCGGCGGGACGAGCGAAGATCCCACCGGGAGAAACCACGTTCATCATGGATGTCGACCCGGGCGAGGAGTGCTCGAACTCACGAAGGACGCCGCCCGGCCCGGCAACGCACTCCGCGATCTCCGCATCTCTGCGTGGGCAAGAACCTCCGCGCCTGCGTGTGATTCTCGAGCGCTTTCTGCGTGCGCCCCGCCGAGGTCATCGATGAAAGTCATCCACTCAGGCCCGAGCGCAGGCGGCCGCTCGCCCAGGACGACGAGCGCGGTGGCCCAGGCATCCGCGAGCCGCGCGCTCGGCCCGATCACGGCGGCGCGGCGGTTGGGCGGTGCGGGGGCGCCGGTGCGCGGGTCAACGATGTGCGGGCGCTCGGTCGTCGCGGAGACACCGAGCGCGGCGTCGCGGAGCGTGATGGTCGGCGCACCGGACTCCGGTCCCAGCGCGATGCGCCAGCCGTCCTCACCTGGCGGCGCGCCGATGGCGACGACGCTGCTCGTGCCGCCGTGCAGCAGCGCACAGGTCACACCATGCTCTCGCAGCAGCGCGGCGGCGAGGTCGAGCGCGTGGCCCTTGGCGATGGCGCCCAGGTCGATCTTCGCCTCGTCGTGGAGCAGCGTTACGGAGCGATCCTCGGGATTCAGGACGAAGCCGGGCCGGGGCCAGGGCAGGGGCAAGGGAGTTGTCGTTGTGATGCTGAACGCGCCGCAGGAGTCGAGCTCGACGCGCAGCGCGTCCTCGAACATCGCGAACGTGTCCGCGTCGAGGCGGACGGGCGTGTGCGCGGCCGTGCGGTTGATGTGCGAGACCAGGCTGTCCGAGGCGAAGCGGGTGTAGCGCCGATGGGCCGCCTCGATCTCCTCGATGGCAGCCTCGGCCGCGGCGCGATGCTGCGCGGGCTCCTCGGAGAAGAGCACGAGCTCGAAGCGCGTGCCCATGGCGGCGGTGGCGAAGCGGGCCTGGTGCATGGGGCGGAAATGTAGGGGGCTCTGCGGGCCGGGGCGAGGGCGGGGGCGAAGGTGCGCTGCCGAGGCAGCGGAGCCGTTGATGCGCCGTAGGGCGTGCACGTCCTGATCAGTCGCCGGGGCAGTCTGCGCGTGACCCGGTTGAGAAGCGCCTCGCGCGGCCGGGGCGTTTCGTTCCCGGACGTGGTCGTATCCCAGCGGAGCGGAAGCACGCCCGCCGGGACCGAGCCTGGCCGTGGCGGCGCCGTTCGCCGGACCTGCCGCGTTCTCGCCCGTTGGCCGCTCTTCCCGTTCCACGTTCGCATGGGTGCGCGCGTGCCGCTCCTCTCCATCGATCGCGGCACGCTGACGCCCCTCCTCGCCGCCCTCGCCCTCACGAGTGCAGCGCCGGTGCTTACCCCTGCGCAGACCGGCTCGATTAAGGACCGTGTTCGGGGCGCCCGTTGCACAGCCCGACGCGCCTGCGCGCGCGGTGAGGGCCGCGCTGGAGATGCAGGAGGCGATGGCGCGGCTGAACCGGCTGCGCGAGCCGCGCGGCGGGCCGGCGATCCGGCTCGCGATCGGCAATCACAAAGAGCGCCGGGCGGCTCTTCCGCCCTTACAACCCCGCCTTCTTCAACAGCTTCTGAAGGCTCTGCCGGTGTAGCCCCAGCTCCTCGGCGGCGCGGGTGATGTTGCCGCCGTGGCGCTCGAGGGCCGCGGAGAGGAACGCGCGGTCGAAGTCGCGGCGGGCGCGGGCGAGCGCATCGCGGTAGGAGAGGCCAGCGAGCGCCGCCTCGGCAGGGCGGAGCGGCGCGGCGGCGCCGGTCACGCTGGCGGGCAGGTCCGCGGCGGTGAGCGCCGGGCCATCCGCCAGCACGACGGCGCGTTCGATGGCGTTGCGCAGCTCCCGGACGTTGCCGGGCCAGTCGTAGGCGAGCAGCGCGCGGCGCGCGTCGGGCGCCAGGTCTTCGACCTTCCGGCCGTGCCGTGCGGCGAGCTCGTGGATGAAGTGGATCGCGAGCGGCACGATGTCCTCGCGGCGCTCGCGCAGCGGCGGGATGTCGATCTGGATGACGCGGAGTCGGTAGAGCAGGTCCTCGCGGAACGAGCCGTCCTGGACCATGCGCTCGAGCGGCCGGTTCGTCGCGGCGATGAGGCGCACATCGACCGGGCGCGTCCGGTTCTCGCCGAGGCGGCGGACGGCGCGGTCCTCGAGGGCCCGCAGGAGTTTCGCCTGCGCCGGCAGGGCGAGATCGCCGATCTCGTCGAGGAAGAGCGTGCCGCCGCTGGCCGCCTCGAAGAGGCCCTCGCGGTCGCGGTCGGCGCCGGTGAACGCGCCCCTGGCGTGGCCGAACAGCTCGCTCTCCACCAGCTCCGGAGGGAGCGCGCCGCAGTTGAGGGCGACGAAGCGGCCGTCCCGGCGGCGGCTCGCCTCGTGGATCGCGCGCGCCACCAGCTCCTTGCCGGTGCCGCTCTCGCCGGTGATCAGGACCACCGCGTCGGTGGGGCCGGCGCGGTCGATGATGTCGTAGATCGCGCGCATCGCGGGCGAGCCACCGATGAGCGGGCCGTACCGGTCCGCCAGCTCGGCGCGCAGCCGCTCGTTCTCCGCCCGCAGCGCGAGCATCTCGTGCACGCGCCGGACGAGGGAGCGGACCTCCTCGTTGTCGAACGGCTTGGGCAGGTAATCGTACGCGCCCTCCTTGAGGGCGGCGACGGCGGTGCGTTCGTCGCCGTACGCCGTCATCAGCACGAAGACGGTGGCGGGGTGGCGCACGCGCACCTCGGCCATGAGCGCCAGGCCGTCGAGGGCGGGCATGCGCAGGTCGGAGAGCACGAGGTCCGCAGGCTCCTCGGCGAGCGCCTCGAGGGCGGCGGGCCCGTGCTCCGCGGCGCGCACGCTGTGGCCGGCCGCCTCGAGCAGCTCGACGAGCGAGAAGCGGACCGCCGGCTCGTCGTCGACGACGAGGACGTTCATGGCGACGACGCCCCCATTGGACTCGCGGCGCGGGGCCGGTCACTGGCCAGGCCGCGGGACGCTCGCTCGCGCAGCGCTGCCCGCGCGTCCGGGCCGCGCGGTGCCGGCGCCGCCGGCAGCCGGATCCTGAACTCGGCGCCGCCGCCCGGCGCGTCGTCGACCTCCAGCTCCCAACCCAGCTCGCGCGCGATGCGCCGGACCACGCTCAGGCCGAGCCCCGTGCCGTCCACGCTGGCCGTGTAGAACGGTTCGAAGATGCGCGACCGCTCGGCGGGTGGCACGCCGGGGCCGCTGTCCCGCACGGAGATCGTGACGCGGTCGCCTCCGTTCGCGCTCAGCGTCACGGTGCCGCCTCGGGGCGTGTGGGCGAGCGCGTTGAGCAGCAGGTTGAGCAGCGCTTGGGCCAGCGCCTCCCGCGGCGCGGGAGCGACGATCGTGGTCCGCTCGGCGCGCACAGTGACGCCTGCGCGGGCCGCGCGGGCGGAGGTCAGCAGGAGGAGATCATCGAACAGGCCGGCGAGCCGGGTGGGCTCGCCGGACCAGGCGCCCAGCGTGCCGCGGCGAGCCAGGGAGAGCAGACTGCCGACGATGCGGTCCAGGCGGCTGGCTTCCTCGACGACGACGGACGCGTAGCGCCGCAGGCGCTCCGGGTCGAGGGGCTCCTCGGCCATGCGCTGGGCGAGGGAGCGTATGCCGGTCAGCGGGTTGCGCACCTCGTGCGCCACGGACGCGGCCAGCTCGCCCACCGCCGCCAGCCGCTCGAGCTCGCCGGCGCGGCTCGCGATCTCGCCGCTGCGCGCGACGCGCACCTCGATGTCGTAGAACCGGAGCCGGGCCACGCCGAGGAAGATGATGAAGTGAATGGCGATGGTCCCGAGCGGCATCACGTACGTGAAGAACTCTTCCCACTCCAGGAGGTAGCCGCCGATGACGGTCGGCGGCGCGAGCAGCAGCAGCCCCAGGACCAGGCGGTAGGCGCGGCGGTGGCGCTCGTCCCGGAACGGGCGGCGCAGGTGCGCGCGCCAGTGGACGACGGTGCCGCCACCCCAGCCGGCGACCAGCCAGGCGAGCGAGATGGCGCCGGCGGCGGGCAGCCGCCCGTGGAAGGCGGCGACGGCGAGCGGCGTGAGCGCCAGGCCGATTCCCGTCACGATCCAGGGCACCCGGCCCGGCATGTTGGGGTCGCCCCCGGCGGCGCTGGCGAGGAACAGCAGCGGCATGAGCACCGCTGCAACGGCGGTCCCGGTGCCTGCGAGTCCGCCGGCCGCGCCGGTGATGGCGGTGGCGCCCAGCGAGAGCAGCCAGAGCGACATTGCGCTCAGGAACGCGACGTACCAGTGCACGGCGCGGCTGCCAGGGTTCAGCAGCAGCAACAGCCCTTTCGCCAGGACGTTGGCGCCGAGCGCCGAGAACGCGATGGCGCCGGCGATGGGATCCGCCATCTACAGCCGGGCCTCCACTCCGACCAGGAAGATGCGGTCGCCGAAGAAGTTCGGGACAGGCCGCCGGTTCTGGTAGGCGGCATCGTACGTATACATCGTGACGTTGTCCCGGTCCAGCAGGTTGAGCGCCTCGACGAACGCGATGAGGACCCCGCCGCCGAAGAAGGGCAGGAGCTGCGTCAGCCGCCCGTCCAGGCGGAAGTAGTCCGGCATCCGCCGGGAATGGAGCGGGCCGTAGATCGGCTCGGGCGGCTCACCCGGCGCGCTCGGCGCGGCGCCCAGGATCGGCGTGAAGGGCCTCCCCGTCGCGTAGCGGGCCGTGAAGCCGAGCTCGGACGCGCCGAAGGACAGCTTCGCGACCGCGGTCAGCGAGTGCGTCACGTCGTACTGTGAGGGGACGCGGGCGCCGTCCTCCAGCTCGAGCTCGGCCTTCAGATAGGAGTACGTGAGCCAGCCGTGGAGGGGGCCGACGGCCTGCGGGCGCACCAGCACGTCCACCCCGGCGGCGTAGCCGGCGTTGATCGGCGGCCCCGTGACGACGTTCCCCGCTTCGGCGACGTAGTCGTCATAGCGCTTGACGTAACCCTCGACCCGCAGGGCGGGTGTGCCGTCGTGCTGGAAGCCGGCGACGAGCGCCGGGCGGCGCTCGAGGCCCGGTCGTTCCGGCTGGCGGAAGAGCAGGTCGCCGGCCAAATCCGGCGGCAGGTCAGCCGGGCGTTTCCCGTCGCCGTCGTTGCCGTGGACGTGCGTCTCGGACCGGGGGAAGCGGGAGCGCCGGACATCCAGGCGGTCACGCTGGTGCTCGCGCCCTTTCCCGGCAACCCGGCGGACGGCGAACCGGACGGCGAGGCCGGCGGAGGAAACGGAAATCGCGAATCCGGTGCCGGCGGCGGGTCCGGGGATGACCGGCCGATTGCCGTCCGGTCCGGCATGAAGCCCGTGGTCCGGGTGGAGCCGGTCGCCGTCACCGTACCCGGCGACCGGCAGGGCGGAAGCGCCGGCGCGCAAGCCGGGACGGGAACGGGACGCGGCGCCGCCCGGGACAGCAAGGCCTCCGACGCCGCGGACAAAAGGCGGCTTGCGGCCGACGTGGCGGCGCAGCTGGCCGCCTGGTGGGGCATCGAGGAAAGGCGGATCGACGTGATCTGGGACGACGGGCCGGAAGACGACCGGGACGGCTGACACACGACGGGCCAAGACGCCGGCCGCGGCCGGCGCCCGAAACAGCATCCCGCGTGCCTGGAAGGAAACCGGGGACATGTGACCGGTCGGAACGAAGGAGGGAGCCGCGACGCATGAAGTGGCAGGAGTGGCTGGGACGCCTGGTCGGCGGCGGCCGGCGCGGCCGCATCACGGGCTGGGTGCTCGTCGCCGGTCTGGTCGGCGCGGCTGCCATGATCCTGAATTCGTACCTGACGCTCAAGGACGCCGACTCCATCGCCGGCAGCCGGGAACCGCCGCCCGCCGAGGAAGCCCGCGCCATCGGGCGGTCCGATCCGGAACCGTCCGAATACGAAGCCTTCGAGGCGCGCTACGAGGCGGCCATCCGGGACATTTTGCAGAAAATCGCGGGCGTCGGCGAAGTGGACGTCATGGTGACGATCGATTCAACGGAAGAGCTGGTGGTGGAACGCCACGTGGAGCAGCGCCAGCAGAACACGAACGAAAAGGACGGGCAGGGCGGCACCCGGACGATCAGCGACGCCAGCCGCAGCGGGCAGGTGGTGCTCGTGCAGGCGAAAGGCGACCAGTCGCCGGTCGTCATCAAGAAAATCAGGCCGCAGATCCGAGGGGTCGTCGTGGTGGCCGCGGGGGCGGAAAACCTGACCGTCAAGAAAATGATCGCGGAAGCGGTGGAGCGCGGCCTCGGCGTGCCGGCGCACCGGATTTCCGTCATTCCGGGCAAACCGTGAAAAAACGATGTGGAGGCAGGAGGTAACGCGTGATGAATTCGAAACGGCAAACCATTTGGTTGGTGTCCATGCTCAGTTTGATGGTCGTGCTGTCCGCCTATTACCTGTTCACGGACGATGCCGGCGGACTGGAAACGGCGGGCGGAAACGAGCCGCCGGGCACGGAAATCGACGCCGTCGAGACGGGGGACCGGGACGCGCTGCCGGACATTCAGGCGCTGGATGACCTGCGGCAGGACGACTGGTCGGCTTCCGGCCTTTGGGAAGAGGAAAGCGGAGACGTTCACGGCCACGGGGGGGATGCCGCCGGCGAGCCGGCAGCCCGGGCGGACGCCGCCAATGCCGAACAACGGATTCTCGAACGGGTCAGCCAGGGTCCCCGGAACGGCGAGGAATACATCGCGGCCCTCGAGATGGAGCGCATGAACGCCCTTTCCCGGGAAATAGAGGAACTGTTCGCCATCACCCTGGACCAGACGAAATCGCCGGAGGAAGTGGCCCGGGCCGACGAACGGCTCCGCCTGATCGAAGAAACCCAGGCGATCGTGGACGATCTGGAAGGCCGGCTGCTGCAGCAGTTCGAAAACGTGGTCATCACGGAAACGGACGGAAAGTGGAATGTGGTGGTCAAGGCCGACAAGCTGGAAAAAAGCCAGGTGGTCACGATCATCGACATGGTGATGGAAGGGCTCAACGTGGGCGCCGACGACGTGGTGGTGGAGCGCGTCAGCTGATCCGTCCGCCGGCGGGTCCGCGGAACCTTTCCAGATACGGAAACGGCGCCGGTGCGAACCGGAGGAACGGCCGCCCGTCCGGACGGGGCGGCGTTTTTTTCGCCGGCAGGGAAATTTTCATGGTGATTCCAATTTGAGACTGGGTTATAATAGTCCTGCATTGTGCAAAAAATGCCGCCAATTCGGGCCGGATTCCGTTTTGGAAGATTCGCAGTTTCCGTATGGGAGTGAAAGTGGACGCCATGTTGAAAATGAGCGAGATCAGGGAGCTCATCAAACTGATCGACCAGTCGTCGCTGGACGAGCTGGAGCTGGAGAAAGAAGGATTCCGCCTGGCCCTCCGCAAGCGCGGGGCGAACGCCTCCGGCGGGGCGGACGCCGCGTCCTTCCGGCAGGTGCCGGTTTCCGTCATCCAATCCGCGGCCCCCTTCGCCTACGGCGCTTCTGCCCCGGCGCTTCCCGC
>Ga0065724_108463_pt1 | contig 17449 bp, 19 predicted proteins | sample TheenrcSG05JP960_FD_59111 | JGI IMG/M metagenome (GOLD analysis project Ga0065724, IMG submission 59111) | Thermophilic enriched microbial communities from mini bioreactor at UC Davis - Sample SG0.5JP960 | ecosystem: Engineered > Solid waste > Grass > Composting > Bioreactor | place: USA... | reverse complement strand
TCGCCGATAGAGCGGCGGGCGATGCTGGCAGAACTGGCGAGGGAGGAGCTGAGCGAGTCATGAGCGCGAAACATGTGCTGGTATGCTGGGAGTGCGGCCGCCCGGGGGAGCTGCGGGACAACGAGACCTATTGCGAGTACTGCGGCCCGGGCGCAGAGCTGGTGGCGGTTGCCGATGAGGCGAGCGTGTACGGGATGGACTGCAGGGACGGGAGGTGTGAGATGTGATCGTATCGGCCAAAGAGGTGACGACACGAAAACCCCACGTCTGTTGGGGTTGCGGACTCAAGTATCCGCCCGGTACGAGGATGGGAGCCGTCACGGCGGTATACGATGCGATCGAAACGACGTATTGGTGCCCGGTATGCCAGGAGTATTGGGATCGACATGAATACGGCGACGAAGTCATGTTCGGCGGACTCCGACGAGGAGACCCGGAAGGCTGGGAAGCGATCAGGCAGGAGCTGGAGCAGAAGGGGGGAGACGACGCAATGATCGGCCTGAAACAGCCCAAACCCGGCGAGTCATTTCGCTTGCTGGTAACAGTCCGGAAGGTGAAGCGCGGCGTGCCGACTGTGATCCGCGTGGACGGGCGGGAATACGTGCTGCGCGCGGAAGGGCAGTTCAATCAGCAGGGAAGGAGGCGGAAGCGTGATGGCCGAGCAGCAAGCGATTGAACTCCTGAGCAGCTACCGCCAGAAGCAGGCCCGTCTGCAGGTGCTGTCCAGCTACAGCGTCGGCGCCGGGATCACTGTCAGCCGGCTCAACGAGGACGATCAGCTGCAGGAGCTGCACCGGCGGCTGCGCGGGCTGCCGAGCTACCTGTACCTGTCGAAGCGCGAGCAACAGCTGGAGTCTGTGGCGCATGCGTACCTCGAGCGGTACCCGGCCGGTACCCGGGCGCAGCTGGCGGCGGTGCCGTGTGAGGGCGCGGACGAAGAAGACGAGCGGCTGCTGCAGGAGCTGCGCCGGAAGATCCAGAAAGTGATCGCAGCGCGTGGCTGGGATATCCGGGACGATATTGACGAGGTGTTGGACAGGCTGGCTGAGTACCAGGACTTGAAGGCGGAGATCGAGCGGGTGGACACGGTGCTGGCGGCGCTGGAGAATTACAAGCCGGATCTGGCGCGGGTGTTGCGGCTCACATACGTCGAGGGGAAGTCATGGAGCGAGGCAGCTGCCGAAATGAGCATCTCCTCAGCCGCGTTCTACCGTCGAAAACGGGAGGCACTTGAGAAGTTCGCGGAGCTGGCCGGATAATGAGAAAAAATTGAGAACAGAACGAGAAAAAAATGAGAACAAAATGCGAACACAAGCCGAAATTTGCGTGCTAAAATGGTAGTGTCGAAGTCGTGTATCTTAAAGGACGACGACTCCCGCCGCATCGTCCACGGCACTCTGTCCACGGATGGCGTGACACGGGCGATATCCGGAGCGGCGGGAACATGAGGGATCGGGGATAACCCGGTCGCCGTCCAGATGGACGGTCAACTGAATAGGGATGCGGTGGCGGAAGAGAGACGCAACGTGTCGGGGGAAGCCGTGGGTGAGAGGCCCACGCAGATGGCGATGATAGCTGATACACGCCCGAGCGAAATCGTCGTCCATGGGAGCATGGCCCATGGCTGCGTCCCGAACGCATGATGATTTCAGAGCCCGGCCAAATGGCCAGGGCTCTTTTTCGTCCGCCGCCTCGCGGGTGAGTAGCGGCCCTCACCTCCTCCGCCGAGTCCGGATAGGTGCGGGGCGGTGTCCGGGGACTGATTGTGAGGTGATCGTTTGTGATAAATCGCGCGATTGAATTTGTGGCAATGCTATTCGCTGTTTTTATTTGGTCACTGATATTTGCGGCATTGATTGATAATTGGTGCGGGTGTGTATCGCCATGAAATTCTACAAGTCGTCGAAGTGGCGCAAGAAGCGTGAGACGATTCTGCGCCGCGACAATTATCTGTGTCAGGAGTGCCAAGCGATACGGCAAGACGACGCCGGCACAGACGGTGCATCACATTTATCCGCTGGAACGGTACCCGGAGCTGGCATTAGTCAGCGCGAACCTCGTGAGCCTGTGCAATGAGTGCCACGAGCGGATGCACGATCGCCTGACAGGCGAGCTGACGCCGGCGGGAGAGCGGTGGCGAGACCGCGTTTCGGCGCAGGTTCGGAACACTTTAGCGAAGCGACGAGACACCCCCCCCCTACCCTCAAGGGTCGGGGCGAGGCCGCTGGGGACCGGGCGGGCGGCTACATTTCCAATAGTGCGGGTACTGGGGAACATTTTCCGGGAGGTGAGAGACGATGGCGAAGCAGACGAAAGCGGCGATCAAGCGAGCGACGATCCGGGCGATGAAGGAGCTGGGGACGTACAAGAAAGAGTTCGATCCGATCATCGAGATCTACGCGGAGCTGCGGGAGCAGTACGCCGCGCTGTCCGAACGGTTCGCGGCTCAGGGCTACCCGTTCGAGGTGCCGACCGCGGATGGCGGGAGCAAGAAGGCGCCGATCGTCGCCACGCTCGAGTCTCTCCGGAAAGACATACTGGCGTACGCGGACAGGCTGTGCCTGAATCCGAAGACCATAGACGGCATCACCATCGAGACGAAGAAGCAGTCCGCGCTGGCAGCAGCGCTGAAGGCCCTTGAGTGACGCGAAGAACCTTGACGTTGTTCTGGAGTACGCCAGGAGCATCGTCGAGGGAAGGAAGATCGCCGGCAAGGAGTTGGTGCAGGCCGCGCAGCGGTTTCTGGACGACCTTGAGAATCCGGAATACGAGCTGCGCACGAAGGACCCTGAATTCGTCATCCAAATTATTGAGCGAACCTTTGTCCACGACAAGGGCGAGGCGCTCGACGGGACGCCGCTCCGTGGGAAACCGTTTCTTCTTGAGCCGTGGCAGAAGTTCATCATCTACAACTTGCTCGGTTTCTGGAAGGCAGGGACGAACGAACGCCGCTACAAAGAGGCGTTTATTTTTATTCCCAGGAAAAACGGGAAAACGAGACTGGTCGCCGCGCTTGCGTGGGCGCTCGCGCTGCTCAGCCGCAAGTCCGGAGCCACGATCTACATCACGGCGCACGCGCTCAAGCAGTCGAAACAGGCGTTCGAGTTCATCCTCTTCAACCTCAAAAGGATGGGTGAAGAGGAGAATTTCCGGATCCTGAACAATAACCAGGAGCACTCGATCTCCGGCGACCTGGGCGACGGTTCGATCTACATCGAAGCGCTGGCCGCGAATCCGGACCGGCAGGACTCGCTCAACTGCAACATCGCGATCGCAGACGAGCTACACGCCTACACCCGGCCGAAGCAGTACAACATCATCAAAGAGGCCATGAAGGCGTACACCAACAAGCTCATGATCGGCATCACGACGGCCGGCGACGATATGTCGTCGTTCTGCTACCAGCGCTTGCAATACTGCAAGAAGATTCTGGACAAAACCGTGCGGGACGAGCAGTATTTTGTCTATATCGCGAAGGCTGACGAGGATGAACGCGGGAACGTCGACTACACGGACCCGGTGCAGCATGAGAAAGCGAACCCGAACTACGGCGTGACGATCCGACCGGAGGACATTCTGAACGACGCGCTGCAGGCCCAGAACGACCCGCAGCAGCGGAAGGATTTTCTGGCGAAGTCGCTCAACGTCTACACGGCCGCGATGAACGCGTATTTCGACATCCACGAATTTCGAGTCAGCGACCGGAAATACAACTGGACATTGGAGGATCTCGCGAAATTGCCGATCAACTGGTACGGCGGCGCCGATCTGGCAAAGTTGCACGACCTTTCGGCGGCCGGTCTGTATGGAGAATATCAGGACGTTGCGATTGTCATCACGCATGGCTGGTTCCCGATCGTGCGGGCGACGGAAAAGGCCGAGGAAGACGGCATTCCGCTGTTTGGCTGGCAGGAAGACGGCTGGTTAACGATGACCAACACGCCGGTTACGAATCACCCCGAGATCGTAAAGTGGTTTGTGAAGATGCGTCGAATGGGATTCAAAATCAAGCAAATCGGATTCGACCGGCGTTTTTCACATGAATTTTTTCGCGAAGCGAAAAAAGCCGGATTCAAACTGGTGGACGAGCCGCAAACTTATTGGCGTCGCTCGATGGGCTTCCGCAGGATTGAGCAAAAGGCGAAATCCGGGAAGCTCTATTATTTGCATTCAGACGCCTACGAGTATTGCGTGCAGAATGTACGTGGCATCGAACGGGCGGACGATTCGATCGAGTACGAGAAGATTGGCGAGAACCGACGGATCGACCTTTTCGATGTGTCGGTTATGTCCTGCGTGCGATACCTGGAAGACACCGACCAGGCGAAGGCGCAAGAAAACTGGCTGAAAGGCGGTAAAGGTGGTGAGAGTGCTTGAGCAAACGACAGCGGCAACGGGCGAGGCAGCCGACCGAGAAGCGAAGCAGCGAGGGGCTGCTCGGATACTGGCTCAGAGGTGATGACCTGACGCTGCCGGCCGGGTACGTGCGACTCTCCGAGTGTCCGGAAGTCCGGATGGCTGTTGACCGGATTGCGGATATGGTCAGCAATATGACCATCCACCTCATGCGCAACGTCGAAGGTGGGCACGAGCGGGTGCAGAACGAGCTCTCGCGGAAGGTGGACATTGAGCCATACAGTCTCATGACACGAAAGGCGTGGCTGTATCACATCGTGCACACGATGCTGCTGGAAGGTGACGGAAACGCCTTTGTGTTTCCGTTGTTCAGTGCGGATGGGTATCTTGAGGAGCTCATTCCAATTCCGTCGCACGTGGCGACGATCCTGCCGCCGAAACAGAACGCGATCGGGTTGGCGACTGGCTATCAGGTCATGATCAACGGCCGCACCTACAATCACGACGAGGTACTGCACTTCAAGATCAACCCGGACCCACAAGAGCCGTGGCGCGGTCGCGGATATCGGCTGATCCTCAAAGATGTCGTGGCGAACCTCGCGCAGGCGGCGAAGACGAAGAATGCCTTCATGGGCGACAAGTGGCGACCGTCGGTCATTGTCATGGTCGATGCCGCGACGGATCAGTTCGCAAGCGAGGAAGAGCGCGACAAACTGATCGAGCGGTACATCGGCAGCGGAAAGAGCGGAAAGCCGTGGATCTTGCCCGAAGGAATCATTCGGGTCGAGACGGTGAAGCCGCTCAGCCTGCAGGATATCGCGATCCATGAATCCGTCCAGATCGACAAGCGAACGGTGGCGGCCATGCTCGGCGTGCCGCCGTTTTTCGTTGGCGTGGGTGAATTCCGCAAGGATGAAATGAACAACTTCATTCGGACGAGAATCGCCTCCATTGGAACCATCATCGGCCAAGAGCTCACGAGCAAGATCCTGTACGCGCCGGACCTTTATTTCCGACTCTCCGCCCGCAGCCTGTACGCCTATGATCTCGGCGAACTGTCCCGGATCGGCATGGAAATGTTCGTCCGCGGCCTGATGGACGGCAACGAGGTCCGCGATTGGGTCGGGTTGTCGCCACGTGAGGGGCTCGATGAGCTCGTTATCCTCGAAAACTACATCCCTCGCGGCATGATCGGTGATCAATCCAAACTCCAGCAGGGAGGTGATGACGGATGAGCAGGGAGCAGCGGCAGACGCGGAGTCTCCGGACCGAACTGAAAACTCGGGCTGAAGGCGACGACGAGCTGGTGATCGAGGGCTATTTCGCGGTGTTTGGCCGAGAGACGGAGCTGTGGCCGGGCGCTTACGAGGAGATCGTGCCGGGGGCGTTTTCCAACACACTTTCGAACGACATCCGCGCGCTGATCAACCACGAGACACGTCTGGTGCTCGGCCGGAACAAAGCCGGGACGCTGGAGCTCCGCGAAGACAGCTATGGGCTGTGGGGCCGGATCAAGATCAACCCGAATGACACGGATGCCATGAACCTCTACGAGCGCGTAAAGCGCGGGGACGTGGATCAGTGCTCGTTCGGGTTTAACATTGTTCGTGAGGACACGGAGTGGCGCGAGGATGGTACTGTGAAGTGGACCATCCAGGAGGTCGACCTCCACGAGGTCAGCGTCGTCACCTTCCCGGCCTACGAGGACACCGGGGTGCAGGCCCGACGGAAGCAAGTCGAAGAACACCGCGCCCGTCTCCTTGAGGCGCGGCGACAAAAAATCATCGAAAGGGTGAGAAACATTGGCACTCAGGCAATTGCTGATCAGCAAGAAGATTGAGCAGCGCAAGAACGCGTTGGCTGAACTCCTGATCCAGGAAGAGGAGCTGCAAAAGCGCAGCGAAACGTTGGAAGCGGCCGCCACGGAAGCCCAGACCGACGAGGAACTGGCTGTTGTGGAAGAGGAAGTCGGGAAACTCGAGGCGCAGAAGGGCGAGCTCGAGCAGAAGAAGTCGAAGCTGCAGGGCGAGATCGCCGAGCTCGAGGCCGAGCTCGAGCAGCTCAACGCGAAACCGCCGGCTGAAAATCAACGGTCGGCTGAACCTCCGGCGCAGCAGCCGGTACAACAATTCGAGTACAGAGGTGAAAGCAAAATGAGCATTTTCCGCAACCTGTCGAGACAAGAGCGCTCCCAACTCGTCAAGCGTGACGATGTCCGCGAGTTCCTGGAGCGCGCCCGTGAGCTGGCCGGCCAATCGCAGATCCGAAGCGTCTCCGGCGCGGAACTGACGATCCCGGACATCCTGCTGGAGCTGATCCGGGACAATCTGGATCGGTACAGCAAACTGGTGAACCGTGTACGGCTTCGCCGGCTGCGCGGGACGAGCCGCCAGAACATCCTCGGCGCGATCCCGGAGGGCATCTGGATGGAGGCGCACGGCAAGCTGAATGAGCTTGCGATCGTCTTCAATCAGATTGAGGTCGACGGATACAAGGTCGGCGGTTTCATCCCGGTCCACAATTCGGACCTGGAGGATTCCGACGAGAATCTGGCCGAGATCATCCTGGACAACATCTCCCAGGCGATCGGTTTCGCGCTGGACAAGGCGATCCTGTACGGCACGGGCAAGAAGATGCCGCTCGGTATCGTGACGCGGCTCGCGCAAACGTCCAAGCCGGATGACTGGGGTCCGCACGCACCGGATTGGACGGATCTCCACTCCTCGCACATCGTCAAGATCAATCCGTCCGGCAAGACCGAACAGGAATTTTTCAGCGAGCTTGTGCTCAAGCTGGGCAGCATCCCGCGCGCCAACTACACGACGACGGGTCAGCTCTGGTGGGCGATGAACCGCAAGACGAAGGCGGTCCTCATGTCGAAGGCCGTCGTGTTCAACGCTGCCGGCGCCATCGTCGCAGGCGTCAACAACACGATGCCTGTCGTCGGCGGCGATATCATCGAACTGGACTTCATTCCGGACAACGACATCATTGGCGGATATGGCGAGTTGTATCGCCTCGTCGAGCGCAAGGGCGGCACGTTCGCGCGGTCCGAGCATGTCCGGTTCATTGAAGATCAGACGGTGTTCAAGGGTACGGCCCGGTATGACGGCAAGCCGATTTTCGGCGAAGCGTTCGTCGTTGTCAACATCAACAATCAAGACCCGACGACCACGATCCCGTTCGCTCCAGACACGGCGAATCCGCAGGATGCGTACCTGAAAGAGCTCAAGATCGGCAACAAGACGCTGTCTCCGTCGTTCGACCCGGCCACGCTGAACTACACCTGCACGACGACCGACGCAAGCAACACGGTGACGGCAACGCCTGTCAAGTCCGGCGCATCGGTCAAGATCACGCACAAAGGTGGGGACCACAACAGCGGCGACACCCTCACCTGGGACAGCGGCGACAATGACGTGACCATCACGGTCAAGTTCGGAACGACGACCGTCGTCTACAACGTCGTTGTCACGAAGTCCTAATCGGGCGGCGGTCTAAATGGACCAGACACAGATCCTTGCGCTCGTTAAAGCGCGACTTGGCATCACGACGGCGGTCAGGGACACATACCTGGCCGCCATCATTTCCGGCGTGATCGACGAGCTCACGAAGGAGAAGGGCATCGCGTTGAATGCCGACGACGCTCATCACCTGATGTTTGTCGTCGACTACGCCACGTGGCGCTACCAGTCCCGCGATGCACCGGGGGACATGCCGCGGCATCTTCAGTACCGGCTTCATAACCTGATCATTTCGGCGGGCGGTGGTGCCGGTGACGTATGACCACGAGCTGACACTGATCGGCCAGCAGATCGAAGAGGACGAGATCGGAAACCAAAAGCCGGTCGAGATGCGGACGACGATCCTGTGCTCGGTCAAGTCGGCTGGCCGAACGGAATTTTACAGCGGATATGCCGACGGATTGCGGCCGGAATACGTCTTCACGGTTCACGCTTACGAGTACAACGGCGAGCGGGTTGTCGAATATGAGGGCGTTCGGTATCGCGTGATCCGGACATACCAGACCGGCACGGAGGAAATCGAGCTGACGGCCGAAAGGGTGATCGGCAATGGCTAGCATCAACATCGACAACCTCGCCGCCGAAATCACGCTGGCCGTGAAGGAGTACACCGAGGACGTTTCCGTCGCCATCGCGGCTGAGGCCGATCGGACATCCGGCGAGATCGTGAAGGATCTGCGGGAAAAGTCACCGCGCCGGACCGGTGAATACGCGAAAGGCTGGACGCGGCGGAAGGAGGGCGGGGAAGGCGACGTGCAATACACTGTCCACAATAAAAACAAACCATGGCTCGCCCACCTGCTCGAAGACGGCCATGCCAAGCGCGGCGGCGGGCGTGTCGAAGGAAAGCCGCATATCCGCCCGGTTGCGGAAAAGCACATCAAACAGTTCGAGGACCGCGTCCGGCAGATCATCCGGGATGGCGGGTGATGCGGCATGGCGCAGGCGGAACTATATCAAGCATTGAAGGCGATCGGGTATCCGGTCGCTTATTCGCATTTTGTCAGCACGCCGCAGAACCCGGCGCCGTCTCCGCCGTTTATTACGTATCGTTTCGTTCAGAGCTCCGATCTCATGGCTGATGGTCAAAATTATGCCGAGATCAGCAACTTTGCTGTGGAATTGTACACGGACGCGAAGAACCCAGCGGCGGAGGCGAAGGTGCAGGACAAGCTCAAGGAGCTTGGGCTGCCGTATACGAAGACCGAGACCTGGATCGACAGCGAAAAGCTGTTTCAGGTCATCTATGAAATCCAACTCGTAGGAGGGTGAAACGGTGAGCCAAAACAAAGTGACATTCGGGCTTGAGAAGGTACACGTCGCCTTTTTCGATGAGACGAGCCCGACACAGCCGGCATGGGAAACTCCGATCCCGATTCCGGGCGCGGTGCGGTTCACGCCAACGGCGGTCGGCGAATCGACCAACTTTTACGCCGACAACACCTTGTACTTTTCGTATACCGCGAACAACGGCTACACGGCGGAGCTGGAGATGGCGAACGTGCCGGACGCGATCCTCGCGGAGATGCTCGGCTGGGAAATCGATGAAAACGGCGCGCTGATCGAAGTCTCTGATGCGATCCCGAAGCATTTCGCCCTGATGGCTCAAATTCAGGGCGACAAGCGCAACCGCCGATTCGTATTCTACGACTGCGTGGCGTCCCGTCCGGCGAAGGAACGGACGACGAAGGCCGAGTCGATCACGCCGGCAACGGACGTACTCAACCTGACGATCAGCCCAATCGAGATCGGCGGCCGAATGATCGTCCGGGGCGAGATGGAACTGAGCGATACCAACCAGACGGAATTCAACAACTTTTTCAGCGCCGTCTATGTCCCGGACTTTGGAGAGGATGAATGATGCGCGAAGTCACGGTCGGTGACAAGACGCTGAGGCTCAGGGGCTCTCCTCTGAGCCTCCTCTATTACCAGCAGGCGTTCGGCCGGGATCTCCTCGGCGACCTTGTCGGCATGCTGACCGCTCTGACCGGACTTGAGACGCTCCAGTCCGGGCAAGTGGATGCGGAAAAGCTGAATTTGGCTGGCCTCGACACGGTGGCCATCCTGCGCCTCATCTGGACGCTCGCGCGAACGGACGCCGGCCCGGGCGGAAAATTCCCGGGATTTGAGACCTGGTTGGCCGAAAACGAGGAGCTCAACATTTTCGACACTGACCTGCTGCAGGCCGTTTTCGAGGAGGTCCAGCGGGCCTTTTTTCGTGACCGAAAGACCGTGGCACCGGCGGCAAAGGGATGAGTCGCCCAGTCGGTGCGATCGGACCGACGCAAACATCATTTCATCCGCGAAACGGATCGGGCTTTCCCTGCAGGAGCTCGATCTTTTGACGATGCATGACTTTTTCGATATCGCCTATGCCTATATGGGCGACGATCCTGACGAGCCGCGTATGGCGACGCAAGAGGACATTGACCGATTTTTCCGGGGGTGAGTAGACGGTCATGGCGGAGACGATTCGCGGAATAACCGTTGTCATCGGCGCGGAGACAACCGGGCTGTCGAAAGCCCTTTCGGACGTAAACAAGAGAGCAAGGGACATCCAATCCGAGCTGAAGCAGGTAGAAAAACTGCTCAAGCTCGACCCTAAAAATACAGAGCTTTTGGCTCAAAAACAGCAACTGCTCAATGAGGCCATCGAAAACACCCGGGAAAAGCTCAACCGCCTGCGGACGGCCCAACAGCAGGTGAACGAACAATTTGCCCGCGGCGAGATCAGCGAAGGGCAGTACAGGGCCTTCCAGCGGGAGGTTGTGAAAACCGAGCAGGAGCTGCGGAGTCTCGAGAAGCAGCTCAAGGAGATGGAGCCGGCCGCCAAAACGCTCGGCGAGCGGATGCAGGAAGCCGGCGAAAAGATGAAAAAGGCCGGCGAAAACGTGTCCGAGGCGGGCGAAAAGCTCAGCAAATTCGTCACCGCGCCCTTGGCCGCCGCCGGCGCCGGGTTGGTCGCGGTCGGGGCGCAATTTGACGATGCCTTCGACAAGATTCGGATCGGCACCGGGGCGACCGGCGAGGCGCTGGAGGGACTGCTCGAAGATTTCCGCGCGGTGGCCCGCGAGGTTCCGGCGTCGTTCGATGACATTTCGACGGCCATCGCCGACTACAACACCCGGCTGGGCCTCTCCGGTGAGGCGCTCCGGGAGCTTTCCGCACAGACGCTGGAGCTGGTTCGGATCACCGGCGGAGACCTGAGCAAAACGATCGAAGAAACGTCGCAAGTCTTTCAGGCATTCAATTTGCCGGCAGAAGAGTATGGCAAAGCGCTTGACCACATTTTCCTCGTATCGCAATCGACCGGGATCGGCATCGAGCGGCTCGAGTCGAATATGACCAAATTCGCCCCGGCGCTGAAACAGTTGGGACTCGATTTTGACGACGCAGCCGTGCTCATGGGCCAGCTGGACAAAGCGGGCGTCGACGTCGAGCAGACGCTTGCGGGGCTGACCCGGGCTGTGGCCAGCTTGGCCAAAGAGGGCATCACGGACGCAAACGAAGCGATTCAGACCCTGTTTGAGGAGATCCGAAGCGCTCCGTCCGATCTCGAAGGAACGCAGCGGGCGTTAGAGATATTCGGCACCCGCGCAGGCCCGGCGCTGGCCAGCGCGATCCGCGAAGGAAAACTGGAATACAGCGCGCTGCTGGCGGAGCTCACCGGCAGCCAGGAGACGATTCTGGGTGTTGCGGAGGAAACGAAGGATTGGGCGGAGGGGTTCGCACAGCTCAAGAATAACCTCCTTCTGGCGCTTGAGCCGCTCGCCGGGCAGTTTTTCGGCGCGGTGAATAATCTCATCCCGCTTCTCGAGGATCTCGTCGGGTGGATTACTCGTCTCGTGGAGTGGTTTACAAACCTCCCCGAGGGCGTCCAGAAGACAATCCTTGTTCTCGCCGGACTGGCCGCCGCGATTGGACCGGTGCTATTGGTGGTCGGTAAAATGATCTCGCTTTTCGGCACACTCACAACTACGATCAGCGCACTCACGACTTCCCTTGGAAAGCTGTCTGCGGGTAAAAATTTGGCCGCGACGGCGGCAAAGGGGCTGTCCGCGGCCTTTTCCGCGATGACAGGACCGATCGGGCTAGTTATTGCAGCTATTGCCGCACTTGCGGCTGCCGTGTATCTGGTCATCGAAAACTGGGATCAGATCAAAGCGTTTTTCCGGGACCTTTGGGATCGGGTTTCGCAGTTTTTCAGCGACGCCTGGCGCCGAATCTCGGACCGGACGCAGCAGGCGTGGAACGACATCCGCTCCAGATTGAACAACATCTGGAACGGCATCAAATCCACTGCCGAGAGCATCTGGAACTCGATCAGAGATGGCATCCAGCGAGCCATCGACTGGATTCGTGGACTGCCAGAGACGCTCAAAAACCTCGGCCGGGACATGATTCAGGGGCTTGTGGATGGCATCCGGAATATGATCGGCAAAGTCGGCGACGCCGTGAAAAGCATCGCCGACAAAGTGACTGGCGGGTTGAAAAACCTTCTTGGCATCAGCTCGCCGTCTCGGGTGCTCATGGGGCTCGGCGAGGACACGGGCGAGGGTTTCGTGCGTGGGCTCGAACGCAGCATTGATGCTGTACGGCGCGAGGCGGCCGAGATGGCCGCGGCCGTCACGGGCGGACTCAGCGGGCTGTCGACACCCGGTGTCGCGGTGGCGGGCGGCGGGGTTGCAGCTGCCGCATCCAGCACGATCAACATGGACGGGCTGTTCGCCGGCGCAACGATCGTCGTACGGAACGATGACGACATCCGGCAGCTGGCGCGGGAAATCTGGAGCATGGCAGCGCAAGCACAGCGCGGTCTGGGAGGTGTACGGGCGTGAATACCTACGAAGCTATTTGGCTTGACGACAAATCCAATGTTGACCTGGGATTCATTGTCCGTGGCACCTCCCGTCGTCCGGGTCTGCCAGCGACTGTGGATCGGACACTGGCCATTCCCGGCCGGCATGGACAGTACGACTTTGGCGCCGAGCTCGATACTCGGCGCTTTGTCTTTGACTGTGCCTTTATGACGCGCGGCGCTCCCGAACTGCAGCAGAAGGTCATGGAGCTGGCGCGCTATCTGGTTGACAGCTATGGCAAACCGCGGACGCTGCAGTTGCGTCTCCGGGAGCGACCGGGACAGTTTTTCAACGTCCGTTTTGTCGGCTCTTTTGACGTTGACCGCATTATCGGTACTGGCCTGTTTTCGCTTCCATTCACGGCATTTGACCCGTTCGCCCACGCCGATCAGGAACAACTCATCGAGGAGATCGTGACCGACTCGCCACATCAGCAGACGGTCAGCGTCGTGGGTAATGTCCGCACGGCACCGGTGATTGTGCTGACCAACGAGGGGGCAACGACGATCACCTATTTTAAGATCACAAACGAGTACAGATTGGAGTGATGACCGATGGCTTTTTCAAACGCGAAGGCTGCGGCTCTGCTAAACGAGGTGTTCCGCACCGATCCGGTGTATCTCGCATTGTACACGTCTAACCCGACTGCTAACGACACCGGCACGGAAGTATCCGGCGGAGGGTATGAGCGGCAGCAAATCACGTTCAGCGCGCCGTCCGTCGAAGACGGGAAACAGACAATCAAGAACGATGCGAAGGTTGAGTTTCCGGTCGCGGAAGGCGACTGGGGCACGATTACGCACGTTGGCATCCGTGACGCGGACACCGGCGGCAATCTGATCGCCTTTGCCGCGCTGGCGAGTCCGCGGACAATTCAAACGGGCGACCGGTTTGTGATCGACCTCAATTCCGGGGTTGTGAAGCTGTCGTGATCGGCCCGTTTGGCAGGTTGCCGTTCAACCGGCCGTATTCGGTCGAGATTTACGGCAGCTTTACGGTCGATCTGACCGGTGAGGTGTCGGTTGCGGCCGTCATGGTCGCCAGCCCGACATTCGACGCCGACCTGACGCTTGAGACAATCTTTGAGGCGATCCGGGAGCGGCTGGGCGGTTTTCTGGCCGAGTCTGCTGCCGAGGTGGAAGTGTCCGGTATCAGGGAACGGATCGGCCGGTTTGTGGCGGAGGCGACGGTCGAAGTCAGTTTTGCAGCTGGGCGGATGCACGTTGATGCGATCGAGTTTTCGGGTGAATTCAAGCCCGGCGATCAGATCATCATCGACAACGAGCGGCTGCGTTTCCTGCTCAACGGCCAGAATGCGCTGCATCTCATGTCCGGAGACTTCTTTGATCTCAACACCGGCGAAAAATGAGCTAATCTATACCGACGACAAAACCGGCCGCACGGTCCGGATGCGGATCACGTTCCGGGATCGGTACGTGTAGGAGGGGGGAATATGCGGAAGTCATACGTGACGATCTACGATCTGCAGATGCGAAAAGTGGCGATGTTGGAAAATGCGTTTGGGATCAACTACGAAACGCCGATGAACGCGCTTTGGACGGCCTCTTTCAGCCTGCCGGCCGACGACCCGAAAAATGCGGAGTGCCGGCCGCTCTACTTCGCCGAGATTTTCGACGAGTCGGAGCGTATCGAACTATTCCGCATTTTGCCGAGCGCTCTTCGGAAGAACAGCAGCGGCAGTGCCATCACGTACCAATGCGAGCACGTGCTGGGGACGCTGCTGGATGACATCCTTTTTCAATATCACACGATCGGCAACCTCGGAGTATATACGGAGGACGTGCTGGAATACATCCTCTCCAAACAGTCTGTGACGCGCTGGCAGCTCGGCACGGTTGATTTCGCGCACCAGTTCGAGTACAACTGGGAGAACGAGAACCTGCTGGGAGCTCTTTTCAGCGTCCCGAAGCCGTTTGTCGATGAGTACCAATGGACCTGGGACACCACGTCGTACCCGTGGACGCTCAACCTGGTGCGGCCGTCAAACGATGTGCAGGCAGTGGTCAGGTACGGCGTGAACATGCAGGGGATCGAGCGCACGATCGACCCGTCTAACGTGGTCACGCGCATCTACGGTCTCGGCTATGGTGAGGGTGTCAACCAGCTTACGTTCGCCGAGCTCAACGACGGCAAGCCATACCTGGATGCGGAGCCGGAGATCATCGCAAAGTACGGCCTGATGCAGACGGTGTTCGTGGACCGGCGGTTTGAAAATCCGGAGACACTTTTGGCTCGCTGTCAGGCTCTTTTGAACGAGCTCAAGCATCCGCGCATCACATATACCGTGCAAGCGTCGGAGTTGTATGCGCTGACGAAAGACCCGATCGACAAGTTTCGGACGGGCGTGATGGTGAGGGTGATCGACAAGGAGATCGGCGAGGATGTAACGTTCCGGGTGCTCAATGTCCGCATGAAAGATGTAATCGGCGCTCCGGGTAACGTCGAGATCGAGATCGCCAACCGGCCGCAGGACATTGCCGGCAGCATCGCCGACCTGCGCAACCGACAGTATGCCAATGAGGTGTATGCGCAGGGGGCGACCAACTTCGACTCTCATGACTTCGCCGACAACTGTGATCCGGACCATCCTGCAGTGATCCGGTTCTGGGTGCCGGAGGAGACGGTGCGCATAAACAAAGTGCGTTTGTCGTACCGAGCGGAGGCGTTTCGGTCGTATGAGCGCGCCATCGAGGCGGCGCCGGCGACGACGAGTGGGCCGAGCTCTACGTCTACAACGGCTGCGGGCGGCGGCGTGTCGACGACCACGGCGGCGGGTGGTGGGGAGGTAAAGACCACATCTGCATCCGGTGGTTTCATCGGCAGCACACTCGGCAACGAGGAAAACATCCCCGACCCAATTGCGATGCCGTTTTGGCGCGAAACTAGTGATGTATGGAGCGGATCAGTCGATTCCCATACCCACAAAATCCCGCCCCATAGGCATCAAGTAGCAATACCTAGCCATGATCATTTGGTTGTAATTGATAACCATATCCATGCCATTATCCTCGATAGCCACACTCACGGCATGGACCATACGCACACGATTCCGGCGCACACGCACGATATCGAGTACGGCATCTTCGAGGGACCGACACCAACAGCAGTGACGGTGAAAGTGGACGGAAACATCGTTCCGGGACTCGGGACGAGTGCTGAGGAAGTGGATATCGTTCCGTACCTTGCGAAAGATTCGGGCGGCCGCATCCAGCGGGGTACATGGCACGAAATAACCGTCACTCCGAACGGCCTCGGCCGCATCGTTGCGACGGTTCTGACACAGATATTCGTGCAGAGCAGGGGCGGCGGGAATTATTAATTAAAGATCAATCTGCACAAGTTCGTAAGCATCTTCGAGGTTTCTAAATAACACGGACGAGACGCTCGAATCTTCGGGGATAGAAATTGCCACTTCCACGCTTTGCCGAATTCCGGTTTTCACTGACATCGATTCTCCTGTGGAGAAAATTTGTGTCATGTGAATTCCGTCAACGACCACCGATGCTATGAAGTGGTTTGCAGCCAATCTTCCGATATGGGTTGGTGTGGATTCGGTCAATACATCAAACTTAATGATTGCGAATTTGTCACCGGGATTCGCCACGAAACTTTCAACTCGGTCGCTGTATGCGATTCCATCGAGTTTCAATTTGGCAGGTCCGAGCGCGAATTCTTCTCCGACACTATGTTTCACAATTTCGGGAGTGCTGTTCATTTCAGGGCTCCTTTCTGGTGTTCTGTTTACCGGATTCTTTTTGCTGTTTTCCGGTTCTGTCTTATTGAACTCAATCGTCTTGCTGTCCGCCCGGTACGTCACATCATACCCGAGCATATTCGCCACCTCTCGCACCGGCAGATACGTGGTACCCATGACGACGAGCTGCTCGGTCTGCACGTCCCGCTCCTCGCCGTTGACGATGAAGCGGAGTTTGGCGATGGTTGCCTGCACGGTTTCGGACGCGGCCAGAACCGATCCGGTGGTTGCAAGCATCGCGCCGACGATGAGGCCTACAGCGAACATACGAACGCTTTTCAAGGGGGATCACTCTCCCTTTTTGCTTTTTATATATCATACCACAATTTTCCCTAATAGGTTTCAAGGAGGCGATCAATATGCAACAGATGTACCCGGGACAGCCCAACAGTCCGCAGACGGAGCTTGCCAGCGCAGTCGCGGATACCGATACGACGATACCGTTGTTGGACGCCTCGAAGCTTCCGCCGGCGCCGAACATCGCCACGATTGGAGTCGGAGAAGACGCGGAGACGATCCTTTACACCGGCATCAGTGGCAACGATCTGACGGGTGTTACACGGGGATTTCAAGGCTCGGCGAAGGCGTGGAACGTTGGGGCGAAAGTAGCAAGATATTTCACCGCATATGATCATGAAGCGTTCCGGCAGAATATTGAAGAAGCCCAAACCACCGCCAACACTCATGCCTCCCGCCACGCCACTGGCGGACCTGACCCGATTACGCCCGCAATGATCGGTGCCGAAACGCCCGCCGGCGCGCAGGCAAAAGTTGACTCGCATGCTGCCCGCACGGACAATCCGCATGGCGTCACGGCAGCGCAAATTGGGCTCGGCAACGTGCAAAACTACGGCATCGCATCGCAGGCGCAGGCAGAGGCCGGAAGCGCGAACAACGTCTATATGACACCGATCAGGGTCAAAAACTATGTCGAC
>Ga0065724_100544_pt1 | contig 17663 bp, 14 predicted proteins | sample TheenrcSG05JP960_FD_59111 | JGI IMG/M metagenome (GOLD analysis project Ga0065724, IMG submission 59111) | Thermophilic enriched microbial communities from mini bioreactor at UC Davis - Sample SG0.5JP960 | ecosystem: Engineered > Solid waste > Grass > Composting > Bioreactor | place: USA... | reverse complement strand
CTTGCATGCATTAGGCACGCCGCCAGCGTTGTTCCTGAGCCAGGATCAAACTCTCCATCAAGATCAGTACCCCTAACGGGGCCTTTGTCACTGCCTGGTTCGTCCGACCCATACTCGCCACGCGAGCATCTCGCTCGCGCACGAGGGCACTCGATCACGCTCCAGTTGTCAAGGTGCTCGGGGGATCGCATCACGAGGCTCGCGCCTACGGAACCCTCCCCCGTGAAACGCGACGGTCAGTATAGCGCGTCCACACTACAGTGTCAAGCGCGCTTCCGTGTGTCCGTTCGGCAACTGAACCGTCTCGCGCTCCCGCCGTTTTCCCCGGCGGCATGGATACTATAGCACACTGCCCCGCGCGCGTCCAACTCTCCAACCGTCAGCCGTGACCGCCCGACACAGCCCCCCTGCCCCCGCTTGACCGCATCGCCCCGCCCGCCCGATAATCCCCCAACCAACTGGCCAGCCGTGCTGCGAAGGGAGCGCCCTGCACGATGACACCGATCATTGGCATCACCCCGTCGTTGGTTCCCGGGCCCGCAGACCGCCCCGGACGCCGCCTATCGCTGGCGGCCGACTACGTTCAGGCGGTCGCCGCGGCCGGCGGCACCCCGATCGTCCTGGCGCCCGTCGACGGTCCCGTCGACCGGCTGTTGGACGTGATCGACGGGCTGCTCCTCAGCGGTGGAGGCGATATCCGACCCGACCGGTTCGGCGACCAAGAGGTTCATCCCACGGTCGAGGGCATCGACGACCTGCGCGATACCTTCGAACTGGCGCTGGTGGAAGGCGCCATGCGCCGCGGCCTCCCCATCCTCGGGATCTGCCGCGGCTGCCAGGTGCTGAACGTGGCGCTGGGCGGCACGTTGATCCAGGACATCCCGGACCAGCACGGCACGGCGATCGCGCACCGCCAGTCGGACCAAAACATCCCGCCCAGCGAACCGAGTCACACGGTGGCCGCCGAGCCCGGTTCGCTGCTCGACACCGTCTACGGCGCCACCGACCTCCAGGTCAACTCCTTCCACCACCAGTCCGTCCGGGACATTGCCCCGCGCCTTCAGGTCATCGGCCGGGCGCCGGACGGGATCGTCGAGGCGGTCTGGTGCCCGGACGCAGCATGGGTGCTCGGGCTCCAGTGGCACCCGGAGTTGATGTTCCAGGCCCATCCCGAGCATCTCCGCCCCTTCCAGGCGCTCGTCGCCGCGGCGNCNGGNGCGCGGCAGGCCACGGCAGCCGCGGACTGACGGCGCCCCACCAACGCGGAAACGACAATGCGGGCGGCACCGATGGTGCCGCCCGCATCATGTTGTCGCCTGTAGTGCGCTGCCTAGAAGGATGCGTCGCCGCTCGGCTGGCTGGCCGCCGCCACCTCGCGCACCTCGCGCTCGGGCGCACGGCCTGCCCGTGCCTCGGAGACACGCACCTTGAACTCGTCGGGCATCGCCACCCGCAGGGCTTCGTCGATACTGTCAACCAGGACGAACTCCATGTTCTCCCGCAGCGACGGCGGCAGATCGTCCAGGTCGGGCTCGTTGCGCTTCGGCAAGATGAAGGTCGTGATGCCGGCGCGAGCCGCCGCCAGCGCCTTCTCCTTGATGCCGCCCACCGGCAGCACCTGCCCACGCAGGGTGATCTCACCCGTCATCGCCACCTCGTCCCGCACCGGGATTCCGGGTCAGGACGCGAGACGAGCGCGACCGTCAGTCGCCACGCCTGCCGACGGCCCGTCCTTGGGGATCGCGCCCGCCGGCACGTGGACATGCAGATCGCTCTCCTTGAAGAAGTCCGGATCGATCCCGAAGTCGCTGGCCCGCGCCCGCACCAGGCTAAGCGCCGCCTGCGACGACTCCTTCATGACGTCGCCGAGCTGACCGGTGATCGTCAGGTTGCCGCGGCCCGGCATCCGGGATGCCTCGATGAACATGATGTCGCCACCGACCGGCGTCACGCCGACCCCGATCGCCACACCCGGCACCGACGTGCGCTCGCTCAGCTCCTCGTAGAAGAACCGGCGCTTGCCCAAGAACTCCCGGATGTGCTCCGCCTCGATGGTGGACGGGATCTCCTGGCCCTCGGCCAGCCGCGTGGCCACCTTCCGCGCCACGCTCGCGATCTCGCGCTCCAGGTTCCGGACGCCCGCCTCGCGGGTGTAGTGCTGGATGATCTCCAGCAACGCCTCATCGGAGAAGGACACCTCGTCCGCCGACAGCGCGTGGCGCTTGAGCTGCTTGGGCACCAGGTACTTCCGCGCGATGTTCAGCTTCTCCTCGTCGGTGTACCCGGAGAGCTGCAGGATCTCCATCCGGTCGCGCAGCGGCGCCGGGATGGTATCCAGCATGTTCGCCGTGGCGATGAACATGACCTTCGACAGGTCGAAGGGCACGTCCAGGTAGTGGTCCCGGAACGAGTGGTTCTGCTCCGGGTCCAGCACCTCGAGCAGCGCCGACGAGGGATCACCGCGCCAGTCAGCCCCGAGCTTATCGATCTCGTCCAGGACGAAGACCGGGTCGTTGGTTCCTGCGCGGCGGATCGCCTGGATGATGCGCCCCGGCATGGCCCCGATGTAGGTCCGCCGGTGGCCGCGGATCTCAGCCTCGTCGCGCACGCCACCGAGCGACATCCGGGTGAACTGCCGGCCGAGCGCCCGCGCGATCGACTGGGCGAGGCTCGTCTTACCCACACCCGGCGGGCCGACGAAGCACAGGATCGGCTCACGCGCGTCCTCGTCGGCGTCGACCGCCCGCTCCTGGCGCAGGCGCCGCACCGCCAGGTACTCGAGGATCCGCTCCTTGATCTTCTCCAGATCGTAGTGGTCCTCGTCGAGGATCTGGCGCGCCTTGGCGACGTCGATCCCCTCTTCGGAGCTCTTGTTCCACGGCAGGGCGGTGAGCCAGTCGAGGTAGGTCCGGATCACCCCGTACTCGGCCGCGGCCGGCGGCAGCTTGGACAGGCGGTCCAGCTCGCGCCGCGCCTCGCGCTCGGCCTCCTCGGGCATGCCGGCCTCGTCGATCTTGGCCCGCAGCTCGTTGATCTCGGCTTCCTGCTCGTTGGTCTCACCCAGCTCCCGCTGGATCGCCTTGAGCTGCTCGCGCAGGTAGTACTCGCGCTGGGTCTTGCCGACCTCTTCCTGGACCTCGCTCTGGATCTTCTTGCCCAGCTCAAGCAGGTCCAGCTCCTTGCTCATGAAGGCGTTCAGCCGCTGGAGCTTGGCGCGGACGCTATCGAGCTCGAGCAGCGCCTGCCGCTCCTCGGCCTCCATCCGCAGGTTGCTCGCGATCAGGTAGACCAGGTGCAGCGGATCATCGACGTTCAACGCCGCCGTAACGAGCTCCTCCGGGAGGTTGGAGACCAGCGAGACCAGCCGCTGGAACAACTCCTGAGAGTTGCGCACCAGCGCCTTGATCTCCACCGTATCCTCGACCTCCTCCGGGATCTCCTCGACCCGGGCGGTCAGGTACGGCTCCTCGCCGAGCCACTCGACGATCCGCATCCGGCGCTGCCCCTGGACCGCCAGGCGGACGGTCCCGTCGGGCACGCGCATCATCTGGTGGATGCTGGCGATGGTCCCGATCTCATAGGTCTCGCCGGGACCGGCGCCCTCCTGCTCAGGATCCTTCTGCAAAACCATGCCGACGATGCGGTCGCCCGAGACGACGTCGTCGATCAGGCGGAGCGACCGTGGCTGGCCGGCCGCCAGAGGGACGAGCGTCAGCGGGAAGACCACCGTGCCCCGCAGCGGGAGGATGGGCAGCACCTGGGTCGTCGACTGCTCCTCGGTCTGCTCCTCCTCAGGCACCTCGTCGACCGGGTCGTATGCCTGTTCGTCTCGGAATCGTTCGACCATTCAGCGTTACCTCTCTCCGTCAGTCGCAGGCTCGCCGGCTCGCGGCACGATGCGTGTCGCCTGCGCCCGAGGCAAGGTCACCCGCAAGAACCCGTTCTCATAGACCGCTTCGACTTCGTCGAGCACAACCGGAAACGGCAGGAAGACCTCTGCCTCGAAAGGTCCGTAGGCAATCCCCATCTCGTGGTAGGTGCGCTTGGGATGCGGCGCCACGTTCGGGCGCGTCCCGGTGATGTGGAGGACGGTGTCGTCCACGACCACCTGCAGCTCATCCTCGCGCACGCCCGCGATCTCGACCGTGACCACCAGCGCGGTGTCGCACTCGTACACCTCAACTGGCGGTCGCCAGACGCCGACGTGGGAGCGGGACAACGGGCGGCTGCTGATCACTAGGGAGCGGAAGACCTCTTCCATCTCCTGCTGGATCCGCTCCGTGCCCCGGGTACCATGCCTACGCACGATCAACATGAGTGCCCGTCCTCTACTCCGACTGGATCCCCGCTGATGTCATCGCAAACACGAGTCCATACCTCGGCCGCCCCCCGCGCTCTGGCGCGCCCCAGTGGGGCAGGAACCGAGTTCACGCGGGCCGGACGCCGGACGAGCGACCGCTTCCGGATTCACCCGAGTATAACACGGACGAAGGAGTCCTGCAACAAAGCGAATAGGGAAGTTGACTTAGACCATATCAATTCCAGGGTTGATACAGGATGAGGGTGGTGGTGATGCCCCAGAGGACGATGCTCAGCAGCAGCGGCATGTCGTCGAGCAGCACCTGCTCCGGCGCCCCGCCGCTGTTCTTCTGATGCACCAGGAAGAGATAGCGGAAGATCCCGTAGATCACGAACGGGATGGTCAACATCATCGCGTGGTTGTCCGGCAGGTTGGGCGCCGAGAAGGTGTAGAGCGAGTACGCCATGATGGTCGCGGCCGAGACGACGGCGATCAGGTCGTCCAGCAGCTTCGGCGAGTAGTCATCCAGGATTTTGCGGTGCGCCCCGGCGCTGTCGTCCAGCAGCACCAGCTCATGCCGCCGCTTGGCAAAGCCGATGAAGAGTGACAGCAGGACCGTGCAGACGTAGAGCCACGGCGAGATCGGCACATCGATCACCACGGCCCCGGCAGCGGCACGCAGCACGAAGCCGCCGGCGATCACGAAGACGTCGATGATCACCCAGTGCTTCAGCACGAAGGTGTAGGCCAGCATCAGGACGGCGTAGAGCAGCAAGATCCCGGCGAAGAGCGGAGTGATCAGCGCCGCGACCGGGAGCACCACCAGCGCGATCACCGCAATCGCCAACTTGGCCAGGCCGGGGCTGAGTCGCCCGGACGCGATCGGTCGCTTCCGCTTGAGCGGATGATGGCGATCGGCCTCAGCGTCGAGCAGGTCGTTGAAGAGATAGACGGCGCTGCTGGTCAAGCAGAAGAGGACCGCGGCCAGCGCGACGAGGGCGAATTTGTCGGCTTCGAATAGTCGCCCGTCAAAGACCAGCGCCGCGAAGACCACCGCGTTCTTCGTCCACTGCTTCGGCCGCATGGCCTCGACCAGTGCCCCTAGCCGCGAGGCGACTGCGGGCGTGGCGTCGGCCGATGGCGTGCTGGGTCGAACCACGACGAACTCCTCCGTGCCTGTATCGAGGGCGCGGCAGCGAGCCGCCGACTACGACTTCCGCAGCCCGCCCTCGTGGTACTCGCTGGCAGCGTTCCAGAGCATCCAGCCGGAACTGCCGAACTCTTCCGAGGCCCGGATCTGCGCTCGCACCTCGTTGTCGCCGTACTCAATCCCGGGCCCGTAGGAGAAGTCTTGCAGCCACGGCCGGAACTTGCGAGCCTCATCCGGCACGCGCTCGGCACCGTTTTCCAGACTCCACAGGATCACTTCGTACGGATGGTCATTCGGAATGTCGAAGCCCATCGAGCCTTCGTAGAAGTGCGACGGGTAGACCATGGGACAGATGTAATCGACCTGCGGCACGATCGCCTCCAGGTTCTGCCCGATGCCGCCGTCGCTCAGCTCCCAGAACGTGAGGCCGAACACATCGACCGCGAAGTATGCGGGCGTCGGCGCCAGTGCATCGCGCACCTGAGTAAGGAAGTCCCGGATNGCGGCAATGCGCGTCTCGGTGTTGTGCTCCACCCCATACTCGGCCTCATCGAGCGGCCCGTCGCTCGGGAAGCGGATGTAGTCGAGCTGGATCTCATCGAACCCGAGCTGCGCCGCCTCCAGTGCCAGCGCGGTGTCGTAATCCCACACTTCCTTGCGGTGCGCGTTGACCCACGCCAGCCCGTTCCAGGTGCGCCACAGCCCACCATCCGGGCTGTGGATTGCCCAATCCGGCCGCTGCTCGGCCAGGATCGGATCCTCAAAGACGACGATGCGTGCGATGGCATAGATGTTGTTCGCATGGAGCGCATCGACGACAGCCTTCGGGTCGAGGATCGGCTGGACAGCCCCGATCTCATGGGCCAGTGATACCTGCGTGTCGTAGTAGACCGAGCCGGAGCTGTCCTTCAAGTCCACCACCATCGCGTTCAACTCGGTGCGCCGGACCAGGTCGATCTTCTGCTGAAATTGCGTCGGGTCGGCCGCCACCTCGGCGGTCACATAGATCGCCTTCGCCTGGAACGGCTCGAGCTGCGCCTCAATACGCATGCTGGCGTCCAACGGCACGATCGCCGCGCGGTATCCCGGCGCCTTGACGACCACGTCACCCGACTCGGGGGCACCCTCCAGGCGGAACTGGCCGTCATCGCCCGCCGTCGCCTGCGCCGTGCCAATCGCAACCCGCGCGCCCGGGATCGGCTGCCCGTCGGTGTCGGTCACACGGCCGGTGACGACATCCGGCCGGAGTGCCAGCTCGAAGGTGGTCTGCCGCCCGATCTCCATGGTGACGTCGCTGTAGTCCGCGGAGGTGACGACGAGCGAGGCGCCCTCCTGGCACGTCTCGGAGGACAAAACTGCCGTCCTCGCCGGTCGTGGTCGTGGCGACCACCGTGCCGGGCGGCGCGTGCGCCTCGACGGTGATACCGGCCAGTGGCCGATCATCCCCGGCGTGCCGGATCATCCCTTGAACCACGTTGGGGCGCAGGGCGACGCGGATATCGTCGTCACCCGCGACGGGGAGCACGAGTGCCTGCGGGTCGTAGCCGTCCTTCTCGATGCGGATCTCGACGGCATCTTTCGGCACTCGAGAGCGGCCGCGCGAATCCGTTTGGGTCTCGGACGTTCCAACGATGACGCGCGCGTCCGCCACCGGCTCGTCGGTGTAGGCATCCACGACCGAGACGGTGTACCCACGCCCTTCAATGAAGTGTTGGTAGGCGAAGACGCTCGAGAACCCGACCAGTGGCACGACCAGGATAAGACTGTACCACCAACTGACTCGATCCCATCGTCGTCGCCGCCGAGGCAATGCTTGCCGTCCCCCTTCCGGTCGGGCCCGTCGCGCGGCGCCGCGCTCTCCGACGCGCGTCCCCCTCATCGCCTGACGATGGCGCCGCAACGGGCGAGCGGTTTGCTTCTTCGTCCGCAACAACAGGCCGCACGACGTGTTCCCCATGCGGTGCTGGCACAGTATGCCATACTGCTTGGTGCGTGCCAGTCGCGACCCCGCGGGCGCTCCGCACGCGACGGACCCCCACGCGCACCGGGTCGATCATCGAAGTTGGTGCGAGTCGCTCGGGCGCGCTGGGGTACGCATCCGAATTGACAGTTCAGGGCCGATCGAGAAGAATGGTCAGTCGGTACACACGGCTGTAGTGTTCAGCATGGATTAGGATCGGGGATGATTTCTGACTCCGCAGTCCCCCCAGCCGTTTCGGCGCTCGAAGACCCTTCTTTCCCTTTCGAAGTCGTCAGCGTCATCGCAGAGCTGGAGAGTTGGCGGAAGGAGATCAACCGTCCGATCTATCATCTTCACAAGTGGTGGGCGCAGCGTCTTGGTTCAGTCTTCCGCGCGATACTAATCGGAGCCCTTACCGACGACCCCGTGAAGGTGATGGACATGTTCTATCGGCCGGTTCGCTTCCCTGACGCTACCATCTTTGACCCGTTTATGGGGAGCGGAACCACGATTGGAGAGGCTCTCAAACTCGGCTGCCGCGCCATCGGCCGAGATATTAACCCAGTCCCCTACCTGGCCGTTAAGAACGCGTTGAGGAATGTATCGCGCGACGACGTGTTAGCGACGTTCCATGCTATCGAACGTGACGTCGCGCCCAGAATCCGACGCTACTACCTCGTCCCGCTCGAGACCGGCGAACAGGCCGAGGTGCTCTACTATTTCTGGGTCAAGTACGTTGCCTGCCCGTCCTGTGGAGCATCGGTAGATCTCTTCTCCTCGTACATCTTTGCTCGGCACGCCTATCCGCACCGGAACCCCGACGCAAAGGCTCTATGCCCGAACTGCGGTGCAATCAACTCCGTTCGCTATGATGCCGAGCGTGCGACGTGCGTGGGTTGCACATACGTATTCAATCCGCAAACAGGACCCGTACAGAAGTCGATGGCAGTCTGCCCACAGTGCAGCGCATCATTCTCGATTGTTCGAGCGATTCGCCTCCGAAACGGTCCTCCAGAGCATCGCCTATATGCTAAGTTGGTCCTCATGCCCGATGGGACCAAGGCGTATCTCAAGGCTGACGAATCGGACCGTGTGCTGTATCAGGACGCAGCACAAGCCCTAGCCGCCCGACAGAACGCTTATCCTGTCGTACCCATCGAGGAAGGCTATAACACGGCTCAAGTTCGACGATACCAATATTACTGGTGGCACCAGATGTTCAATCATCGCCAACTTCTGGGCCTGAGTCTGCTTGCGGAGCGAATCAAAGCGATCGAGGATCTGTCCCTGCGCGAACTCTTCACCTGTCTGTTCTCTAGTGTTCTTGAGTTCAACAATCTGTTCGCCTCCTACAAGGGGGAGGGCACGGGCGCAGTCCGTCACATGTTTTCGCACCATATCCTCAAGCCTGAGCGCACCCCCTTGGAAGCAAACCTGTGGGGAACCCCAAAAAGCTCGGGGGCGTTCTCTACACTTTTCCGAACCCGCCTACTGAGGGCACTGGAGTACCGCGACAACCCGTTTGAAATCCTGCCAGTCATCGCGGGTGGCCGAGTAACTAGCAAGAAGGTGTACGGTATTTCCGCGCCGCTGAGCCAGAGCATTGTGGGAAGTTATGACGAGTTTAGGGATCGTGGAGGAGTCTATCTCTCTTGCGGAGACTCGAGCAGGACCGACCTACCGGATGAGAGCGTAACTCTGATTGTTACCGATCCGCCTTTCTTCGACAACGTGCACTACTCTGAGTTAGCTGACTTCTTCTATGTTTGGCAACGACATATACTGGATCAAGTGCCCACCTCGCACGGCACAACTACCCGGGCCGCTGGGGAGGTTCAGAGTAGGGATGCAGACTTGTTTGCGCGCCGCCTCGGCGATGTGTTTGCAGAGTGTCATCGAGTCCTTCGGGCCGATGGACTCCTCGTGTTTACGTATCACCACGCGCGCTCCGAAGGGTGGTTCGCGGTCCTTAGTGCAATCGTCAATGCAGGATTCGTCGTTACCGCCGCTGTGCCAGTCAAGTCGGAGCTATCGCGTGCGACACCTAAGCAACAAACGCACCACCCTATCGATATCGATGTCATCTTCTCATGCCGGAAGAGGTGCGCCGCCAGTTCTCGCCGATACCCACGATCTTCTATGCTGTTGACAAAAGCTTCGCAGGTCGCGAAGGCTCAAGTAGCTCGCCTTGCTCGAACCGGGCGCCGACTGAGCCGCAACGACGTGCGAGTCGTGCTGATGGCGCAAGTTGTAACGTTACTATCTCAAACACTGTCTATCGATAACGCTCGTGAGTGGCTTCGATCGCGCGAGAACGACATCGACGCCGTCGTCGAGGATCTCTTCGCGCATGCCCAGATCATCTCCAAGCAGCGACCCTTGGTAGCAGTTGGAGGACGTGAGCACACATGGCAGCTAAGCCTACCCATATAGTTGATATCTTCTTGACATGTGATTCCGCTATCGAGCAAGGCAAACTTATCCGGCGAAGTAGCCCAACCGACAAGGAGTTCCACTTTCAGGATTGGTTTGAGCAACGACTGAACGAATGCAGCATCCGGTATGATAAGCTTGGTCGCAATTCATACCCCGATTTCGTCGCTGTCACCATCGCAGAAGGCTATGAGGTGAAGGGCTTGGCGTGGCCTGGGCGCGAGGCAACTTACGACGCCAACAGTCAACTGCCTAGTGGAATGCACAACGGACGTGTGATCCACTATGTCTTTGGTCGCTACCCGTCTAATGCCACTGAGTCGGAGTATCCAGTAATCGATCTCATCTGTTGTCACGGAGATTTCCTGAACGCTCATCATGACTATATTCACGAGAACAAGAGTGTCAGAGGCTTCGGCAGCTACGGTGACATCCTGATCCGTGACCGAAAGATGTATGTGGCACCTACACCGTTCGGGCTTACTGATGGAACCACCGGGCAGCGCACCCTTATCCTGCCCGAAGATTGGCCTGTGGACGATCGTCTGGAGGAGGTCGGCAGACTCGTTCGCGTCGAAGCCGACAAACTCGTTGTCGGCTACACGTTTGACTTGACAAACAACACACTGACCCCACAGTATACAGACAACCCGCATGCCGGGACGCCTCACCGTTTCGTGGCCTACCGGGTCGCAGGCCGCAATGGGCCCCAAGTCAGCCTAAGACAACCTTGCCGCTCGGTTGATGACTCTCACTGATGAAGAAGGGTGCGCACCGAGAGAAATCGGTGGTTCTAGACTGCACCGCACTAGAGTTCATGGGTTCGTTCAGCGCGGCCGAGCCCGCGTCCCCGTCAAGCAGGTCCCGTCGGGGGCAATGATTGACCGGCCGCGTTATCGACCCGTATAATCCGCCGAAGGTGCGGGCCGGTTGAGGGGGAGGGGCCCGCGCGCTCGTGACCAGTGATAGGTTGGCGACCGTTGGATCTCTCCGATGTGTTGTCGGTCATGCGGGCCGATGTGGCTCGGGTAGAAGACCGGCTCCGTGAGGAAGTACGCGTTGATTTCCCTTTCGTCGGCGAGATCCTTCAGGGTCTGATCGAAGCTGGCGGGAAGCGCCTGCGCCCGCTGCTCCTTCTGCTCGCCGCACGTCCGTTCAACTACGTCTTTGAGCGGCTCCTCCCGGCCGCGGTCGGCGTGGAGTTGCTCCACACTGCCTCGCTGATCCACGACGACACCGTCGATAAGGCAATGCTCCGGCGTGGGCGGCCGACGCTCAACTCGCTCTTCAACACCGAGACGGTCATCCTGCTCGGCGACTATGTTTTCGCGCGGTCGGCCATGATGGCAGCAGCCACTCAGAACCCGCGCGTCGTACAGGTCTTCGCCTCCAGCCTGGCCCACATCTGCGACGGGCAGCTCCGCGAGATCTTCACCGCCCGCGAGCTCCAGCAGAGCATCGACGACTACCGCAAGCGGATCTTCGGCAAGACCGCCTCACTCTTCGCCGGCTCGGCCGAGATGGGCGCCATCCTGGGCGAGGCCAACGACGAGCAGATCGACGCGCTGCGCCGCTTCGGCGGGCATCTCGGCATGGCCTTCCAGATCGTCGACGATGTGCTCGACCTGCGCGAGTCAACCGACCAGATCGGCAAGCCGGCTGGGCTCGACCTGCGGCAGGGCACCATCACTCTGCCGACCATGCTCTTCTTCCAGCTCAACCGGGGCAACGGGCGCCACGCCGAACTCGTCCGGCGCGTGGTCGGCGGCCACGACGCGACCGACGAGGACTACGCCACTGCCACTGCGGTAATCCGCGAGTCCGGGGCGCTGGAGCATGCCCTGGAGATCGCCGCGGAGTATGTCCGCAACGCCAAGGAAGAACTCCGCGTCATCCCAGCCGGCGAAGGGCGCGACATGCTCGAAGTCCTGGCGGACCACTCCCTCTCCCGGACGAGCTAGCCCCGCGCCGCTCAGGCCGCGATGAAGCTCCGCTCGTACATTCGGCTGTAGAGCCGTTCCCAGAAGGGCGAGTGGGGCACGACCTCTTCGTACGCCTCCGCCAGCGCGTCCGCGCGGTACGGCGTCAGCAGGATCGTCGACAGCCGCTGGTCATAGCGCCGGGCGACCGTCTCGTCGAGGAAGACCACCTCGTGGCGGTGCGCCGGCCGCATCCCGCTGACGATCAGGAGGTCAGCGGCGACCATCCGCACCATGGCGTCCCGCGACACGCGGGTCGCGATGTCGAATTCCTGCTTCGCCTTCCCTTCGAGTTGACCCTCCTGCGGGCGCAGGCTCTCCAGCTCGACCGCGACCATGTAGGCGTTCAGCGAGAAATCGCGCCAGGGCACGAAGTAGACCGTGGCCATCGGCATGTAGTCGCGCAGCCGGTTCGCGATGAAGGAAGCGATACGCGCGCCGCGCGCGCCGGTCGCGTTGAAGATGAACCAGCCATGCCCGGCCCGCAGGTGCTGGTCCAGGCTGTCAAAGTACTGGCTCAGCCGGTTCAAGAGATCCAGGTCCTGCAGAGGAATCCGCTCCTGCAACCCAAGCTCGTCTACCACTGGCGTACCCTCCTGCACGCCTGCTCGACCGAAAACGCGACCCTGAATGGCTGCCGAGACCGCGGGAGTCCCCGATCCGCCCCACGCCCCGGCCGATGCTCTATCAACCCGGCGTGCCGTCCAGCCCTAGCGTCGAACGGAAGAGCACGCCGAACCTGGCAACGTCCACCCCGAGGGCGACGGCGTGGCGCGGCAGTCCCGGCCGGTCAACGAGTAACGTCTCACCGGCGCGCTCCCCGAGGCCTGTCACGACCATGACGCCCGACTCCCGAACCTCGACCAGCTCCGGAAACGCTGCCACCGCGACCGCCAGCGGGTCGTGGAGGTGGAAGCGCTCGATGCCCCGGACGGCAAAGCTGTGGACGCACACCTCGCGCACGAGCCGCGCCGCCGGGTCGCTCGCCGCCTCGAGCGCGTCCCACTCCGCCCGCTCCAGCACCACCTGATGAGTCACGTCCAGGCCGATGAACGTGATCGGCAGGCCGCTTCGGGCGACGAGATCGCCGGCCTCCGGATCTGCATAGATATTAAACTCCGCAGCCGGCGTCGAGTTTCCCGGGACGGTGTACGCACCGCCCATGATGACCACCCGCCGCACCAGCCGCGGCAGATCCGGCTCCAGGCCGAGCGCCACCGCCAGATTCGTCAGCGGCCCGACGCAGACGAACGTCACTTCCCCTGGGCGCTCCCGCGCGGTGCGGACCATGAACGCAGGCGCCGGCTCCAGGTAGGGGTCAGCCGGAGAGGGCGGCGGCTCAAAGCCGCCGAGGCCGTTCTCGCCGTGGAACGCGGCGGCTGTGCGGAGCGGACGCACCAGCGGCCGGCTCATCCCCCGGGCGACGGGGATGTCGGCCGCCCCGAGCCAAGCCAGCACGCGACGGGTGTTCTCCGTCGTCCGCTCCAGCTCCACGTTGCCGGCCACGGTCGTGACGCCCAGCAGGTCGAAGACGCCCAGCCGCAAGGCCAGCGCGATCGCGATGGCGTCGTCGACTCCGGTGTCGACGTCGAGTACGAGCGGAATGCGCCCTGGGGTGCTCATCGCGCCACCTGCCGCGCCGCCTTAGCCGCCAGCCAGGCCGCCACCGGGGGCGTCTCCGTCAACGGCGACTCAGACACGATGTCGACGAAGGCCGGCTGCCCGGAGTCCAGCGCCCGCGCGATGGCCGGTTCGACATCTTCCGGATCGACCACCTGCTCCGCGCGGAAGCCGAAGCCCCGCGCGATCGCCGCGTAGTCCACCGGATTGAAGTCGACCGACAGGAAGCGGTCGTCGTGGTACAGGTGCTGGAGCTCCTTGATCCAGCCGAACGAGCCGTTATTGAACTGGATCAGCGTGATCGGGAGCCCGAGGCGGGAGATCGTCTCCAGCTCGCCGCACGACATGCCGAAACTCCCATCGCCGCACAAGCCGACCACGCGCTTCCCGGCCGCGGCGAAGTAGGCCCCGACCACCGCCGGGATGGCGAAGCCCAGCCCGCCGTGCGCGCGCGGGACGACCGTCCAGCGTCCGGCCTGCGCCAGGGGGTACTCGGCACTCAGGAACGGCGTCGGCGTCCCGGGATCGGCCACGATCACCGTCTCCGGGTCGAGCACGCGGCGCAACGCGGCGAACACCCGCTGCGGCTTGATGGGACGGGACGTTGCCGCCGCCTTGACCGCCGCGTCGGCGAAATACGCATCCTTGCGCGCGGCGATCTCGTCCAGCCACGCGCGGCGCTCGGCGATCTTCGGGTCCTTCAGGTCAACCGCGTCGCGCAGGTCGCGCAGCGCCAGCTTCGCGTCCGCAACGATCCCGAGCACCGTCGGGTAGTTGTTGCCCGGCTGCCAGGGGTCGACGTCGATGTGGATCACCTTCGGCCCGCCGGGGCGCGGGAGCGTCCAGTTCAACGTCGTGACCGAATCGGTGCGGGTGCCGATGAAAATCGCGAGGTCCGCCTCGGCCAGGATCTCGTTGGCGTAGGGCCGCGCGCCGTTCCCGCCGACCACGCCCAGGCTGATCGGGCTCGTCTCGGGCACGCTCCCCTTGCCGTTGATCGAGGTGCCCACCGGAATGTTGCAGGCCTCGGCCAAAGCCGTCAGCTCGTCCCACGCGCCCGAGATGCGCACCCCACCCCCGGCCACGATCACCGGCCGGCGTGCCTGGGCGATCAGGTCCGCGGCACGCGTGATCGCCTCAGGGTCGGGCCGTGTCCGCTGGCTAGGCACCTCCAGCGCCTCCGGCAGGCCATAGACGGTCTCCTCGTCGACCGGCCCGCGCAGCACGTCGGCCGGCATCACCACCGACACCGCGCCCGGCCGGCCCGACGTCGCCATGCGGAGCGCCCGGCGCAGCACCTCCGGCGCGCTGCTCGAGGTCTTGATGCGCGTCGCCCACTTGGTCACCGGGCGGAAGAGCGACTCCTGATCCAGCTCGGTCAGGACGCCTCGCCCCTCCTCGGCGATCGGCACGTCGGTGGTCAGGCTCAGGAGCGGATAGGAGGATCCGTGCGCCTCGGCGATGCCGGGGAGCACATAGGTCGCACCGCCACCGCTCGGGCTCTCGACCACCCCGAGGCGGCCGCTGACACGTGCGTAGGCGTCGGCCATGAAGGCAGCAGAGCGCTCGTCGCGGGTCAGCACGTGGGTCAGTACGTCCCGGTGCCGATACAGCGCGTCGTAGAAGTCCATGCTGGTATCGCCCGGGAGGCCGAAGATGTGGCGCACACCTGTCTCCACCAGCATTCGAACGATGGCTTCCGCCGCGTTCATGGTGCCCTCCTCGCGTTTCCGCGCCCGCTCAGGGGTGGACCCCCAGTTCCATTCGGGATGGTTCGTAAGTACGGACTATAGCACCATCGCGCGCCTGAGACAGCGCCTGACGGCCCTTTGCTATACTGCCGCGCATGGGGAAGGGACTTCGCGCCACCCGGCGCGTTGCCGCACTGCTGCTCACGACCACGTTGACGATCTGCGCCGCACTCGCCCCGGCAGCCGGCCCGCCGGCACGCGCGGCTGAGCTTCCCTACCGCCTCGAGCCCGCCATGACCTCGGCGATCGGCGCCGACCAGCGCGGCCTCGTCGCCGATGGATCACTCATCGTCTGGCAGGACAGCCGCGACGGCACGCCCGACATCTTCGCCTACGACCTCGACGACGCGCGGGAGTTCCGCGTGGCCCAGGCCCCGGGCTACCGGACCCAGCCGGCCATCAGTGGCTCGCTGATCATCTGGGTTGCCGGGGAGGAACCCGGCCGGCGCACCATCGAGGGCATCGACCTGACCACCCGCACCACCATCACGGTCACCGACCAGCCGGCCGAGGTGGCAGACCCGGCCGTATCCGGCAACGTCGTCGTCTGGCGTGAGCGACGCGGCGGCTCCTGGGACATCGTCGGGAAGAACCTCGCCACCGGGGAGCGATTCGAGGTCACCCGTGACCCGGTGAACCAGGCCCACCCGACCGTCTCCGGCGCGGCCATCGTCTGGCAGGCGTACGTCGACGGGAACTGGGACCTGTACCGCTTTGAACTCGGCAGCCGCCGCGTGGAGCAACTGACCGACACTCCGGATGATGAGGTTGAGCCGGTGGTGGCAGGGAGCCGCGTCCTCTTCCGCCGCATGCCCGCCCGCGGCGGCCCGCCCTCCCTCGTCGTCCGCGATCTGGGCAGTGGGGCGGAACGGGTCATCGTCTCCGACCACATGGTGATGCAGGGAACCATGGCTGGCGACCTCGTGGCCTGGGAGGACTGGCGCACCGGCCTGCCCGACATCTACGCCTACGACATCGCCCACGACCAGACCCTTCGCCGTGGCGCGCTCGCAACAGGCGTACGCACCGGCCGTCTCGTCGCGCGCGATCGCCTGGTTCAGTCGCAGCGATATGCGCCGCAGCCGGGTACAGGCGCTCGCGCTGGTCGAGCGGCTTCCCACCGATCCCCGCGATCCGCCCGCCGTCCCCTCGCCCGACAACATGTATGTCTCGGAGACGAAACACTTTATGTCATCCGGGTTCAAGAGCTACTGGCAGGCGCACGGCGGCCCGGCGCTCTTCGGCTACCCCCTCACCGAAGAGTTCACCGAGGTTAACCCCACAACGGGCCAGGAGCGCATCGTCCAGTACTTCGAGCGGGTGAAGATGGAGTACGACCCCAACGCGCCCGAAGATTCCCGCATCGCCCTGGCCCGCCTCGGCGCGGACCTGACGGCCGACCGCGACTTCCCGGCCGTCCCGCCTACGGAGAACAGCGGCGATCGTCGCTACTTCCCCGAGACGGGCCACACCATCGCCTACGGCTTCAAAGAGTTCTGGGAGAAACACGGCGGGCTTGCGATCTTCGGGTTCCCCATCAGCGAGGAGTTCACGGAGAACGGACGCACCGTGCAGTACTTCGAGCGCGCCCGGTTCGAGTTCAACCCCGACGCCACCTCCGAGGACGACAAGGTGATGCTCGGCCTGCTCGGCCGGGAAGCCCTCCAGCGCCTCGGCTGGCTCCCGCGCCCACCCATCGACACCACCGGCCTGTTGGAGTAGGCACGCGCAGACTGCGCGCACAGTCGGTGGAGCACAGCGGTCAGCGTATCAGTCCGCCTGATCCCAAGGGCGAGTAATCTCTTTCTTCCGTGTCATCCTTCGCTGCGCCGGGGCGGCTGTCCGCCGCCCCGGCGCAGCGAAGGATCTCCGGTGCGGGGCCGATCCGACGCGAGATCCTTCGCTCCGCCGGCCGCCGCTCCGCGCCGGCCGGCTCCGCTCAGGATGACATCTGCACCCAAATTCGGTGTGAGACGTAGTCACCCGCCCGTGACGCAGCGCCACGTCCGCACCCACATGGAGCACAACCAGCCCATCCCGCACGGAATTCGGCCGCGACTCGGACTGAACTGATCACCCCATCGCCGGCATGGACCAAAGCATCAACAGCGCGAATACCAGGAGGAGCAAGCCGATCAGGGCGCCGGGGACGAGATCGGCCCCTGGCGGGAGACGGCCTCCGGCGCGGCGCGCGCACGCCAGCCACACCATCCCGATCAACAGCAGGAAGATGCCGACGATCACCGCGTCGGCGATGAGCCAGCCGCTGCCATCCATGGTGGACATGCTCACTCGGTTCCTGGCGCACCCACGGAGCCGTGGTGCTCACGGGTGGAGCAGGTTGGGACATCATCACGACCGCATGCCACGGGCCGTGAGCGCGTATCCCTCGCGTATCCCTACAGAGTTGTCATTCGGGAAGGAGTGCCAGGTAGAGGTCGTTGACGTTCGTTCCGGTACCGCCGGTCTG
>Ga0065724_100756_pt1 | contig 17898 bp, 18 predicted proteins | sample TheenrcSG05JP960_FD_59111 | JGI IMG/M metagenome (GOLD analysis project Ga0065724, IMG submission 59111) | Thermophilic enriched microbial communities from mini bioreactor at UC Davis - Sample SG0.5JP960 | ecosystem: Engineered > Solid waste > Grass > Composting > Bioreactor | place: USA... | reverse complement strand
AGCCTGCTGGCGGGCTTCCTCACGGCGCCGCCGCTCCTCTTCGCGAGCCTGCTGGATGAATTCCGGATCGGAACGACGGTCCATCAACCAGCTCCTCCAACGACCCAGTCCGTTGCGCGTTGCGGGCGCCACCGACCCTCGTACAGTGCCCGGCCGACGATCGCCGCCTCGACACCCGGGATGCCCGCCAGCGCGACGAGGTCCTCGTACCGGCTGACGCCTCCTGACGCGATCACCGTCACGCCACTTCGCGCGAGACGCGCCATGAGCTCCAGGTTCGGGCAGGTCATGGTCCCGTCTCGTGCGATGTCGGTCGCGAGAATCCGCCGCACCCCGACACGCGCCATCTGCTGCGCTACTGCTTCAGCACGGATCGGTGCGAACGTTTCCCAGCCACGCGTCGCGACCCAACCGTCCCGCGAGTCGATCGCGACGACCAGCCGATCCGTCCCGAAACGCTCGATCGCTTGGGTCACGAGTTCCGGTTGCTCCAGCGCCACGGTCCCGATCACGACGCGGGCAACACCGAACGCGAGCATCCGCTCGATCGCTTCCAGCGACCGCACGCCTCCACCGGCCTGCACCAGAACATCCGGTACAGCGCGAACGATCTCCCTGACCAGCTCGAGCTGCACGGGCTGTCCGGCCCGCGCACCGTCGAGATCGACGACGTGGAGCCAGGGCGACCCGAGATCCGCCCAGTGCCGCGCCACAGCGACCGGATCGTCAGCGTAAACGGTCTCGCGCGCGAAATCGCCCTGGAGGAGACGGACGCACCGCCCTGCTCGAATGTCGATGGCCGGGATTACGATCACGCACTGGCCTCCACCGCCATGCCCTGCCGGGTGCGCTCGACGATCGCGACGAAGTTCGCGAGCAAACGCAGCCCCCACTGCCCGCTCTTTTCCGGATGGAACTGCGTGGCCATCACGTTCCCCCGGGCCAGCACACTGGCGAAGCGCACGCCGTAGTCGGTCTCGCCCAGGATCCACGCGTCGTCGCTGGGTTCAGCATAGAACGAATGCACGAAATAGAAATCCGTGCCGTCTGGAATACCTGCAAAGAGCGGGTGCGGTCGGCGCAGCCGAACCTCGTTCCAGCCCATGTGGGGAACCGTGACCTGCTCAGGCAAACGCCGGACGACACCGGGAACGATGCCGAGGCACCGGTGCTCACCGCCCTCGTAACTCACCTCGAGCAGCACCTGCAATCCCATNCAGATCCCGAGGAATGGCACACCGCGTTCGATGGTCGCCCGCAGGCGAGGCACGAAGCCGAGNTCGCTGAGATGCCGCATGGTGTCGGCAGCCGCACCGACGCCNGGCACGATGACGCCATCTGCCTCGTCGAGCGCTGCCGGATCCCGNCTCACGACGNCCGGNGCACCGACCCGCTCGAGCGCNTTGACGACGCTNGCCAGGTTNCCNGCNCCGTAGTCGACGACGACGATNTTCATNNNNCACCCTCTCGCTGGGGCTGGCAGCTACGCTCCGCCATCCAGCGCATCCAGCGTAGCCGCGACACTGGATGCGAGCGCGCTCAGATTGTAACCGCCCTCGAGGACGAGCACGAGCCGACCGTCGCACCATTCGCGTGCCCAGGCGAGGACACGTCCGGCCATAGCTCCGAATCCTTGTTCCGTCACGGCCATCGCCGCCAGGGGATCGGCATAGTGCGCATCGTAGCCAGCCGAGACGAGCAGCAGTTGCGGCCGGTAGGCCCGCACGCGTGGCTCGATCTGCTCGTCGAACGCGCGGAGGTACGCCGTGTCGTCGCTACGGGGCGGTAAGGGAAGGTTCAGCGTGTAACCGCGTCCTGGCCCCTCGCCGATCTCGTCGGCCCGCCCGGTACCCGGATAGAGTGGCCACTGGTGAATCGACACGAACAAGACACGATCGGTCCGGTAGAAAGCCGCCTGCGTTCCATTGCCGTGATGGACGTCCCAGTCGATGATCGCGACCCGCTCGAGCCCGTGACGCTGGAGCGCCCAGGCCGCAGCGACGGCGATATTGTTGAACAAGCAGAACCCCATACCCCGGTCAGGCTCCGCATGGTGCCCTGGAGGCCGCACGAGAGCGAAGGCACGCGGTGCCTCACNCCGGAGGACCAGCTCGACCGCAGTGACCGCTGCGCCGACAGCGAGCCGCGCCACATCGAACGAGCGCGGGGACACCACAGTGTCAGCGTCCAGCCAACCACCGCCTCGAGCCGCGAAGGCCCGCAGCTCCTCGATGTAGGCGCGGTCGTGGACGAGCGCGATCGTCTCCTCGTCAGCCGGATCGGGCTCGACGAGACGCCGGTCGTCGAGACGCCCGGTTCGCTCCAGATAACGAAGAATCGCTTCCAGNCGCGCCGGCCGTTCGGGGTGGTCGCCCGTCTCGTGCTCCAGAAAGATCCGCGACGTCACGAGGGCTGTTTGACTGTATTCCGTCACTCCGGCACCTCGGTATTCCCGGCGATCAAGTCCAGCATCGCGCGATGGATCCACCCATTGGAGGCGACACAGGTTCCCTGGCTCAACCGGTACGGTTGCCCAGTGTAATCGGTCACCGTCCCACCAGCTTCCTCGACGAGCAACACCCCGGCCGCCGTATCCCACGGGGAGAGTTCCTGCTCCCAAAAGCCGTCGAAGCGGCCAGCCGCGACGTAGGCGAGATTCAACGCAGCGCTCCCATCGCGCCGCACCGCTCGTGCGGTCAACGTGAAGCGTGCGAACGCTGCCAGCGCTTCGCGTCGTCGCTCCAGGTCGTAGGGGAACCCGGTCGCCAGCAGGGCGCTGCGCAGTTCTTGGTGCGTCGACACCTGGATCCGCTCGCCGTTGAGGAACGCGCCGGTACCACGCTCNGCGAGAAANAACTCGTCGAGCAGCGGCTGGTAGACCACACCGAGCTCCGGACGGCCGTTGCGCAGGAACGCGATCGAGACACAGAACATCGGGTAGCCGTGCGCGAAGTTCGTCGTGCCGTCGAGCGGATCGATCACCCAGAGAGCCGGTGCATCCAGCGACGCCTGCCCGCTGCCCTCTTCCGTCAGGAACGCGTGGTCAGGAAACGCCGAGCGGATCGTCTCCACGATCAGCTGCTCGCTGGCGAGATCGACTTCGGTGACGAGATTGACCGCCCCCTTGTACCGGATCTCACGAACTCGCCCGACATGCTCGCGGAGGAGACGTCCGGCCGCCAGTGCAGCAGCGACGGCCACGCGTCGAATCGTCGACATCCCTAAACCTTTCAGGCGGACACTGCCCGCAGCAGCGTCCGCGTCACCAGCGGGAGCTGGGCCTGCACGTCGAGATCCAGCCCGGCGCGGACGCCACGCTGAGCCAGGTAGTACGCAGCACCGGCGATCATCGCGGCATTGTCGGTGCAGAGGATCGGCGGCGGGTATCGCACCGGTACCGGGCTGATCTCGCTCAAGTACTGGCGCAGCGCCGCGTTCGCCGCCACGCCGCCGGCGAGCAGAATCATCATCGCGCCGAACTCACGCGCTGCACGCGCCGTCTTCTCAGCCAGGACTTCGACGACAGCAGCCTGGAACTCGGCTGCCAGGTCAGCGATCGGCACATTCGGCCCGTATTCCGGGGCAACATACTCGGGGAATGGCTCCTGCTTGGCCACGCGCCGCTGCGGACGACGCTGGTACTGCTCGAGGATGCGCAGGAGCGCTGTCTTCAGCCCGCTGAAGCTGAAGTCGTAGCTGTCGCCGAGCCAGGCCCGGGGCAGCTGGAAACGACCAGGGCGTCCCTGCGCGGCCGCCCGCTGGATCGCCGGACCGCCGGGAAAGCCGAGCCCGAGCAGCCGCGCTGCCTTGTCGAACGCCTCGCCAGCAGCATCGTCCAGCGTCCGACCGAGCAGCACATAGTCGCCGTGGCCGCGCATCAGCACGAGCTCGGTGTGCCCACCGGAGACGATCAGGCAGACGAGCGGGAACGTCGGCTCCGGTACTGCCTCCTGCCCAGGCAAGGTGAGCCAGTTCGCGTAGATATGACCTTCCAGATGGTTCACCGGAATGAGCGGCTTGTTCCAAACGAANGCGAGCGTCTTGGCGACGTTGACTCCGACGAGCAGCGAGCCAGCAAGACCTGGACCTTCGGTGACGGCGATCGCATCGATCGAGGACGGTCCAATGCCGGCTTCCTCCAGTGCGAGGTCGAGAACCGGTACGATCGCTGTCACATGCCGGCGCGAGGCGAGCTCGGGTACCACGCCGCCGTACCGCTCGTGGAGATCGACCTGCGAGCGGATGATGTTGGACAGCACGAACCGTCCGTCGCGGACGACTGCCGCTGCCGTTTCGTCACAGGATGTCTCGATACCCAGGATGATCACGCCGCCTCCTCGAGGATCTCGATCCCTTCCGCCGCCAGCCGTGCCAGAAGTTGGTCCCGCAGTTGCAGGAGCTGCTGCCGGTAGGCGGGATCACGCAACGGCGGCGACGTCATGATGTACGCGTCCTCCAAGTTGTCGCTGTAATAGCGAGGGCGCACACCGCGCTGGGTGAACCCGTATTTCGCGTAGAGCGCTTGCGCCGCCGTATTCGAGACGCGAACTTCCAGCGTCACGAATTCGGCACCCCGTCGAATCGCCTCGCTGATGAGCGTCAGGAACAGCACTTCACCGAGCCCCAGGCGGCGGTGCTCCGGCGCGACCGCGATCGTGGTCACGTGCGCTTCACCGTAGATGACCCACATCCCCGCGAATCCGACGATCGGATGGGGACTCGTCCGCGGGCGCACCGGGCGGAACAGTCGCGCGAGAGGACCACCGGTAACGACCGGCTCCGGCTCGATCTCCGCTCCACTCGCTTGCCAGCGCAAGACGATGTAGTAATTCCGGTCCGGTTCGCGCAACTCCCGGTAATACGCCGATTCCGGCCAGGGATTGGTGAAGCAGCGTCGCTCGAGTCGCGAGACTTCGGGAACATCGTCGCTCCGCATCGGCGCGAGCACATACCGCCGCACCTCGCTCTGCGGCTCGACACCCGATCGCCGGACAGCTTCTTCCACGACGTCACTCCTGACCGGACCGCACTTCGTAGCTCTCCGGCAATTGTACCGAAGGGACCGTCGCTGACCCGCCCCCGTGGACGTAGATCGGCTCCAACGCTGCGACGGGATCGCTTTCACCAGCACGCCAGCGCCGGTAGGCGAGCTCGGCGACCCAGGCAGGACGCAACTCGCGCAGGGATGGAACCGGCAGGATGACCGACGGATGGTGGCGCACGACCTCCTCCTGCTCCGGCGCCAGTGGACCGGCGAGCACCGTGCGAGCGATCAGGCCCAACGTCAGCTCTTCGAGGCGCGCCGAGCGCAAGGTCGAGTCACGCGTCCANTNCGCNCCNGCACGACGATAGTCCGCGTAGACGACCCGCCCCCGGCCAGCCGGAACGAACGCGCGGATCGGATAGCCGAGCGCCGTGTGCGGATAGGCGAGCGCATCGAGCGTCAACACACCGATCAGCGGAACGTCGAGCGCGTAACACAGTGCCTTGGCGATACTCATCCCGACACGCAGACCGTTGAAACTCCCCGGCCCTGTCGTGACCGCCACCGCNCCGATCTCCTCGACACGCCGGCGACTCGCCTCCAGGAGTCGCTGGATCGACGGCAGGACGGTCACTGTGTGCTCGCGGCCAGCGTCGTAGAAGAACTCGCCGACCACCTGCCCATCATAGAGCGCGAGCGCGACCTGTTCGCTCCCAGTGTCAAGCGCCAGGAGCAGCCGGCCGTTTCGCGCCACCGGCCACCTCCTTCCGCAATGCCTCGACGATTTCGCGAGGCCGCACGCCGAACGGATAGAACGCGATCCGTCGCTTGGTATCGGCGAGGGGCTCGAACCGGACGACGAGGTATTCATCGACCCATTGCGCAGGCAACCGCTCCGACCACTCGATGACGACGATACCCGCTGGNTCGCTCAGNCAGTCCTCGAGCCCGAANGTNGTNANTTCGTNCTGCTCCTCCAGCCGGTANAGATCGANGTGNTAGAGCCGCACCGGCGTGCCNTCGGCNAGCACGCCGCGGTGTTCCATCACGAGAATGAACGTCGGGCTCTGCACGTACTCCCGGACGCCCAACCCGCGGGCCAATCCCTGCACGAACGTCGTCTTGCCCGACCCGAGCGGCCCTTGCAAGAAGAGCACGTCTCCCCCGCGCAGCAGCCGCGCCAGCGTCGACGCGAACTGACGTGTCTGGTCCGGACTGTGACTGACGAGATCGAGCGCGGGCACCCGGCTGGTCATCGGCTCGTTCCTCCTTCGCTGACGATCGGCGGACGGACTTGCCGCCAGGGACGCAGGCGCTCGAAGGCGTAGGCAGCGCGCAGGACGCCGAGATCGTCGCGCCAGCGTCCGACGATCTGCAGCCCGACCGGCAGGCCGGCACTGGTGAAGCCAGCTGGGACGCTGATCGCCGGCTGTCCGGTGAAGTTGAACGGATAGGTGAACGGCGTCCAGTTCAGGTACGTCGTCGGATAACCAGCGATCAAACCCGGGTGGTCTGCGCCAGCGGCGAACGCCGTCACCGGTGTCGTGGGGCTCAACACGAAGTCGTACGCCTCGAGTTGCCGGCGGAGGCGGTCAGCGTAGCGACTCCGCTCGGCCAGCGCCCACGCCACGTCGACCCCACGCCAACCGAACCCGCGTTCGATCACCTGGCACCGGCCAGGATCGAGTAACTCCCGAACCTGTTCGTAGTCGTCGCGGTGCACCGCTGCCATCGCGCTCGACCAGAGGACATCGAGAACAGGATACGGGTCTTCGAGCGGTTCAGTCCGCTCGTCGATAAGACAGCCGAGTTCCTCGAACGCCGCGGTTGCTCGTCGCGCGATCTCGGCGACCTCGCGCTCGACCGGAACCTCCCCGACGCGCGCCAGCCAGAGCAGGCGCTTGCCCCGGACGCCATCCTCCAACCTGGTGAAGTCCACTCCAGTATCCGGCAGGGAGTTCCGATCGCGCGGGTCCGGCCCGGCCATTACGGCCAGCATGAGCGCGGCATCGGTGACGGTGCGCGCCATCGGACCGACATGCGCCAGGAGTTCGACCGCGCTCGGCGGGTAATAGGGCACCAGCCCGAACGAGGGCTTGAACCCGACGATGCCACAGAACGACGCTGGAATCCGCACCGACCCGGCTCCGTCCGTCCCTTGGGCCAGCGGTCCCATCCCAGCTGCCACTGCTGCCGCCGCACCCCCGCTCGAACCGCCAGCGGTCCGTTCGAGATGCCACGGATTCCGGGTCGGCCCGATGAGACGATTGCCGGAATCGCCCTTCCAGCCGAGTTCAGGGGTATTCGTCTTGCCGATGATGACTGCGCCAGCGGCCCGCAGCCGCTCGACGATCGGCGCATCCTCCGTAGCGATGCGGTCCTTCCAGAGCAGCGAGCCGCTCGTCCAGCGCACACCGGCGACCGGTGTCACGTCCTTGATCGACACCGGCACGCCGAGCAGCGGGCGCCGATCACCGTGCGCGTAGGCGTATTCGGCTTCGAGCGCCTGCTGCCGCGCCTCCTCAGCCGTCACCGTGATGAAGGCATGGAGCCTCGGGTCGAGCCGGTCGATCTGCTCGAGTACCGCATCGACGACCTCGACCGGCGAAAGGGCGCGACGACGGTACTCGGCNAGGAGNTCGGTCGCCGGGAGAAAACACAATTCGAGTCGTGCCGCGTCCATCGCTCCGCTCCGCGTGTCGTCATTCGATGGCATGCTACCACGCCCCGGCATCCCAGCAGATCAGNTGCTACGGAAGTGGTCNTATCCGCGGGCCTCGGCCGGTCGACAGCGCCCGGCCACGTCGCGGAGCAGGACGGTCGGGCCACCTGATCCGGCTTCGACGACTTCACCGATCGCACGCGGTGGCAGCAATCCCGCGCGTTCGAACGCGTGCACCACCCGCGTGAAAACGCTGGGCGNGGCGGTGAAGAGCAACTCGTAATCGTCGCCCCCACGCAGCGCGATCTCCTCCCAGTCCGGGAAAGCCCACTTCACCGCGTTGGGCACCGGCACACGCAGAAGATCGACGACCGCCGAAACTCCGCTCGCCTGGCACAACTTGTGGAGATCGCCCAGTAGCCCATCGCTGATGTCCATCGCCGCGCGAACGCCACACCGGCGGAGNAGCAAGGCTTCGCGCACACGCGGTTGTGGGCGATGGTACCGCTCCTGCATGANCGGATTCCCATCCAGGGTNTTCAGTCCCCGCTCCAAAACGCGGAGGCCAGCCGCCGCCAGCCCGAGCGGCCCGGTGACAGCGATCAGCTCGCCCGGTCGCGCGGCATCGCGCCGCAGCAGGGGCCGGCCATCACGAGGACTCTCGCCGATCACCGTGACCGAGATCGCGACACCCAGCGGCGAGCGCGTGGTATCGCCCCCGACGATCGCGACACCGAAGCGCTGTGCCAGCGTCCGTGCGCCGCGATAGAACTCAGCGATGTCGCGATCGCGTTCCGTACCGCGGACTGCGAGGTCGACGAGCGCGAGGCGAGGCAGCGCGCCCATCGCAGCGATGTCGCTCAAGTTGACNGCGAGAGCCTTGTGCCCGAGCGTCGCCCAGTCCGTCCACTCGAGACGGAAATGCACCCGCTCGATCAGCGTATCNGTCGTGACGACGAGCTCGTGTCCGGACCGCGGTCGCCAGACCGCTGCGTCGTCCCCGATCCCGAGGCAGACACGCGGATGCCGATCACCGACCAGGCGGGCAATCTGCTCGATCAGCGCTTCTTCACCGACCTCACGCAGCGGGCGACCACCGCTCGTCATCGATCTCTTCCTCCTCGCTGGTGCACCGCTCGACGCGCAACCGTCCGATAGACCTCCACGGTGTCTCGTGCTGTCCGCTCCCACGTGAACGTTCGTGCTCGGACCTGGCCAGCCTGTGCCAGCATCGCTCGCCGGTGCTCGTCGGCCGCCAGCTGAGCGATCGCCGCCGCGAGCGCTCCCGCATCGGTCGGGTCGACCAGCACCGCAGCCTCGCCGGCCACTTCCGGCAAGGACGACCGGTCAGACGTCACGACCGGTGTGCCGCAGGCCATCGCCTCCAGAACCGGTAGCCCGAAGCCCTCGTAGAGCGAGGGGTAGACGAAGAGCGTGGCAGCACTGTACCAGTAACGGAGTTCCTCCGGCAGCACGTATCCGACGAACACCACGCGCTGCCCGATACCGAGCTCCTGCACCGCCTGGAAGACCGGACTCTCCTTCCAGCCACGCGCACCGACGACGTACAGTGGCCAGTCCACACTGTCCGGCAACTGGCGGATGGCCCGGAGCAAGGTCAGCAGGTTCTTGCGCGGCTGGATCGTCCCGACGAACAACAGGAACCGCTCGGGTAGACCACGCTCGGCCCGCCAGCGGAAGAGCTCGCTCTCCGGTACACGCGTCCAGTCGGTATCGATGCCGTTCGGAATCACGATGACCTTCTCGGGAGCGATACCGTAGGTCAGCACGACGTCGCGTCGGGTGTGCTCCGAAACCGCGATCACGAACTGGGCACGCCGGACGCTCAGCCCCGTCAGCAGGCGCAAATACCACCGCTTCGCAGCCGGATAGTGCTCGGGAAAATGGAGAAAGGCGAGATCATGGATCGTGACGACGCCCGGCCGAGCGAGCGCCAGCGGGAGCACGTTCACCGGGCCGTGCACGATGTCGCAGTCCAATGTCGCCCACGGCGCGACGGTCTGCTCCCAGGCGATGCGGACGACTGGCCGTTCCGTGGGCCAGCGCGTCTCACGCCAGTCGATACCGGGGAGCGTCCTGGAAACCGTCTGGCCGACCGAGCGCGGCACGTACGCGCGCAGCTGCACGTCGGGAGCCGCACACGGGACGTAGGTCAGGAGCGCCTCGATGTAGCGGCTGACTCCTGCCCGCCGGTAACCGGGTCGATGACTCAGCAACGATGCCAAGAGCCCGACACGCACGCACGACCTCCCGGCCGATTCTACTGGTCACAGAGCCGAGCAGCGCAGAAGCGGGGAAGCGCTCCTGCTATACTCGTCGAGATACGGGATCACGAGCGGAGAGCGCTCGAGCAGGAATCATGGCCGAGACGATTTCGCTACCGGAGAGCATCGAACAGTTTTCGGTCTTCTATCCCTTCCAGTTCGACCCCTTCCAGCTCGAGGCGATGCTCGCCTTTCTGGAAGGGCAGTCGGTCATGGTCGCCGCGCCGACCGGTACGGGCAAGACGGTCGTGGCCGAGTTCGGCGTCTACGAGACGTTCCGGCGCGGTGCCCGCGTCATGTACACGACACCGATCAAAGCGCTCAGCAACCAGAAGTTCCGCGACCTCCGCGCCATTTACGGTGACAACGTCGGCCTACTCACCGGTGACGTCACCGAGAACCCGCGAGCACCGATCCTGGTCATGACGACCGAGGTGCTCCGCAACATGCTGCTCCAGACTCCGTGGGAACTCGACAGCGTCGAGTGCGTCATTTTCGATGAGATCCACTATCTCGCCGACCCGGATCGCGGGACGACCTGGGAAGAGTCGATCATCCTCTGCCCGCAGCACATCCAGCTCATCTGCCTCTCGGCGACCGTCTCCAACGCGCAGGAGATCGCCGACTGGATCAGTCGCACGCACCGGCCGATCAAGCTCATCGTCCACACCGAACGGGCTGTGCCACTGGCCCTCTGGTACTTCTACGACAAGAAGCTCCGGCTGGTCATCGACCATCACGGTCGCCAGGTCGCCGATTACTCCAATGTCGGCGGCGAGATCCGGGCGATGCTCGCGCGCGGTGGCCTCACCACCGAGCGCCGGCGCGAAGCGGAGGAAGCCGAACCGCCACCGTGGGAGATCGTCCAGGCGCTCGCTGCCGAGGACATGTTGCCAGCCATCTACTTCCTCTTCAATCGTCGTGACTGCGAGGACTACGCCACCCGCCTGGCNATGATGCGGGTCAATCTCGTCCGCGACCGGGCGACGCGCCAGCGCATCGCCCAGGTCATCGACTCGTTTCTCGCCGGGCTACGCCCCGAAGACCGCGAGCTGAGCCAGGTCCAAACCATCGTGCAACTGGCCAGCAAGGGGATCGGTTTCCACCATGCTGGGCTGCTGCCNGTGCTCAAGCAGCTGGTGGAAGTGCTGTTCAGCCAGGGGCTGATGAAAGTCGTGTTCGCGACCGACACGCTCGCGCTCGGCGTCAACATGCCAGCGCGGACAGTCGTCATCGGGCGCATGACGAAGTGGGACGGCCGTCGCCGGCGCTTGCTGACGCCGAACGAGTTCCAGCAGATGGCCGGACGTGCTGGACGCCGTGGGATGGACGAACGCGGTAACGTCGTCGTTCCCTACAGCCCCTGGATCTCGTTCAAGGACGTACTGGCCGTTGCCACCGGCGAGCTCGAGCCGGTCCGCTCAGCCTTCACGATCCGCTACAACACCGTCCTCAACCTCTGGGACCCGCCACGCGGTGATCGCGTCCGCCAGCTCTTCCAGAAGAGCCTGGCCCAGTATCAGGCTGCCCAGCGTGTCCGGCTCCTCGAAGAGGAGATCCTTCAGATCGGTCACGAGATCGAAGCGATCCCGCGCGGCTGCCTGATCGGGCTCGACGGCGACGAGCTGCTCTACGACTACCGGAACGTCGTCGCCCAGCTNAACCAGGCCAAGAGCCAGGAGCGNCATCTCGAGCAAGACCTCGCGGAACTCCAGGCNGATCTCGACGATCGCCCGTGGGCCGTTCCNTCGCGGCCCGTCCTCCGGCGACTGGTGCGCGAGATGGCNCCCGGNACNCCGCTCCACACCCGCGAGCGCGGCTGGGTCCTGTTCCTCAACCGTCTCCCGTACGGNGGGATCGCGCTCGTGCTGACCCGCGAGGGATCGGCCGAACTGTTGACCGAGTACCGGCAGATCGACTACGTGCCGCACGATGTCGAGCCGGTCGCGATACCGGAGACGCTGGCGCGCCTGCCCGAACCGGTCAGCGATGTCCGCGGCATCGTGAGCGAGGACGCGTTCGCAACCATCTGGCGCCAGGTCGACCAGCTCGGGTTGCCTGACCTGGATGCGATGCTCACCGAATACCGGCGCCAGGTGGAAGCCCGGATGGCACCCGAACGGCGCCGCCTCGAAGAGCGACTCGCTGCAGTCCGCCAGGCCGTCCACGACCTCACGCAGCAGCGTTTCCGCCACCCGTGCCACGCCTGCCACCGGCGCAAGGAACACCAGCGCAACCTGCAACGGATCGCGCGACTCGAGCAGGAGCGCGCCGAATTGGAAGCACAACTCGGGCGCGAGATCGCCGCCGAGGAACGACGCGTCCGCGAACTCCTGCGTGGCATCCGGAACGTCCTCGAATACTTCGGCTACTTGCACCGCGGCTATCCGACGAACAAGGCGGACACGCTGGCCGACGTATTCGACACCAACGGCCTCATCATCTGCGAGATGCTCGACCGGGACTTCTTCAAGGGGCTCGATCCAGCGGACGTCGCCGAGGTCTTTTCCTGGTTCGCGTTCGACCGCGAGACGCGGTTCGCCAACCATTTCACGCTCCCGACGAAGCTCGTCCTCCTGCGACGCCGCCTGGAAAGCCTGGAACAGGAAGTGTTCGAGATCGAGCGCCGCAACGGCCTCGCCCTCTCGACCGGCCACCACGAAGGCTTTTACGGGGCGATGCGCGCCTGGTGTAACGGCGCGACGATGGCGGAAATCACCCAGCTCATCGAGCTGAGCGAGGGGGATCTTGTCCTCACTTTCAACAAGACGCTCGATCTGATGCGGCAAGTCCGCGAGATGCTCGAGAAACTCTACCCGGATCACCCGCTCCGCTGGACGATCGCCAGCGCCGAGGCCCTGGCCCGCCGCGACATCATCGAGCAGTCACTCATGATCGGGTTGCTGCCGCCGGTCGGCTCNTGAGGCGCGGCAGGACATCGGCGAGCGTGCGCACCGGCTCGNGNTCGAGCTGGACGTCGCGCTCGAAACGCCGGGCGAATGCCTCCAACCAGCGCTGAGCGACCTCAGCCAGCTCGACCGGTCGGCCGAGTAGCCTGGCGAGCGAGGTCACACCGCGGTCGGGGATACCGCAGGGCACGATCCAGTCGTACGGTTCCAGATCGGTCGTCACGTTGAGTGCGATCCCATGGTACGTGACACCGTGGTGGATCGCGATCCCGATCGCCGCGATCTTGTCGTTCCCGACCCACACCCCCGGCCGCGCCGGATCGAGCCAGCCGGTGACCCCGTACGTCTCCAGGACATCGAGCACGGTCGCCTCGAGGCGCTCGACGAAGCGGCGGACACGCCGCTGTCCCTCGCCGAGCCGCAGGATGACGTAGGCGACGAGCTGACCCGGCCCGTGGTAGGTCACGTCGCCGCCGCGGTCAGTGACGTAATAGGGTATGCCGCGAGTGGCCAGTTCCGCGAGCGAGAGACGGAGATTGTGCGTTCCCCCGCGCCGACCCGTCGTGAACACCGGCTCGTGCTCGAGCAGGAGAATGGTGTCGGGAATCGTCCCAGCACGCCGGGCAGCAGCGAGCTGCCGCTGCAGTTCCCAAGCAGCCTCGTAGGCAACCCGCCCGAGCTGAAGGACGACGACCGGTTCGCTCGCCATGGCCACTCATCCCGCTCGTGCCCCGAGTCGCCGCACGCGGTACCGCTCGTACTGCTCTTTCGCATGATACGACGAGCGCACGAGCGGGCCCGACTCGACGTAGACGTACCCGAGCTCCTCCTCGCCGATCCGGCGGAGCGCTTCGAATTCCTCCAGCGTGTAGTAGCGATCGAGCGGATAGTGTCGGGGCGTGGGTGGGAGATACTGGCCGATCGTCAGGATTTCCACGCCGACCGCACGCAGGTCACGCATGACCGCCAGGAGTTCGTCCCACGTTTCGCCCATACCGACGATGAGGCCGGACTTCAGGGCGATCGTCGGATCCATCGCTCGCACCTGGCGGAACAGCTCGAGGCTGCGGCCGTAGTCGTCCCACGGCTGAATCTGCCGGAAGAGCCGGGGCACCGTTTCCATGTTGTGCGCGATGACCTCCGGCTTGGCTTCGACCACGATCCGCAGGGCGTCCCAGTTGCCCTGGAAATCCGGGATGAGCACCTCGATGCCGCACGAAGGGATGCGGGTGCGGATCTCGCGGATGGTGGCGGCGAAGATACTCGCGCCACCGTCGGGCAGATCGTCCCGGTTCACCGACGTGATCACTGCGAAGTCGAGCCCGAGCCGTTCGACCGCTTCGGCCACACGGCGCGGCTCGTCCAGGTCGACCGTGCCGGTGCGGCCCCAGCGAACATTGCAGAAGCGGCAGGCCCGGGTACAGCGGTCACCGAGGATCATGAAGGTGGCCGTCCGCTGGTTCCAGCATTCGTAGATGTTGGGACACCGTGCCTCCTGGCAGACGGTATGAAGCCCTTCCTGGAGAACCAGACGTCGCAGCTCGAGATAGTTCGGCCCGTGCTCGCGTCGTACGCGGAACCACTCCGGCTTCTTCTGGAGCAGAATCGGCTGCCGTACGGTCGTCATGCCGTTCCCCCTTGTGCACGTGGCTGGAGCTCGCGTTCCATGAGCTGGTGCTCGATATGGGCCATAGAGAACGGTCGCCCGATCGGACGAAAGCCGAGCTTGCGGTAGAACTCGAGCGCGTGCGTCTGGGCATTGAGCGTGGCGACGCGGGCACCGCGCTCCTGGGCCCAGCGCAGCAGATACTCCATGATCGCACGTCCCACCCCGCGGCCCCGGTACGGCCGGCGCACGGCGACCCAGGCGATCTGGGCTTCGTCACCCCACAGCGAGACACGACCGGTACCGACTGCTTCACCGTCGANCCAGGCGAGNACNTTGAGACTCTCGCGTATCCTCNGGATAGTCGCGCACCCACGTCGTGAGATGCTGCTCGCGATCGAACGACCTCGCTCCGGATCGGCGTAGACGAGTTCGAGTTCCTCGCTCGTCCGGACTGGCTCGACGCGGATGCGCTCTCGCTCGACGGATCGCGCTTCCGGCTCGACGCTCGTCATGGCAGATCCTCGCTCAGCAGGCGCGCGAACGCCTGCTCGATGCGACGCCGCTGCGCTACGATCCACTCGCTCGCTTCGGCGAGCTGGCTCCGGCTCGTGGCGAGCGCGCGGGCCACCTGTTCCGGCCCCGTCCCGCCCGGATGCTCGCGCGCCCGAACAGCATCCCAGGCCGTGCGCGGGAGGTCGACCGTGGCCAGCTGGGGNTGGAACTGCGCCAGCTCCTCATGCCTCAGCTCGGCGAACGTTTTCCGGTTGGCGATACAGTACGCGACCAGCCGGCCGACTGCCTCGTGCGCCTCCCGGAACGGCACGCCGGCCCGGACAAGCGCATCCGCCACATCGGTCGCCAGCGTGAAGCCCGCCTCGGCTGCCGCGGCCATCCGTTCCCGATCGATCCGCATGGTGCGCAGCATCGGCGGCACGACGCGCAGGAGCAGCGTGACCGTGTCGGCGGCGTCGAAGACGCCTTCCTTGTCCTCTTGCAAGTCCTTGTTGTAGGCGAGCGGGAGCCCCTTGACGACTGTGAGCAGACCGATGAGATGTCCGAAAACGCGTCCGCTCTTGCCGCGCAGGAGCTCGGCGACATCCGGATTCTTCTTCTGCGGCATGATCGAGGAACCGGTCGCGAACGCGTCGTCGAACTCGATGAAGCCGAACTCGCTGGTCGACCAGAGCACGAGCTCTTCGGCCAGCCGCGAGAGATGCGCCATCAGGATGGCGAGAGCAGCCAGAAACTCCAGGGCGAAGTCGCGGTCGGAAACAGCATCGATACTGTTCTCCANAATTCCGTCCATCGCCAGGAGATCGGCGACGAGCTGGCGATCGATCGGGTACGGCACGCCAGCCAGCGCTCCGGAGCCGAGGGGTGACCGGTTGACGCGCCCGTAGAGCTCCCGCAGCCGGGCGAGATCGCGACCGAGCATCGTCACGTAGGCGTGCAGGTGATGCGCGAGCAGCACAGGCTGTGCCCGCTGCAGGTGGGTATAACCCGGCATGACGACATCCCGGTGTGCCTCGGCCACAGCGAGCAGTGCCTGAGCTGTCTCGACGATCCCCCCGGCAANNTCNAGGATCATCTCGCGGCANCCAGAGCCGGAAGTCGAGNNCNACCTGGTCGTTGCGGCTCCGTGCGGTGTGGAGCCGGCCAGCGACCGGGCCGATCAGCTCGCGGAGCCGGCGTTCTACGCTGAGATGGATGTCCTCGTCAGCGAGGCGAAACGTGAACCGCTGTTCCTCGATCTCCCGCAAGATCGTTCGCAGGCCCTGGGCAATCGCTCGCGCGTCTTCCAGGGGAACGATCCCCTGCCGGGCCAGCATCGTCACGTGCGCCAGCGATCCGAGGATATCGTGGCGGGCCAGCCGCTGGTCGAACGGTAACGATGCATTGAGCTGGTCGACCAGCTCGTGCGTCGGCTTCTGGAAGCGCCCGCCCCAGAGCTTCGCGCTCGTACTCATTCCCCTGCCTCTCTCCCGACCGGAACCGCCTGGGAACGCTCCGCACCGAGACTATCGACGACGATCACCGGACGTCCGACCTCCAGCGCCGGAACCGCCTGCCCCTCGGCGACCAGCACCCGGTGCAGCGCGACCACCGCTGTCTCGAGCATGGCGTCGTCCGGCTCACGGGTCGTCAGACGCTGGAGCGCGAGACTGGGCCACAAGAGCACGCGCACTGGCCACAGCCGGTACCACCGCGCCCCCAGCCGGATCACTTCGTAGGCCAGTGCAGCGATGACCGGAATCAAGGCAATCCGCGAGACGATCCGCCAGAGCAGTGACGGCCAGCCGAGAAACGCGAAGACGACGACTGAGAGTGCGACGACGATGAGGAGAAAGCCAGTGCCGCAGCGCGGGTGCAGCACGCTGTACGGCCGTGCTGCCTCGACGCTGAGCGACGAGCCCTGCTCCCAGGCGTGGATCGTCTTGTGCTCGGCCCCGTGATAGCCGAAGACCCGAGCGATGTCCGCCGTGCGGCCGATGAGCGCCAGGTAGCCGAGCAGGATACCGAGCCGGAGTGTCCCTTCGACGAGATGGATCGCCCAGCCAGTGCTCACCCAGCCGGCCACGACGCTCGCCAGGCCGAGCGGAAGCAGGAAGAAGAGCCCGACCGAGAGCGCGAGCGAGAGGGCTACCGTGCCCCAGAGGAGCCCACGGAGCGAACCGCTCGCCGTCCCCTCGCCGCGCTCGTCCTGCAGTTCCGGGTCATACCGCATCGCGACCTGGGCCGAAAAGACGAGCGCGCGCACCCCGAGGACGAGCGTCTCCCAAAGGGCGAAGACCCCACGGACGAAGGGGATGCGCCGCACGCGCGCTGCCCAGCGTGCAGGATCGAGCGGCTCCTCCCACACGGCGATGCGTCCATCGGGCAAGCGCACCGCCGTCGCCATGTGACGGACGCCGCGCATCATCACGCCTTCGAGGACTGCCTGACCACCGTAGATCGCACGCTCGTCCGCCACCGTTGCGCTCCACCCTGCAGCGATCGCTCGTGGCGATTCTAGCACTCGACCGAGCCGCTCGCCGTGTGCCCGCGCACGCTCCGACCGTTCCAAACGCTCAACGACCACGGCACCTGGACGACGTCCCTGATTGCTGAACGGATACGCACATGCTAGGCTACCGCCGAGGCTGGGAACTCGCGGAGGAGGACAGACGCATGCGCGTCGAACCGCTCATTTTCGAACTCTCGAAACCGGGTCGAAGAGGAACCAGCGTCCCCGAGCTGGACGTCCCGGAAGCACCGCTGCCGGAAGAACACCTGCGGGATGACCTCCCGCTTCCCGAAGTCAGCGAGATCGACGTCGTCCGGCACTTCACGCGGCTCTCGCAGCTCAACCATGCGGTGGACATCGACTTTTACCCACTCGGCTCGTGCACGATGAAGTACAACCCGAAGATCAACGAGGTCGTCGCCCGCTTGCCCGGTTTCGCCCACCT
>Ga0065724_101265_pt1 | contig 18059 bp, 14 predicted proteins | sample TheenrcSG05JP960_FD_59111 | JGI IMG/M metagenome (GOLD analysis project Ga0065724, IMG submission 59111) | Thermophilic enriched microbial communities from mini bioreactor at UC Davis - Sample SG0.5JP960 | ecosystem: Engineered > Solid waste > Grass > Composting > Bioreactor | place: USA... | reverse complement strand
TCGCATCACTTACAGAAAGTGGAAGCCCGAAAGTCGAAAAAAACTGCCCACGACCACTTGACTCAGACTTTCATATAAGCGTCTTTGCGATTCGTTCCGAACCATGATATATTAGCAATGTCGGCATTCTAATTCCCGGAAAGGAAGGGACCCGGCCGGAATGGAAGCCTTGCAACTGCGAAACGTCCGCAAACGTTACGGTGACAAAACCGCCGTCAACGGCCTCGACTTGACCGCGCGTCGGGGCGAAATTTTCGGCCTGCTCGGCAGCAACGGCGCGGGCAAGACGACAACCATGCGCATGGTGCTCGGAATTCTTTCCCCCGACGAGGGCGAAATCCGTTACGAAGGAAAGCCGTATCACGCCGGTCTGCGCCGCAGAATGGGATACTTGCCGGAAGAGCGCGGTCTGTACCCGAAGGTCAAAGTATGCGAACAACTCGTCTATCTCGCCGAACTGCGCGGCATGTCACGCAAGCAAGCCGACCGCGCGTTGAAGGACTGGCTCGAACGTTTCGGCATCCCGGACTACTACAATCGCAAAGTTGAGGAACTGTCGAAAGGCAACCAGCAGAAAATCCAGTTCATCGCCGCCGTTCTCCACGACCCCGACTGGCTCATCCTCGACGAAGCGTTCAGCGGCCTCGACCCCGTCAACGCCGATTTGTTGAAGCGGATGATCGTCGAACTGCGCGACGCCGGAAAAACGATCCTGTTTTCCAGCCACCGCATGGATCACGTCGAGGAATTATGCGACAACATCTGCATTTTGCATCGTTCGAACGTCGTCCTGTCCGGCAGCCTGCGCGACATCAAAAACCGGTATCCTCGCGAATGGGTTCGGCTTGAAACCGACCGTCCCGTTGCCGGACTCGACCGCATCCCCGGCGTGCTGGAGATCGTCGAGCAAAAAAACGGTTGGAATATCCGCATTCGCTCGTCCGAAGTCGCTCAGGAAATCTTGAAAACAGCCGCCGCACAAGTGTTCGTCCATCGTTTCCAGCTTCTCGAACCGACGCTTCACGAAATTTTCGTGCGCGAAGTGGGGGACCCGGATGCGTAATCTGTGGACAGTGTTCAAATTCACGTTTCTCGGGCGGTTCAAAACGAAATCATTCGTCATCTCAACGCTCAGCTTCGCCGTCCTCATCACGGTTCTTTGTCACCTGCCGGCAATCCTGTCCGCCTTTAACGCCGACAAGCCGAAAACGATCGGCGTGCTCGACGACGCGACAGGAGTTGCCGAAGACCTTGCCGCCTATTTCGGCCGTACCGAATCGTCGGGGGTTCGCATCGAGACGTTTCAGGACCGCGGGTCGAAAGAGGCGAACGAGCAATACGCCCGCGAACAAGTCGACAAAAAAGTGTGGACGGGGTACCTTATGTTGGAACCAGGCCAAGGCGATTTCCCGAAAGCGGTATACGCCTCGACCGGCACGTTCGGCCTGGCGCTTTCCGAAGACCTAGTCGCCGCCTTGCAGGCGATCCGCAACGAACGCATTCTGCAGGAAGCGTCCGTCCCGCAAGAACTCAGGCAGCGGTTGAACGAAAACATCGCGCTCGAGGTGCGAACGATCGCGACGGCGACCGAAGACGGCGGGACGAAAAGCGACAGACAGTACCTAGTTGAATATTTTCTGGTTTATGCCTTGTTGACTCTGCTTTTCATTGTCAACAGCATGTACGGCCAGCTGATCGCCGTCGGCATTACGACGGAAAAGAATTCTCGCGTGATGGAACTCATCGTATCCAGCATCTCGTCTGTCCAACATCTGTTCGGCAAAGTGTTGGCTTTTTTCGCGATCGCCATCCTACAAACGACGATTTTCCTCGCGGTCGCGGCGGTCAATCTGATAACGCCGGACAACCGCGACTTTTTCAAGAGATGGAACGTCGATCCAGCGGCCGTCCCGGCGTCGCTGTACGTCTATTTCGTCCTCTTCTTCGTGCTCGGGTTTTTCCTGTACGCCGTGCTGTACGCGATGATCGGCTCGCTGACCAGCCGGATGGAAGAAGCCGGTCAGGCTGCCATGCCGGTCATCTTGCTGTTGCTGATCGCGTTTTATATCGCGATCTTCGGCATCAACGCACCGCGTTCGACGGTCGTGACCGCCGCGTCGTTCATTCCGTTTTTCACTCCGATGGTCATGTTTCTCCGCATCGGCATGGCCAACCCGGCGTGGTGGGAAATCGCGCTGTCGCTCGTTCTTCTGCTCGCGACCTCGCTCGGCGTCGGCTGGCTGGCCGCTCGCGTATACCGCGTCGGTGTTTTGATGTACGGCAAACGTCCGTCAGTTCGCGAAATCCGGCAGGCGATGAAGTCGTTGGGAAGCCAACGGTGATCATTGTCCGAATCATTCCCGAATTCCGCCGGCGGCGATTCGGACCGCGAAATAAAGAAACAACGCGGCCGACGCCGCCGACATGCCCCGGATCCAGCCTCGTCCGAACCGCCGGCCTTGCCGCTGACCGTCGCCAGCGCCGCCGCCCACAAAACGCCGACCTTGAAAAAACCTGCGACGAACGCCGCAATTCCCCATCGGTCCGCTGCGTTCGCCTCCGCCACGATCGCGCCGACCGTCGCCGCAAACCACAAAACGGCGCTCGGCGACGGCAGCGCCAGACCGGCTCCCAGCATCAGGTCCTTCCACCCGAACGCCGTCGGGCTGGAAGAAAAGCGTCAACGTCTCACTCCTTGCCGTAAAAATCGGGAGCGTGATCGGGATTCTTCCGATCACGCTCCAGTCCGTCTCACTCCACGGTCACGCTTTTCGCCAAATTCCGCGGTTTGTCGACGTCGTTGCCGCGGATGACCGCGGCGTAGTACGCCAACAGCTGCAGCGGCACGACGGACAGCGCGGGCGCCAGCAGATCCTCCGTTCGCGGAATCGCGAACACGCGATGCGCCGACCGCGCCAGATCGTCCGCCCGGTCGGCGAACGTCAGACCGATGACGCGGCCGCCGCGCGCCGTCACTTCCTTGATGTTGCTCACGGTCTTCTCGTACAGCGCATCCTGCGTCGCCAGCGCGACCACCGGAACCCCGTCTTCAATCAGCGCCAGCGTGCCGTGCTTCAGCTCGCCGGCGGCATATGCTTCGGAATGGATGTAAGAAATCTCTTTCAGCTTAAGCGATCCTTCCATCGCCACCGCGTAATCGACGCCGCGCCCGATGAAAAACAGGTCGTCGCGCGAGGCGATCTCTTCCGCGAGCCGCTTCACATCGTCGGAACGCGTCAGCAAAAATTCCGCCTGCTCGGGCAACAGCCGCATCGCGCCGACGTACCTGCGCACCGCGGCCTCGTCAAGCGTGCCGAGCGTTCGCGCAAGATACAAGCCCAACAAATAAAACGCGATCAACTGCGTCGTGTACGCCTTCGTCGAAGCGACGGCGATCTCCGGCCCCGCCCACGTCGGAATGACGTCGTCGGCTTCCCGCGCCACCGAACTACCGATCACGTTCGTGATCGCCAACACGCGCGCGCCGTATCGTTTCGCCTCGCGCAAGGCAGCCAACGTGTCGGCCGTCTCGCCCGACTGGCTGACGGCGACGACCAATGTGTCCGGCCCGACGATCGGCGAACGGTAGCGATACTCCGACGCGATGTCGACCTCGACAGGGATGCGCGTCCAGCGCTCCAACGCGTATTTGCCGACGACGCCGGCGTGATAAGCGGTGCCGCAGGCGACGATGTGAATACGGCGAATCGAACGGACGAAGTCGTCCGACCATTTCAGATCGCGCAGCGTCACGCGTCCGGTGTCGAAATCGACGCGACCCGTCATCGTGTCGCGGTACGCTTTCGGCTGCTCGTGGATTTCCTTCAGCATAAAATGGTCGAAGCCGCCTTTTTCTGCGGTCGCCAAGTCCCAGTCGACACGAAACGTTTCCCGGGAAATAAAATTCCCCTCGATCGTCATCAATTCGACACCGCCGCGCGTCAACACCGCCATTTCGCCGTCGTTCAAAATGTAAACGTTGCGCGTATGCTGCAACACGGCCGGAATGTCGGAGCCGAGAAAATTTTCCCCTTCACCGACGCCGATGATGAGCGGACTCGACAATCGGACGGCGACGAGCTTGTCGGGCTCGTACTCGGTCAATACGCCAAGCGCATAGGCGCCGCGCATCCGACTCACCGCCTTCCGCACCGCCTCGACGATGTCGCCCTCGTACAGATCGGCGATCAGGTGCGATACGACTTCTGTATCCGTCTCCGACACGAACCGGTATCCTTTAGCTTCAAGCTCTTCCTTCAGTTCGAGATAATTCTCGATAATACCGTTATGGACGACGGAAATTTTGTGCGCGCCGTCGGTGTGCGGATGCGAGTTTTCGTCGGAAGGCTTGCCGTGCGTCGCCCACCGCGTATGGCCGATGCCGACCGTGCCGAACACCGGCGATTCGCGCAGCTTGCTTTCCAGCACGGACAGCCGTCCCTTCGCCTTGCGCACGACGAGTCCCGACGGCGTACAGATCGCCACTCCTGCGGAATCGTATCCGCGGTATTCGAGGCGTCTCAGACCGTCCAGCAAAATCTCCTGCGAGTTCCGGTTGCCGATATAGCCCACAATGCCACACATCGATCGCGACACCCCTTCAGACCGAGCGAGCGGTTGTCGGTTTTCAAAGATCGAAAACGCCCAAAACCGAAAACAATGCGGCGCCCCGCCCCGATCACCGTCCGGCTCCCGCGGGACCGGACGTCCACTTGCGAAGAGGCGCGCCGCCGTAAGCGTCCACGCCGAAGTCTCTGTCGGGCCGGTCGCCCGGCCGTTTTGCCCTTCGGCTTGTCGGCCATGAACGCGTGGCCGGGAGGCACCCGCCGAAAGCCTCGAACACCTCCACCTCGTCAACTCGCGGCAAATCGCGTTTTTCGCCGAACCGTTCCTCCGCGAGTTCAGGCGCTTGATGCGGGATTGAACCGCTATCCTCCTTTCGTTTTCGGACTATTTCCATCATATTCGTTCCCTGGGCGTTCCGCAACAGCCTCCGACGCGACGATCGTCCGCATGAAACCGTGAGCGGCACATCGAGCCGGTTACGCCAGTTCGCGTTCGATAACCTTTGCCAGACAGCCGGCGATTCGGCGCACTTCCCCCTCGTCCGGCCCCTCCGCCATGATGCGGACGAGCGACTCGGTACCCGACGGCCGTACGAGCACGCGTCCGCGACCGACCAATTCGCGCTCCGCCGCGCGGATCGCTTCCGCCACCGCCGCGTTTTCGTAAAGCCGGTTTTTGTCTCGGACACGAACGTTGACGAGCACTTGCGGATATTTTCGCATGACCGACCTCAACTCGGAAAGCGGCTTACCGGACCGGACGACCGTCCGCACGACCTGCAGTGCGGTCAACAAGCCGTCGCCCGTCGTCGCGTAGTCGAGCAGAATGATGTGGCCGGATTGCTCCCCGCCGAGACTGTAACCGCCGCGCCGCATTTCTTCCATGACGTACCGGTCGCCGACCGCGGTCTGCACCGTGCGGAACCCGAGCGATTCGGCCGCCTTGAAAAAGCCGAAATTGCTCATCACCGTGGCCACGATCGTGTCGTTCACCAATTTACCGCATCGGCGAAGTTCAATTGCCAGCATCAACAGCAACGCGTCGCCGTCGACTTCCTCGCCCGTGCCGTCGACGGCGATCAGCCGGTCGGCGTCCCCGTCGAACGCCAGCCCGAAATCCGCCCCGCTCTCCAGCACGACACGCTTCAGATGCGCAATATGCGTCGAACCGCATCCTGCGTTAATGTTCAGCCCGTCCGGTTCGGCCGCCGACACGACGACTTCCGCTCCGAGCTCGCGAAAAAGCCGCGGCGCCAGCTCATACGCCGCGCCGTTGGCGCAGTCCAGGGCAATTTTCAATCCGTCGAACCGGACATCGACCGTCGACTTCAAATAATCCGCGTATCGCCGTTTCGCCTCCGCGTCGTCGCGGACGACGCCGATTGATCCGCCTTCCGGCCGCGGCAACGCGTCGACCGGTTGGTCGAGCAGCCGCTCGATGGCGAGCTCCGTTTCGTCCGACAGTTTGAACCCGTCCGGACCGAAAAACTTGATGCCGTTATCTCTTACCGGATTATGCGAGGCGGAAATCATGACGCCGGCGTCGGCACCAAGCGCCTTCGTCAAAAACGCGACGCCCGGCGTCGTCACCACACCGAGCCGGACGACGTCCACGCCGATGGACGACAAACCGGCGACGATCGCCGCCTCCAGCATCGGCCCGGAGACGCGGGTATCCCGTCCGATGACCACAGTCGGTCGTCGTTTGCCGCAGGCACCGGCCCCAAATTCCGTGCCGTTACCGCCGGCCAACACGTAACCGCCGCAGCGGCCGAGCCGAAACGCCAGCTCTGGCGTCAACTCGCGGTTGGCGACGCCGCGAACGCCATCGGTTCCGAAATATTTTCCCACTTTTCCTTCCTCCCCTCTTTTCTACGACCGAACAACCCCACCGCTTGCAGGCGCCGTCCGGTCTGCTGATTCCTTATGCCGCGGGTGATCCCGACGGTCGCGACCCTTGCGCAGGAGAAGGCGAACCGCTGCCGCCGCGTTTCTCTGCAATTTCGACGCGGACGATCGTCTCCGGCCCGATTCGCTCGATTAACGGCGGCAAGTAAAACCGAACGGCGACCTCGTGGACGCCGGGAGGTAAATTGCTGACGTCGACGACCGCCTGCACGTCCTCGGGACGCAGCCGCTCCAGCAGCGCCGGAGCTCCTTCCGCCCGCACGGAGACGAAACCTCCGGCCGGCTCCACGATGCGCGTATCATAATCGCGGTTTTGTCCGGAAACAAGCAGCGGAATGCCGCCGATCGTCCGCTCGACGGCGGCGACGATGTCGACGGCGACTGTCAGCCGGTCCGGTTCGATTCGTTCGACGCCTTCCGGCGCCGGCAGTTCGACCGTCACCTTGCCGCCGCCCGTCATACCCGACAGATCGAGCGCGGGAACCGCATAAAACTCGATCGCCTCCAGCCGCCGCTCAGGCCCGAACAGCGTCACCTCGCGGACATCCGGTACGACGGAAGCGACCGCATATCCGTCGGGAGGCGCCCGGCCGATGTCGACGCGCACCGGCACGTTTTTAAACGGCAACGTCACTGGAACCTCGACGGAGACGACCTGCGGCGCAATCTCCGCGTCGACAGCGCGCCCGCTCCGGTCGTACGCGGTCAGCCGAACATCNTCTTTTGACTGCGCGATCGGCCCCTTCGACACTGATTTCACCTTGTACGACGTCGATCTCGGCGAGACGGCTATCCGGAGCCGTCACCAGCACCCGTTCCGGCGAAACGACCGGATCGCCGATGCGATAACCGTCGGCCGGTACGCCGCGAACCGCAACGCGGACGGGCACTTCTTTGCTTTTTTTCTCTTCCAGAACGATCCTCACGCTTGCCGGCTCGACCGCGACGCGGACCCCGCCGGGAACGCCCTCGACGCGTGGAGCGACCGTATGTTCGCCCGCTCCGGCGTTTCTTAAATCGACGACGACCCGGTAAGCGGTCAGACCGGTTCTGCCGTCGATGCGGAGCGTCACCTCGGACGGCGACATTTCGCGGATCGCATAGCGGCTTTCGTCATAGAGCGGCACGACGCGCACGTTATAAATCACCTGCGACACCGGCAAAACGACGCCTGCCGCGCCGTTATTCGAGCGGTCCTTGTCCAGCCGGACGACGCTCCAGAGAATGACCGCCACCGCCAACGCCACGATGCGAGCGACGTTCGGATTGCGAAGCCACTTATCCATCGCCGTTTTTCCGCCCCCGCAACAGCCGCCACGGCCGCCGCTTTCTCGATTTTACCGGCGGACGTAGCGCCTCGTAAAGTCCGGCGATCAGCGACTCTTCGTCGATGCCGCGTACGATCTGGCCGTTCATCGCCAGCGAGACGAGGCCGGTTTCCTCGGAAACGGCGACGGCGACGGCATCCGAGACTTCGGTCACGCCGATCGCCGCCCGATGGCGCGTGCCGAGCTCGCGGCTGATGAACGGGTTTTCCGACAACGGCAAATAACACCTTGCGGCCATCACGCGGTCCCCACGCACAATAACCGCGCCGTCGTGTAAAGGAGTGTTCGGAATGAAAAGATGGATTAAAAGCTCCGAACCGACGAGGGCGTCGAGCACGACGCCGGATTCGATGTAGTCGTTCAGCCCCGTCCGCCGTTCGAACACGATGAGCGCTCCGATGCGCCGGTCGGCGAGATGGCGCACCGCACGCACCACATCTTCCAGCCGCCGGACAATGCCGCTTTCCTCGCCCGGCCGCGGAAACAACTTGCCGCGGCCGAGCTGCTCCAGCGCGCGGCGCAGTTCCGGCTGGAAAATGATGATAAGACCCAACACTCCAAACGTGATCATTTGGTCCATCATCCATTTGAGCGTGTTCAGCTCCAGCCAGCTGCTGAGCAACCAGACGACGAGGACGACGAGAATACCGCGCAACAGAAGAACCGCCCGCGTCCCTCGCACGAGCATAATCAGTTTGTAGATGACGTAACTGACAATGGCGATATCGACGATGTCCTGCACCCGAACGGTCAAATCCAACCATTCCAGCCTGATCATCGCAAAGCGACGCCCCCCGCCCCGTTCGCTTCACGGCACGCAAGGAAAAAGCCCCCCGCCCGCCGTCGGTCGGGAGGCACGATGTCACTTCCGCTGGAAGAACGTCTCAATCCGGTACCAAATCCATTCCAACGCGCGGTCGATCCGCAGCACCTTGCCCGCGATGTGCGCCGTCGAAGCCAGATGGTACGTTCCGTCGACGACGACGAGGTCGCCTTTGACTTCACCGTCGATGGCGACTTCCGCGTTTTCCACGATCAGATCGCCCGCGACGGCCTTGCCTGCCGGAACGACGACGCGGTTGCCTTCGACGACGACCTGCTCGGGATGGCGGGCGCGAACGACCACATCGTTTCCGTGTCCCCACATCACGGCATAGCTCGCCGCCATGACGACCGCAAACAACATCGCCGCCGACAAGCCGGGATGGCGTCGCACCCAACGCATCCTCCCGGACGCCTGTCCCGACGCCGCAATCGTCCGACCCGGCGGGAGCGCTTCGAGAATACGCCCGCGCAAGTCCACAGGCGCCCCGACGGCCGGCAACGAGCGGATGAGCGCCGCCGTCTGCCGCAATTGCCGGAAATGGTCTCGACACGCCGGGCAGCTCGCGACATGGCGTTTCAGCGCCGCCAGGTCGTCCGCAGCCGTATCGCCGTCGAAGTATACGTGCATCGCTTTTCTTGCATCCCGGCAATCCACGGTCGATCCCTCCACAACAGGCGCAACCCTGCGAATCTCGCTTTATACGTTATACGGAAAATCGGCCTTGCGGTTTCGGTTTCCGCTCAATCCGCCTCTTCCGGCACAGATACCGGCGGCGGGAACCCAAGCAGGCCGAACGCTTCCAGTTTCCGGCGCAACGCCTCGCGCCCGCGATGTATCCGCGTCTTGACCGTCGTCACAGGCAAATCGAGAATGTCGCCGATCTCCTGCAACGACATGTCGTGCAAATAGCGCAGCACGACGACCGCTTTGTATTTGTCCGGCAGCTCGTCGATCGCCTTTCGGACCAGTTCCTGCAGTTCCGACGTCAGAAACCGGCTTTCCGGCGTCTGTTCGTCCCCGGGCAATACGTCGTACCAGTCCGTCCCCTCACCGTTGTCCGCCGTGTCGGCGTCGAGCGACACTGAAGATTTCCTTTTGCGGAGCCGGTCGATGCAAAGATTGGTCGCGATCCGATAAATCCAGGTCGAAAACTTTTGCGATTCGTCGTAACGGTCGAGCGATGCGAACACCCTCAAAAACGTCTCCTGTACCGCATCCTCGGCTTCCTGCGGATGTGAGAGCATCCGCAAAGCGAGATGGTACAGCTTGTCCTGATACAAATCAACCAGACCTGCAAACGCTTCCCGATCCCCGGCGCGCGCCTGGCGCGCAAGACGGACGTCCAGACGGTTCAACGCGAATCCCCCGCTCCGGTATGCGCAATCGCCATGCCGGCCAAAATCAACGCGATGCCGCACCATTCCGCGATCCCGACCGGATCGCCCGCGATCCACCACGAAAACAACACTGCCGAGGGCAATTCCGCCGCGCCGAGCAACGCCGCCAGCGTCCCGCCGATCATCGGAACGCCGACGTTCAACGCAACGGCAGGCAACGCTTGCCCCACCGATCCGAGCAAGGCTCCCCAAGCCCACAGCTTCGCCGAGCCGGCGCCGAACCATGCCCACGGCGGCTGCCATACCCAAAGTGCGGGCAAAGAAGCCGTTACCATAAAGGCCGACCGGCTGAGCGGATGAAGAGCCGTCCGGACACGCCCGATTCCCACCAAAAAAACGCCGTAACATAAGGCCGAAAGAAGGCCGAAGCCGATGCCCGCGCCATTCCACTTGCCCGCCACGTGCGGAACAAACGCACCGCCCGCGGCCAAAGGCGTCCCCGCCCAAACGGCCAGCATCGCCAGAACGCGCTTGAAGGACGGAACCCTTCTGTCCGCCACCGCCTCCAGCAGCATGGCCATCCAGACGAACTGAAAGAGGAGGACGACGGCCACCGACGGCCCGAGACGGTCGATGGCCAGATTCAGAAAAACCGTCGTGCCGCCCATTCCCGTTACGCCCAACAACGCCAGCTGCACCCAAGGTCCGCGGAACGGATTCATGCGCGCTTTCGGCGTTGCCGCCACAAGCAGCCATAACAGCACGGCCGCACATGCATTTTGCGCCGCGGCCAGCGCAGTCGGCTCCCATCCGTCGTCAAGCGCCAGTTTCGTGAGCGGCGACAACAAACCGTAACCGCAAGCGCCGGCCAGCACGAGCGCGGCCGCTCCACTCCGGCCGAGGGCGTCTTTTCGTTTTTCCGTCACGTTACGATCGCACCCGTTCATCCGGTGTTCCGCATGCCGGCCGCAATGCCGTTAATGGTCAACAACACTTCCCTCAGCAATTCCGGATCGTCCCCGCCGCGTTCGCGCAAGGCGCGCAGCTCGGTCAGCAGCCGCACCTGCAGATGGCTCAACGGATCGACATACGGATTGCGCAAACGGATCGACTCCTGCAACACCGGCACATTGTCCAAAATGCCCTGCTGACCCGTAATGTCGAGAATCATGCGCGACGTCAGCTCATATTCTTCCCGGATCATGCCGAAAATGCGTTCCGCCGTCCGTCGGTCGCGCACCATCCCGGCGTATTCCTCGGCGATCAAAAGATCCGCCTTGGCCAGCGCCATTTGCAGATTGTCGATCAGCGACCGGAAAAACGGCCACTCGCGATACATCCGCCGCAGCTGCTCCAACCGGGCGGGATCGTCGCCGACATACGCCCGAAACCCCGTGCCCGCCGCATACCAGGCTGGAAACAAATAGCGGCTCTGCGTCCACGAAAACACCCACGGAATGGCGCGCAAATCCTCGAATCGGTCGCTGTTTTTTCGTTTGACGGGCCGCGATCCGATGTTCAACTCACCGATTTCCGGAAGCGGCGTCGATTCCTTGAAAAACGCGAGAAAATCCGGATCGCGGTAGACGAGATCCTGATACTTTTTGCGCGCATGCTCCGAAATGACGCGCATCGCATCTTCCCAAGCCGGATCCGCCAGCTGCGTCCTCGGCCGGCGCGCCATTTCCCCTGCCAATACCAGCGCCCACGTCGCCTGCTCCAGGCTGCGGTAAGCGATGCCTTTCAGCGAGTAACGCTGCGAAAGCACTTCGCCCTGTTCCGTAATCTTAATGCCGCCTCCGAGCGTCTCCGGAGGCTGCGCCAGAATACTGCGGTTCAACGGCATGCCGCCACGACCGAGCGCGCCGCCGCGACCATGGAAAAATTTTACTTTTATACCGAATTCATCAGCTGCGTCGGTGAGCGTCCGAAGCGCCGTCCAAAGCTCCCAGTTTGCCGTCACGACCCCGCCGTCTTTGTTGCTGTCGGAATAACCGATCATGATTTCCTGCAGGTCGCCGAACGCTTCGACGCTCTTGCGGTACGCCGGAATGCGGAACACCGTCGTCATGATGTCCGGCGCCGCATGCAGATCCTCGATCGTCTCGAACAACGGCACGGGCTGCAACCGGCAATGAACGCGTCCGTCGCTGTCGACGCGATAAAGGCCGGCTTCCTTGGCAAACACGAGAACTTCCAACAGGTCGCTCGGCCCCTGCGACATACTGATCAAATAACTGCGCACCGACTCCGGACCGAACACCTCATGCGCCCGCGCCACCGTATGAAAAACGTCGAGACATTCCTTCGTCGCCTCCGAATATTCGCAAAACGGCGACGTCACCGGCCGTGGGTCTTCCAGAAGGCTCGAAAGCAACCGGACTTTTTCGTCTTCGGACATCGAGGCGTAATCCGTGGCCAACCCCATTTTCGCCAAAATTTCCGCCATCGCCCCCTCGTGTTCCTTGCTGTGCTGGCGAATGTCGAGCGTCGCCAAATGAAACCCGAACAACTCTACTTGCCGGATCAGCCGACGCACGTACTTGTCCGCGAAATAATCAGCCAAATGATTACGGAGGCTGCGGTCGATGATTTGCAAGTCCCGCATCAACTCACGAGAAGATGCGTACCTGACGGACGGCGGCTTCGACAGATCGGCCGTATTCCGGATTTTCTCCAGCATATAGGAAACCTTGATCCGATACGGCTCCTTCTCATTGCGCCAGACGTCTTCCGCCTTCAGCCCCAACCGTTCGCCGTCCTCCCGGATCGACGCCAGCAATTCCTTCGTCACGTCGACCAGCGTACTGCTGAAACTGAGCAGTCTTCGCAAATGGCGCAGCGCCTCTTCGTATTTGGACAGGATGGTATGTCGATGCATGACAAGCGTCTGCCACGTCACATCGGCCGTCACCGACGGATTACCGTCGCGGTCGCCGCCGATCCACGAACCGAACTTCAAATAGCTCGGCACATGCCATTTCCGCTCGGGGTAATATTTGGTCAGACATCGCTCGAGTTCCTCATAGACGTCGGGCAACACGTCGAACAGCGTCTCATCGAAATAATAGAGGCCGTTTCGGACTTCATCGAGAACGGTCGGCTTGCGGTCGCGCAACTCGTCCGTCTGCCAAAGCGTCAACACTTCACTCAGCAATTTTTCCCGCAGATGTTCACGCTCCCGGAACGTCAGCGTCGGGTCGTCCAGCGCCATAATGTCTTGCGCGATCCGCTGGTGAATGTCGAGAATCGCGCGGCGAACCGCTTCGGTCGGATGAGCCGTCATGACGAGCTCCAGCGAAATGCGGTTCAAAATTTGTTCCACTTCGTCCGCCGTCACTCCGCGGTTTTTCAGTTCGAACACCGCGCTTTCGATCGAACCGGGCTGAAAGCCTTCCCCCGCTGAACGCTCGTAGTCGCGCTTGCGCCTGAGCCGGTGGTTTTGCTCGGCGATGTTGACCAGCTGAAAATAAATCGCGAACGCGCGGATGACCTGGCGGCGCATGCCCGGTGCAAGCGACGCGATTTTCCGCTTCAGTTCCGCCAGCATTTCCGGATTTGGCGACGTGCGGAGGGCAATGCTCGTCTTGCGGATATCCTCGACGATGTCGAGCAGTTGCCTGCCGCCCAGATGGACCAACACTTCGCCCAAAATGTTGCCCAAAAACCGCACGTCCCGCCTGAGTAGCTGATATGAAGTGGCTTTCGGCGATTCTTTCGTCGCAGTGTCGGTCACGGCCGCTCACCCCATCCTTAGTCTATTCGACAAAAATCGGGGACTTTCCTTCACGAAGCGACATGCGAACATAATAAAAAATCCCTTGCGGCGGCGCAAGGGATCCGTTCAAAAGCGGGTGATGGGAATCGAACCCACGTTACCAGCTTGGAAGGCTGGAGTTCTACCATTGAACTACACCCGCGCTCGTTAAGTCGGGACGACACGATTCGAACATGCGACCCCCTGGTCCCAAACCAGGTGCTCTACCAAGCTGAGCTACGTCCCGACATTTTTCTCATAGCGCGCCCTGAGAGATTCGAACTCCCGACCTTTTGATTCGTAGTCAAACGCTCTATCCAACTGAGCTAAGGGCGCGTAAGCGGACGACGGGATTCGAACCCGCGACCCTCGCCTTGGCAAGGCGATACTCTACCTCTGAGCCACGTCCGCTTTTCGAACCGATGCGCGTGGAGGGACTTGAACCCACACGGGAAAACCCGCCAGATCCTAAGTCTGGTGCGTCTGCCAATTCCGCCACACGCGCTTCCCCTCAAGCTTCGTCTCGGATTCCCAGCTTTTCGACAACTGGGGATCCAGGATTCGAACCTGGGCATCACGGAGTCAAAGTCCGTTGCCTTACCGCTTGGCTAATCCCCAATCCGTCGGGATGAAAAGAACAATGGACGCTGACGGATTCGAACCGCCGACCCCTACCGTGTGAAGGTAATGCTCTCCCAGCTGAGCTAAGCGTCCATCGTCTCGCCGTCCGTACGGCGCAATCGGTTTGCGCCATACATGATACCAAAAACGGACGTCCGTTTCAAGATGCGGACGCCGATGACCCGTAGGGGATTCGAACCCCTGTTACCTCCGTGAAAGGGAGGTGTCTTAACCACTTGACCAACGGGCCAGAAAGAAACGATCCGACACACGACGGAGAGAGAGGGATTCGAACCCTCGAGACGCCTTTGGGGCGTCTACACGATTTCCAATCGTGCTCCTTCGACCAGCTCGGACATCTCTCCATATCAATGAAGCTCGTGGCTTGTCTATATGTCGGATAAAAATTTATTTACTGCGGCATGTTGTTGCGGCCCGGCAGCGACCTACTCTCCCGGGACCCGGCGGTCCCAGTACCCTCGGCGCTGGAGGGCTTAACGGTCGTGTTCGGGATGGGCACGCGTGGTTCCCCTCCGCTATGGCCACCGGACCGCTTGCCGCCTCCTTTCGAGGGCCTGCCACCCTCAAAACGAAATCCTGAACGGCTCACGGATGAAACCCTCGACCGATGAGCATTCGTCGGCTTCACGCCTTACGGCGCTTCCACCCCGAACCTCTNGACCCGGTCGTCTCCCGGGGGTCTTACCCGGTTTCCCGGCGGGACATCTCATCTCGGGGCGGGCTTCGCGCTTAGATGCTTTCAGCGCTTCTCCCTCCCGTACTTGGCTACCCGGCTGTGCTCCTGGCGGAACAACCGGTCCACCAGCGGTACGTCCGTCCCGGTCCTCTCGTACTAGGGACGGCCCCCCTCAAATGTCCTGCGCCCGCGACAGATAGGGACCGAACTGTCTCACGACGTTCTGAACCCAGCTCGCGTACCGCTTTCATGGGCGAACAGCCCAACCCTTGGGACCTGCTTCAGCCCCAGGATGCGATGAGCCGACATCGAGGTGCCAAACCTCCCCGTCGATGTGGACTCTTGGGGGAGATTAGCCTGTTATCCCCAGGGTAGCTTTTATCCGTTGCGCGATGGCCCTCCCATTCGGTACCACCGGATCACTAAGCCCGACTTTCGTCCCTGCTCGACTGGTCAGTCTCGCAGTCAAGCTCCCTTCTGCCTTTGCACTCGCCGCGCGATTTCCATCCGCGCTGAGGGAACCTTGGGGCGCCTCCGTTACCTTTTAGGAGGCGACCGCCCCAGTCAAACTGCCCACCTGACACGGTCCCCCGCCTCGCTCTCAAGGCGCAGGTTAGAACTCCGGCACCGCCAGGGTGGTATCCCAACGGCGCCTCCACGAGAGCTGGCGCCCTCGCTTCCACGGCTCCCACCTATCCTGTACAGGCGATGCCCAAGTCCAATATCAGGCTGCAGTCAAGCTCCATGGGGTCTTTCCGTCACGTCGCGGGTAACCTGCATCTTCACAGGTCCTTCAATTTCACCGGATCTCTCGTCGAGACAGCGCCCAAGTCGTTACGCCTTTCGTGCGGGTCGGAATTTACCCGACAAGGAATTTCGCTACCTTAGGACCGTTATAGTTACGGCCGCCGTTTACTGGGGCTTCGGTTCAGAGCTTCGCCTTCCGGCTCACCCTTCCCCTTAACCTTCCAGCACCGGGCAGGCGTCAGCCCGTATACNTCGCCTTACGGCTTCGCACAGACCTGTGTTTTTGCTAAACAGTCGCTTGGGCCGTTTCCCTGCGGCCCCCTCGGGCTTCCACTTGCCGCTTCCACCCTACCGGGGCACCCCTTCTCCCGAAGTTACGGGGTCAGTTTGCCGAGTTCCTTGACGAGAGTTCTTCCGCGCGCCTCGGTATCTTCTACCTGCCGACCTGTGTCGGTTTCCGGTACGGGCGCCCCCGGCCTCGCTAGAGGCTTTTCTCGGCCGCTCACCCGAGACCTTCGGGGCTTCCATCGCCCCTCCCCTTCACCGCCCGGCATCCCGCGCACGGATTTGCCTATGCGCCTGCCTCGCGGTTTGGACGGGCCCTTCCAGTCGCCCGCGTCCCTTCCTCGCGGCGTCCCCCCTTCGCTCAAACGGCCGGTCGGCGGTACAGGATTCTCCACCTGTTTCCCTTCGGCTACGCCTCTCGGCCTCACCTTAGGCCCCGACTCACCCTGGGCGGACGACCCTTCCCCAGGAACCCTTCGGCTTCCGGCGAACGGGATTCTCACCCGTCTTTTCGTTACTCATACCGGCATTCTCACTTCCGTCCGCTCCAGCGGTCCTTCCGGTCCGCCTTCGCCGCTGAACGGAACGCTCCCCTACCCCAACGCGCACCCACGCGCGTCAGCCGCGGCTTCGGTGGCGTGTTTAGCCCCGCTTATTTTCGGCGCAGCGTCACTCGACCAGTGAGCTGTTACGCACTCTTTCAATGATGGCTGCTTCTAAGCCAACATCCTGGTTGTCTTCGCAACGCCACATCCTTTTCCACTCAACACGCACTCCGGGACCTTAGCCGACGGTCTGGGCTGTTCCCCTCTCGACGATGAAGCTTAGCCCTCATCGTCTCACTCCCGAGCTNAAGACGGCGGCATTCGCAGTTCGACGTGACGCGGTAACCCTCTCGGGCCCCTTGCCCCATCGGTGCTCTACCTCCGCCGCCCACCGCCCGAGGCTCGCCCTCAAGCAATTTCGGGGAGAACCAGCTATCTCCGGGTTCGGTTGGCATTTCACCCCTACCCCCATCTCCTCCCAGCCTTTTTCAACAGACACGGGTTCGGGCCTCCAGCGCGCGTTACCGCGCCTTCACCCTGGACAGGGGTAGATCACCCGGTTTCGGGTCGACGACCGCGTACTTTCCGCCCTCTTCAGACTCGCTTTCGCTCCGGCTCCGGCTCTTGCGCCTTAACCTCGCACGCGATCGTCACTCGCCGGTTCATTCTACAAAAGGCACGCCATCACCCGTCTATCGGGCTCTGACTGCTTGTAAGCGCACGGTTTCAGGTCCTCTTTCACTCCCCTCCCGGGGTGCTTTTCACCTTTCCCTCACGGTACTCGTCCACTATCGGTCGCCAGGGAGTATTTAGCCTTGGCAGATGGTCCTGCCGGCTTCCCGCGGGATTCCCCGTGTCCCGCGGTACTCGGGATCCGTCCCGGAGAGAACAAGCTTTCGGCTACAGGGCTCTTACCTCCTCCGGCGGGCCGTTCCAGACCTCTTCGCCTAGCCTGTCCTTTTCTCACTCCATGCGGGACGTCCCACAACCCCGAAAGGCTTCCGCCTCCCGGTTTGGGCTCCTCCGCGTTCGCTCGCCGCTACTAACGGAATCACGTTTGTTTTCTTCTCCTCCGGGTACTAAGATGTTTCAGTTCCCCGGGTTGCCTCGTACCCGCCTCCCAGCGGGCCGTGCGCGTGCTCCTCACGCGCGGGTTCCCCCATTCGGACATCCCCGGATCAACGCCTGCTTACGGCTCCCCGAGGCGTTTCGGCGTTCGCCCCGTCCTTCATCGGCTCCTGGCGCCTAGGCATCCACCGTGCGCCCTTTCCTGCTTCATCCCGCTGCCGTCCAGGATTCCGTTTTCAAGGTGCCAAACCGAAAGAGCTCCTCGCTCTTTCAAAACTGCACGCGAACCAGGCCCGACGCTCGCTTGACTCCCTAGAAAGGAGGTGATCCATCCGCACCTTCCGGTACGGATACCTTGTTACGACTTCACCCCAA
>Ga0065724_100216_pt1 | contig 18094 bp, 18 predicted proteins | sample TheenrcSG05JP960_FD_59111 | JGI IMG/M metagenome (GOLD analysis project Ga0065724, IMG submission 59111) | Thermophilic enriched microbial communities from mini bioreactor at UC Davis - Sample SG0.5JP960 | ecosystem: Engineered > Solid waste > Grass > Composting > Bioreactor | place: USA... | reverse complement strand
TGGAAACCCAGAGACTCCACAACGCCGACGTCGTCGCAGGCTCCGTCATCCCAGAGTTCGAGGGCAAGCCACCTGCCTGGGTCGTCGACGGCGGGTTCTTTGAGAAGAGGTGGGCCAAAACCGGGGAGGAGATCCCCTCGGCGCACACCGCCAACGTGCTCATCAGGAGGCAAGTGCTCGCGGGAGTGGAGGGGCCGTTCGATCCTCGTTTCGCCCTGACCGGAGGCTCCGATACCCTGCTCTCTCTGAGGCTGAAGAGGACTGGATCCAAGATCGTATGGTGCGAGCGCAGCGTGGTCTGGGAGTCCATACCTCCAAGCCGGAGCAACTTTTCCTGGGTGATCAGGAGGGCCTACCGCATAGGCAACACGAGGGTGCGGTGCGAGAAGGCGCTGCCCCCCGACCTCAGGCGGAGCATGCGCAGCCTGGTGATGGGAGCGGGCTTCACCTTGCTGAGGGAGAGCCTCAAGCTAGCGCCATCGCTGCTGCTGCAGGGCAAGGTCAGGGCGATCAAGAGGCTGACGTGGATGGCCACGGCCTGTGGGATAATCACGGGCTTCCTGGGTATCGGGTATGAGGAGTACAGGCAGATCCACGGCAGCTAGCGGCGGCCGAGCCTACAGGCCGGGATCGCCGCTGAGCACGAACAGCCGCTCCGGCGCGGACACCTGCCAACGATGCTCGACCAGCACCGACCCCTGATTGGCCGGTGGGAGGCGCCCGGATCCAAAGAAATCTCCCGGCGCGACGTCGAGGATGCCGGCCCCCTGCACCCAGTCGGCAACGTCCGCTCCCACCCTCGAGTACACGTTGAAGGTGTACCTGCCGGGCTGAAGGGGCAGACGCGGGATGAAGCACTCGAAGGTCCCCTCTGCTGGCACCTCTTCGAAGTCGCTCCCGCTGGTGTTGGAGGCCAGGTGGAACAGCTTCTCGTCGTACATGCCGTGGATGGGCATCGAGACGTGCACGTTGCGCAGCGGCCTGCCATCCGAGGATCGGTAGTGCAGCAGCAGCTTGATGGCCTGGCCGGTCATGGGCTGGGGGAGAGGTTCCCCGGTGACCGCGTCCACCACGGTAACCCCGGTGAACTTCAGCCTCTGGTTGCCCTTGCGATCCGTGCGCTCCGCAAGCGGGATGGACGCGCTCTCCATAACGCCCTTTAGATAGCTCTCTATCACCTGCCGGGTGTCACCATCGGCGGACACCGTGCCCCTCTCCAGCAGGATGGTGCGCTGGCAGAGGTTGAGTATCGCCTCCATGTTGTGGCTGACGAAGAGCACGGTACGCCCTGCCCTCGCCACATCGCTCATCTTGCCGAGGCACTTCTTCTGGAAGGCCGCGTCACCCACGGCCAACACCTCGTCCACCAGCAGGATCTCGGGCTCCAGGTGGGCGGCCACCGCGAACGCCAGTCGCAGGTACATGCCGCTGGAGTAGTGCTTGACGGGGGTGTCCAGGAACTTGGAGACCTCGGCGAACTCCACGATCTCGTCGAACTTCCGCTCGATCTCGGACTTCGGCATGCCCAGGACCGCGCCGTTGAGGTATATGTTCTCCCTGCCGGTGAGCTCGGGATGGAAGCCCGTGCCCACCTCGAGCAATGAGCCCACGCGCCCGTGGATCATGGCATAGCCCGCCGTGGGCTCCGTGATCCTGGAGAGCACCTTGAGCAGCGTGCTCTTGCCCGCACCGTTGCGGCCGACTATGCCGACGACCTCGCCCTGCTCGATCTCGAAAGAGACGTCCCTTATGGCCCAGAACTCCGGGCGATGCTTGCTCCCGGCGGAGCCCCGAGCGCGGCCAGCGAGGGCCCTGATGGGCGCGGACATGCTCTGCGCGAGGGTATCCCTCAGGGCCTTGTACCGCTGCCTCTCACCTATGAAGTACCTCTTGCCCAGTCCATGGGCCTGAATAGCCAACTCTCCCACCAGATCTAACCTCCCGATCCTATAACATCAACGAAGGTGCGCTCGCACCGGCGGAACCATGCCATGCCGCTCAGGAAGATCGCTCCACCCACGACGGCCGACATCGCCATCAGCTGCCAGGGCAAGGGGCCGACGCCCGTGACCGCCCAACGGAAACCCTCCACAACCCCGGCCATGGGGTTGAGCCCGTACAGCAGCCGCCACTGCTCAGGCACCAGGCTGGTGGGATAAACCACCGGCGTGATGAACAGCCAGAACTGATTGAGGAAGGGCATCGTGTAGGCCACGTCGCGGTACTCCGCGTTGAGCGCCGACAGCCAGAAGCCCACCCCCAGAGCCGTGACCAGCATGAGCACCAGCACGAGCGGGACCAGCAGCAGGCTNGTGCCCGGNNTCACCCCGTAGATGACCATCAGCACCACCAGCAAGCCNGTGGAGACCGCGAAGTCCACCATGCCCGCGAGCACCGAGGCGGAGGGCACGATGATGCGAGGGAAGTAGACCTTGGTGATCAAGCGCCGGTCGTTGACCAGGCTGGAGGCCGCGCTGGTGATCGCCCTGGAGAACAGCTGCCAGGGCATGAGGCCCGCGTAGGCGAACACCGGATAGGGCACGTTCCCCGAATCCACCTTCGCCAGCTTGTTGAAGAACAGCAGGAACACGATCATCATCGCCAGGGGCTGCAACACCGCCCAGGCGGCGCCGATCACCGTCTGCTTGTACCTGACCTTGACCTCCCGCCAGGTCAGGAAGTATATGAGTTCCCTGTAGTTCCACATCTCCCGCAGGTCGACCAGGTGCCAGCCCCTGGTGGGCTTGATCACCACCACCCTGGGAGACCTACCCTTTGCCGCCTCCGCAACCGACACAGGCACGAGCTCATCAACAGCCATCTGCACTCCTTGCTGCAAGTTCTCCATAAGTTCAGTAAACATCCTAATTACAGCCAGTTATCCAGAGGTCTACGACAGGTTGAGAAAGGGTTCAGCCACCTCCGCGCNAGGGCCCACCCACCGGCGATCGATCGCAACCAACCCCCACAACTATCTATACCTTTTGTAAACCACACATTACTAGACTGAAAGATCATACACAGGTACGGACAGGCGGAGGTGTGGCCGTGCTTCAGAGGCTTGCATCCCTGAGGAACAGGTGGATGGTACGCAGCGCCGTCAGGCAGGGACTGCGGATGGGCGAGAACGTGCGCATCATGGGGAAGCCCAGGTTCGGCAGCGAGCCCTACCTGATAAGCATAGGGAACAACGTCACCATCTCCCACGATGTGGCTTTCCTCACGCACGACGGCGCCACCTGGGTGTTCAGAAGGCAACCCGAGTACAGGGGCTTGATGCGCTTTGGGCGGATAGATATAGAGGANGACTGCTTCATCGGCGCCAGGGCCATCCTCATGCCNGGGATACGCATAGGCAGGAGGGCCATAGTGGGCGCGGGGGCCGTCGTCACGCGATCCGTNCCNCCCAACACCGTGGTGGCGGGCGTACCGGCNCGNCNCATATGCAGCACGGACGAGTACATCGAGCGCGCCCTGGGCCGATGCCGCCGATACCCGGAGGAGGTGCTCAGGGACAGGCGCAAGCTGAAGGAGGTGCTCCTGCAGGAGCTCGCGCCCGTGGAGGAGGCGGGAGCCCAGATCTCAGGGTTTTAACCACCAAAACCTACCTTATCCTCAACAGCAAGGGCATACCCTAAGGGAGACAGCTCACAAGGGGGTATGCAAGTTGACCAGCGCGGACCTTAGGACGGCCGCGGCCGATAGGCCGTACCTGCAATCGACTATCCATCCAGATCGTGGATCACCGAGCCTGCGCTCGAGGGCGCGGAAGGTGGCCAAGAGCTTCCTGAGCATCCACCGACCGGACGGCAGCCCCAACATATTCCTGTTCTCGCTGCCCCGCAGCGGCTCCACCTGGTTGATGGAGCTGGTGCAGACCCAACCCGGGTTCAAGACCTGTGATGAACCCCTGGACCTGCGCAACCCGTTCGTGCGCGCCCATTCGGGGTTGACCGAGTGGGTGCAGCTCTACAGGTCGGCCGACCTGCCGACCATCGCGGCGTATTTCGATGGCTTCTGTCGGGGGTCTCTGCACTTCATGGACCCCAACCCTGTATCCAGGTACTACCGGCCGGTGACGCGTCGCATAGTGTTCAAGATGATTCATGGCTGCGAGCACAGGCTGCGTTGGTTTGCGGACAACTTCAACGGCCGGATAATTTACCTCATCCGGCACCCCATAGCGGTCGCGATCTCCAGAGAGTCCTACCCCACGCTGCTGCCCATGCTGCGCACGGAGTACGCCGACCACTTCACTGCCAGGCAGCTTGCGGCGGCCGAGAAGGTCATCAGGCACGGCGATAAGCTCGAGTGCGGGGTGCTCTCATGGTGCCTGCAGACGAGCGTGCCGCTGCGCCACAGGCAGGATGACTGGGTGGTCATCTCCTACGAGCAGATGGTGGAGGAGCCCCAGAAGATCGTGGAGCACGTCTGCTCCCGACTGGAGCTCCCCTATCCAGATCGGATGCTGAGGTGGATCGACAAGCCCTCACACGTGAAGTACAAGTCGGACCAGGCGACGCAACAGGTGTTGGAGAGCCGAGATGCCGAGAGGCGTCACTGGCTGGTGCGCAAGTGGCGAGAGAAGGTATCTCCGGAGGATGAGATGCGAGTGATGAGCCTGCTGGAGGAGTTCGAGCTGGACGCGTACTCCCCGGGAGAGCTCATGCCAGACGCCCACCTGATGATAAGCTGAGCGCGAGCTCAGATCTCGAGGCCTCGCTGCAGGCTGGAGTAGAACCTCTCCACCAGCACAGCGCCAGACGCCACGGCCAGGGCGACCAGCCACAAGCCNCCGACCAGCAGGTAGGCGGTCAGGGCGGCAACACCAGGCAGCCTGAAGGTCTCGAGCATCGTATGGGCGTTGGATAGCAGGATCAAGCCCCCCACAGCCACCCCCAGCAAGCTGGGATGCATGTGCCTCACGAGCCAGGCCGCGACGGGGGCGGCGATCGCCCCGCCCAGGAGCAAGCAGGCAACGATGGGGAAGGCTATGCCTCCCGAGNTAATGGTCAGCAGGAATCCCAGGCTGGCAGCACAGGACACCAGGAACTCGCTCGTGTCCACCGTCCCCACCACCTTGCTGGGCTGCATGCGAGTGGCCACCATCAGGGTGGGGGTGGCCACCGGGCCCCACCCACCTCCCCCCATGGCGTCCAGGAACCCCGCCACGCCGCCGGTGACCACCAGGGTCCTGGTGGAGGGATCAGCCCCGTGCGGGATACCCCTGCCCAGCAGGAACCTGAGGATCAGATAGCATCCCAGGCAGAACAGGAAAGCGGACACCCAGATCTTGGCCAGGTGCACCGGCAGCCTGCCAAGCAGCAGGGCGCCCGACAAAGCCCCCACCGCCCCCGGCAGGGCTATCCTCCTGGCCACGTGCCAGTCGACGTTGCCGAACTTGGCATGGGACAGCCCGGAGATCAGGATGGTGCCGATCTCGGCCAGATGGACGCTGGCGCTGGCCAGGACGGGCGACATCCCCACCACCAGCAGCAGGGTGGTGGACGTCACTCCGTACGCCATGCCCAGGGAACCGTCTATGAGCTGCGCGACACAGCCGGCCAGGGCGACGAGCAGCAGCTTACGCATCGTCCCCGACGCTCAGGTTGCGGGCGAAAGTCGCAGCCGTGGGCGCCCCCTTGCGCGCCATGAGCTGCATGTAGATCTCCTCGTACTGCCTGACCATGTGCTGGAGGCTGAAGGACTCCCTCACCATCCGCTGCGTCCGTTCGGCCAGCTCGGTGGCCTCCGCCCAGTGCCCCAGGAGCCACGACAGCTTCGCGGCCAGGGACGCGGGATCGTCGGGCTCCACCAGGTAGCCCGTCACCCCGTCGCGGATCAGCTCCCTGTTCCCGCCGACGTCGGTGGCCACGACGGGTCGCCCCAGCGCCATCGCCTCCAGCACGGAGTTGGAGCAGCCCTCGTTGTCCCTGGAGGCGGACACCAGCAGGTCAAAGGCTCCCAGGAAGTCCGCCACGTTACGGCGGTACCCAAAGAAGACCACCCGATCGGACAGCCCTAGCCTGTGGGCGAGCGCCTCGAGCTCACCGCGCAGGGGGCCATCGCCCACCAGGGCGTACCTGAGCTCCGGATGGCCCTCCGAGAGGGCGCCGGCGGCCCGCAGGAGAACATCTTGCCCCTTGGCCGGCGTGAGGCTGGCCAGCATCCCCACCACCTTGGAGCCCGGGCCGGCCCCTAGCTGCCGCCTTATGGCGGCGACCTCGGATGGGTTGGGGGAGAGGCGTTCGAGGTTGATGCCGTTGTAGATCACCCTGATGCGGGAGGCGGGCAGCCCGCGCTCGATCAGCAGCTGCCTGCCCGCCTCGCTGTTGGGGATCAGCACGTCGGCGTAACGGCTCATGGCGTCCTCGAGCGCGCGGTAGGTCCTGTAGCCCGCTCCCCGTCGCCGGCGGACTCCGCACCTCTCGGTAACGATCTTTACCCTGGTGCCCACGAGGAAGGCGGGCAACAACCCGAAGAAGGTGGAGGGGGTCAGGAAGGGCTGCACGATATCCACCCTGCGCTCCACCAGTATCCTGGCTATACGCCACAGGGGNGACAGGTCGTACTTGCCTCCGCGGTGGAGGTCGATCACCTCCGCCCCCTCGACCGCTCTGAACTCCGGCTCCAGTGCTCCTCCCGGGTAGAGGGGAGCGACTATGGGGTGGAACCTGGACTTATCGAGCCCCCTCACCAGCTCCAGCAGCTGCTGTTCCGCCCCGCCTATCTTCAGCTCGTTGACGGGATACAGGATCGTGTACATCTTCACCTCCCCAAGGGTTCTTGCTGGCTGCGCTGCCTGGCCAGGTAGGCGGCGTACAGCCTCGACAGGCTGTCCAGGCGCGCAAGACGCGCCAGCACCACAGAGAAGCCCGCATAGATCCAGAGCACCGAGCTGCTGTCCATGTAGTTATGGTAGGCGGAGTTGACGGCATAGAGCACGACTCCCCCTACGCAGCCCGCAGCCAGGCCGCTGATCAGCCTGTCGGAGTGGCCCAGGGCTGACATGTAGTTCCGGATCATCCCCCAGAAGAGCGCCAGGTAGGCCAGCAGGGCGAATATGCCCCAGGAGGTCCACACGCTGAGGAAGTCGTTGTGAGGCCTCTCCTTGCCCACGGCGCTGGTCCCCCCGGCAGCGTCGGCGCTAGTGTTGAGCTCATCGACGTACTGGGCCGAGACCTCCTCGAAGTGCTCGTGCCCTATGCCGAGTATCGGGTGGTCCATCGCTATGGCGAAGCCCACGTCCCAGAGCGCCTGATGGGAGGCGGCGCTGCGATCGTCCTCGGCCGTCTTGTAGTACCTGGAACCTATCAGGCCTGTGCCCCTCAGCAGCTGGAAGGCCACCACCGCCAGCAGCACCATCGCCAGGAGCACCATCCTGGCGCGCCCCTTCAGGCACAGCGCCAGAGCGACAGTGGCGGGCGCGAGCGCGAAGAAGGCCGAGCGGGTGTACGAGAAGTTCATCCCGCCCACCAGCAGCATTATCCCCAGCAGCGCCAGCACCCTCCGCCTGCCGACTCCGACCGCGCCCGAGAAGAACACGCCCATGAGGGGCATGACGACGAAGGCTATCTGGTTGGCCAGCGTCACGGGGCTGGAGCTGAACCCAACCGATCTACCCTTCCAATCCTGCACGGTGTTGGCGTCGCCCACGCCGTAGGGGGCTATGCTGGGGGCGTAGTGCTGCAGGATAGAGGCTATCGAGACCACCACCGCGATGAGGCAGAGCGCCGTCGCCAGCTTCTTCACGTCCCGCACGGTGGCGACNACCGCGATGATCAGCACCATCGCCAGGAGCTGGGTCGTCTGGTAGCGGGCGTACTTGATCACGTAGTCGGACTCGGAGTAGAGGGCATTGACCGCCGTGGCGATCACGAGCAGCAGCAGCGCCGGCAGCAGCACCCTGCGGCAGAGGGGATCCGAGAGAGACACTCGCCTGAGCATGGGCAGCGACACGATGAACCCCAGCAGCACCACTAGCAGCCTGAGGCTCATCCCCAGCTCACCCACGTAGTAGGAGGAGAGGGTCATCTCCGTGAGCAGCACGGGCATGGCCGCCCAGGCTGGGGAGTTGAGCACCAGCAGGATGGAGGCCAGGCACAGCCCCAGCACCAGGCTGCCCTGCTGCTTGCCGGGGATGGGCAGCACCAGGCTGATGGCCATCGCCGCCAGGACGACCATCAGCAGGATCAGCCTCAGGTTCATCCCGGAGGCTCGGCGCCCCCTGAGGGCTTCGGTCGCCAGGGTCATCTTTCCTCCGCCTTCACGGCGGCGCTGCCGTTGAGCGCCTCACGAGGCACGCCGGCCCTCTCCAGTGCCTGGATCAGCTTGTCGACGTCCACGTCGTCCTCGTCCCCATGCTGCCGCTTGCGCCTACGCCTGATGCTGTCTATCAGGAACGCCAGCCCCGCCATGAGCAACACGCCTCCGGCCAGGCCCAAGAGGAGCATCTTCTTCTTGCCCGTGGCGACTATCGGCGTCGAGGCATCGCCGTACTGCACGAGGGGTGAGACGGCGTTGTGTGCGTCGAGCTGCAGCTGAGCGTACTGGTTGGTCAGGTCCTGCAACTGCTGGCTGTAGGCGTCGGCCAGGGCCGCGGACACGGTGGGATCCGTGTTGCTGGGCAGCTTCTGGATCTGGGACTGCACGTCCCGCAGCTGCGCGTTCAGGTCGTCGATGTTCTTCTGGATACCCGTTATCTGCTGGATCAGCGTCTGCTGCCACTGTTGCCTGAGCTGCTGGAGGGTGGTGTCCNCCCCNGCNGCAGGGTTGCCCCTGTCGGCCTCGCGCTGTCTCTGCAGCTCCTCCTGATAGGACATCTGTAGCTGCAGCAACCTGCTCTGGGCATCGGCTATCTGCTGCTGCAGGTCCTCCTGCTTCCTCTGCAGCTGGGCGTTGAGCAGCTTGTCCCGGGTGAAGTTGATCTGGTCCTGCAGCTCCTGCATCCTGGAGTCGAGGTTCTCCCTGGCGCGCTCGTTCACGACCCTGACGGCCACCGCGCTGAAGGAGTTGGCGATCGTCCTGGCTCTGTTGGGGTCGGGGTCCTTCACGACGACGCGCACGAAGTTGGAGTTGCGTACCGTAGACACGTCNACGCTGCCGTTCTGCAGAGCCACCTGGAGCCGCGCCTGCGACATCGCGATCCCCTTGGCTCCCAGGTCCTTGCTGACCTGCTCAAGGACGTAGGGGGAGGACAACTCGGCCGCGAAGTTCTCGGCCGCCTGCTGCGTCTGGCCGGCATTGCTGGTGAGGGTGACGCCGGTCTGCTGCACCTGGATGTAGGCCGTGCTCTGGTAGGGCACAGGGCCGTAACGCAGGTAGGCCATAGCCGCCAGCCCCCCGAGGATCGCCCCTACGAGCAGCAGCCACCACCACCTGGTGATGAACTCCACGTAAGGGTCCCTCCCCTGGTCGGTGGGGGGTATGAGGGGCATGTAATCATAGGGATAGGTACTACTGGACAACTTTGCTTACCTCCTGGGCTGTAACTCTGCGCAGGCAGTCCGCAACGTAGGCCACCTGCACTCCACTCATCTCTGGAAACATCGGCAGGGAGAGNATCCTCCTGGCCACCCGCTCGGTCACTGCCAGGTCGCCGGCCAGCCTCCCCACGCCCTTGGCGGCCTTCTGGAGGTGCACGGGGATGGGGTAGTGGATGCCGGTGGACACCCCCCTGCGAGCGAGCACCTCGCGCACCCTGTCCCGCTCATCGACCTGGATCACGTAGAGGTGCCAGACGTGCTCCACACCGGGACGCACCGTCGGCAGGACCACTGGCAGGTCGCTCAGCACGCGCGCGTACGCCTCCGCGTGGGCGCGCCTGCGCGCGTTCCAGTCATCGAGGTATTTGAGCTTTACCCTGAGCACGGCCGCCTGGATCTCGTCCAGGCGGGAGTTGACCCCCATCTCCACGTGCTCGTACTTGCGCACCGACCCGTGGTCCCGTAGCCTGCGCACGCACTCAGCCAGCGCCTGCGAGTTGGTGGTGACGGCACCCGCATCGCCGTAGGCGCCGAGGTTCTTCCCCATGTAGAAGCTGAAGGCCGCGGCGTCACCGAAGCTGCCGACCCTGCGCCCCCTGATGGTGGCGCCGTGGGCCTGGCACGCGTCCTCGATCACCGCCAGGCCGTGCCGATGGGCTATGGGCAGGATGGCGTCCATGTCCGCCGGTTGGCCGTAGAGGTGTACGGGCAGTATCGCTCGCGTGCGCGGCGTGATGGCGGCCTCGATCTTGGAGGGGTCCATGGTATAGGTGTCCGGGTCCACGTCCACGAACACCGGGATCGCGCCCACGTTGACTATGGCCTCGACGGTAGCTATGAAGGTGTGNGAGACGGTGATCACCTCGTCTCCCGGGCCCACGCCACAGGCTCTCAGCGCCAGATAGAGCGCATCCGTGCCGTTGGCGACGCCGATAGCGTGCCTGACACCGCAGTAGTCGGCGAACTCCTGCTCGAAGGCGTGCACGTTCGGCCCCAGGAGCAGCTCCATGCTCTCCAGGGCGTCCCTGATCGCCTCCAGGACCTCTGCCTCTATCGACCGGTATTGAGCTCGCAGATCGACGAAGGGTACTGCTATCACTGTATCAAGCTCCATAGTAAATTCCTTCCTTTCTGGCTAACCCTCCAGGCTGCTCAGGCAGCCCTCGATGATGTCCTCAAGCTGCGGCACGACCCGCGCCTCCAGCGGTCCCGCGGACGGTATGGGGCTGTCCTTGGCGGCCACGCGGACCATCCTCCCCCCAAGCGCCCCGGCGGTCTCCGCCAGGCGGGAACACACCTCAGCGCCCACCCCGCCCGTGCCTTCCTCCACGCACACGAGCCGGCGGGTGCGCCCAAAGGAGCGGGACAGCGTGGTGACGTCCAGGGGCTTGAGGGTGCGCAGGTCGATCACCTCGCAGCTCACGCCCTCGGGCTCGAGGACGGCCGCGGCCTCGAGGGCGTGCTCTACCATCCGGCCATAGGTCGCGATCGTCACGTCCTCGCCCCTCCTGAGCACCTTGGCGGTGCCCAGCGGCACTGGCGGTATGCCCTCGGGCACAGGCCCCTTCTTGGGGTACAGCAGCTTGTTCTCTATGAACACGACCGGGTTGGGATCCCATATGGCGCTGCGGAGCAGGCCGCCGGCATCCGCCGGGCTGCTGGGAGCCACCACCTTCAGCCCGGGCACCTGGATGAGCCAGGACTCCAGGCTCTGCGAGTGGCTGGCGCCGTAGCCCCTGCCCGCGCCGGCCGGCGTGCGCACGACTATGGGCACCGAGTACTGGCCGGCGTACATGTAGTGGATCTTGGCCGCGTGGTTGACCAGCTGGTCCATCGCCAGGGTGATGAAGTCCATGAACATGATCTCCACCACCGGGCGGAGGCCCGTCATGGCCGCGCCCACCCCGACGCCCACGTAGGAGTTCTCGGAGATGGGCGTGCGGATGACCCTCTCGGGGCCGAACCTCTCCAGGAGGTCGCCGGCTACCCCGAAGGCACCGCCGTTGGCGAAGTCCTCGCCTATGAGGACGACCGAGTCGTCGGCCTCCATCTCGCTGCGCAGCACCTCGTACAGCGCATCCTTATAGGACATCTCCACGGCGGCCGGGGCTACCATCGGGCCGCTCCCGTCAGCACNCCGACCCTGCGAGCTGAGGTCGCGGGCTCGGCTGCAGCGTACACTCCCTCGAGGGCCTCCTCCTCGGCGTAGCGCGCCGCGAGGGCGTGCTCTACCGCGAGATCCATCTCCTGCTGCACCTCCCGTTCGATATCGATCAGCAGCATCTCGGGCACGCCCATCTCCAGCAGGTCGCGCCGGAGGTTAGCTATCGGGTCGCGCCTGGACCACTCCTCGATCTCCTCACGAGGGCGGTACTTGGTGCCGTTGTCGCTCTTGGAGTGACCGCAGAACCTGTAGGTCTTCAGCTCCAGGAGCGTGGGCCCCCCGCCGGAGCGCGCTCGGTTGATGGCGACCGCGGCCACGTCCCGGACGACCCTCACGTCCATGCCGTCGGCCGTGACGCCCGGCATGCCGTAGGCTGCCGCCCTGACCGCCACGTCGCGGACGCTCGTGACGTCACAGCTGGGGGTGAACATCGCGTAGCCGTTGTTCTCGCACACGTAGACTATCGGGAGCTTCCACACGGAGGCCATGTTGAGCGACTCGTGGAAGGTGCCCTGGTTGGCTGCGCCATCGCCGAAGAAGCACAGGACCACCTGCCCGGTGCGCCTGTACTTGGCGGTGAGGGCCGCGCCCGTCGCCACGGGGATGCCTCCCCCGGTTATGCCGTTGGTGCCCAGGAAGTTGATCTCCTTCACCGCGATGTGCTGGGAGCCTCCCTTGCCGCGGCAGAAGCCCGTCTCGCGCCCGCATATCTCGGCGATGAGCCTGGCTGGGTCGGCCCCCTTGGCTATCAGGTGGCCATGGCCTCGGTGGGTGCTCACCACGTAGTCCTCGGGCCGGGAGGCCGCGATCACGCCCACGGCGCTCGCCTCCTGCCCTATGGAGAGGTGGGCGGTGCCCATGGTCAGGCCGCGGCTGAACAGCCAGCCGATCTTCTCCTCACACTTCCTGATGCGCAGCATCTGCCGGTAGTAGCCGATAAGTTCGTCCTTCATCACGCTTCTCCTCTACGGCTCTCGCCGATCACTTTGGCCGGCACCCCGCTGACCACCACGTCGTCCGGCACGTCGTTCATCACCGCAGCGCCGGGAGCTATGATCACGTTGCGCCCGACGTTCACGGTGGAGTTGATGGCCGCCCCCACCCCCACCAGGACGTTCTCCCTCAGGGAGACCACTCCGGAGAGCACGCAGCCCGGGGAGAGGTGGGACGAAGTCCCCCCAGGTAGCAGTCGTGGGCCACCACCGCCCCCACGTCGACTATCACCCCCTCGCCTATCGTCGTCCCGGGGCCCACCACTGCGCCGGCCTCCACCAGCGCACCGTCCCCTATGGTCACGCCCATGCCGACTATGGCCCTGGGATCCACCAGGGGGATGATCCGCAGACCTATCTCCTGGGCGATGCGCCTGTGCACCCTGCGCCTCACCTCGGAATGGAAGGACAGGGCCACACCATCCACCTCGCCCGAAGCGGCCATGCGGGCCAGCTCGTCGAACCCCCCCGAGGACCCTGTAGCCTCCGGCTTCCCCGCCCCTCATGTCCGGGTTGTCGTCTATGAGCCCCACGACCTCGATGGTGTCCAGGTGGCGGGTGACCTCGAGCAGCTGCTTGGCCCCCAGGCCGGCACCGTAGATGACGATGCGGGTGCGCGAGGGTTCCGGCGCGGGCGTGGCGGGAAGGGCTCCCCGCTGCCTCAACCTCTCCCTTATGGCGCGAGGGTCCAGCTTGCGCGGGGCCTCCTCCTGGGGACTGTCCTGTGGAGCGTGGTGCCAGGACTCGTACACCTGCTCTACGTGGTCCCCTGCGCCCTGCGGGGAGATGGTGGCGCGCGCCAGGATCTCGGAGATATCCTCTTCCGGGGCGGCTATGACGGCCACGATCTGGTTGACGTCGGCGTATTCGCCTTCCGGTACCAGGATCTTGCGCAGGACACCGGCGGCCTCCGCCTCCAGCTCGACGTTGACCTTGTCGGTCTCGATCTCGGCCAGAGGCTCACCCGTCACCACGTGGTCGCCCTCGCGCTTGAGCCAGCGCAGTATCCTGGCCGACTCCATGTTCATGCCGAGCTTGGGCAGGATCACCTCAGTGGCCATGTGCCACCCCCGATACGGCCATGCCGTCCTTGCCGGCTCCCACTAGGCGCGAGCCATCGAGGAGGCCCATCAGGGGCTTCCTGACGCCTCCCTCCTGCAGGGAGCGATCGGCCTGCTCGAGGATGCGGACCACCTGCAGGCCCTCCCTGCCGTCCGTCGTGGGGGTGGTACCGTGGCGGATGGAGCTCACGAAGTGCTCGCACTGCACGGCCAGCGGCTCTCGGAAGGGCACGTACGGGATATGCACGCCCCCNTACCTGTACTCCAGGTGGAAGTCGCTGAACTTNTCGGTCACGTAGGTACGCTCGACGCCCTTGTCGTAGATGCGTATCTTCTCTACGTCCGCCACGTCGTTGCACACGACCATCTTCCTGCTACCGACCACGGTGACGCGCCTTACCTTGCAGGGGTCTAGCCAGCTCAGGTGCACGTGGGCCAGTATGTTGTGCGGGAAAGCGAACTCCGCGTACACCACNTCGTGCACCCCGGGGCGCACGTGGGCGCTGCCGTGGGCGCTCACCGACAGNGGCTCCATGCCCAGGATGTACCGCAGGATGGACACGTCATGAGGCGCCAGGTCCCACAGCACGTTGATGTCGGGCTGGAACAGCCCCAGGTTGAGCCTGGCGGAATCCACGTAGTAGATGTCGCCCAGCTCGCCACTGGCGATGATCTCCCGCAGCGCCTGGATGGCCCCGTTGTACACGAAGGTGTGGCCCACCATGAGGACCAGGCCCAGGCGATCGGCGATGGACACCAGTTCCTCGGCGTGCTCGGACCTATCGGTCAGGGGCTTCTCCACCATGACGTGCTTGCCGGCGAGCAGGGACTGCCTGGCCAACTTGTAGTGGGTACGTATGGGGGTGGCGATCACCACGGCATCGACATCTGAGGCGAGCATCTCGCCCACGCTTGTCGTGACCTTGACGCCCGGGTAGTCCCTGCGCACCTTGGCCAACTTGGCCTCGTCCAGATCCACTACCCACTCCAGGATGGCCCCGGACATCTCAGAGAAGTTTCTCACGAGTTTAGGCCCCCAGTAACCGAAGCCTACGATACCAACTTTCAGGTCTCCCTCCATAACCTCTCTCCCTTCGGACAGAATCCAAGCTACCTGCAATCCCTGGCCAGCAGGACCACCGGCAGGGTCATGAGCAGGATCCACAGGTCCAGCATGAGCCCTCGCCTGCGTACGTACTCGAGGTCCAGGGCCACCATCTGCTCGAAGGTGGTCCTGTTGCGGCCCTTGACCTGCCACAGACCGGTGATGCCCGGCTTGACCGTGAGCCTCCCAAGCTGTTCCGGCTTGTAGTGCTCCACCTCGTACGGGATGGGGGGCCTTGGCCCCACGAGGCTCATCTCCCCTCGCAGCACGTTCCATAGCTGGGGTAGCTCATCTAGGCTGGTGCGTCGCAGCCACCTGCCGATCCTGGTGACCCTGGGGTCGTTGGGCAGCTTGTAGAGGCCATGCTCGTCGCGCAGGCTATCATCCCCCTCGGCAGCCATCAGCGCCAGCACGTATTGCTTGTGCAGAGACTGGTCGGCGTCCACGTACATGGTACGGAACTTGAAGCAGGTGAATAGCCTGCCGCCCTGGCCGACGCGCTGCTGGCGAAAGAGCACGGGCCCAGGAGAGTCCAGCTTGATGAGGACGGCGCAGATGAGCATCACCGGCGACAGCAGCACGAGCATCAGGACCGCGCCCACCAGGTCAAGCGCGCGCTTGCAGATGGCGTAAAGCCTCAGGTCACTCCGCTCGAGTAAGGGCAGCTCCAATGCTTCCTGCATATCAGATCTCCTCGGGACCCTGCACAACAGCAAGGGGTTGTGTGAACTAAGGATGATGTTAGAGGCAGGGTGTGAAGCCTCTATTGCGAGAAGGTTACGAAGAGGTTGAGTTAGCACCCGCCGATGATTCTTATCAATGCAACAGCATCGCGCAGGTCGCTGTAGCGCAGCGTGTAGCACTCCGCGCCCTCAAGCAACCTGGCGGCCGCGGCCACGCCGATCGCCCCCAGGGCACGAGCGCTGAAGGACTGCGAGAGCAGCAGGCTGAGCACCTCGCTCCTGCTGGCGCTCTCGAGGCTGGGAGAGGCCATCGGCACGTAGCGCGGTACCACCACGTGCCTCACCACCACGGGGGTGCTGGCCCACAGGGACTCGGGCACGTCCAGGTACCTGAGCGTCCGGCCCCAGAGCTGCGTCGTGACGGCGGCGCCTTCCGCCCACGGCACACGTGACCTCAGGAGGTCCCAGGAGCCCGTCTTGATGCACGGGTTGCGGGGGAAGGCTGCAAGCTCCAGGGTGCAGGGATCCACCACCGCCAGCTCATCGGAGCACAGGCGGAAGCCCTCCTCGAGCAGGGCGACCGTCAGCGTGCTCTTGCCACCTCCGGAGGGCGCCGGCAGGAGCAGTCCTGCATCACCCCTGGCGAGCGCCCCCGCGTGCAGGAGGAGCTTCCAACGCCCTACATGCTCCACGGCATCGTTTACCAGCTGCCATTCCATGAAGGCCGACAGGTCCTCGAGCTCGAGGCGCCGCAGCAACGCGCCATCCCTGGATATCAGGCAGAGCCCATCTCCATCCGCATAACTGATCTCGTAACTGGCGTGGGGCAGGGCGCCCCTGGACCGGCGGGCGGCCCGCACGGGCAGGATCCCGCGCAGAGGGGAGAGCAGCTCCCAGGGGCCGGCTATCCTGGCGTGGAAGCCACAGGCGTCGTACTCGAGCTCGATGGTGGAGGGCCCGCAGCTAACCTGGCTTGCATGAGAAGTCATGCCTCCACCCCCCGCACGCATCCGTCCGTGAGTATCAGGCCGGCATCCCGGAGGTACTCCGCCAGCTCGAGGACATCGCCCAGGGCCTCATCCGGATCGACACCGTACTCGTCCGCTATCCGCGTGGACGCTGCCAGCAGCGATGTCCGCCCGTCCAGCAGCTGCCACACCCGGGCGGCGGTGGCGTTGAGCAGGAATGCCTGATCTCCCCAGTCTGGATAGAGCACCAGGTCCTCATCGAGGCTGTGTGCCGACACGCCCTCGCGGCGCGTCGGCACGGCATCAGGGGTCACGGCTAGCACTCGACCGAGACGCATGTTTGGGTTGTCCTCCCGCCAGGGAAGTTGTGGTGCTCGCCGTAGCTGACCACTATGTGCACCTTGTATTTATTCTTGGACTTGATGTCCTGGCTGCTTATCGACAGCGTGAAGCAGGTGGTGGCACCCTGGGGTCCAGGGATGATCGTGCCCGGCACCAGGGGATTGGCCCCTCCGGTCGTGCCGCTCAGAATGACGACCGAGTTTTTGGGTTCGCCGCAGGAGCCAAAGCCACCCTTCTTCGGCTTCTCTTCCACGTACACCGTCACACCCTTGATCCTGCAGGAGCCACCGTCATCGCTGTCGTTCGTCACACACACGCTGCCGGTGATGGTCCCCTGCGAGCAGGAAGCCTCGGCCGAGAGCGAGAGGCTACAGGCGTTCCCAGGCGAGGGGCTGGGGCTGGNGCTAGCACTCGGCGAGGGTGACGGGCTGGGCGACACCGAGGGNCTCGGTGACGGTGATGNCGCTGGGGCTGGGTGACGGCGGGGCCGACCCACTGGGCGACGGGCTCGGCAGAGGCGATACCGCCAGCGCCGAGGGCAGCCTCACCCCCTTAACGCTTGGCTTGACGTAGACGCCGGCCGTCACTATGCCCGTGGCCACGGCGGTGCCCCTCAGGAACCGCCTACGAGTCAAGTTGACGTCGCTGATGCCAGGTTTGTCCTCCATGTCTTCCTCCTTAGATAAGTGATCATCCAGGCATTACACTATGGTAGAGCAATCGCCCGGCAGGGGAGTTTAATCCTCGTTGAGGTTTTGTTGAGAATCCTGCTCAGGCGCACCCTCCGTCTGATGCTGATCTCGCTGGGACCTGCGCTGCAGCAGCATGTCTATCCCCTTACCGGTCGCAAGTATGTAATAGACGAGCGCCGGGAAGGCCAGCGCCCCGCCGGCACCGGCACTGGGCAGCCTCGGGATGATCGGCGACGGGCTGGGGGACGGCCTGGGTGAGGGCACTCCGATCCCACCGCCCGGCGGCGCACCACCTCCCGGTGAGGGCGACGGACTGACGCTGGGTAGCGGCGAGGGCAGCGGAGACCCTGAAGGACTAGGTGAGGGGCTCGCCGATGGCCTCGGTGAGGGACTCGGCAGAGGACTCACGCTCGGTGACGGACTGGGTGAGCCCGACGGGCTGGGCGATGGTCCCACGGAAGGACTGGGGGACGGGAATGGGCTGCCCGACGGGCTCGGTGACGGCATTGGACTTGGACTGCCCGATGGCGAAGGCGATGGACTTACAGATGGGCTGGGCGATGGCGTCACCGAAGGCGAGGGGCTCGGCGAGCCGCTCGGCG
>Ga0065724_100125_pt1 | contig 18108 bp, 12 predicted proteins | sample TheenrcSG05JP960_FD_59111 | JGI IMG/M metagenome (GOLD analysis project Ga0065724, IMG submission 59111) | Thermophilic enriched microbial communities from mini bioreactor at UC Davis - Sample SG0.5JP960 | ecosystem: Engineered > Solid waste > Grass > Composting > Bioreactor | place: USA... | reverse complement strand
CGGGCCGAGGACGTGCTGAACGCCTGCCACAAGATCCCCGCCTCGCCCGAAGAGGTATGGGCCGGCCTGCGACGAAGCGGATTCCTGACGCCCCAGCCCATCTGATACGATTTCTGAAAAATCATAGTGCATGAGAGAAAGCACGGGCGCACACTACGGTGCGCCCCTACCAGACCATTGATATCCCGTAGGGGCGGACCATTGTGTCCGCCCGATCATACCCCGCCGGATCACGTCCGCCACATGGGGTGTGGCCCTCTCATGCACCATTAAATCAACGATTCCATATGAAACAAAAAACGGGCACCCATAAAGGCACCCGGCTATGAGCAAGACTTCGCTCTTTCAGTTTACGAAAAGATGCGGTTTGTCCTCCTCGATCACTTCCAGGTCCTGAATGGCAAACCAGCCTTCGTTTTCCTCACCGGCGCTGTTCCGATAGGGCACGTTCGGGTCGCCCGTGGTGATGTCCACCACGTAGGCCAGGTCCTTCTTGATCTCGTTGCCGTTGGCGTCCTTCCCGACCGGCACGTCGGCCGCCACGTCGGCCACGCGGCCTTCGATGCTTCCCAGCAGCCAGCCTTCGCGCGTGTACAGATGCACCCGCACGCGTTTGCCGATCAGATCGTAGCGCATGGCTCTATGTTCGACTCGTTATGATCTCTTTTGATGTAACGAAACGCAAAATCCTGCGCCGGAGATTCCGAAGGCCCTGCAACATGGCTGGAAACCGGTCGACATCTTTCGTAAAATTAAGTAGATTGCAGGCTCGATGCATCCAGAAGCGTTCCCATGGCGGTGCGGATTCTGGACATCGACCTGGACTTCTTTCTCAACAAGGTGCAATTCTGGCCCGGTTTCGGACGGCCGGTTGATCCTGAACTGCGCCCCTGGTCGCCCGAAGCGGTGCGCGACTTTCTGGAAAACCGCTGCGGTCTGCGGCGCGACCGGCCGCTGCCGGGGTTGATCGTGGACGAGCACCACGAGATCTTTTTCGACTGGCGGCGGCGCATTCAGGAAGGACTGCTGCAACCGCTCTTCGAGGTGGTGCACATCGACGCGCACGCCGACCTGGGCTTCGGAGATGCGAGCGTGCCCTATGTGGTGACCGAGCTGTTGAGCCTGCCGCCGGACAGCCGCGCCTTTCCGCGCGTGGGCGGCCGCGAAGGGCTGGGCCCCGGCAACTATTTGCTCTTTGCGATCGCCTGCCGCTGGATCAGCCGCCTGACCTACGTCTATCATCCGGGGCGCTACCCGGACCTGCCCGAACGGATCGTGCAGCTGGATGCCCGCGGTGAGGGCCTCATTCAGCTTCCCTGGTATGGCCCGCGTCCCGCCGAAGCGTTGCAGCGGCGCTGGCCGGCGGAACCGCTGGCCTGGGAGCCGCCGGCGCCCTATCGAGAGGTGCCCGGCCCGGCCTATCGCAACACCGAGGGTCCTTTCGACCTGCTCTACATCGCCCGCTCGCCCGCCTACACCCCCGTTGAAGCCGACCGGTTGCTGGAAATCTTCAAGGCGTACCTCCAAAGCCCCACTGTCTGCGCCTCCGTGCTATCAGGCCGAGCAGCCTGACCCGGCTTCAGGTCAATGGCTGCAGATGCTGCGCGAGGAAGCGGAGCGCACGTCCCATCTGCGTCTCAACGGTTTTTACCGAGATTCCCATCACCTCTGCGATCTCCCGGTACGACAGCCCGTGATAGCGACTCAGCAGAAAAATGGTGCGTCGCGTCTCCGGTAGCTGCGCCAGGGCGCGCTCAATGGCCTCTGTCAGTTCTGCGGCCTGAACGGCCTGTTCCGGCGAAGGACTCCAACGGGCAGCCTGCTCATGGAATTGTTGCAACCGGCGGCGTTTCATTTTTTGATGGGCCAGGTAATTCAAAGCCGCGTTGCGAACGGATCGATAGAGATACAGGCGCGCCCGCTCGGTGTCGTCCCAGTCGATCTCCCGTTCCCAGGCCCGCACAAAAACGCCCTGTACCAGATCTTCCACCTCATCCGGATCCTGCAGAAATCGTTGCGCAAAATCACACAGTTCGGCATAGTACTGCAAGAAAAACTGGCGAAAGAAACGATAGCGGCTATGTGCAGGCTCCGGCGGCATACACGTCGCGCTCAACCCGTCTCTGTACAACAAAGTCCACCGGGCGTCCTCTCCCGATCTCCAGAATGCATCGTTGCGTGGTTATGTGTTTGCCGGATGGTCTTCACAGGATCGTCTCGTCTTTTTGCCAGATCGTCTTGTTGGGGATGAGCGGGCGGGCCCAGAAGCTTACGCTCAGGATGTAGCCGAACGTCAGGTACAGGAAGCACAACCCGCCCCGCAGGCCCAGCAGGTCGCCCAGCGTCCCGATCACGAGCGGCACCACCGCCCCGCCCGCAATGCCCGTCACCAGAATGCCTGAAAACGCCCCGTGGTGCGCCTCGACCGAGTTCAGCGCCAGCGAAAACACCACCGGCCACATCACCGACGCGAACAGCCCGATCAGTGGAAACGCCCAGCGGGCCACCGGACCCGGACCGAACAGCGCGGCCGTCAGGCAACCCAGCGCCGCCAGCGTAAAAAGCCGCAGCACGATCCGGCTGTCGAGCAGCTTCAGCAGCACCAGCCCCAGCAGCGTCCCGACCGTCATCAACCCCCAGAACGACGAGACCGCCCGCGCACCGACCGTCTGCGGATCGTAGCCGTGATAGCGCGCCAGAAACTCCGAAATCCAGTTGGCCACGCCCTGCTCCGAGCCCACGTAGGCGAAAATCCCCAGGAAAAACAGCCAGACGATCGGTTTGCGCAGAAGCTCCCCGTAGATCGCCAGCGTGCCGGCCTGCTCCTCGGTCGTCCGCTCCACGCGCGGCAGCCGCACCAGTGCCATCACACCCACCATCCCCAGCGAGACGACCGCGAAGAGCCAGTACAGCGAAATCCAGGGCAGCTCGGGCGGCACCAGCCGATCCAGCAGCGCCAGCCAGAACGCTTCGGGCGGCTCCGGACGGCTCAGATTCAGCACCAGGTACGAATAGACCAGCGGGCTCAGAAACGAGGCCAGGCCAAAACAGAGCTGGCCCAGCGTCGAGTTGAAGGCGAAGTGCTCCTCGCCCCCGGCCACGCGCAGCAGCGGATTGATCGCCACCTGCAAAAACGCCATGCCCGAGCCGATCAGAAACAGCGAACCGACGGCCATCAGGTAGTTCGGAAACAGCGCCAGCAGTTGCGCGCCCAGGTAGGCCACGCCGAAGGCCCCCACCAGCACCGGCTTTTCGCCCACGCGCTCGATCAGAAACCCCGCCGGAATGGAAAACACGCCGTAGGCGATGAAAAACGCGAACGGCACCAGCGCCGCGAGCGTCAGGCTCAGCCCGAAATCGTCGATGATTTCGGGAATGAGCGGCCCGATGATGTTCGTCAGAAACGAAATGACGAAAAACGTAAAGAGAATCAGGCCCACCAGGGCGTAGCTGCGTGGTCGCATCGCTCAGTGCACGTCGAAGGGTTCCGAGATGCCGTCGTGGTGGTTGTACGCCAGTTCCGAGGCCGCTTCGGCGTCAAGCAGCACGTGCGCGTAGCGGTGCAGCTGCACGATCGTGGCCGACACCATCGCCGAGATCGGTCCTTCAAGCATGGCCCGCACGGCACGCGCCTTGGCCCGTCCGCTGGCCAGCAGCAACAGCCGCCGCGCCTCCATGATCGTCCCGATGCCCATCGTGATCGCATGGCGCGGCACGGCCTCCTCGCTTCCGAAAAAGCGCGCGTTGGCGCGTCGCGTGGCCCGCGAGAGCGTCTTGATGCGCGTGCGCGAGCCCAGCGACGAGCCCGGCTCGTTGAAGGCCAGGTGGCCGTTGGGACCGATGCCCAGAATCTGCAGGTCGATGCCGTCCACGCGTCGGATCTGCTCCTCGTACCAGTCGCAGTGCGCCTCGATGTCGTCGACCATCCCGTTGGGAAGGTGCACGTTCGAGGGATTGATGTTGATGTGCTGGAAGAGGTTTGCCCACATGAAGTGGTGATAGCTCTGAGGGTGGGAGGGCGGCAGGCCCACGTATTCGTCGAGGTTGAAGGTGACGACTTTGGAGAAGTCGAGCTCACCGCGGCGGTAGCCTTCGACGAGGCGGCGGTAGAGGCCCAGCGGGGTGCTGCCGGTGGCGAAGCCCAGCACGCAGTTGGGTTTGCGGCGGATGAGCGTGGCGACGAGCTCGTAGGCGCGTTCGCTCAGCGTCTCGTAGTCCGGGAAAATCTCGACCAGCATTTACTCTGTTTGTTTTTTGCGTTTTCAGGGTTGCGCCCATGTCGGGAGGCGCCCCACCTCTACCGACAGCGTAAGCGGGAGCAGGAGGAAAGCCAGGCCGGCCAGCAGCAGGATAAACAGCAGATTCAGCCAGAAGCCTGCACGCGCCATCTCTGTCATGGTAATTCGCCCGGTGCTGTACACCACGGCGTTGGGCGGGGTAGCTACGGGCAACATGAACGCACAGCTGGCGCCCAGCGTGGCGGGAACGGCCAGCAGCAGGGGATTCTGCCCCAGTCCCACAGCCGCCGAGGCCAGCACCGGCAGAAAAGCGGCGGCGACCGCCGTATTGCTGGTGATTTCGGTCAGAAAAACGATGGTACCGGTTGCCAGCAGCACGATCAAAAGCGGCGGCCATCCAGCCAGCCCGCCCACCTGCTGGCCGATCCAGCGTGCCAGCCCCGTGTCGGTGATCGCGTCGGCCATGCTGAGGCCGCCGCCAAAGAGCAGCAGGATGCCCCACGGCAAGTGCCGGGCCGACTCCCAGTCGAGCAATCGCCGCCCCTGCCCGGCCGGCAGCAGAAACAGCACCAGTGCTGCCCCTATGGCGATACCCGCATCCGAAAGCCCTGGCACCCATTGGCTCAGCAGCGGCCGCCCAATCCACAAAAGCGCCGTCACGGCAAAGACCCAGGCTACGCGCCGCTCGGCCGGCTGCACAGGTCCCAGTGCCGCCAGTTCCGCCTGGATCAGCCCTCTGGCTTCGACCTGCAGCCGCCGTCCTTCCGGGAACAGAACAAAGATCAGCAACAGGTAGGTCAGCAACAGGCCTATCGTCACGATCGGCAGCCCCAGCGGCAGCCAGGTGGCAAAGCTCAGCTCGTAGCCGTACGTTTCGCTCAGAAAGCCCGCCAGCAGCGCATTGGGGGGCGTGCCGATGAGCGTGCCCATGCCGCCGATGTTGCAGCCGTAGGCGATGCTGAGGACCAGCGCCGCTTCGAAGGTGCGAAGGGTCGGCTGAACGGCACCCCGTTCTTCCAGTAATTCCAGCACCGACAGCGCGATCGGCAACATCATCAGCGCCGTGGCCGTGTTGCTGACCCACAGACTCAGAAACGCCCCGGCCAGCAGAAAGCCCAGTACCAGCCGGGCCGGCCGCGTTCCGATGCGCCGGATGATGTGCAGCGCCAGCCGTCGGTGCAACCGCCAGCGCTGCATGGCCTGCGCCAGGAGGAATCCCCCCATAAACAGAAAGATGATGGGGTGGGCATAAGGGGCCGTCGCTTCGCCAATCGAGCGCACGCCCAGCACCGGAAACAGCACGATCGGCAAAAGTGCCGTGGCCGGAATCGGAAGAGCCTCCGTAATCCACCAGACGGCCATCCAGAGACTGACGGCCCCGGCATGCCAGGCCTCCGTAGGGAGCGCCGCTGGCTTCGGTCCCAGCCAGAAGCTCAAAAAAACCAGCGGTCCCAGCACCAGTCCCAGACGCTGCCTGCGTGTCATGGTTGTGTCGGGGTATGCTCCAGCCAGTATAACAACCAGGGCACATTATAGGCATGCGTCCAGCCAAAGACACGCAGGCCGTTGGTGATCTTCCAGATGGCCGGTCGTCCGGTTGTGCTCTCGGGCAGGCGACTGACCGCTTCGAGCGCTGCGGCCAGTTCCCGCTGGGTCATGCGGCTGAACGCCTCGTCCGGCAACGCATCGGTCTTGAGCACCTCGGCCCGCCGCAGGGCTTCCTCCAGAAAACTTTTCTCCCCGGTAAACTCGTAGCCCACCAGCAGGCTGTGGATGCTCGAAAGATAGGATTCCATCTCGTGGTTGAGCGGCGGCACGTCGCGCACGTAGCGAGCATGGCGAACGAGCGCCCGCCGCACCCGCGCATCGCCCGTCAGCTGCCAGTAGCGGTAAAGCCCGTGCGAGGCGTACACCTGGGCATAGCCGTAGCGATCCACCACCAGGTTGCCTCCCTGCTCCTCCTGCAGCTGCAGCATGAGCCGCACCCGATCGCGCAGCTCGGCCTCGTACCGGGGGTCTTTGGTCGCGTCCCAGAGTTCGGTCAGGTTCCAGACCGACAGATACAGCCGCCGTCCCCGCAGGTCGTGCTCGCCCCAGATGCGCTTCAGGTAGGTCTCGCCGGTCAGCCGCGCCACGTCCAGCCCCCGATGGTAACCGGCCAGGTAATAGGCCGCCAGCCATCCGGGGAGCCACACATGCGCGCTGAGCAGCGCCGTCCAGTGCTGGCGTGCATGTCGTCGTCCGATGCCCAGATACGGCGTGCCCTTCGGCTGCTTTCGATAGCGCCAGTAGTCCAGCGCGCCGTTCGTCTCGCCGTGATAGACCGGATCGGCCGGCCAGTGGATGTTGTCCACGTCCATCGTATGGCGGCTGGCCGCCTCGGCCGTCAGATAGGCCGCGCGGGAGCCCGTCCGCATAAAATGCAGCCACCACATGAAGTCCACGGCCGGCTCGTTGTTGTTCCACATGAACCAGTCGTCCCGGAAGTAATAGGTCAGGCCGTCGCCGAAGTCGAACATGCCGTACCAGGGCTCCCAGTGCTGATTGAAGCGCCACCAGGCGAACTTGTAGGTCAGACCGCGTTCGAATTCCGGAAAGCGTTCAGACGCCGGCGCAAAGTGGCCGTAGACCAGACTCCCGGCATACCACGAAGGATCGGCATGGGCCACCGGCGGATCGAGCACGTAGCCAAGCACCTGCCGCACCGAGTCGATCGGCACCTCGGGCCCGTGGAAAAACAGCACCAGTTCGGTCGTCTTGGTCAGCCCTTGCGCGAAGTTGCCCAGCATCTCCCCGTCGAACTCCTCGGCCGACCAGCGGGCAAACTGCATGGGCTCGACCTGCGGCGGCCACAGATAGGCAGTCAGGCGTGCCGTCGATCCTTCCAGCGCCTTCGGGTATTCTTCGAAGAAAAAGCGGATGCCCCAGGCGATGCCGCCACGCGGGCCGCGCAGGTCCAGCCAGCCCGCCGCGCGCGCCACCGGACGGTCCAGCCCGCTGAGCTGTGCCGTAAATCCTTCCAGGCGCCGATCCGGGGTGCTGTTGGGAAGGGGCGGCATGCGGGTGGGATTCGGGCCGCTCTGCAACACACGGCACACCGGCGCGGGCGTGCTTTCCTGCAGGTGCTCCGGGCCGGGTTGCCACCAGGGCCCTTCGAAGTAGCCGGCCACACAGCGCAGCGGCTCGCCCACGTGCGGCACAAGCGCCAGCCCCACCCCGGCTATCCGGTCGTCCGGTTGCGTCCAGCCCGGATCACCCCGAAGCTGCTCTTCGTCCAGGATGCTGTCGGCCGAGGTGGCAATCAGCGCATACTGGCCGGGAAGACGCCGGTGTTTGTCGGGGTTGCCCGTATAGGTGATCGTGTGCAGCACGCGCACGTAGCTCTTTCCGGCGTAGGCGTGCAGGTAGGTGACGAACGGCGACGGGTTGTTGTCCGGCCGGTGGTAGCGGTACTCGCCTTCGATCTTCAGCACGGCGTGGAGCGGTCCGGTGCCCCGCGCTTTCGTGATGCGCAGGATGACGGCCTCGGAGCTGTCCGGTCCCAGATCGTCGAGCAGGTCCAGAAACGAGCCGCGCCCTTCGGGGCCCGTGGCGATCCGGTCGTCTTCCTCGAAGCCGTCGCCCTCGGCGTCGAGCCAGACTTCCTTCAGAAAACCGCCCGAACCTTTCGCCACCACGAAGCGCAGCGGACCGGTCGTCACCTCGGCTCCGCCCCCTTCCCGCTGGTTGTTGACCACGGTCACGCGCGGCGTAAAAAACAGCGTGCGCCGGACTTCCGGCCCGTAGACCAGCCGGTACGGCGCCTCGCTTCCCGCAAAGAAAAAGACCCAGATCCACTTGAGGCTGCTGTCGGCCGGCTCCCAGGTGGTGACCTCGGTCACCTGCGCCGGGACTTCGCGTCCGGCCATATCTTCCAGGCGGACATGGTCCGGGCTGTAGAGCGCACCCCTTGGAAAAGGCAACCCCACCAGCACGGGTGCGCCGGGCCGCGGTTCCTCCAGGTGGAGCGTCAGATGCGCTGCGGATTGTGCAAGAGCCAGTCCCCCGGCCCATTCGAATAGCACGAGCCAGCACAAACAGCCTGTTACGGCACCGAAAAAGCGAAGCATACCCGCAAGCTCCTGTTATCGTCCGACTCCATCCGGAATGCCCCGGTAGTAGCGGAAGCACTCCACGGCACGCCCGTCCTGGTAGCGGATGCGTCGCCGGATGCGCTGCTCCATCTCCTGAAAGGCTTCCGGCGAAAGGGTCTCGGTGTACTTGTACCAGGCCGAGCTGAACTGGCTGATATACTGCGTGCCCGCCCGCACTTTCTGTTCGACGTAATCGTGGATGTCCACGCACACGTTCTGGTCCTCGGGCTCGTTGTCGAAAAAGAGGTATTCCTGAATCCAGTGGGCTTCCAGGCCGTCGTAGATGAGGTGGCTTTCGAACAGGAGGGGCCACTCGGCGGCACGCGCCGCATCGACAGCCAGAAGCGACGCCGCCCGGTGGTCCGACTTGTGCCAGCGCTGCTCGCCCTTGCCCGGATCGAATGCGAACAGCACATCGGGCTTCAGTTTGCGGATGTAGTACACGACCCGTCGAATGAGTTCTTCCCGATGGTTGGTCGCATAATATTCGAGCCGTCCATCGTCGTACCCCAGGTTAATGTAGTGATCGGCCGGAATCCCGAGCGCAGCCAGCGCATTGATCTCCTCCTGCTTGCGAATCCGGGCCAGTTGCGTGCGGGAAAGCGTGGTATCCTTGGTACCCACGTTACCCATCGTCAGCAACAGCACATACACATCGTTGCCCTGCGCGGCCAGCCGGGCCAGCGTCCCGTGCGCATAGGAGTCGTCATCGGGGTGGGCTCCGACGAGCAGGATGGTTTTCCCCCGCCACTGTTCTACGGGCACTTCGGGCTGACTCCAGGCCACCTGGGCACCAAACAGCAGGGCCAGCAGGCCCCAACGAGCGTAGCGTACCATGTCGAAAATCCTCCAGGTTATTCGTGTTCGGGGTTCTGCTGAAGCACGCCGTGCGAGACGTCAATCTCACGCTGCGGGATGGGAAAGCACTGTTTGGGACGGAATCCTTTCGCCTGCATGACGTCCATGGCCCGCCCGAAGCGGAGCAGATCGAACCAGCGGTGGTTTTCGAAAGCCAGCTCGACGCGACGTTCGTGCAGCAGCTTGTCTTCGAAGGTTCCGGGCGTATCCGGCCCGATAGGCGGAAGTCCGGCCCGCTGCCGTACCTGGTTGATCAGGGCGTAGGCCTCCGGGCTTTCACCCAGCGCTTCGGCCAGCATCAACAGCACATCCGCATAGCGAAAGACAATGAAGTTGTTTTCGGCGTCGAAGAGTGCAAAGGGCTGGCTAATGTACTTTTTGATGTACCGCGCCTGTTGCGTTTCGCCGTCGGCATCCACATAGCTGGTATCCATGGAAATCATGAAACGCAGATCTCCTTCCTCATACGCCTGCTGCATGTCGAGCGTCGGGCGGTTGCCCGTCTGTCCACCGGTTGCCGTACTCCAGGGAACGAACTGATCCACGAACGGGCTGCCTTCTCCGAATCCACCCGCTTTGTACTGCACCTCGAAGATGGATTCGGGATTGTTTTCGTTTTCAGGTCCCCAGAGATTCGCATAATCAGGCACCAGTTGGTACCCATAATTGTCGATGATGCGGCGCAGCACGATAGCGGCACGCCCCCGGTCGCCCACGATCAGATAGACCTTGGCCAGCAGCGTTGCGGCTGCTCCTTTCGTAGCGCGCCCTTCCTGCCCCTGCGGATAGCGCACCGGCAACAGTTCTTCGGCGCGTGTCAGGTCCTGGATGAGCTGCGCATAGACCTCGCTGGCCGGCACCTGATTCACCGGCTGGTCGGGCGTGGTCGTTTCGTCGAGGATCAGGGGAATGTTGCAGAAGATCTGCGCCAGATAGTAATAAAAGAGCGAGCGCAGAAAGAGGGCCTCCCCTTCATACTGGGCCTTCAGGTCGGCGGGCAGATCGGCCGCTGGCAGACGCGCCAGGATCACGTTGGCGCGGGCCACTCCCCGGTACGAATCGGCCCAGATCGCCAGCGCATAGTCGTTCGTGGGCAGCTCATCGAACGTGTCGAGCGCGGCCAGCTGTGCGGCCAGCCCGGTCACGTCGTCGCCCGCATCCGTGTTGTCGGAGCGCATCTCGCCGGCGATCCAGTAGCCCATGTTGAACGTTCCGCGCTGCTGCAGCGCATCGTAGACCCCGAAGATCGCCTGCTGGAAATCCTCGGGCGTCTGGTAAAAGTCGGCCGCATTCTTCTGCGAGGGAGGCGCCAGCATCGTGAAATCCTCGCCGCAGGCGCTCAGGCCGCCGACCAGCAGTAACAGCGCAACAAAATGGATCGGTCGCATGATTTCTACAGGTTTAATGGCAAGCAGCGTTAGAAAGTCAGGCTGACTCCCAGCGTGTAGGTTCGGGCCAGCGGATAGGTACCGTAGTCCAGTCCGGGCGTCAACGCACTCTCGGCCCGCATGCTCACCTCCGGGTTGAAGCCCAGATAGTTGGTCCAGGTGAACAGGTTGGTGGCGCTCAGATAAATGCGCGCCTGGGAAAGGTGACGTCCCAGCAACCGCTCTGGCAGCGTGTAGCCCAGCGTCACGCTACGCAGCCGCACGTACGAGCCGTCCTCGACCTGGAAAGTGGAGGGACGGTTGTTGTTGCCATGCAAATCGCTCTGTCGATCGGCACGCGGCACTTTGCCATTGCCAGGATTTTCTGGCGAACGCCACCGCTCGTTAAAGATGGCATAGCTATTGAAATTAGCCTCGCCATTTTTCAGGTGGCGGCTGGTCAGGTTGAGAATCTCGTTCCCCTGCACGCCCTGGATGAAGATGGCCAGGTCGAAGTTTTTGTACCCGAACCGGTTGGTGATGCCAAAGGTATAGTCGGGGAAGTAGCTTCCGATGACGGTGCGATCGTCGTTGTCCACGTCGCCATCCCCATCGATGTCCTTGAAGCGAAAGTCACCGGGGCCCGGGTTGGGTGCCAGCCTATCGACCGGGGCCTGTGCAATTTCCTCTTCTGACTGATAGATGCCCTCCACCACGAAGCCATAATAGCTGCCGATCGGCGCCCCTACCTGGGTGACGTAGCGCAATCCGGCAATGTTGAGCGTATAGATGGGGGCGTCATCTGGCCCCAGCGCCAGCACTTTGTTACGGTTCACGCTGAGATTGAAGTCGGTCTCCCAGGTGAATGCCCCCACCAGATTCCGGGACGTGAGGGAAAATTCGAAGCCCCGATTCCGGACCTTGCCGATATTCGTCAGGGCCGACTCGTACCCCAGCGCCGTCGGCACGTTGACGTAGAGCAGCAGATCTTCGGTGATGCTGTTGTAGAACTCCGCCGTGAAGTAGATCCGATCGGCCAGCAGCCCTACATCCAGGCCGAGGTTGAACTGGCGGGTGGTTTCCCAGGTCAGGTTTTCGTCACCCAGCGTGGCCGGGGCCGCCCCCAGCACCACCTGATTGCCCACCACGTAGTTGGCCTGGTCCAGCAGGCTGATCGACGCATAGTTGGGAATCTGGAAGTTGCCCGTCACCCCGTAGCTGGTCCGCAACTTCAGTTCGCTCAAAAATCCGCGCACCGGCTGCATGAAAGGCTCTTCCTGGATGCGCCAGCCTACCGACACAGACGGGAACACGCCGGTCTGGCGATTCCGGCCGAAGCGGGAAGACCGATCCGAGCGAATCGAAGCCGTCAACAGATAACGGTCGCGATAGCTGTAGCTGAGGCGCGCCAGCATCGACACCAGCGACCAGGCCTCCTGTACGCCGCTTCCCCCGTGACCTGTCCGCCGCTGATGGTTTTCACCTTGTCGTCCGGGAAGTTACGGGCTTCCACCTGCGACAGGTCGATCGTCTCCTTCTGGGCCGTGTAGCCGGCCACCGCCGACAGATAGTGCGCGTCGTTCAGGCTCACCTCGTACGAAAGCGTGTGCTCGATGAGCCAGTTCAGGCTCTGCGAAGCGTTGGCCTGGCCAAAGGGTTCGCCCGTGCGCGCCGTGCGGTAGAGCAGCGAATTGGCCCGGTAAAACGTTCGCTGATAATTGTTCAGATCAACCCCGAGATTCACGCGATAGACCAGTCCCGGACGCAGCGTGTAGTCGGCGCTCAGCGTCCCGAAAGTCCGGTGGTTGTCCAGCACGTCCGTTACCGCCGCAATGATTGCCAGCGGATTGCTGGCCGATGTCGTGCCCCCACCCAGATACGACTGATTGTCCAGCTGATTGATGGAGCCATCTTCGTTGTATGGCTTGATGACGGGCGAATGCACCATGGCGGAATAGATAATGCCAGGAGGCCGGGCAAAGTACGGCGCATTGGCCGGCAGGCGATTGGTGCGCGTGAAGGCGGTATTGAGATTCAGATTGAGATGCAAGCGCTCGTGCGGATCGGCGTCGAGGTTGACGCGCAGGCTGTAGCGGGTCAGGTCGTTGGTGCCGTCGATCAGGCCCCCCTGCATCAGATAGCTACCCGCCACATAATAGCCCAGCTTATCCACCCCACCTGAGACCGAAAGATGCTGGCTGACGGTCGGGGCCGTGCGAAAGATCAGATCCAGCCAGTCTGTGTCCGTGCCGTCCCAGTTCACGTACTTTTCCGGAATCAACACGAAGTCGTCGTTGGGGCGGCCTTCATTGGTCCGCGGATTGGGCGGGTCCTGGCCGTATTTTTCGCGGTAATTGTTATTGCGCGCATCGATCGTATACTCGATCAACTTCCGGGCATTCATCAGATCGGGTTTGCGCGCGACCTCCTGAAGCCCGACGTAGCCATTGTAGCGCACCTGAATGCTACCATCACGCTGGCCCTTGCGCGTTGTGATCAGAATGACGCCATTGGCTCCCCGCGAACCGTAAATCGCCGCCGCTGACGCATCCTTGAGCACTTCGACCGAAGCAATGTCGTCCGGATTCAGGCCAGCCAGCGGATTGATGGGGGGTGGCTGATAGAGTTCGTCGCGCAGCGCGATCGATCCCTGCAGGGCGGGATTGCTCGAGACCGGAAAACCATCGATCACGTAAAGCGGATCGTTGCCGGCCGTAATGGATCGCGTCCCACGGATGCGAACGGTCGGAGCGGCGCCGGGCTCTCCACTGGTTTCCTGAATCTGCACCCCCGGCAGGCGTCCCAGAATCGCATTCTCAAAGCTGAACGTCGGCAGCTCGGCCACCTCCTCCATCTGGAGCGAAGTAACCGAACCGGTCACACGGACACGTTGCTGGGTGCCATAGCCGATCACGACAATTTCCTCCAGTTCCTCCACCGCCGGAAGAAGCCGCACATCGATACGCGTCCGTCCGTCGATGGGCACTTCCGCGCTCCGGTAACCCACGAACGAAAAGACCAGCGTGTCCTCAGGTGAAGGCGCTTCCAGCGCATAGTAGCCGTCCAGATCGGTCGTCGTCCCGATCATGGTTCCCTTGACCACCACGTTGACGCCGGGAAGCGGGTCGTCCGTTTCCGCATCGAGCACCTGTCCCTGCACGGCGTGCTGAGGAGCCGGCGCCTCTTCCGGAGCCCGGGGCGTCGGAACCAGCACCAGTTGTCCGCTGGGCGAAGCCCACACCGTCAGGTTCGTCCCGGCCAGCAGGCTGTCCAGCGCCACCTCCAGCGGCACCGCCTGCAGCGAAACCCGGACCTGCCGATCCGGCACCTGTGCCGAGTCGTAGGTCAGCCGCCCGCCCACCTGCGCCACCAGACGCGCCAGCGCCTGCCGCAACGACAGATTCCGTGCATCGAGCGAAACCAGCCGCTCGTTGATTTTCTCGACGCTGTCACTGTACGCGTACCAGTGCAGCGGCGCGAAATGCCTCACCGGCTGCGGACGATCGGCCGCTACCGTAGTCTGAACGGCCAGAACACCGATCAAAAACAGACCTCGTAGCATCTCCTTCATGGTTTACTCTGGTTGGGTCGGTTGAAAGATGATCGAATCTCCCCGGACAAGTGGCCGCAGATGAAGCGCCAGCCCTATCGCCTCGGCTATTTCCGCAATGGGTTGCCTGAGCTGAAAACTCGCGGTCAGATGGGCCTGTCGATGCGTGGGCGGAAAAACAAAGTGCACGCCGAACCAGCGCAATAGCTGGCGCTGCACTTCCTCGAGCGAGGCCGTCTGAAACACCAGCGTCCCCTGCATCCAGGAGAAATACGCGCGCAAATCCTGGTCGGAGAGGCGAAGGACCCGCAGCCGCGATTGATGCGCATCGTATCGCCCGAGCATACCCGCCGCAACCACCAGCGAGTCGGCCCCTGCAGCCGTCTGCATCGCTACCAGTCCTTCCTCGACCACTACCTGCACCAACGCCTCCGGATGATCGGCGCGGACCAGAAATCGGGTGCCAATATCGCGAATGGTTACCGGCCCGGCCAGCAGACGCACGCCGGATGCTTCGGCAACTTCCACGTAAACTTCCCCCCGCACCCGCAACGTGCGATGCTGCATATACGGTTGCTGCACCTCTACCTGACTTTCGGGCGCCATCCAGATCCGCGTGCCGTCCGCCAGCCGCAGCATCTTCTGCTCGCCAGTGGTCGTCCGCCACGAATCCCATGTGACAGCTTCGGCGACCCGGGGCGGCGCGGGCGAGGTCATCCGCCAAAGCAGCACCCCCAGCGGCATCAGCAACAGCATCAGAACCAGTACAACACGCACCCCATAAGGAAGCTTGCGACGCCGCGACCTGCGTGGAGGCCGCCCCGTCCCCGATGCTGCACGCACCTGACGCGCGACTTTCGACCAGGCGACCTCGGCATCCCAGGCCCCCGACCGAGCAGGCGGCGTCTGCCAGATCACCTCCAGGCGCTCCAGCAGGGCACGATGCGCGGGGTCGGCCGCACACCAGGCTTCCACACGCGCGCGCTCTTCTGGCGTAGTCGTTCCCTCCAGGTAACGGGCCAGCAGGGTCCAGTCAGGCTGTTGCATAAAAATCCAAGCTTTCAACAATTCTATATGGAATACAGATGAACCAGCGACTACCCTGACAGCCGTTCAAAAAAAAAAGCAGGCCCCCGCCTGGGGACCTGCTTTTCTGATCCGGATAATTCGCGCGCCTGGCTACGCCTCGACGCGCTCGGGCTGGCTGCGCAGGAAGTCGCGCAGCACGTAGTGCAGAATGCCGCCGTTGCGGTAGTACTCGACCTCAACGGGCGTGTCGAGCCGCACCAGTACCTCGAAGCTCACCTTCGAGCCGTCGGCCTTCGTGGCCGTGACGGTCAGCGTCTGGCGCGGTCTGACGTCGTTGGTCACCGGAATGTCGTAAACCTCCGAACCGTCCAGCCCCAGCGACTCGGCGTTTTCGCCCTCCCTGAACTGGAGCGGAAGCACGCCCATGCCGATCAGGTTCGAGCGGTGGATGCGCTCGAAGCTCTCGGCCAGTACGGCCCGTACACCGAGCAGCGCCGTTCCCTTGGCGGCCCAGTCGCGGCTGGAGCCCATGCCGTAATCCTTGCCGCCGATGACGATCAGCGGGATACCCTGCTCCTTGTAGCGCATGGCGGCATCGTAGATCGGCATGATCTCGCCGGTCGGGAAGTAGCGCGTGATGCCGCCCTCGGTGCCCGGCACGAGCAGGTTCTTGAAGCGGATGTTCGCGAACGTGCCGCGCATCATCACCTCGTGGTTGCCGCGCCGCGAGCCATACGAGTTGAAATCGATGGGCTTGACGCCTCGTTCGATCAGGTAACGGCCCGCGGGACTGTCGGGCGGAATGGCGCCGGCCGGCGAGATGTGGTCGGTCGTGGTCGAGTCGCCGGCCCGTACCAGCACCCGGGCTCCCAGAATCGGCTGGATTTCCGGCACGTCGGGCGTCAGGTTCTCGAAGAACGGCGGCTCCTGGATGTAGGTCGAGTTCGGATCCCATTCGTAGAGCGCGCCGCCCGAGACCCGGATCTGGTTCCACATCTCGTTCGAGGTCTCGATGCCCTCGTATTCCTTCCGGAACATCTCGGGCTTGATGGCCTCGTTGATCAGATCCAGGATCTCCCGGCTGCTGGGCCAGATGTCCTTCAGGTACACGTCGTTGCCCTCGGCATCCTTGCCCAGCGGCTCGTTCATCAGGTCGATGTTCACGGTGCCGGCCAGCGCATAGGCGATCACCAGCGGCGGCGAGGCCAGGAAGTTCGCCTGCACGAGCGGATGAATCCGCCCCTCGAAGTTCCGGTTGCCCGAAAGCACGCCGGCCACCACCAGATTGCCTTCTTTGATCGCCCGGGCCACCGGCTCGGGAAGCGGCCCCGAGTTGCCGATGCAGGTCGTGCAGCCGTAGCCGACCACGCCAAAGCCCAGCTTTTCGAGGTAGGGCAAAAGCCCCGATTCGATCAGGTAGTCGGTCACCACCTTCGAGCCGGGTGCCATGCTGGTCTTGACGTAAGGCGGCACCTTCAATCCTTTTTCGACGGCTTTTTTCGCCAGCAGTCCGGCCCCCAGCATCACCGAGGGGTTGCTTGTGTTCGTGCAGCTCGTGATGGCCGCGATCACCACGTCGCCATGGCGGAGCTGCACTTCATTCCCCTGCTCGTCCCGGTAGGTGGCCGTCCGCTCGAATTCTTCCGGCTTGCGGCCGAAGCCCTTGGGTCCGACCGGCGCCGTGAAGGCCGTCCGGAAGGCCTGCTTGAGCGCGGGCACGTCGATGCGGTCCTGCGGCCGCTTCGGGCCGGCCACGCTGGGCACCACGGTGCTCAGGTCCAGCTCGATGACGTCCAGAAATTCCGGATCGGGCGTTTCGTCCGTCCGGAACAGCCCCTGCTCCTTCGTGTAGCGCTCGACCAGGTCGATCAGCTCCTGCGGACGGCCGGTGCGCCGCAGGTAGTCGAGCGTTTCCTGATCGACCGGGAAGAAGCCCATCGTGGCGCCGTACTCGGGGGCCATGTTGGCGATCGTGGCGCGGTCGGGTACCGAAAGCTTGCTCAGGCCCGGCCCGAAGAATTCCACAAAGCGGCCCACGACGCCGTACTGACGCAGGATCTGCGTGACGGTCAGCACCAGGTCGGTGGCCGTGGCGCCTTCGGGCAGTTCGCCGGTGAGCCGGAATCCGATCACCTCCGGCATGAGCATGTAGATGGGCTGGCCCAGCATGACCGCCTCGGCCTCGATGCCGCCGACGCCCCAGCCCAGCACGCCCAGGCCGTTGACCATGGTCGTGTGGCTGTCGGTGCCGACCAGGCTGTCGGGATAGGCGACCGGCACGCCGTCGTCCTCCGGCCGGCTCCAGACCACCCGCGANATGTACTCCAGNTTGACCTGGTGGCAGATGCCNCTGGCCGGCGGGATGACCGAAAAGTTCTCAAANGCCTGCTGGCCCCAGCGCAGAAATTCGTAGCGTTCCCGGTTGCGCTTGAACTCCAGTTCGGCGTTGAGGCGCAGCGCTTCCGGCGTGCCGAAGTAATCGACCTGCACGGAGTGGTCGATCACCAGATGCACCGGCACGCGCGGGTTGATCACTTCCGGATCGCCGCTCAGCCGGGCCATGGCCGAGCGCATGGCGGCCAGGTCTACCACGGCCGGCACGCCCGTAAAGTCCTGCAGCAGCACCCGCGCCGGCATGAACGGGATCTCTTCGGCGGCCGGCGCTTTCGGATTGTAGCGGGCCAGCCGCTCCACGTCTTCCTGCGTCACCAGATAGCCGTCGCAGGTGCGCAGCAATCCTTCCAGCAGGACCTTGATCGAGAACGGCAGGCGATCCAGCCCCGAAAAGCCCAGCTTCTCCAGCCGATCGAGTCGGTAGATGTAGGCGGTGCCGTGTCCGGTGTCGAACGTGTCGCGCGTGCCGAGCAGATCCCGGGGTTTTTCCGAAGCCTGACTCATGTGACCCTCGCCGATTGATTCCGTTACCTTGTTGC
>Ga0065724_100454_pt1 | contig 18250 bp, 22 predicted proteins | sample TheenrcSG05JP960_FD_59111 | JGI IMG/M metagenome (GOLD analysis project Ga0065724, IMG submission 59111) | Thermophilic enriched microbial communities from mini bioreactor at UC Davis - Sample SG0.5JP960 | ecosystem: Engineered > Solid waste > Grass > Composting > Bioreactor | place: USA... | reverse complement strand
ATCCCTCCCCCGGTCGCCACCACGACCCGCTCGCCGCGGAGCGCCTCGAGCAAAGCTTCACGCTCGGCCGTCCGAAACACCGGCTCTCCGAAGCGAGCGAAGATGTCCGGGATCGACATGCCGAAGCGTCGAACCACCAGGTCGTCGGTATCGAGCGCCCGCCACCCTAGCCGTGCGGCGACCAGCGGCGCGATCGAACTCTTCCCGGAACCGCTCAGGCCGATCAATGCGATGCGTTCCACCACCGGCGGATCCTCCACCTCCGCGAGCCGGTCTCGTGCGATTGTAGCCCATCGGTGCCGCGAGAATCTGTGCTACGATACCCACGGAACGAAGGGTGCCAGTGTCCGCCTTACCAGGGTGTCGATGGAGTCGAGCGAGGAGCAGTTCGCATGCGACGGAAGGTTTCCATCATCGGGGCCGGTGCTGTCGGCGCGACGACGGCACAGTACCTGGCGAACCGCAACATCGCGGATATCGTGCTCGTCGATATCGTAGAGAATCTCCCGCAGGGGAAGGCTCTCGATCTTCTCGAGGCTGGACCGGTCATCGGGTACGACTGCTCGATCGTGGGGACTAACGGATACGAGGCGACCGCGAACTCGGATGTCATCGTCATTACCTCCGGTTCGCCGCGCAAGCCTGGGATGAGCCGGGACGACCTGCTCCGGGTCAACATGAACATCGTCAAGAGCGTTACGGAACGAGCAGCAGCGTTGTCGCCCAACGCCGTCATCATCGTCGTCACGAATCCGCTCGACGCCATGTGTCACGTCGCGCTCGAGGCTTCCGGATTCCCNGCAACCCGCGTCCTCGGTCAAGCCGGTGTGCTCGATTCCGCGCGCTTCCGCACCTTCGTCGCGATGGAACTCGGCGTGTCCCCGCGTGACGTCCATGCTATGGTGCTCGGCGGTCACGGCGATACCATGGTGCCGTTGCCACGGTACACAACCGTTTCCGGCATTCCCATCACCCAGCTCATTCCGCCGGACCGGATCCAGGCGATCGTCGAGCGAACCCGGGACGGCGGCGGGGAAATCGTTCGGTTGCTGGGAACCAGCGCATTCTACGCGCCAGCCGCGTCTGTCGCCGAGATGGTCGAGGCAGTCCTGCTCGACGAGAACCGCGTCCTCGCGGCGAGCACGTACCTCACCGGGCAGTACGGGATCCACGACCTCTACGTCGGCGTGCCGATCAAACTCGGCGCCGGCGGCGTGAAGGAGGTGATCGAAATCGACCTGACCGAGGAGGAGCGGGCTGCGCTCCACCGCTCGGCAGCAGCGGTTCGGGAACTCGTCGAAGCGATGAAGGCGCTCTCCTGACGTACCGACGTGCGAGGCGGCACCATGACTGCGATGACTCGCTCGGCATCCGGCCCGGCACAGCGCCTACTCGGTGTCGACGAAGCGCGCGAGCGCATCCTCAGCCATTTCCATCCCTTGCCGCCTCGCCGACTGCCCCTTCTCGAGGCCCTGGGGTTGGTGCTGGCCGAGCCGATCGTCGCGCACGAATCCGTCCCGCCATATACGAACGCGGCAATGGACGGTTATGCCGTCCGTGCAACCGACACGCTGGGTGCCAGCCGCGAACAGCCGGTGGAGTTGCGTGTCATCGGCGAGGCGCCAGCTGGCGGGGCAGCCCCTCGCTGGCGTGATGGAGCCCGACACGCCGTCGAGCCCGGTACAGCCGTCCGCGTCATGACCGGAGCCCCGCTCCCGCCTGGGGCCGACGCGGTCGTTCGTTTCGAGGAAACTGATGAGGCGACCAACCAGCGACCTATCCGGGACGCAGTGAGGATCTATCGCCCGATCCGGCCGGGAGAAAACGTGCGCCCTGCTGGTGAAGACATCACCGCTGGATCGCTGGTGCTGTCTCCCGGCACCGTGCTTGGCGCACCGCATATCGGTCTGCTCGCCGCGCTCGGCCACACCTGGGTTCTGGTGCATCCGCGGCCGAACATCGCGATTCTGGCTACCGGCGATGAAGTGATGCCTCCCGACTATCCCCTGCAACCTGGACAAATTCGCAACAGCAATTCCTACGTCCTTGCTGCCCTCGTTACCCAGTGCGGTGGTCGACCGCATCTGATCGGCATCGCNACCGACGACGAGGCTGAGCTCGAGCGGCGCTTGCGCGCCGCAGCCGGAGCCGACCTCATCCTCACGTCTGGGGGTGTGTCGCAGGGCGACTACGACCGCGTCAAAGAGTATTTGCAGGCGCGTGGGCGTTTCGAACTCTGGCAGGTGCGGATCAAGCCGGGTAAGCCGATGGCTTTCGGCTTCATCGATGGTATTCCGGTCATCGCGCTGCCCGGCAATCCGGTTGCCAGTGTCGTCGCGTTCCTCCAGTTCGCNCGTCCCGCNATTCTGCGNCTACTCGGGCGCGGCGACCTGGAACNGATTCGCCTGCGAGCGCGCCTGACCCAGCGAGTCGACAATAGCGGTCAGCGGCGACACTTCGTTCGCGCCCGACTGGAGCGACAAGGGAGCGAGTACCTGGTAANCCCCGTTCCCAATCAGGGNGCTGGTGTCTTGAGCGGACTCGTTGCAGGCAACTGCCTGGCCATCATTCCCGAGGACTGGTCTGAGGCGCCCGCAGGNTGCGAGATCGAGGTCGAGGTTTACGATCCGCTGGCATTGCGCGACATTCTCGTGTAATCAACGAAGCAGAACGAGCAGAATGCCACCNAGCATGATTGCGGCACCGATCACGGCATTGATGCTGGGGACTTCTCCCAGGATCAGCCAGGCGAGAACGATNGCGCCCGTCATCTCTTGCGTGAAGATGACGTTCGCCACGGCCGCATTGAGACGCCGCACAGCAGCGTTGTACAGCGTATGCCCGAGGGTGTTCGGAATCAGTCCCAAACCGAGTAGAGCGAGTATCACACCTGTGTCATAACGAGCCAGCACCGCTTCAGCCCGCAGCGCAGCCCCAACCGCGAAAGGGAAGACCCAGAGTGCGGCGAAACCGTACACAGCCGTTGCGTACACGAAGAGCGGTAGCCGTGTTCGTTCCCGCCTACCCACCAGCGAGTAGGCAGCATAGGCCGCCGCTGAAACCAGCGCCAGACCGTCCCCCAGCAGTGTCCGTGTCGTGAGACGCGGCTCGAATCCGGTGAGGATCGTCACCCCGAGGAGCACGATCATGATACCGGCGATCTGTGCACGCCGCAGCGGTTCGGCCAGCACGAGTGCGGAGAGACCGGCCAGCATGATGCTCGACGTGTACAGGAGCGGCAGCACATGCGCGACCGGTGCCAACTGAAGTGCAGCGATATACGCGACGAAGTGGATCGCCAACGTACCGCCGTAGAGGGCGAGTCGNCCCCAGCCGACCTCTCCTGCCTCGCGCCAGAGGCCACCGTGGATGACGAACGGAAGCAGGACGAGCGTCGCGATCAGCAGGCGCCAGAACGCGATCTCGAACGAGCTCACACCTTCAGCCAGGCGTACCAGTACTGCACTCGTCGAAACGGCCAAAACTCCGGCTCCTGCCAAAACGAGGCCGAGCATGAACTCTCGCCGCTGCTCACGGGTCACTTCGACCTGAACCACGGTGGCGATCCTTTCCTGCCCTTCACTGTGGGTGGTAGGATACATCGCCTAGTGCAGTTGCTCGAGCATTCGAGCGAGACGGATCGGGAACAGTGGCCGACCTCACGGTCAAGCGATTCCGTGCCCGCCCCCCTTCGGCGAGCGAGCGGGTGCTCGGCTTGACGATCGCGGGTGGCCTGCTGCGTGCTGCTGTGGCCAACGGCAAGGGACACATTCTCAGTCATGCCGCCGAACCGCTGGACAACCTCGATGCCTTTGGTGTTTTCCACCGTTTGCGCCACTTGGCGACCACAGCGCTCGCCGCGGCCGGACTCACCACAGCGGATGTCAAGGCAGCTGGCATCGCCTTCGGCGGGCCGGTCGACCCGGTGCGCGGGGTGACCATTTTTTCCCCGCGTTCGCCCGGCTTCGAGGATTTCCCACTCGCTGCCTTGATGGAGGAACAACTCGGCGTTCCAACTGTTCTGGAGAACGACGCACGGGCGGCCGCTTTCGGCGAAGCTGTCTTCGGCGCGGCTCGCGGTTGTCAGACGGTCATTTATGTCCACCTCGGGACTGGTGTGGGTGGCGGGATCATCGTCGACGGGCGTCTCGTGTACGGTGCGTCCAGCACAGCCGGCGAAATCGGTCACATCGTCGTCACCGCGGGTGGCCCGCTCTGCTCCTGCGGCAAGCCCGGGCACCTCGAAGCCTACGCGTCCGAACCGGCAGTGCGTGCCCGCATCTGGGAAGCTTTGGCGCTCGATCCAGCCGATCCCGGTCAGGAACTCGTCCGGCGGCCGTTCCGTGTCCAGGAACTCTTCGACTACGTCGCCGTCAGTCCGGCGATTCGGAACGTCATTGCTGACACGATCCAGATGCTCGCTCTGGCTATCGCCTCGCTCATCGCAACGCTGAATCCGGAGGCAGTCATCATCGGCGGCCCCCTCGCCGAGGGGGGTTCAGCTTTTCTCGAACCCCTGCACGCACGCGTGCGTCAGTTCACCTACCCGGCCTCGCTCCGTCGGGTTCGAATCGCGCTCGCCGAACTCGGTCCCGATGCACCGGTCATCGGAGCGGTCGCTCTCGCCCTGGCACGCGTCTAGTACGCTCTCGACCCTCTGTCGAGAGCGCCGCGAGCGAAACGAGGCTCCGACCACGTGCTTGGCGCTTCGGGAGCGAACANAGTATGCTTGGAATTCGGCACGAGCGAGGGGGATCGGCATGTCCGCACCTGTACTGAGCCCGAGAATCCAACAACTCCTGCTGGAACTGCTCCGCGAGCTCGGTCGGCCTGCCACTACAGAGGAGCTAGCACAGCTCCTTCGCGAGCGTGCGGGTACCAGCAAGCAGGCCGAGTGACCAACAGGGGGCAACNGAGGTGACCGAGACGACACATGCACAGACAGCCGAACAGGAGCTGAGCTTCCGCGGCGAGGGGGAGGAGCGCGAACTCGCTGAGCGCATGCATGCCCTCTTGCGGGCGAGCGCCCGCTTCTACCCGCTGCACGCCCCGATTCGTGTTGCGCTGCGNGTACTCGCCGAGCACTTTGCCGCCACAGAATCGAGCGGAAGTGTGGACGAGTGGCTGGNACGCCTCAAGCGCGCTATCGAGGTNAACGACCACGTGTTNGCGCTCGAGACGAGCGACGGGGAAACCATCGTCGCGACGACACGCGCTGGGACACGTCCGCTGCCGCCGGAAGCATTGATCGATCGAGCCCATCAACTTCCGCATCGGTTCATGGAGCCACCACCTGCCGCAGCCGCCCCAACGACCCGACCGCGCCGCGCGGAGCCACAACCTGTTCCCGAAGAGGTGGTCACGCCGACAGTCACCGAAGAGGCTGTGGCCGAAACCAAGCCAGCGGAGACGGCTGTCGAAGACATCAGTCTTCTCACGGACGACCAACTGGTCGAGGCGGTACGTGCCGCGCTCGCCCAGCTGCCTGGTGTCGTTGGCTTCGGTGACCTCTGGGCTCTCGCTGAGCACGTCCCGCGGCTCTCGCGTGGTGATGTACGCCGGGTTCGGGAGTACATCGCGGAACGCGGCGAACCGCTGAGCGATGCCGAAATTCTCCAGGATATCTTCCGCATCGCAGCGAACACACCGGAAGGGCTACTCCATCAGTTGGCGCTGGATGCGCAGCTCGCCTCGGAAAACGAATTTGAGTTCGTCGGCGTTCCCGGCGCGCACGCGTGGACGATCCGCGAGGTCAACCCTGTACCGGCGCCGAAGCGGCGCCCAGCCGATATCGGACAGGACTACCGGTTCTTGCTGGAAGAGATTCCAGTAGCTCGACCGGGGAGCGAAACTGTCGTCGACCATGTTCTCACCTTCTATGAGCACTACCACGGTGTGCTCCCGTACAACGCCACGCTCGCGTCGGTACTTCCCCCGCGAGTCTTTCCTGGACAAACGCGGGCGATTCTGCAATTCGAGGCACCACAAACCCACGAAACGTTCTTCGTCGAACTCCGTTACCCGACGAGCAACCGCGGGGGCTTCCTTTCCGGTCTCGAGTCCTTCTTCACCAGCAATCTCGTTGCTGGTGCCTTGATCACCATCGAACGGACAGGCGACCCACGGCGTTACGTCATCGACTACTTGCCGATTTCGCGCCAGGAGCGTCGCTTGCTTGCGCTCGACGAAAAGCAGCGCAAGTACGAATTTCGTCCTACCGTCTACTTCTGTGCCGTTCAAGACAGCATGCTGCTGACCGAGCAACGCTTCCCTCGCTTCGCAGGTCAACAACCGCTCGACGAGCGAACGCGTCGTTCCTACGAACGGGTCCTGGAAGTAACGTTCGAGCGCGTGGGCGAGAACGTCGGTACGCCGGAAGCGCCACGCTACATGGCGACGCTCGACGATCTCGTCGCAGCCGTAAACGTGGAGCGGCCATTGAGTGCCGAGAAGATTCGCGAGCTTCTCACGTCGCCTGAGTTTCCACAATTCGAAGTGGATCCTGAGGTGGAAGATCTGTTCTATTTCACGCCCATTCGCTGAGAGAGCGGTCGCACGCGAGGCACCATGCTGACCACGAGCGAACTCCGAGAACTCTTCGCACGACTCCAAGGGGAGATTCGTGCTGTCGACGTCGCTCGCCTTTCGGATCTCCCACGGGCCACGATTCCCGTGATCGAGGAGCTGTGGCCACAGTTGCCTCTCACCCATCGCCGGCGCATCGTCGAGCTAATGGGAGAGATGAGCGAGGCCAATATCGACCTCAACTTCCGTCACGTGCTCATCGTTGCGTTGAATGATCCGGATCCTGACGTTCGCCGGTCAGCTATCGAGGGGTTGTGGGAAGCGGAGGATACCGGCGTTCTCCATCGTCTCCTCGAGCGCCTCTCGCGCGAGACCGAGCCGGTCGTCAAAGCTGCACTCGCGCAAGCACTCGGTCGGTTCGCNGACCTCGCTGTCCAGGGTCGTCTCGCGGACCACGAGGGGCAACGAGTCCGGGAAGCGCTGGCGAGCTTGCTCGCACCAGGTGAGCCAGTCGAGGTTCGACGCCGCGCGCTCGAATCGATCGCCGCTTACGCGGACGCTGCGGTGATCGAAGCTATCGAAGAAGCCTACTGGTCAGGAGACCACCGCCTCCGGGTGAGTGCCATTTACGCTATGGGTCGGTCGCTCGACCGCCGTTGGATTCCTCTTCTCCTGGACGAGCTCCAGTCCGAGGATCCGGAGCTGCGGTACGAGGCAGCTACTGCCTGCGGGGAAATCGGAGCGGAGGAGGCGGTCGACGATCTGATTCGCTTGACCAGCGACACCGACCGCGATGTCCAGGGAGCAGCCATCCTCGCACTCGGCCGCATCGGTGGAACGATCGCCACCAACGTGCTGCGACGGCTTGCCCGGTCAGCCGACCCGGTCGTCCGCGAGGCGGCCGAAGAAGCACTGGCCGAGGCCGTTTTCGCCAGTGATCCACTCCGGCCGACTCCATGGTGACCACGCGCGTCTCTCTTGCCACAGACCCGATCGCCTGGGACGCTCTGGTCGCGCGTCTCGGTGGAAAAATCCTGCAGAGCTGGCGTTGGGGAGAGTTCAAACAACGACACGGCTGGAGGCCGTACCGTTTCCTCGTCGAAACTGGTGGAAGCACCGCTGCAGCCCAGGTCCTCGTCCGGAGCCGTTTGGGCATCTCGATCCTCTACCTTCCGCGTGGACCGGTCTGCGATCGCCCCGATCCAACGTTGGCAGCAGCCCTGCAGACGACGCTGGAGACGCTCGCTCAGGAGACACGAGCGATCGCGGTCCTTGCCGAGCCCGAAGACGAGCGGGGGGATGCGTTGCTCCCGCCCGTACTCGGCTGGCGACCGAGTTCGGTCATCATCCAACCGCGTCGTACCCTCAAGGTGCCCCTGGGTGACGACGAGCAGCTCCTCAGTCAAATGAAGCCTAAGACGCGCTACAACGTGCGTCTCGCCTTCCGACGGGGTGTCACGACGCGCGTGGCGGATCCACGGGAAGTCGACTCCTTCTATGCACTTTTGGAGGAAACCGCTCGGCGTGATGGATTCGGTATCCATCGCCCAGCGTACTTCCATGACCTCATGACCACGTTCGGCCAGGACGCTGCTTTGATCTTCGCCGAGTTCGACGGTGTACTCGCCGCTGCAGCTCTGGTCGTCCGGTTCGCCCAGGAGGCAGTGTACCTTTACGGTGCGTCCCGAACGGAACTGCAGCGACACATGCCAGCCTACGCAGTCCAGTGGCGTGCCTTGCAGTGGGCCCGCGAACACGGGTGCCAGTGGTACGACCTCTGGGGCATTCCGGACGATGACGAGCCACCGCCAGACGTTTCCGAAGAGCAGCGCAACGTGCGCTCCGGCCTCTGGGGCGTCTACCGGTTCAAGCTCGGGTTCGGTGGGGTCCCGTATACTTACCCGGGCGTGCGCGAGCGTGTGCGAAATCCCTTCCTCGTCAGCGTATGGCGCCGCCTCAGGCCGCTGGAAGGTTGAAACAATGCCCAGCCTTCGCGATGTCCTGTACGACGTACCGGCTGAGATCTATGGTGATCTCGATATCGATATCGCCGGTATCGCCTACGATTCCCGCCGTGCAAAGCCCGGCAGCCTTTTCGTGGCGCTGCGCGGGCAGCATACAGACGGGCACCGCTACCTCCGCGATGCCCGAACTCGAGGCGCGGTCGCAGCCCTGGTCGAAGAATGGACTGACGATGCCGGACTGTACCCGGCGATTGCCCGCGTTCCCGATACGCGTGCGGCCCTACCTGCCATCGCAGCACGCTTCTACGGTTTTCCCGGTCGCAATCTCGGCCTCATCGGCGTTACCGGAACAGACGGCAAGACATCGACGACGTTCCTGATCGATGCCCTGCTGCGGACGAACGGGTTCCGAACTGGGCTCATCGGTACAGTCGCCGTCCGCGTGGGTGACACGTACAACGAGCATGACTTTCGCCAGACAACGCCGGAGGCGGCGGACGTCCAGGAGCTGCTGGCCAGAATGCGCGATGCAGGAGTCGACTGGGCGGTACTGGAAGCGACCAGTCACGGTCTGGTACTCCATCGAGTGGACTACTGCCCATTCGACATCGCGGTCGTCACAAATATCACACAGGAACATCTCGATTTCCACGGCACGATCGAAAATTACCGGCGCGCCAAGGCCAANCTGCTGGAATTCGTGCGCGACCGTGAGGAACGCCCCTACCCACGCTGCGTCGTTCTGAACGCATGCGATGAGGGTGCGCGCTCTGTGGCCGCATTTGCTGGTGATGCTCCGATCCTCTGGTATGGCGTGAACGCAGCGGCTGACCTGCGGGCAACCGCTATCGAGGTCAGCACCACAGGAACGCGCTTTCGACTGGAATACCGGGGACAATCGACCGCCGTTCAACTGCAATTGATCGGTGAATGGAACGTCGACAATGCGCTCGCCGCCGCCGGGGTCGGCATCGCACTCGGCCTCCCGCTCGATGCGATCGCACGAGGTCTCGAACAGCTGCCGAGCGTACCTGGTCGCTTCACTCGGATCGACTGCGGTCAACCGTTCACGGTCATCGTGGACTATGCGCATACGCCGGAAGCGTTCCAGCGCGTCCTTCCGCTCGCTCGTCGCCTCGCTCGTGGGAGGGTCATCGCGGTGTTCGGGAGCGCCGGTGAGCGTGACCGGATCAAGCGGCGGCTTCAAGGCGCGATCGCTGCTCGTCTCGCCGATTTCATCATCGTGACTTCGGAAGATCCACGTCACGAAGATCCTTATCGTATCCTCGACGAGATTGCCGAGGGGATCCGTTCGGCCGGCGGTGTGGCGGGGCAATCGTTCCTCTGCATCGAGAATCGAGCTCTCGCCATCCGTGAAGCGTTCCGACGGGCACAGGCAGGGGATATTGTGCTGCTCCTCGGGAAGGGACACGAGCGGTGCATGATCTATGGCGACGAGCGTCGACCATGGAACGAGCTGGAAGAAGCACGACGCGCTCTCGACGAACTGGGCTATCGCTGTTGAGTGTCGGCGTTCTGGCATTGCTGTTTCTTCTCGGTGCCTGCGCACCCGAGGCAGCACCGTCCGACTCCGAAACGCTGCTCGCAGCGTCCCCGAGTGGGAGGATGCTCTTCGTCCAGCATGGAGACATTTATGTCTGGGAGAACGGAAAGNTCCGTCGTTTGCTCCAGCTCGGCGATGCAGCGTGGCCCCGTTGGTCNCCCGACGGTACCCGTATCGCCTTCGTTCGCTTCGGCGACGNGTATTCGGATCTGTACGTCGCCCGGAGCGACGGGCAGGGAATCGTCCAGCTNACGCGGAACCAGCCTGCCTTCACACCGGGATCCTACCAATACGTGCAAAACGCTGTCTGGGCACTGAGTCCGACATGGGCACCAGACGGCGAAACCATCGTCTACGTCTCGGATCTCAATTCCCTCAAAAACTTCCTNTGGTTGATCCCGAGTGCGGGAGGCACGCCTCAGCGTATCGAGGCATCGACACGACTCGGCGATAATGTCGACCAGCCTGCATTCGCACCCGACGGTACTCGGATCGTGTTCACGCATCGGGTCACGCGTGAGGACGGTCTGCGTCGCCGGACGGACTTATGGATCGTCGATCTGCGAACGGGTGAACTGACACCTCTCGTCGAAGGCGGCGACGGACAATACGCGCCAGCCTGGTCACCGGACGGACAGTGGATCGCCTACGTCGGCAGACACGGCGAGGCGAACGATCTCTATGTCGTACCAGCCACCGGAGGACAACCGGTACAACTGACGTCGACCGGCTTGGTCGCTTCCCCAACGTGGTCACCGGATGGCCGGTTCATCGCCTTCTTGCAGCTCGAGCGAGACCGGTTCGCTGTGTACACCATCGAGCTCTCCATCGGGCCGGACGGAATGCCCCGGGCCGGTGATCCCAAGAAATTGTTCGATGGAGATGACATCGATCCGGTTTCGGGGCTCTCCTGGACACGCTGACGATTCTGGCGGCGGGCGCTGGTTCGGTACCACAAGGCCGAACGAGAGATCGGCTGGTCGGTCAGCGACGATGCGAGCTCGACGCCCCGTCTGGTAGAGGTTCGCGCGACCTTCACGGGAACCCCGCACGGTCATGAAAAACGTTGTGGACGCTCGCATCCCGGCACGGACACGAAGCATACTTTACGATGGTGCGCAACCAGCGGGGATGGCGGAACGGCAGACGCAGCCGTCTTAAAAACGGCAGGGATGACCTCCCGTGCGGGTTCGAGTCCCGCTCCCCGCACCCGTTCGAGCGCTTGACGAGTGGGGTCAGAGTGGGGTCACCATCCCTCGTCGCTTGACGCCACACCCCCGCCAGCGACACGGCCAGCGGGGGTGATCGGCTACAATCGCTCCTGCCGGGTCAGCCCACNCCTGACCTGGCCGTGTCCCGGGCTGTCCCACCAGCGCCGGGACGTTTCGCTTCCCTGGTAACGTGCAGCCAAACCGACAATCCGAGTAGAGCAGAAACCTGGACCGGCCGTCAACTGTCCGGACACCTGGCCGGGCCACTCCAGATTGCCGAGTACCAGGCGCTGGTGGAGCGGACCAGCCGAGGGTGATCCCCTCACGTGTCCCAATCGATGCGGAGTTGCCGCAGTGCCCGCCGCTGCTCGATCCAACCCAGCTCGGCCAGTGTGCGTCCACACACCGGGCACGGTTCGTCGATCGGCGGGAGTCGCTCTTCCCCGTCCCAGACCAGGCGGATGACGAACCGAGGGCCGGGACACGTCCGACCAGGCCAGCACGTCCCGCTGAGACGGTGCACGGCCCCGTGGAGCGCTTCAATCCGGCGAGACCAACTCCTGCTGCGCACCGTGGACCTCCCGGAGCTGTCGTTCGATGGCTTGCACTCGCCGTTCCAACTCGACCAGCTCGACGACCTTCAAGAGGTGGCCGAGGATGCTGTCGGCCGCCCGGATCCGAGCTGACCACGAATCCCCTTCGACCATAACCCGGTGCAGGGTCTCGACGGCCTGGATGCCAGCCTGCCTGAGCCGTAGGGCCAGGTCGTCGAGGAGTTCGTGGGCGAGTTGCTCGATGTAGGCCCGTACGAGCGGGTCCTGCTTGTACCGCTTGGCCGTCGAGATGGAGATCCCGGCCCGCTGGGCGGCCTCGGTGAGCGTGCGAGACTGCACCAGCTCGAGGGCGAACCGTTTCTGTTTCGGTGTCAGCTCATTCCAGGTCATCGGAGACCACCCGTCGTAACCACTGGCTCACCAGCTGCCCCCACTGACTCTCCTCAACGTCGCCCTCCAGCAGCCACTCTCCGGCCCGGGCTGCCGCCACCAGTAGCCGGTAGTCCGCCTCCAACAAGGCCAACGACCGGGCCAGGAGATGCCGGCAGTCCGCACACAGCCGGTCCCCCTGACTCGAAGTCTGCCACCGTAGGCAGATCCGGCACTGTAGGCGCTCAAGCCGCTGTATCCGCCGCTTTATCGTCATCGAACACCTCACCATACCACTCTTCGAAGGCCTTCAAGCGCAGCACCACCAGGCTGTCCCCGTACCGCTGGCCGTGCTGGTGGAGCACGGCAATGGGGAGCTGTCCCGGCCGTGCAGCCTGCTCGGCCTGCTCCAGCGCCTTGGTGAGCCACTGGGGGAGTTTCCGGCGATGCTTGACCTCGATGGCCAACCAGGAGTGGGCGATGTCCGGCTGGCCAGCTCGGCCGGAGACCGGAACCCGCTGGCCACCGAGACGTTTGGCGACGGCCCGCTCAACGTGCTTCCAGGTCGCCATCGTGTTCCTCCAGTATCTGAGCAATGAGCGTCCACCCACCGCACCCTTGCCGGGCCAGCACCGTGTGGACCATCACTCGCTGGTCACCGTGCACGCTCACCAGCGTCCCGTCGTCGAGCAGGGCTTGCAGGGCCGGCTGGGCTTCATCCCAAGGGACACCGGCCAGCTCGGCAAGACGGTGAGCATTGAGCGGCCAGCCGACCCGATCACCAGTAGCGATGAGGTTTTGGACCACTTTGCCGTCCATCGGCACACCTCCCGTTCGGCTCGTCACAGCATCGACCGGTTGGCCAACGGGGGGTCGATGCCGGGTCGCCTTCTTGCGACAAGCGTCCGAGCAGTACTTCGCCACTCGGCCACCCCACTGGACGACCGGCTTGCCACAGACGAGACAGCCGTGTCCGCCAATTTCGTTGGTTTCATGCGGAAGTCGGTCGAGCGCTGGTCCAACACCAGCGCCGTGTCCGCCAATTTCGCTGTTTTCATGCGGATTTTGGCCAACCGCTGGTGGAGCGCCGTTGCCGTGTCCGCCAATTTTTGGCTTCGNGATGCGGAATGTCACGAAATTCGGGGTCGTCATCACTGTCACTGTCACTATAGGTGAGTGACAGTGATGACGGTGACGGGCCGCCGCCCGGGTCGTCGTCACCGTCACTGTCCTGAGCGTGCGTGACCAGTGACGCTGGGCGGACAGCACGCCAGCGGCCGTCCCCCAGGGGTTCAGCCCGGCCCTGCCGCCGCAAGGCCGTCAGCTTGTTCTTGACGGTGCCCACGGCCAAGCCGGTCTCGTCCGCCAGCTCGTCCGGGGTCAGCGCCTCCCGCTGGCACAAGACCCGGTAGACCTGCTCGAGCGGTGGCAAGTGCTGCTCGACCCCGGCCAGGGACTCGTCATCGAGCGACACGGCCGTGACCCGGATGGCGTCGCTCTCCCACGTGATGTCTGCTCCCACCATCGTCCCAGGCCGAGCAAGATTGGACTTGGTGACCCGCAACACGACCCCGCCGGCTTCCGACGGTGTGATCAGCACAGCGTGTCGGGTCTTGGCTCGCTTGGCGAAACTCCCCCACGGCCGAGCGTAGGCCTGGCTCGCTCCTGGTGGCGGCTTGGGGATATGGTCCAGGGCCAGCACCGTCGTCGGGAGTCGCTGCAAGAACTCCATCAAGGTGACCGCCGCCGCCGCTTCTTTAAGGTCGTCGGTATAGGTACCCAGGGTGATCGAGTCGAGCACGACCAGTGTGGGATGGTAGCGCTCGACCAGTCGAGCGATGTCCCGCTGGCCACCCGGAGTCGTGAGGCTGTAGCGTGTCCGGTAATAGATCACACCGGCTGGGGGTGCGGAGTGTCCCATCCCCCGGGCAAGTTGGTAGGCTCGGCGGACGAACTCGTCTTGGTCGAACTCCGTGTCGATGTAGAGCACCACCCCGTGTTTGGCCGGCCGGTCCAGAAACGGCTGCCCGCTGGCTACCGACAGGGCGAGCGCCAAGGCCAGCACGGATTTGCCGGTGCCGTCGTCACCGAACCAGGTGGTCACCGTCCCTTCCGGCACCAGGTCGCTCACCAACCAGTCCCGTCGTGGTGGCTCAGGCAACGTCGAGACATCGACGGCCTCGGGGTCGTCATCACTGTCACTGTCACTATAGGGAGTGACCAGTGACTGGCGGTGCCCGTTCCCCACGATCAGCACCGGGTTCGGGGACCAGCGGCCGGACGACCTGGCGATGGTCTGCAGCTCGTCGTCCGGCAACGGCTCTTCGCACCGCCGGTTCAGCATCCGGAGCACGGCCAGGACTTCATCTGGTTCGAGCTGGCCGTCTCCCCGGAGCCAGCCGGCTACCCGGGTGAGGATTGTGTTCCTGGCCCCCACCGGGATGGTGCGCTTGAGCGTCTCCCCCAGGGGCTCCTGGCGGTGGCCGTTTCCCCCAGGCCAGGGGAGATCGACCGGTTCCAGCTCCAGCGCTTCCTCTGGCTGCTTCGAGAGCCAGCGGTAGTCGTGCTCAGCGTCCGGCTTGAAGACCCTGGTCGGTGGGGCGAAGGCCAGGCCCCCGGCCCCTTTGACGTCACCCCAGGTGTGCTTGGAGCACGGCACCGGCTGCCGGCTCAGGCAGTACAGGTGGAGGCCGCCCCGCTGGGACTCGGCCACCAGCCCTTTCCGCCAGCCGGGGTGCTCTGCGTCGAGCCAGGCTTCGGCCCGGGCTCGGTGCTGGGGCTCGATATCGAGCACCCACCAGTACTTGCCGGTCAGGGGGTCTCGGTGGCCGCAGATGATGGCCAAGCCGTCGGCTCGATCCCACGGCCAATCGACCATGTCATCGGGGACCGGCAGACGGTGCTGGTAGGCGTCCCACTTCACCAGTGGCTGGCCAGCCCTGATGGGTATGGATGGAAGGCCGAAAGCCTGGTAATGTCGAGCGAGTTCCGCTAGAGTGGTGAGAGAAAACACGGTTGCGCCTCCATGTTCTGGATGTGGTGGCCGGGGGCGTGGTGCGCACCCCCGGCCGCTGGTATCAGAACGGCGTTTCGTCAGCATCCCGCTCGGCTGGCAGCAGTGTCTCGACCCGGTTCGTCTCCGTGCCGTCCGGCCGGGTTGCCCGGGCGATGACGACCCGGACCGGGAGCCCGACCAGGTCCTCCGTGTCGATCGACTCGCCGTCCCGGATCTTCCGGCCGAGGGCCGCTTCGGCGAAGGCCCGGGCCAGGCTCTTGGGGCCGAAGGACATGGACGTGGGCCGGCGGACTTTGGTCGTCTTGTTGCCGGCGTACTTGACCTCGAACGTCCAGACCAGGTACTTGGAGCCGTCCCGGTCACGCTCTTCGACGGCCGTGATGATGGCGTCGTAGACGCCGGGCTTGAGCAGGACTTCACCGCTGGTAGCAGTCAGGATGGGCATCGGGCTCTCCTTTCACACGGGTAGACGAACAGCACGACTGGTCATCCTGCCGGTCACGGCTCCACCAGCACCGCCCGCTCGGCGTAGGGCCAATCGGGATATGGACAACGGGCAAAGTGCCCGAACTTGACGGCCAGCTCGTCGTCCTGGGTCACCGTGGCCAGTCGCTCGACGTCGGACAAGGGGAGCTTGTAGGCAGTCCCCAGCCGGTCGAACCGGATGACCCAGTCCCGGACGCCGGCGTCGAGCAGGTAGCGGTAGACGGCTGGCGGGAGGGACGGCGTGCAAAACCGCCGGCCGGCGTAGGGCGTCCCCAGGGCCAAAGATCCGTCGGGCTGGCGGTACACCTTGCCGATGGTGATCGTCCGGCCGCCCTTGTGCCACTGGACGGCGTAGGGCGGGCTGAGAGATACTGTGGTGGTCACACTACACCTCCACCATCGACCGAGCACGTGCTGGCACCACGTGCTCGGCTCAGTCATCACTGTGCTGGCCAGCGGGTTTCGTGCTCATAGCCCCACGGCGCTCACATCCCCTCTGCCGTCGCTCGGCGGCCAACCGATCGACCTCGGCCGCCGGAATCAACCGGCCCAGTGGCGTGCGGACATGCTCGATCCGCCCGGCCTTGAGCCACGTTCGAACCATCTCGACAGAGACGCCGAGCAGTCGTGCGACCTCGGCCGGGGTCAGGTACCCTCTCATCTGCTGCATCTGCCACCTCCAACACGTACACCCACCAGGGCCTGGTATACTGGGGTGTGAATATGGAATCAACGGGAAATACTCTGAATTTCTCTGGAGGCCACCCGTGCCGGAAGCAAAAGAACCGCTCGCCCGTCGGCTCCCGGAAGTCCGGGCATACGTGGACTCGCTGTTCGAACTCGGCTGGACACCGCAGCAGGTCTCCGAGCACCTGCAACGGCTGGTTTTCAGCAGCCGAGAACGGGAACAGCGTGGTCTCGGGCACCTTCCGCCCGACCAGCTGAACATCCCCTATCCCACGCTTGCTGAACGCTATCGCTGGTGGAAACGCCAGCACCCCGAGATGCAGCGAGGCGAGGCCGTCTGGACCTGGTGGGAAGAGCCTGACCCGGACACGGCACGAGCTGTCCTCCAAGCCGTCGCCTGGTGGGAGAGTGAGACGGGCATCGCCTGGGGGCCCATATCGCACCGGTTAGCGGCGAAAGTCGCCTTTCTCTCCCGGCTGGCCCCGGATTTTCCGAGACACGCTCTCCTGACGCTGGCCGATACCGTCGTGCGGGCAGAGGCGCTCCCTGAGCCAGAGCGGACGGCATGCCTCAAGGCCATCGGTCGCTTTCTCGGCCTCCAGGTCTGGAAAGACCTCGACGGGCTCGTCCGCTATGGCATATGGACGATTGCCGGCCGCACACCGTATGTTCATCTCAACGGACTCGGGGCAGTCGAACTCCTTCGACCCGAGTCGGAAGTCTGGTGGCGGGAACTCGCCCACGATTTGGGCCCACACCTCCCGCCCGACCTTGTCGAGCATCTCGTCGGCGACAGACACCAGAGTGGCCAGTGAATGCGATCGGGTGGGACGGGTCCGGGATTTCCGGTCGCTTCCCGTCGTCTCTCGTCACCATCCCGGCGTTCTGCAGAAAAATTTCCGGATTTTCGAACAGAGCCGCCCCGGGGTGGTCGGCGGGTCTCGGACACCCCTGGCCGTGAGATTTCGGTCCCCCTTCCCCGGCCACACCAGGGTGGGTACACTGGTAGCACCTCTTCTTTCCCCGTCTTTCCCCGACCAGCGTGTGCACCGCTGGTCTCCCCCCTTGCAACCAGTGGCCGGGTGAGGGCAACCCCACCCGGCCGAGTCGTTCACACCTCCAGGGCGTCCGCCCAAGCAGAAAGCCCCAACTCGTCCAGGTCATACCCGTTCCGGACCAACCAGGCGGCTGCTTCCTCTTCCGGGATTTCTTCCCAGCGGTCCACCGTTCCTTGCCACTGCGACCACCAGTGCTTGATCCAGCGACCGCTCTTCGTCCGGTAGAGCGTTTCGTGGTCCCATTGCGTTCCGGTCCCCAGCGAGATCCGGTTGCGGCCGTCCCAGACCGTCGCCTCATCGAACCGTTCTGCCGTATCGAGATCGAACCAGCGTCCCGATCCATCGGTCAAGGCTTGCCGGCGCATCACTGTCCTCCCTTCAGCCGTCGCTGGTACTCCTGGTAGTCCTCGAACGTCGTCCGTCGCTTGGGAACGTCCGGCCCCTCGGTGAAGTAGCCGAGGAAGTCCGGTCCGTCCCACTCCCGGTAGACGGCCCGCACCTGGCCGTCGGGCATCTCGACGCACTCGTAGACGTGCCAACCCGTGCGCCAGTTGAAGATCCGCACCACCGGCCGGCGGGGGCGTGCCGGGACCGGTTCCTCCACCAGCGGTTCGCTGAGCAGCCGTTCGATTTCGTCCAGCACCTGCTGGCGCTGTTCGGGTGTGAGTTGGCGGATCAGGTCGTCCAAGCGGTCCATCGTCAACCCTCCGTCACCGGTCATTCGCCTTAAAGTGACAGTGACCAGTGATGACGGCGGTCCCCGTATCCGCACCATGGCTGCACCCCCTCAGCCGAGCAGTTGCTCCAGCCGCTCGG
>Ga0065724_101743_pt1 | contig 18302 bp, 17 predicted proteins | sample TheenrcSG05JP960_FD_59111 | JGI IMG/M metagenome (GOLD analysis project Ga0065724, IMG submission 59111) | Thermophilic enriched microbial communities from mini bioreactor at UC Davis - Sample SG0.5JP960 | ecosystem: Engineered > Solid waste > Grass > Composting > Bioreactor | place: USA... | reverse complement strand
CGGCGTCGGTGTCGGTGTCGGCGTCGGTGTCGGTGTCGGTGTCGGCGTCGGTGTCGGTGTCGGCGTCGGTGTCGGTGTCGGTGTCGGCGTCGGTGTTACGCAACCTGTCCCTTGACCACCGGACGTAATCGCCTCATAGACCTCGCTGACAATCGACCCGTATACAGCTCTCAAGCACACTGAGTCGTACACGTCGGCTGTAACAGTCGTGGAAAACGTCCACCAATATGTCGCCCCACTCACTCCGTCATACGACCATGCAAAGTTTTGAGCAAGTAGTGGAGATCCCGATGGTCCATACGGCCCATATACATCGAGATACACTGCACCATAAACGCTGTCGTAGACGTCTGAGTATACGGTCGCGGTGACTGTTCCGGTGGATTTGTCATAAATTGCCGATCCACAACTGGGCAGCAAGCGCCAGAACCGGCGCCATAGCCGAGAAAAGGAGAATAAGGATAGATAAGATGGAGACTCTCCGAACCACTTTTCTCCTCCCCCATGTTTTTGGACTTGCTTCTTCTTGTGAAATCTCCGTTTTCGATCCCATCCGTTTTTCACCTGCCTTTCCGTATCCCATTATAGCGAAAACGTAAAACGATGGGAACCCAATCTCATAGATTTTTTTAAGAAAATTCGGCTCATGGTCTAGAAAGACTAGAAAGAAACGATTGAATCCGGTCTCGCTCGTTCGGATCTTTTTTTATAAGCGCCTGGTACAACGCCTCATCGTCGCGCCCCTGCTTCCTCAGCGCAGCCAAATACAGCCGCGCCGCCGCGCGGTCCGCCGGCTCGTCCAGCGCCGTGTTCAGATACGGTTTCAGCAAGGCTTCCGTCTCGGCGTACATCCCCCGGCCGAAATACGCATACCCGAGCGATGCCGCGAGCGTCGGCGTCATGCCGAACGGCCGCCCCGGCAGCTGCTCCTTCGGCAGCGTGGCAAGGTATCGCTCTTTTTCCTTGACGCGCTCCACCAAATCCTCGATGCGCGCATAATACCGCTCTGCCTCATCCCGCCGCGCCGCCAGGCGCGCCCGTTCGCCCAGCTCCGCGTACAGCCCGGCCGCCAGCTCGTACACGTGAATATTCCATGGATATTTGACGAGTGCGTCCTCCAGCGTCGGAATCGATTGCTCCGGCCGCCCGCGCAGGCGGTTGATCTCGTAATCGTAATCGACGATCGACCGCACGTAGGGTTCATGCCGTTTCAGCGCGTCGAGCAGCTTTTCCGCCTCGTCCAAATACTTCGGATCGCCGGACTGCTGATACACCTGAAGTACGAACGACAGCTTCTGCTGCAAATATTCCGGATGCCGCGGCTGAAGCCGGAGCGCCTCGTCGAGCGGCACGACCACTTCGTTGTACGGCTTTCCGGCGAGCGCCGCCTGAATCGCCTGACCGAACTTCCCGTTCGCCGTCAAAAAGATTCCCGACATCACGAAAAAGACCGCCGCTACCGCCAACACCGCCGTCGGGAAAACGGCCCGCGCCGCCCTTGTCCGGAACACCTCCCCGATCCTCGCCGCAAAAGGCGCCGGCCGGTCCCCGTCGACGCGCGCCAGGCACCCCAGACAAAGGAACACAAGCGCCGCCAAATAAACATAACTCATCTCGAAATCGATCGCACTATGTATCAGAAGAGCCGTCGAAAACGCGAAAAACGCGAGCTCCGTCGACAAATTTCGCCCTTCAGCGGCAAGCCCGTCGGCCTTATGTCCGCCGGTTAAGCGTCCTCTTGATTCCGCCGTCGACGCGCCCGACTGCGCCGACGCCCACGCTGCGTAGGCACGGACGAACCGGACATAAATCCAGCCCATCAGCGCCAGCAGCGCGAGCAGGCCGACCAGCCCCGTCTCGTTCAAATACTGCAAATAAAAACTGTGCGCCTGCCGGCTCGTATACGGATTGTTCTGATATTGCTCGTACATGACCGCCCAGGCGCCGCCGCCCTTGCCGATGATCGGGTAGTCCAGAAACAGTTTGAACGAATCCTCGTAAAACGTCCCTCGCTCCAGCACACTGTGCTGCCGGAAATTGATATTTTCCAGCCGCGTCCGCAGCTGCTCCGGCAACCATCCGGCCATCGCCGACGCCTTGAGCAGCGCCCACAACCCGACCGTTCCGACGACGACCGCCGCCGCCGGCAGGGCGAACCGCACCCAGCCCCTGGCATTCCACCCTTTTGCCCGCTCCTCCAGAGCCGGAATGACCCGCACCTGGCAAAACGTCACGACCGCCCCGACCGCCGCCGAACAGCCGATCAACAGCAGCCATTTCGGCCACGACAGCGGATCGGTGATCGGGTAAAGGAAGGACGGCTTCGGCTCCGGCCCGCCGGACAGACTGTCCGTAATCCGCTTCAGCATCTCCAGCGCCCGGTCGGTCATTTTCGCCGAAATCAGCACCGCACCGACCGCTCCGAGCGCCGTATACGCCAGAAACGCCGCCTGCTGTACAAAACGGAAGAAAGGCAGCACGACCAGCGCGGCGACCGGAAACACGACCAGCCCCCCGCGCGACAGCGTCAGCAAAAACGAAGTCAACACCGGCACGATCATCAACGCCTGAACCGCAATCGCCCAGCGGCTTCGCGAAGATAGCAGCACGACCATGCCGGCCAAAAACAGCGCGATCAAATACGCGGCGTACGCGTTGGCGTACTGAAACACCGACGTCAGCCGCAGCCCGGCGCCGTCGACCATGACTGCGTCGCGGTAATACGCGTTTCCGAACAGATTGGCGAAACCGTACCAGACGACGACATAACCCGCGCCGAGCATCGCCCACGTCAATCGACGCACATCGGATTCCTTCGGCAAATAAAGCGCCGCCAAGAAAAACGCGACGTAGATGAGCTGGATGAACACCGCGTTTTTCGCCACGTGCGGGGAGGCTGCGACTGTCCACGAGACGGCGTACGACAGCGGCAACACCCAAATGAAAATGCTGAAAACCCCTCGCATTTTGTCGGGCTTCCAGGTATAATAGAGGACGGCGGCGATAAAACCCAGTAAGACCGCTGAAAGGAGAAACGAATAGTAAATCGGCCGCTCGAACTGGTTCATGTTGACGAGCCCCGCGCCCCCGTTGAACAGGGCTTTGGAGAAGGGGGCGAGGAGGAGGAAGAGAACTGTTGGAATAGAAATTGAAGAAACTAAAAGAGCAGAATGTTGAGAGTTTGGTTCAGACTTTTTATTCATGATTCTTGGGAAGCCCCTTCCTCAGGATCGGGTTCAATTTATCTGGCTTATAGTGTAACATAGACTTTGATATGCGTGAACCTGTTCGTCATGATTGTGGGGCATGAGATGAAAGTTAAGGGATGCGTGATGCAAAATATAGTCAATTTTTTGAAAGAAATATGGAAATATAGAATTTTTTTGTTTGAGTTGTCGAAGAGAGAGTTTTATATGCGATACGTCGGTTCGTTGTTGGGGAGCGTCTGGGCATTTGTTCATCCCATAATTCAGATTTTGATTTTATGGTATGTATTTCAAATAGGGTTCAAATCAGCCGCTGTAGATAATTTTCCTTTTATTCTATGGTTGGCAAGCGGCATGATTCCGTGGTTTTTTTTCTCAGAAAGTCTTCAAGGTGCGACGAACTCTATTATTGAGAATAGACATTGGGTAAAAAAAATTGTGTTTCGGATAAGTTTATTGCCGCTCGCAAAGATTATAACGGCATTATATATACATCTTTTTTTTGTAGGGCTTCTTTTGTTGATGTTTCTGGCATACGGCTACAAGCCTACAATCTATTTGCTACAAATCTTTTATTATATGTTATCTATGATAGTATTTGTTTTAGGATTGTCATGGGCCACTTCTTCTTTAATCGTCTTTTTTAGAGATATAGGGCAAATCATATCGATGCTGCTACAATTTGGTTTTTGGTTGACACCTATTTTTTTACTCATTGAAAGTTGTTCCCGAAAAAATACAGGATTATATATATGTTTAATCCGATGTTTTATATTGTGGAAGGATATAGAGATAGTTTAATTTATCATATATGGTTCTGGGAGCGCGGTTTTCAAACAGTATTTTATTGGATAATGACGTTTGTTTGCTTAACTGTTGGAGGTCTGCTTTTCAAACGATTAAGACCACATTTTGCAGACCTACTGTGAGGTGAGCAAAATGGAGGAGGCTGTTGTTATCAGAGTTGAGAATCTAACAAAAACTTATAAACTTTATGAGAAACCGATTGATCGATTGAAGGAAGCCATCCACCCATTTGGAAAGAAGTATCATAAAAAGTTCGATGCTGTACATCGAGTTTCGTTTAAAGTAAGGAAAGGCGAAACAGTTGGGATCGTTGGGAGAAATGGATCTGGAAAGTCTACTCTACTTAAAATGATCACAGGGGTTATCACACCAAGTGAAGGCGTTATTGAAGTTAAAGGGAAACTTTCTGCTTTGTTGGAATTGGGAGCTGGCTTTCATCCTGAATATAGTGGAATAAAGAATATTTTTTTGATCGGAACGATGTATGGATACAACAGGAGGGAAATGGAGAGCAGGTTAGATGAAATCGTTCGTTTTGCGGATATTGGGGATTTTATCCATCAGCCTGTTAAAACGTACTCTAGCGGTATGTTTATTAGGTTGGCATTTGCCGTTGCGATTAATGTCGATCCTGATATTCTGGTTATTGATGAAGCGCTGAGTGTGGGAGATATGCGATTTCAGCAAAAATGCTTCCGAAAAATGGAGGAATTTAGAAAGTCAAAGACCATACTCTTAGTATCACATGATATAAACGCTATTGTTAATTATTGTGATCGTGCTATCTGGATGAATGACGGTAGGATTGTTGACGAGGGTCATCCTAAGGAGGTAACTAAGAAATATCAGGCATACATGACGGGCTCGACTTTGGTTAGGTATATTGAGAGCAAAGCAAACAAATGGGTAGAAGAAAAGGAAACCTTAGGTGAAGAGATTGACTGTATTCCCAATAATGTGGATGTTCACGGGGATGGAAAAGCAAAAATTGTAGGAATATCCATGCTCGATGCAAAAACGAAGGAAAAGATTGCAGTCGTAGACCCGGGGCAATCAATTGATGTTATTTTAAAAATTCAAGCGAATGAGTATATTAAAAATCCAATTGTTGGCTTAACGTTGAAGGATCGGATCGGAAACATCGTTACTCAATGCAATAGTTTCGTTATAGGTAAGAAATTAGAGGATTTAACGAAGAACTCAATTTCTGTGTTTCGTTTCACATTTACTATGCCGAATTTGAACAAAGGGGTATATACGATTTCTCCTGCTATAGCATCTGGAACACAGGAGGAGCATGTCCAACATTGTTGGGTTCATGACGCATTGATTTTCCAAGTGTTGGGAAAAAATAAAAGATATCATTTGCAAGGATATCTCTTTTTAGATGATGTTGAATGTGAAAAGATTTGTGAAAGGATGGGTGTAGAAACGTGAAATTCACAGGTGAAAGATATATTCCTAACGTGGCTGATAGACAAATGGAAGTTGAACATCTTCAAAGGTATATGTCTATATTACCTTTGGTAAAAAATAAAGTAGTGCTTGATGCTGCATGCGGAGAAGGGTATGGAGCGGCTTTAATTGCTCAATATGCTACTAAAGTTTATGGAATTGATATTGATAGTGAAACGATTAGTCATGCAGAATTAACTTATAAAGCATCTAACTTGGAGTTTATTTGCGCTCCAGTTCAGAGAACTGAACTGCCTGCTCAGTCTATTGACGTTGTAGTTTCATTCGAAACTATCGAACATCTTGATGAAGAAGAACAAGAAAATTTTCTTCTTGAAGTCAAAAGGGTTCTTCGAGAGGATGGCTTTTTAATTATTTCAACACCGGACAAGTACTGGTACACAGATGTTTGGAATAACAAGAATTCATTTCATAAGAGAGAATTAAATAGAGAAGAATTTTATCAAATACTCAAAAAGTATTTTCCGCATGTAGACTTTTATTATCAAAAATTTGAAGTTATTTCTGTAATAGGAAAGAAAGAAGAACGTTATTATAAGTCTCTTACAGAACTTGCGGGAGGAAATAGTGACGTTTTTTACGATGGAAAATATATTATTGGCGTATGTGGACGATACCCTTTAAAAGAAGGTGGAATAAGTTCTGTTGTATTCGATGTACATGTTCAATATCGTCAATTGATGGACCGAATTATTTCTCTTCAAAATGAAGTTGAAACGCGAAATGCACATATACAAAAGCTGAACGAAATAATCAAGAAGAATGACATACTTATCGCTGAATTTCAAGAGAAAGGCAAATGTATAGAACAGCTGCAACGAGAATTAGATAGAAAAAATTCAATAAATCAAATATTAATTGAGGAATTAAGTTTGAAAAACAGAGAAATTGAAATTATGGGAAAAAGAATTAATGATTTATCAGAGAAAGAAAAAGCAATATATGCAGAACTTGAACAAAGCAAACACTTAATTGAAAGCCAAAAAAACACAATTAGACAATTATCAGAAAAAGAGAGAATGTTAGAAGAAATATTAAAATCAGATGGATGGAAAGTATTAAGGGCTTATTACAAGGTGAGGGATCTTCTTTTTCCAAAAGAAAGTATCAGGAGATTGTTTCTAAAAATATTAGTCTATTTCATTAAAAATCCGCAGTTTTTAAAATTAATTAACAAACAGAATTTCAGAAAATTTGTATATTACATGAAGGTGGAAAAGATATCGAATGTTGAAAATCGATTTGAAGCTTATTTTAGAAGGTATTTACATTCATCTACAAAAAAAGGAATTCGATTAAATAAAGTGGGAGGGGGTGTTTTTCGAGAAAGATTGATTTTTCCTAAACATGACGAGCCATTGGTTTCAATTATAGTTCCCGTGTACAATCAATTTAATTATACGTTATCATGTTTAAAGTCAATTCTTGAAAATACTCCACAAAATATAAGTTATGAAGTACTTGTTGCAGATGATGAATCAACTGATGAAACAAAGAACATAGAAAATTATGTAGAAAACATACGAGTCATTCGTAATGGAATAAATAAAGGTTTTTTAAAGAATTGTAATTACGCGTCTAAGTATGCGAAAGGAAATTATATTGTTTTTTTGAATAATGATACGAATGTCCAGAATGGATGGCTAGATTCCTTAATTGAGCTGATGGAAAGTGATCCAAAGATCGGCTTAGTCGGCTCCAAATTGATTTATCCGGATGGAAGATTACAAGAAGCTGGAGGTATAATATGGAGAGACGGGACTGGGTGGAATTATGGCAGATATGATGATCCCGAAAAGCCTGAGTATAATTATGTGAAAGAGGTCGATTACATATCGGGAGCTGCGATTATGATTCGGGCTGATTTATGGAGAGAAATTGGAGGGTTTGATGAGAGATATGCTCCGGCATATTTTGAGGATGCGGATTTGGCATTTGAGGTAAGGAAGCATGGTTATAAAGTAGTATACCAACCGACGTCTGTAGTAGTTCATTTTGAAGGCGTTTCGCATGGAAATGATATGAGTAGTGGGATTAAAAGCTATCAAATCAGAAATCGCGAGAAATTTGTAGAGAAGTGGAATGATATTTTGAAAACCCAGCATTTTGAAAATGGGAGAAATGTATTTTTGGCACGCGATCGGAGTGGCAACAAAAGAACGATTTTAGTAATTGATCATTATGTTCCGCATTTTGATAAAGATGCAGGAAGTAGATCTATATATGGATACATAAAGCTTTTTGTAAAATTAGGTTACACCGTAAAATTTATAGGGGATAATTTTTATAGGCATGAACCATATACAACTTCCTTACAAAAGATGGGTGTAGAAGTTCTTTATGGGGATTGGTATAAGGATCATATCGAAAAATGGCTAAAAGAGAATGGGCAATATATTGATTTTACTTATTTGAATAGACCACATATTTCGATTAAATATATTGATTTGATACGCAGATATACTTCATCTAAAGTAATATACTATGGTCATGATTTGCATTATCTGAGAGAGCTACGGGAGTATGAAATAACAAAAAATAAAGAATTATTAAAATCCTCCGGTAGATGGAAGGAAATGGAATGTGAATTGTTTAAAAAATCTGATGTTGTTTATTACCCCTCACTCTTTGAAGTAAAAATAATTAAAGAGCAATTTCCTGATGTAAATGTTAAGGCTATACCGGTATACATTTTTGAAGATTTACCACATGAAGAGTATCAACTTTCGTTTGAAAATCGAAAAGATATAATGTTCGTTGGGGGGTTTAACCATAGACCAAATATTGATGCAGTTCTTTGGTTTGTTAATGAAATTTGGCCAAAAGTGTTAAGAAGTATTCCTGACTTAAAATTTTATATTATTGGATCTAATCCACCTGATATTATAAAAAGGCTACATTCAAAAAGCATAGTTGTTACTGGATTTGTAACAGAAGAGCAACTAAAAGAGTATTATTCTAAATGTAAGATAGCCGTTGTACCTCTTCGATATGGTGCTGGAGTTAAGGGGAAAGTGGTGGAGGCGTTATTCAATCAAAATACCTATTATTACAACTTCAATAGGAGCTGAAGGGCTACCAGATATTGAGGATCACTTAATTGTAGTAGATGATAGCAGTAAGTTTGCAGATAAGCTTGTGGAATTGTATAGAAGTAATGATTTTCTTAATAATTTGAGTATAAAATCAAGAAAATATATAATTCGTTATTTTTCAGAGGAAGCAGCATTGAAAGTAATAGAGAGTGATTTTTCAAAGTGACCCTGAAATGTAAATATGTTGGCTTGTTTATCATACGGTGATTGTTTTGAGTCCATATTTCTATAAAATATGAGGGGATTAAGATGAAACACCTAAGCGTTTTCAAAGAGAATAGGTTAAAGGAGATATTGTTTTTGTATTTGCTAAATCGACTCTCGGTTTTTCTTACAGCTTTAGCATCAACCTATTTTTTTCCCGAGAAGACAGGAGGACATGGTGATTTAAAAAGCCGCATAATGGGTATATTTGCTAGATATGATTCTATGTGGTATATAGGGATTGCTGAGAATGGGTATATGGAAGAACCTAGTCCTAATCATCCTCACCAAGCGAATTGGGCGTTTTTTCCTTTATTTCCTATTTTGATAAGATTATTGGATTTAGCGTTAAATGATAAAATCTTATCTGGAGCAATAATTTCAAACACATGTCTCGTCATTGGATTATATATTTTATACAAAATGGTAGAGATGTTAAGTGACAGTGGGGTTGCTTTTCGTGCATGTTTGTACATTTTGATATTTCCAACTAGTTGGTTTTTCTCTGCAGTCTATACAGAATCAGTCTTTCTACTTTTGAGTGTAATGTGTTTTTATTTAGCGTATTCGGGGAAGTGGTGGTCAGTTGGGTTAATTGGTATTCTTGCATCATTGTCACGCCCGCAAGGGATTATACTTTTATTCCCATTGGCATATATATATTGGAAAAGAAATAGACGAATTAACTTCAATGCGATCGCCCTTTTGGGGTTTCCGTTAGGGATCGGAATTTATATGCTTTATCTTTATAAGTTGACTGGTGATCCATTAGCGTTTTCTCATATTCAGAGAGCTTGGGGGAGAAAGTTTTCTATTCCATTTGAACCGGTGTTTGATTACATACGAAATCCATATATTTGGGGGCATTATAATAACGACTTTGGTCCTATAAGTTTTATTTTAACCGTTTTATTTTTAATTTTCCTACCTTTTGTATTTCGTTACTTGGGCTTTTCTTTTGGTATTTATACTCTGCTCCTTTTGGCAGTTCCGTTATCCACTAATACTTTTATGTCTATATCGAGATATTTATTAGTAATATTTCCTATTTTCATTATTTTTGGCATTTTTGGAAAGAATAAGTTTTGGCATTACTCATTTATTCTGATGTTTTCAACATTCTTAGGATTAGCCGTAATTGCATTTTCGAATGGTTATTCTGGAATAATATAATATTTATCCTTTTTTAGAATAAAAGAGATTAATATTGCTTAAATGAAAAAAATAAGTGCTTATAAAGAGTTCTGCGAATCCGTGACCATTAGCAGCTTTCCTTTGGAGGATTCATCGTCATGCGAGGCGAATCTGTTGACTAGAATGCCTTCTCCTACTTAAATGCGAAGTGGAACCTGTTTCGGATGGCCTATATTCGAGATTGTTTGTTATTGATCACCTACGGTGGTCTTGCAGTTGTCAAAGCGTTTTTAATCAATCTCTTCTGGAACGTCTCAACCGGACTCGCCTATTGGAAATTGAACAATCACTTGGTTCTTTTGCAGAGATTATCCTAGCTTTATTGGGTTATTTTCATGGTAAAAAGTGATTTTGAGCATATTCAGTGTAGTGAGGCGTTTCGCGAGAACAAGTTTTTGCGCGGATTCAGGAGGCTCTACAAATGAAAGGCGTCATTTTAGCCGGCGGTACGGGTTCTCGATTATATCCGCTGACGAAAGTAACGAATAAACATTTGCTGCCCGTGGGTCGATATCCGATGATCTATCATGCGATCGCCAAGCTGAAAGAGGCGGGAATTACAGATCAGCTGGTGGTCACCGGGCGCGAACACATGGGCGACGTCGTGAACCTACTCGGCAGCGGCCGTGAGTTCGGCGTTTCGTTTACATACAAGGTTCAAGACGAAGCCGGCGGAATCGCCCAGGCGTTGGGATTGGCTGAGCAGTTTGCTGCCGGGGACCGGATGGTCGTGATTCTGGGCGACAACGTGTTTTCCGACAGCATTGCGCCTTACGTCGAGAGATATAGGCGGCAGGAACGGGGCGCCAAAATTCTGATCAAGGAAGTGCCCGACCCGCAGCGGTTCGGGGTTCCCGAACTGAAAGACGGCAAAATCGTGTCCATCGAAGAAAAACCCGAGCGGCCGAAAAGCCGCTATGCCGTCACCGGCATATACATGTATGACAGCCGTGTCTTTGAGATCATTAAAACGTTGAAACCTTCGGCGCGAGGAGAATTGGAGATTACAGACGTCAACAATTCGTATATCGAACGAAACGAATTGACGTATGACATCTTACAGGGATGGTGGACGGACGCGGGCACGCATGCGTCCTGGGCTAAAGCCAACGAGTTGGCGCGGGATATCGTGCTCGGCGAGGAATTCGGGACATTTAAGAGTTGACGGAGTTCGATGGAAAGATGAACATCATTCGGGGCAAACTGGAAGGCGTTATCTTGATCGAACCGGACGTCTTTCTCGACAGCCGGGGTTTTTTCATGGAGAGTTATCATGAAGGCAAATTCAGGGCGGCGGGACTAGAGGTTACATTCGTTCAGGACAACCATTCGCTTTCGGTCGAAGCGGGCGTAATCCGGGGACTGCATTATCAGTTGAATCCGAAAGCCCAGGCCAAGCTTGTCCGCGTCGTTGCGGGGGCGATCTACGATGTGGTCGTCGACCTTCGCCGAAACTCGCCCACGTTCGGCCGATGGCAGGGGTTCATTCTGACGGCGGACAACAAACGGCAACTGTTCGTGCCGAAAGGGTTCGCCCACGGTTTTTGCACGCTGGTGCCGAATACGGAAGTCGTCTACAAAGTGGATGAGTTTTATTCACCCGAGCACGACCGCGGCATCCGGTGGGACGATCCGGAGCTCGGCATCGACTGGCCGACGAGCCGACCGATTTTGTCAGATAAAGACCGCAAGCTTCCGCTGCTGCGCGATGCGGAACTCAATTTCTGAGGGGACGGGAACATGAACCTGCTCGTCACTGGCGGCGCCGGTTTTATCGGCAGCAACTTCATCCTCTACATGATGCGTCGATATCCCGATTACCGGATCGTCAACGTCGATGCGCTGACGTACGCCGGGAATCCGGAGAATCTGAAGGCGGTGGAACGGCATCCGAACTACCGATTCGTGCACGCGGACATCGCCGACCGCAGGCGGATGGAGGAGCTTTTTCGCGAAGAACGGATCGACGTCGTCGTCAATTTCGCGGCGGAATCGCATGTCGACCGCAGCATTATGGAGCCGGACGTGTTCGTCCGGACGAATGTTCTGGGGGACTCAAGTGTTGCTCGACGCTGCGAAAACTTATGGTGTCCGAAAGTTCGTGCAGATTTCGACGGACGAAGTCTACGGTTCGCTCGGCGAGACGGGGCTTTTTACGGAAGAAACGCCGCTTGCCCCGAACAGTCCGTATTCGGCGAGCAAGGCCGGCGCCGATCTGCTCGTGCGGGCTTACCATCACACGTTCGGGCTGCCCGTCAACATTACGCGCTGTTCCAACAATTACGGGCCGTATCAGTTTCCGGAGAAGCTGATCCCGCTTATGATCACCAACGCCCTGGAGGATCAACCGCTGCCCGTGTACGGCGACGGTCTGCACGTGCGGGACTGGTTGTATGTGGAGGATCACTGCGAGGCGATCGATCTGGTCGTCCATCGCGGCAAAGACGGGGAAGTGTACAACATCGGCGGCAACAACGAGCGGACGAATCTGGAGGTGGTGCGGACCGTGCTGGCAACACTCGGCAAGCCGGAATCGCTGATCCGGTTCGTTCCGGACCGGCCCGGCCACGATCGCCGCTACGGCATCGACGCAAGTAAAATCCGGCGCGAGCTCGGCTGGGCGCCGAGGCATTCGTTCGAGCAGGGCATTGAAGCCACCATTCGGTGGTACGTGGACAACCGCGAATGGTGGCAGCGCATCCGGTCGGGGGCGTACCGAGAGTATTACCGAAAGCAATACGGCATGGATTGGGCCGAGGATGCCGGATGAAAGTCGTCGTCACGGGTGCGAACGGACAGTTGGGCCGGGATTTGGTCCGGCGCTTGTCGGCCGAGCATGAGGTGTACGGATTCGGGCGGGAAGCGCTCGACGTCCGCGATCCCGACGCCTGTCGCGATGTGCTGAGGCGCGTGCGTCCGGACGTGGTCGTTCATGCCGCCGCCTACACGGCGGTGGACCGGGCGGAGAGCGAGCCGGACGAGGCGTTCCGGGTCAACGCCGACGGCACCCGCAATATCGCTATGGCGGCGGAAGAAGTCGGCGCGAAGCTTTGTTACGTCAGCACGGATTACGTCTTCGACGGCCGAAAAGGTCGGCCGTACGGCGAGTACGACGACACGAACCCTGTGAACGTCTACGGTCGGTCAAAACGGGCGGGTGAATGGTTCGTTCAGGCATTGTGCCGCAAGTTTTTCATTGTGCGGACGGCCTGGGTGTACGGCGCACACGGGCAAAATTTCGTCAAAACCATGCTGCGGCTTGCCCAGGAGCGCGACGTGATCCGCGTCGTCGACGATCAGATCGGCTCGCCGACTTATACGGTCGACTTGGCGAACTTTCTTGCACGCCTCGTCGTTACGGACCGATACGGCATCTATCACGCGACGAATGCGGGAAGCTGTTCGTGGTACGAGTTCGCAAAAGCAATATTCGAGGAAGCCGATCTTCACGTACGGGTGGAGCCGTGCACGACTGACGAGTTTCCGCGGCCCGCGCCTCGGCCGAAATATTCGGTGCTGGACCATATGGCCATCCGCACGAACGGCTTTCCGGACTTGCGGCATTGGCGCGAGGCGCTGAGGGATTTTGTTTCTTCACGTTTTGGAGGTGCGTAGAAGTGAATTTACTAGAAAGAAAACCCGAACCGATTTTTATTATTGGCGCGTACCGATCGGGAACAAGCATATTAACATGGGCGTTGGGGCAGCATCCTAATATTCTTCCTTTAGAAGAAACAAATTGGATTTATCGTTTGAGTATTGATTTGCATTATCTATATGAAATAGGGACGATAAACGGAATGCGTTCTCATCTTAGTTCAATAGGGATTTCAAGAAAGAAATTTTATGAAGAATTCGGAAAATATATAAACAATTTCATAATAAGTAATAAAGAAAATATGATCAAAATGGGGAACAGAGAAGCTGTCGAAAAGAAGATAATACCCTCTGATAATTTTAGACTTGTTAGATCTCATGGTGATCCAAAACTGAGGTGGGTAGATGGAACGCCCGAGAATTCACATTATGTATACAGTTTGAATATGCTCTTTCCAAAATCAAAATTTATACATATTGTACGAAATCCCAAAAAAGTTGCAAAATCATTGATGAATTTTAGCACTATTGGTGGAATCAATTATAAGGAAGATGAGGCCTATCAAGCTTGGATGAGATTAATTGAGGATTGTGTTTTAGCCGAGCAAGCTTTTGGTTCGAATAAAGTTCTTAGAATATATCATGAGGATTTAGAGAGTAACCCTCAAAGCGTAGTTGAAAAATGTTTAGAATTTATTGGAGAAGAATTTTCGAAAGATTGTTTTGCTTCCTCTAAGAGAAAGAATCAATAGTTCAATATATAATGAAGAGGATGATTATAGTATCGAAGGGAATATTAACAGTGAAAAAGAGTATGTGAGGAATGCTTTTATATTATACAAGAATATTCTAAATTCTTATAATTTTAAGAAAGGAGACATAAGGTCTTACAGGGTAATAAGAAGAAAGTTTCTTGAAAAAGTTGATTATAGGAATCCTAACAGAATAAAGGATCTTATGGAATGGAATCTAGATTTATTAGATCAGTTAAAAAAGAAAGAGTGTGAAATTATAAATCTGAGGAAAGAAATTCAGAAAAATTATAAACCATTAATTTTGTATAAATATGGCCCAGAAGATATCTTCAAGGGACGACCTTTTAATGTTCAACCGAATGGCGAAAGCGCAATATGGGTGCATTCAGAAAATGCCACATCAACATCAGTTTTGTTTCTTGATAATATAAAATTAGATACATATGTAAGTGAAGATGGTAAGTTAGTGACGGCATGTATTCCAAGAGATTTTTATGAAAAAAGCGGAAAGTTTACTCTATATTTATTGGATTTACAAACTAATGTAAGGTCGAATATTCTTATTTTCGAAGTCAAGGATTGAGTTATAATTTTATCAAATATGGTGATTTGTTTTGGATGAAAACGATGGACCTCTCCGTCATCATCATCTCCCACAACACGCGCGAACTCACCGCGAACGCCGTCGAATCGGTGCTGCGGTCGAACACCCGCTACCGCTTCGAAGTGATCGTCGTCGACAACGCCTCGACGGACGGCAGTGCGGAGGCGATCGCGGCGCGGTTTCCCGAAGTGCGGCTCGTCCGCAACGCGAAGAACGTCGGCTTTGCGCGCGCGAACAACCAGGCGATCCGGCTGGCGCGGGGGCGATACATCCTGCTGCTTAATTCCGATACCGTCGTGCGGCCGGACACGTTCGAGACGATGCTGGATTTCATGGAAGCGCATCCGCGCGTCGGAGCGGCCGGCTGCAAGGTGCTCTTGCCCGACGGGTCGCTGGACAAGGCGTGCAGGCGCGGGTTTCCGACGCCGGCGGCGTCCTTTTACTACGTGTTCGGCCTGGCGCGGCTATTTCCGAAGTCGGCGCGGTTCAACGCCTACCATCTCGGCCATCTCGATCCGGATACCGATCACCCGGTCGATTGTCTCGTCGGCGCGTTCATGCTCGTGCGGCGGGAGACGATCGGGCAGGTCGGTTTGCTGGACGAGCGGTTTTTCATGTACGGTGAGGATGTCGACTGGTGTTTCCGGATCCGGCAGGCGGGTTGGGACATCCATTATTGGCCGCGCACGTCGATCGTCCATTACAAGCGGGCGAGCTGGGGAAGAAGGCCAGCGCGGGTGATCCGGGAGTTTCACCGGTCGATGTGGCTGTTTCACCGAAAACATTTTGCGGCGCGGTATCCGTTTTACGTGAACGCGCTGGTCGGGCTCGGCATCGGCGTTCGGCTGGCGGGAGCGCTTGTGAAAAACGGTTTTCTTGCGCGGCTGGGGGGGCGTCGGCGGTGATCCGGCAGCATCAGCGGTATTTGGCGTTTCTCTATGCGTTGGCGGACGCGGCGGCGGTGGAGGCGGCGTTCCTTGCGGCGTGGTGGGTCAAGTTCCGCAGCGGATGGCTCGGGTATGGAACGCCGCTGCCGTTTTTCGACCTATTTTCTCTGGTCGACGGTGTATGCGGCATTGGTGGTGGCGGTCGGGTATTTCGGGCGGTTTTATGTGCCGAAGCGTCGAAAACGGTTCGCGTACGAGCTTTACAAGGCGCTGCAGACGCACGCGGTCGCGATGCTTTTGCTGCTCGGGCTGTTGTTCGCGGTAAAGGAAGTGCACGTATCGCGGGCGTTTCTGGCGATGTTTTACGCGGCGGGCGTCGGGTTCGTCGGCGCGTACCGGTTTGCGGTGAAGACGGCGCTCAAGACGATCCGCAAAAAAGGCTACAACAAACAGTTCGTGCTGATCGTCGGCGCGGGTTCGGTCGGCCGACGGTTCTACAAAAACTTACAGCAGTTTCCGGAGCTCGGTTACGAGGTGATCGGGTTTCTCGACGATTTTCTCGACCGGCATGAACCGGCGCACGAGCCTTTGCCGCCGATTCTCGGTCCGGTCGACCGGCTGGAGGACGTGCTGAAGACGGTGCTTGTCGACGAGGTGATCGTGGCGCTGCCGCTCGATGTCCATCGCAAGATCGGGCGGATCGTCGAGGTGTGCGAGAAGGCGGGCGTCAAGGTCCACATCATTCCGGACTTTTTCGATTATTTGCCGGCGCGGCCGAGTTTCGAGAATTTCGCCGGGATTCCGATCATCAACGTGCGCAACATTCCGCTGGACGATTTCCGCAACCGGCTGCTCAAGCGCGCGTTCGACATCGTTTTTTCGCTGGCGGTGATCGTGCTGACGGCGCCGCTCATGCTGTTGATTGCGATCGGCATCAAGCTGACGTCCCCGGGGCCTGTGCTGTTCCGACAGGAGCGGGTCGGGCTGAACCGGCGGCGGTTCGTCATGTACAAGTTCCGGACGATGCATGTGATGCCGCGGGAACAGTCGGACACGACGTGGACGGTGGAAAACGACCCGCGGCGGACGAGGTTCGGCGCTTTCTTGCGCAGGACGAGCTTGGACGAACTGCCGCAGTTTTTCAACGTGCTGATGGGCCATATGAGCGTTGTCGGCCCGCGGCCGGAGCGGCCGTATTTCGTCGAGCAGTTCAAGGAAGAGATTCCGAACTACATGCTGAAGCATTATATCCGGCCGGGCATTACGGGCTGGGCGCAGACGAACGGGCTGCGCGGCGACACGTCGATCGAGGAGCGCATCCGGCACGATTTGTTTTATATTGAGAATTGGACGTTTCTGTTTGATTTGAAAATTATTTTGCTGACGATCGTCCGGGGGTTCCGCGACCGGAACGCGTATTAAACGATTCCGAGGGGCGATCGACGGCGAGGCGGCCGGTGCAGTCGCGGCGAACGGGAAAGCCGGCGTCCGATGCGGCTTTCGCGCCGATGCGGCTCCCGCGCTGATGCGGCCGGAAGGGGCGTATCTTTTTTGCCGATTTCCGCATACTGGTAAGATAGGACCAGCAATGCGGAGGTCGGAGGATCGATGCGTGAAGACGGGCGCGGGCGGGCGCCGGGCGAGATGTGCGACGAGCTGCCGGTCGGCATGTGGCTCGTTTGGGGCGTGCTGGGCGGCGTTTTGCTGTGGGCGGCGCTGATCGCGCTCGTGCGGTGGGCCTGGCGGGCGGTCATACATTTTTGAGCCGGCCCGTAGGGCGATTCGCCCTGCGAGGTGGCGGAGCTGGATCCGCCGTGCCGGATCGGATTCCGTTGGTGAAAAGATTGGCACGTCGTCTTTGAGCTGAACGAGCGGGACGACGGGAAAACGGAATTCACGCTGGTTCACTCCGGCTGGCGGGCGGACGAGGCGACGAAATTCGGCCAGCCGCATCCGGTCGTCCGCGGCGTCATGGACGGCGGTTGGCGGTTGGGAGAAAATCGTCGGGGAAAGATTGCCGGAAGCGGTGCGCGGGGGTGGGGGCGAAACGCCGGGGTACGCCGCGGGCGTCGGCGAGCTCCGGCGTTTCGGCGAGCTCCGGCGTTTCGGCGAGCTCCGGCNTTTCGNNGANNNCCGGCATGTGCGTCGGTTGCTTTGGTCGGTGCTTTGAATGAAAAACACGCAAGCCCCCCGCGGTGTCGNCGGGGGCTTGACGCTTTTTTCGGCTTATCGCGGAAAAGCTTCGATTAGGCTTGCCCTTCCGCCAACGCGCGAATGCGCTCAATCGGTAGGCCGGTCACCTCGGCCACCGTGTCCGCGTCCATCCCGCGCGCCAGCAGGTTCCGCGCCACATCCATTTTTCCTTGCTGCAGTCCTTGTTGCAGTCCTTGCTGCAGTCCTTCCGCGCGGCCTTCCTCGCGCGCACCCTCCAGCATCGACGCCTGGTCGCGCAAAAACTTCTGCCGCGCCTCGTACCG
>Ga0065724_100357_pt1 | contig 18440 bp, 22 predicted proteins | sample TheenrcSG05JP960_FD_59111 | JGI IMG/M metagenome (GOLD analysis project Ga0065724, IMG submission 59111) | Thermophilic enriched microbial communities from mini bioreactor at UC Davis - Sample SG0.5JP960 | ecosystem: Engineered > Solid waste > Grass > Composting > Bioreactor | place: USA... | reverse complement strand
GCCGCCATGTCGACGACGTGCAGCAGCAGCCGCGTCCGCTCGACATGGCGCAAAAACTCCAGGCCGAGGCCGACACCGCGGTGCGCCCCCTCGATCAGGCCCGGAAGGTCGGCCATCACGAAACTCCGCTCGCCGTCGACGTCGACAACGCCGAGATTGGGGGTCAGCGTCGTGAACGGATAGTTGGCGATTTTCGGCTTCGCCGCCGATACGACGCTGATCAACGTCGACTTTCCGGCGTTCGGAAAGCCGATGAGCCCGACGTCGGCGATCAGTTTCAGCTCAAGAATAATCCACCGTTCCTCGCCCGGCTCGCCGTTTTCCGCAATCGAAGGCGCAGGGTTCGAAGGCGTCGCAAACCGCATGTTGCCCCGACCGCCGCGACCGCCGCGGGCGACGACGGCTTCCTGGCCGTGTCGAACCAAATCGGCGATCACTTCGTTCGTTTCGGCGTCGACGACGACCGTGCCCGGCGGGACGCGGACGACGAGATCGTCGGCATCGGCGCCGTGCATGCCCTTGTTTTTGCCGTTCTCGCCGCGGGAAGCCTTGAAATGGCGACGATATTTGAAATCAATCAGCGTCCGAAGCCCCTCGTCGACGCGAAGAATAACGTCGCCCCCGCGACCGCCGTCTCCGCCCGCGGGCCCGCCGAACGGAACATATTTTTCCCGCCGAAAGGCGACGATGCCGTTACCGCCGTCGCCGCCTTTGACGTAAATTTTTACTTTATCGACAAACACGACGGCTCACCTCGGTCCATCGGCCGCATTTTTCCCCGCCCCCGCACAAACGGCACCCGGACGCGTACCGAAACGCCGTCGGCCGTTTCCTGCCGGTCCGCCGTAACGCCGCCGCGGAGCAACGGTCGGACGCGTTCGTTCCAGAGTCGGCTGAGAAGCTGCTTTTCATAGGTTCCCGCAAGCCGCATCGCCGACAGAAACGCGCCGCCGTCCGCGTCGATCGCCAATTCGACCGTCAAAGAAGCCGGCAGCCCGTCGTCGCCGGAAGCGGACGAAGCGAGCGCTTCCATCACGCCGACCAATGTTTTTACCGCGCGCCTTGCGTCCAGAGGCAAGCGATCCAGCTCGAGCCCGTCCGGAAATCGAACGTCGAGCCGGACGTGCCGCCAGACGGCGCCGAACGTATGGAGAAACACGGTCAATTCCGGAACACCGAGGCGGGCAATCCGCCCTTCCTTGATCAGCCGATCGCGCGTCGCTTCCAGATACGAGCGCAACCGGTCCGCCTTGTTCAGCTTCAAATACCCGAGCAACACCTGAATTTCGTTCATCCGATCGTGACGATCATGTCGCAGCCATTCGACGATAAGACGGTAAATTTTGACGCGTTCCTCCTCGCGGGCCTGCTCCGCACGGCGCGCCGCCCGCCAAAACAAGACGGCGACGCCGAAAGCCGCCGTCGCCGAAACGGCGAGCTGAGCGAACGCCTGACCGGATACGGCCAGCCAGGCGCTGATTCCCGCCAGCACGGCCGACGCCAAAACGCGGTGAACATCGCGCAGCTTCATGCGGATCGCTTCACGCCTTCCGAATTCAGTGTGTCGTTTCGTTTTCTCCAGTATACCACGATGCTTGGCAATGTTCACCAACCGTTCTTCATCAACGCCGGAGCCGCAGGCGACAGAAAAACCCCGGCAAGCAGCCGGGGCTTCGTGTTCGATTGTCCGAGATTACGCTTCCGCCGCGGCAGCCGCCGCTTCCACGGCCTCGACGGGATAAACGCTCACTTTTTTGCGGTCGCGGCCCCACCGCTCGAAACGAACGATACCGTCGACCTTCGCGTAAAGGGTGTCGTCGGAGCCTCGACCGACGTTGAGACCCGGATGAATCTTCGTCCCGCGCTGGCGAACGAGGATGTTGCCGGCCAGCACGAACTGACCGTCGCCGCGCTTGACGCCGAGTCGCTTGGAAATGCTGTCGCGGCCGTTTTTCGTCGAGCCGACGCCCTTTTTCTGCGCGAACAACTGCAAATCGAGCCTCAGCATCGGACATTCCTCCTTTCCGTATCGATGCGTCATGCGTCCGTCTCGGTCAAACGGACGTATTCCCCGTACGATTCGGCGATCGACCGCAACATGACGACCATCGACTCGAGCAGCAACTGGACCCGTTCGTCGCGGCGCGCCGCGTCGTCGGGCAAGCTTGCCTCGAGGCGACCGTCGCCGACGCGCGTCCTGAGCCGGATACCCGTCAGCGCCTCGACGGCGTTGACTGTTCCGACCGTCACCGCGGATACCGCCGCGCACACGATGTCCCGGCCCCGCTCGGCGTACCCGGCGTGCCCGCTGACGCGGAAGCGCGCGATCGCTCCGTTCGAATCGCGTTCGATCCGGACGCGCACCATGGCGTTTCAGCCTTCGATCTTCTCGATCAGCAACTTCGTGTACGGTTGTCGGTGGCCCTGTTTACGGCGATAGTTTTTCTTGGGCTTGTATTTGTACACGATAATCTTGCGTCCTCTGCCGTGTTTCTCGACTTTCGCCCGCACGGACGCTCCCGCGACATACGGCGTCCCCGCCGTAAAACCGCTGTCTTTCGACACCGCCAGCACCCGGTCGAGCACCACGGTGTCGCCGACGTCCGCCTCCAGCTTCTCGACGTAAATGACATCGCCTTCCTGCACGCGATATTGTTTACCGCCCGTTTCGACAATCGCATACATCCGGCACGCACCTCCCCGTATACGGACTCGCCCGGCGACGGGTGGCCGCCGCTTTGCGCGGCCGCGCTTGGCAACCCGGCCGGTGCGGTGACGACGCGCCGTAAGCGACACGCCGGATTTCATTCTATCACAACTTGTTCCTTGCGCGCAAATCAAATTTTTGGCGGCAAATCGCGAAGGGGACGGTCAGGACGTTTGGAGGAAAACAGTTCCTCGATCAGGCGGTCCTCAGGAAATACGCGCCGGGTTATTCCTTTTTCATCTAAAACATAAATTATATGGAATTTATTTTTCACGAACAATTTGACCGTTTCACGCACAGTACGGCGACCGTCGACCGCGAAGGCGGCGATCGGAACGCCGTTTCGCGAAAACGCGACGGACGCCTCCGTCCGCTGAGCTAGAAACCGCCAGAAACGATAGATCGACGATCGATAGTTTTTCCAATTCTCCACGAAAAGAAACGCTCCCATCATCGCCGCGTGCACCCGCACGCCCCAGGGCCCGAACAACGCCGCGGCGGTCAGCCCGGCGCCGACGACGGCGCCGAAAACCGCGCACCGGCGAATCGTTCGGTAAAACGGCGTGAAAGCGCCGACCGCCGCCCACACCAGCCTTCCCCCGTCCAGCGGAGAAACCGGCAACAGATTGAACAGGGCCAGCGTCGCGTTGGCGCGGACGAAAAACTCGCACCATTCCGGCGATACCCAGCCCCATTGCCGCCAGCAATACGCAAGACCGATCATCCAGACATGCTGCAGCGGGCCGGCAAGCGCCACCGCCGCTTCCTGCCGAAACGGCGCCCCAGCCGCCGCGTCCGTCACCATAACACCTCCGAACGGAAAAAGGCGGATTTCCTCGACTTTCCACCCAAACCCGCGCGCCGCGGCGAAATGGCCGAGTTCATGCACAAGGACGAGTCCGAACAGCGTCGCCAGTTCCACCCAATATCCTGTCAGCACCGACGCCAACGCAAGCGGCAAAAACAGCGGATGCACGCCGATGCGGATACCGGACGGCCCCCCTCTAGTCAAAGCCGATCACGGCCGCCGGATCGAGCGGCCGGTCGTTGACGGAAAGTTCAAACTCCAAAACCGCTTCCCGTCCGTCTCCCGCGGGCAGCGCGCCGACGGCGTCTCCGGCTTCCACCCAGTCTGAAACGCGGACGAACGCGGACTGAAGACCGCCGTAAACCGCCCGGACGCCGCCGGGATGGCGGACGGCGACTCGAATACCGGATCCTTCCCGCAAAACGGAGACGACCAACCCTTCATCGACGGCCCGGACGACAGACGTTGCGGCGGCGCGGACCCGAACGCTTCCGGTCGCCTCCGAAAACGGCGTCTCGATTCGTCCCTCCACCGGTCGGACAAACCGCCGGGAAAGCGCGGCGTGCGCCTCGCGCTCGATTTCCTTGCGGCCGCGGTAGGCGGGAATCCAAGACGGAGCGTCGGCCGACAGCTTCCAATACCACGCCGCCCACGCTTCCGTCGGCCACCGGTCGCTCAAAAGGGCCGTGACGGCCGGTCGCGCGACTTCCGCCCCCGGCACCTGCGTGTGTAAAACCGCCCCCACCAACGCAAAGACGGTCGCCGCCCAAACGGCTTTTACCGCCTCTTGCCGCCACCGCCGCGGCCGCATGATCCCGCCCCCCGTCCTGTACACGCTTTTCCGTAACAGCTTATGAGAGCGGGATCGAAAATTATGAGGCCTTGTCCCCGACGGCGTACAGCAACGGTTCCTCCTGATGGACCCGCACGCTCGCCACGACGCCGAAACCCGCCATCAACACGAGCAGCGAACTGCCGCCGTAACTGATCAAGGGAAGCGTGATACCCGTAAACGGAACCAACTTCAAATGCATGCCGACGTTCAAAAACACCTGGCTGGCGACAAGCGCGATCGTACCGGAGATCAAATAAGCGCCCCGAAAATCGCGGCACTGAATGGCGATTAAGATCATTCTGTAAATCAGCAAAAAATACGCCAATAGCAGCACGGACATCCCGACGAAGCCGAACTCCTCGCCGGCGACGACGACGATCGAATCGGAATAGACGTAAGGAATGAATCGTTTATGAACGGAATTGCCCTGCAAAAACCCGTCGCCGATCCATCGCCCCGACCCGATCGCGATATACGCCTTTTCGACATGGTATACGTCGGCGCGCCCGGCTTCCGGGTTCAGGAACATGTCGATGCGGTCGACCCAGTGACCTTTGTGAAGCCACCTTTCCAAAAGCGCGCGGAGCGGTTCGCGCAAATCCTCGAAAGAGACGACGAAAAGCGCCGCGACCACGGCGACGACGACGAGCGCCGCGGCGACGTGCGTGTATTTCGCCTGACCCACCCAAAGCATGGCGACCAGAATAAAAAGATAGATGACGGCATTGCCCAAATCGGGCTGAACGATCGTCAACGTAAACGGCACGGCGACGAGTGCGCCGAGCGGAACCCAGTCGCGCCAAAACCGAAGCGGCTCCCCGCGCCTGCGGCCTAAAAACGCGCTGAGCGCGATCACGAGCACGAACTTCGCCGCCTCCGCCGGCTGGAAGCTGAACCCACCGAACCGGAACCATCCCCGCGAGCCGTTGATCTCGGTGCCGAATCGAAGCACGAGCAAAAGCAGCAAGACGCCCGCCGCATACAGATAAGGGGCCGCGCGCAGCAACCGCCGGTAATCAAGCATCGCGACGGCCAAAAAAAGGCCGAACCCCGCCGCGTAATGGATCAAGTTCCGGACATGAAGCCCTTCGTTCGGCGTACCGTAAACGGCACTGTAAATAAGCGCCGTACTAAACGCCGCCATCGCTGCCAGCAGTGCGACGATCGCAGCGTCCAGCCGCTTCAGCTTTCGCACCAACCGACATCATCCCATTCCGAAAAATTTCCTAAGTTTCCCCCATACGGTCGGTTTTTCTTCAAGCGGCATGAGCGGAACGGGATCGCCGAGAATGCGCCGGGCGATATTGCGGAATTCGACCGACGCCTTCGAATTCGGATTCATCACCGTCGGTTCGCCGCTTTGGGCCGCCTTGATCACCGCTTCGTCGTCGGGCACGACGCCGAGCAAATCGATCGCCAAAATCTGACAAACCTCGTCAATATCCAGCATGTCGCCGCTTTTGATCAACTTCGGTCGGACGCGGTTGACGATCAGTTTGGGAGGGTCGATTTTTTCCTTTTCTAAAAGACCTATCACGCGGTCGGCATCGCGAACCGCTGCATTTTCCGGCGTCGTGACGACAATCGCTCGGTCCGCGCCGGCAACGGCGTTGCGGAATCCTTGCTCAATGCCTGCGGGGCAATCGATGATGACGTAGTCGAAACGTTCCTTTAGCCCGTCAACGAGTCGTTTCACCTGGTCCGGCGTCACGGCGTGCTTGTCCCTCGTTTGCGCCGCGGGAAGCAAATACAGTTCGTCGAACCGTTTGTCGCGAACAAGCGCCTGTTCCGGCCGGCATCGTTCCTCAACGACGTCGACGAGATCGAACACGATCCGGTTTTCCAGCCCCATGACGACGTCGAGGTTGCGCAACCCGATATCGGTGTCGACCAGGCACACTTTTTTTCCGAACAGCGCGAGCGCCGTGCCCAAATTGGCGGAAGTCGTCGTTTTGCCGACTCCGCCCTTGCCGGACGTGACGACTATCGCTTCCCCCATGCCTCCGATTCTCCTTCCTTAAAATCATAAAGGTGCCGGGCCGCCCGGCCGGACGCGAGGCAACCGAATCAGCTTATCGATCTCCATACGTCCGTCGCGAAGATATGCGAATTCCATATAAGCGTCTTCGACACCCCATTCGTCCGCAGGCCGGCTGACGACTTCGGCGATTCTCAGCTGCGTCGGCCGCATGTACGACGCCGCGATGATCGCCTGCTCGTCGCCGTCGGCGCCCGCATGTGCAGTGCCGCGCAGCGCCCCCAACACATAGATGTCGCCCGTTGCGACCAACATGCCTCCGGGATTGACATCGCCCACGAACAGCACGCTGCCTTCCCGCCGGACGACTTGCCCGGACCGCACGACCCCTCGCAAGAGGACGATCCGGTCGCGTTCGGCCTCCTGCGTGCGGAGGCAATCGACCGACTTGACGATCAGATTGCCCTGCCGGCGGATGACGGACAGCACTTCTTCCTTCTCAGCGTCGGTCACTGCTCGCCGGCCGAACCGGACATGAACGGCAACCGGTGGACCGGAAAGCAGCGTCTGATGCGTTTTTTCCAACTTCAGCCGCAGTTCCTCGACGAGCTCTGTAAAATCACAAGAATCGTTCAGAATGAAGACAAGCCCGTCTCGAACGCCCTTGATCGTCACGCGATGCCCGGCCGCCGCCATGACCCGCCCCTCCTCCCGACGTTAGCAAGTCGCCGCCTTGCCGGTTCGATCGTTTCAGTCCACGCCCCTGCGCAAGGGACGACCTCAACCGCGCCCTTCTTCCTCCCGCGCGGTTCGGCTGCGTTCCAGGAAACGTCTGAATGGAAGATAGACGGCAAGAGCGAAAACCGCGTTGAACAAGGCGCTCGGCACCCCGTGCCGGACGACCCACCACCCCGCCGGAACGTCCGAGGTTCTCAACCAAAACCGATAAACGCCGAACTCGAACAGCGAAAACGCCGTACAGCCGATGAAAACAGCCGCGAGCGTCACGACCATCGTCGGGCGAGAAACCCATCGCGCCAGAGCCCCCGCCGCGTAGGCGACCGCCGCCAGCCCGAACGCACGCACGCCGACGGCATGACCGTAATAAACAACGTCCTGCAGCAGTCCCGCCGCAAACCCCCAAGCCATCGCCTCGTAGCGATGGACATAAATCGCGACGTAAACAAGAACGACCAAAAGCGGCGCCGGAACGACCCATGCCCGGTCGGCCCAAGCTTCCGGCAGCAGCCAGGCCGTCAGCGTCCCTTCGCTCAAAAACGCCGCTGCCACCAACAGCGCCGCCCGCCCGCTCACGGCGCGACACCTTCCGCCTGCGGTACCTCGACCACGAACACATAGTCGAGCCGGCGAAACGACGCGCGCGGTTTCACTTTGGCCGACTTCGTGATGCCGATCGCGCTCTCTTCGCTCGAGACGACGTCGCCGACGACGATGCCGCCGGGAAACACGCCGCCGAGCCCGGCCGTCACGACGACGTCGCCTTTCTCGACGAGCGCGTTGCGGTCGATTTTGCTCATCGTCAACAGCCCGGTCGTCGGGTCATAGTCGTCGATCAGTCCGAACGTACTGTCTTCTTTACCGCGGATCCAGACGGACACCGCCTTGCTGTCGGGCGACGCCGCGTTCAGGTCGGTCAACAGCCGAACGTTCGAATGAAACGGATGAACGCGTTCGATAAGGCCGACGAGACCTCCGGACGCCACGACCGCCATCTGCTCACGGATGCCGTCTTTGGAGCCGAGATTGATGACCACGATTCGGTTATAGGGATCCGGGCTGTCCGACACGACTTGGGCGATCCGCCAGACGTAACGATTCATCCGTTTCTGTTCTTCGGTAAAACGCAATGCTTCCTTGAGGCGCTCGTTCTCGTATTCCAACTCGTTCAGCCGCTGGACGTCGCGGACATAGCGGAACAGCGTCCGGCGCAGCTCGCGGTTTTCCTCGTACACGGTCCAAATCGACCGGACGTCGTCGGCAAACGCCGACGCCGCAGCCAACGCCCGATATAATAGCCCCTGAAAGGCAACGACGGTGTCCTTGGCGGCATTTTCCGCAAACGTGACGGGGAAGCGGCGGCTGAACGTCAAGCCCGTCAGCGCCGCAAACACGATCAGCGCCGCAAGCACGACGAGCAGCCGCCTGCTCCCGATCCATTTCATGGGCGGACCACCGTCCCTTCTTATCTCGCGCGTCCGCCGTGACCGGGTTTGGACAGGAACAAATGAATGTTTTCCAGAGCTCGACCCGTGCCGATCGCGACGCAATCGAGCGGATGGTCCGCCACCAGCACCGGCATGCCGGTCTCGCGGGCCAGAAGCTTGTCGAGATTGCGCAACAGCGCCCCGCCGCCGGTCAACACGATGCCGCGGTCCATAATGTCGGCCGACAGCTCCGGCGGACACCGCTCGAGCGTCGCCTTGACCGCCTCGACGATGCTGCCCACCGTGTCCGCCAATGCTTCCGTGATCTCGTCGGATGTGACCGTGATCGTCTTGGGCAAACCGGTCAGCAAGTCTCGCCCGCGAACTTCCATCCTTCCCGGATTTTCCATCGGCAGGGCAGAGCCGATTTCGATTTTCAGCTGCTCGGCCGTCCGCTCGCCGATCATCAAGTTGTACATCCGCTTGATGTATTGAACGATCGCCTCATCCATCTCGTCGCCGGCAATCCGGATCGACCGGCTAGCGACGATGCCGCCGAGCGAAATGACGGCGACTTCCGTCGTCCCGCCGCCGATGTCGACGACCATGCTGCCGGTCGGTTCCCAGACCGGCAAATCGGCGCCGATCGCCGCGGCGAAAGGTTCTTCAATCGTAAAAGCTTCCTTTGCACCCGCCTGGCGCGTCGCGTCCTCGACGGCCCGCTTCTCGACCGCCGTGCAGCCGGACGGAACGCATACCATCACGTTCGGCCTGCGGCCGAACCAATGTTTTTTCTGCGCGCGCTGAATGAAATAATGGATCATCGTCGCCGTTGTCTCAAAGTCGGCGATGACGCCGTCCTTCATCGGCCGCACGGCGCGGATGTTGCCGGGCGTCCGGCCGATCATCCGTTTCGCCGCTTCGCCGACCGCCTCGATCGTGTTCGTATCGGTCCGGATCGCGACGACCGACGGTTCGCGGACGACGATGCCTTTTCCCTTGACGTAAACGAGTGTGTTGGCGGTGCCGAGGTCGATGCCGAGATCGCGGGTATATCCGAACATGGACTGCGAATTCTCCTTCCGTGTGAACGAACTGAAAAAATTATATTACATGTAGCCGAGCTCCTTCAAACTGGCGTAGCAGCCGTCGCCGATCACGACGTGGTCGAGCACCGGAATGCCGACCACGTTTCCCGCCTCCACCAGTCGCCGCGTCAGCGTCAAATCTTCCGCGCTCGGCGACGGGTCGCCGCTCGGATGGTTGTGGACGCAAATGATCGAGGCGCTGGCATGCTGGATCGCCGCCCGGAACACTTCACGCGGATGAACCAGCGAGGCGTTCAAAGTGCCGACGGACAGCGTCTTTTTCCCGATCACGCGGTTTTTCGTGTTCAGAAAAAGCACGAGAAAATGTTCCTGTCGCAAATGGCGTACCTCTTCCATAAACAGCCGAGCCACGTCGCACGGCCCCCGGATTGCCGGCACATTCTCCGGAGCGAGCGTCGCGAGCCTGCGGCCGAGCTCGATACCCGCCTGGATTTGCAGCGCCTTGGCAGGACCGATCCCTTTGAGTCTAGTCAACTGTTCCGTCGTCATGGCGACCAGCCCGCGCAGCCCGCCGGCTTCCCTGAGGAGCCGCTGCGCCAACAGCACGGCGGACTCCCGCACCGTTCCCGTCCGGAGCAAAATGGCGAGCAGCTCAGCGTTGCTGAGCGCCTGCGCGCCGAAACGAAGCATGCGCTCCCTCGGCCGTTCGTCGCTCGGCACTTCGCGCAACGTCAACACCTGTTCCATGTTCGCAACTCCTCCCCAAAAAAATAACGGCAGCCTTCTCCCTTCGGGAAGGGAGGCTGCCGGGTTTGCCCAACCCCGCGTCACATCGAACTTTTCGCGCCGGCGGCGGCCGCCCCGAGCAGGTCGAAGCCGAGCCGCCCGAGCAGTTCGGACAGCAAAACGACCGACAGGCCGACGACGTTGAAATAATCTCCGGCAATCCGATCGACGATCAGCGAGCCGTAACCCTGGACCCCGTAGGCTCCGGCCTTGTCGAGCGGCTCGCCGGTTCTGACGTAGGCCTCGATCTCGTCGTCCGAGAGCGGCCGGAACGTCACTTCCGTCACCCGATGCCCGACGGCGCACTCACCGTCCTCGATCCGGACACAGGCAATTCCGCTGTAGACAAGATGCGTCCGACCGCGAAGCCTGCGCAACATCCGCACGGCGTCGTCGGCGTCTTTCGGTTTTTCAAAAATGTCGCCGTCAAGCACGACGGTCGTATCCGCTCCGACGACGATGCCGGTTGTTCTTGCGCCGCTTAATCGTTCGCAAACGTCGACCGCTTTGCGCATCGCGAGCGTCTCGACCATTTGCGCGGGGGTCCAACCCGGCTCGACGCGCTCGTCCGCACCGCTCGGCACGACGTCGAACGGCACGCCGAGCTGTTCCAGAAGCGCCTTGCGGCGCGGCGAAGCCGAAGCCAGTACCAGCATGTGCGTCCCGATTCCTCCGTCACAGTTTCCGGTACATCCAGATCGCAAAAAGCAACCCGAGCAAGTTCAACAGGTGAAGCCGAAACCGAAACCAGATGTCGAATTGCAGAACGTGCAGGTCGGCTTTCGGATGCCACTCCAGAACGATGCCCGTTGTCAAAAACGACAGCGTGGGCACCGCCGCGAGCAGCTGTCCGACGATCGACCCGGCCAACAAGCCGAGCAGCACAAACAGCGCGAACGCAAACGACGATTTTTTCATCGGCGCTACAGATACGCCTCCACAAACCGCATCATCTCTTCGTCGTGAGACGGCAGCGGCTCGTGCCCGTGATCGGGATAAAGCCGCAGTTCCTTTTCGCCCGCCAGATGGTGATACGCGGCGAAACAGGTTGACGGCGGACAGACCGTGTCCTGCAGGGCGATCGCCATCAGCGTTCTCGCGCGCACGCGCGCGGCCATGTTCATGCCGTCGAAATAGCTGAGAGTCCGGTATACCTGCTCCTCGAGCCGGTGCTGAGGATCGAACCGCCTGAACCATTTGCGGATTTCGTCGTAAGGGCCGTCGAGATGGCATTCCACCGCCCGCCGGAAATGGCACAGAAACGGATATACCGGCATCGCCAGCTTCGGCCGCGAATCGAGTGCGGCCGCCGCCAACGTCAGCCCGCCGCCCTGACTGGCGCCGCAAACCGCAATCCGGTTCGGATCGATGTCGGGAAGCGAACAGACGGCATCGATCGCCCGCACGCAGTCGAGGTAGACGTTCAAATAGTAATAGGTATTCGGGTCCAAAATACCAAGCGTCATCCACCCGACCGCCGCCCCTTGCGGATAACGTGCAAGATCGGGCGTCGGGCCGGCCTGGCCGCGCACGTCGACGCTCATCGCCGCAACGCCCAGCGCCGTCCACTTCAGCAGAGCGGCGACCGGTTCGCGCGTCGCCGAATATCCGTGATAACAGACGACGGCGGGCAGCGGCCGCGGCGCAACGTCCCGCTTCGGGACGACGAGCCATCCGTGCACCGGCGTACCGTCGACGCCGTCGTAGACGACCTCGTAAACGTCCGCCAGCCTCGCCGGAAACCCCTGCGGCGTCAAACGTACGTTCAGCGGCACAGCGGCCGACCGAGCAAGATGCTTGTCCCAAAATGCGTCGAAATCCGGTTCGCGCGTCAGCTCCGGCTTATAGGCGAGCAATTCCCGCAAAGGCAAGTCGATGTTCGGCATGGAACGTCGCGTCTCCTTCTTCCGATCATGTCTCTATCATACCAAAGCCGCAAGCGGCGGTCTAGGCGGCGTCGCCGGACGCGTTGGGAGCACGGCGTGCGGCGAACAACGGGAAAACGAACAGCGCCCCGATGCAAAAAAGAACCGTCGCCGCCAGAAACAGCGGTTCGAGCGACAATCGCTCTTTCAGCCACCCCGACACCGCCATCGTCGCCACCATCGTTCCCATGAACAGCGGGTTCAAAATTCCGTTGACACGCCCGACGAAATCCGCCTCCGTGCTGCGGAGCACGAGCGTCGCGATGCCGACTTGAATGCCCGGCAGCACGAGCCCGACGGAAAACTCGGCTAGAAGCGTCAAGCCGAGATTCGTCGACAGGCCGATGGTCAGCACGGAGAGGGAGCTGACCAACGCTCCCACCAAAAGAAGCGTCTCCGGAGCGATTTTTCTCGACCAGCCGGCCGTCAGCGCCCCGCCGATCAACATGGCGACGCCGTTGGCCGCGAGCAGCCATTGCAGCTGCTCTTTGGGCAATCCCAGCTTCTCCGTGACGACGAACACGGTCAGCGGCTGGATGAGACCGAGCGCCAATCCCGCCGAGGCGAAATGACCGCCGAGCAGCATCAGCACGCGGTTCGCCCGGACGTACCGAAATCCGGCCGCCATGTCGGCCAGCACCGAGCCGGACCGGGATCCGTCTTCCGCAGAATCGGGCGGCAAAAACGCAAGAACGCAGGCGGAAGCCAGAAACGCCGCGCCCATGACGGCGACGGCCGCCTCAATGCCGAACGATTCATAAACCATCGTGCCGAGAATCGGGCCCGCGATCATAAACGCCGCGATCAGCGTCTGGTAAAGCGACATGCCGGTCTGCACCCACTTTTCCGGCACATGCCGCTTGAACAGCCGCATGCCGGCCGGCTGCGAAAACTGCGACAATACGCTCGAAACGAACACCGCTGCAAGCGCCGCCGTCCACGAAATCCGCTCCATCGCGGGCAGTACGAGAAACGCAAACAGCGCACTCGTCAGATCGCATCCCACCATCGTCCGTTTCGGCCGCCACCGATCGGCAAACGTGCCGCCGACGAACGAAAACAAAAAAATCGGCGCATACTCGGCGAGCTGCACCAACGACACGGCGACGGCGTCTCCTCCGGTCTTTTCCATAACGTACATCAGGACGGCGAGATTGCGCACCCAAACGCCAATCTGTAAAAAGAGCGCCGACAACAGCAAAACGCGGACGAAACGATTGCGAAACAGAGCGCGCTCCCCCCTTGGAACCGTTCCACAACCCAACTATACACGTTCGACGTTTTCAAAACAACAAAAAAACCGGCGCGGCACGCCCGCCGGCCCGTCGTTCGGACCGCAAAGACGTCCCGTCCGGTCCCCGCCGCGCTGCACCGAGGCCCAAACGTCGGTTTGGCGCAAACGACGAGGTCATCCCGCGCCCGGCACCGCCAAAGCGACCGCCAGTTCGTTTTCCGCCAACAAAGAATCGATCACCGCGTTTTGCGCCTGCCACAACAGGGCGGTCGACGGTGCGCGGTTATAATTTTCCAGCGCGAGCACGGCGGCGTCGAGCGCGCGATCGATTCGGTCGAAAGCCGCTTTCCCTTCGGCCGGCACCCCGGGCGCCGCCGCTTTGAACGCGGCGTCGAATGCCTGATGGGCCGAACGGAGTCCTGCAAACGTCGCCTCGTCCATTTTCCTTATGTCGCCGGAGCCAAGCCGGAGCGAAGTCAGCCGAACGACCGTTTCGGCAAGTTTGTGCGCCGCCTCGAAACTGGCGGCGGCTTCCTGCATTCCGGCTCCCCAGCGGACGTACCGGACGTTCGGCACGGTTTTTTCCTTTAAAAAAATTTCTCGCGTTCCGTCCTGCAGCCGGGCGACGAGCGCGCGCGCCTCTTCCTTGCCGGTCGCCACGCCTGCAAACACGAGATGCGGGTCGCCGTTTTCGACGGCCGCCGCCAACCCTTCCGACTTCAGCGCGTCCGCCGCCGTCTTCGCTCCTTCCGCCGAACGGAAGGCGCCGACCTGCAGGAACACATAACGCGCTTCCGGCAAAACGACGACCGCCCCCGCGGAAACGCTCCTTCCCGAAGTCGAAAGCGCCGCTTCGGCGTCGGTCGGCTGTCCGCGTTGACGTCCCTCGTCACCCGAGGCCGAAAACCAGAACAACACCAGATACCCGCACGCAAGCCCCGTCGCCACCGCCGCTAAGGCGGACAGGACGGTCTTCAAAAAAGCGGGCGGGCGATAGCGCGAACGCAATCCGCTTCGCTCATGCGACTCGACTTCCACCAACGACAACGATTCTCCCGCAGCATTCGAAAAATCTGCCGTGCCGCTCGACCGCCGTCCGTCGGCATCCGCGTCGCGGATCAGCCGCTCCAGCCGGGCGACGTCCGCGATGTCGTCCGACCAGGCATCGTAATCGCGCGCGAATTCGCGCCACCCCGTCGTTCCACCGGAAGCTTCCTTCCGCGGAACAGACACAACACTGCCGGGCGCGCTTTCCGCCGGCTCATCGCGAACCACCTTGCCGTTTTCGTCGAACCGATACGTCACCCGAGCCTTGTTCATGCGGCCGCTCCTCCCTCGTCCGAGAACGTCTCAATCATGATCTATGAAGGACAGGGAGGCTTTAGAACGCTCAGTCGGACGAAACGCCCCAGCCGATCGTCCGCGAGGCGAGCAAACGGCGGTATCCGCGATATTCCTCGTAAACGTTCAGCGTATAATCCGGACCGCTGTAACTGCGGAACGCCGCGGGATCGTTGAAGACAAGCCGCATATCGCCCTTGCCGAGTTCAAGCGAGGGCCGGTCGGCCGCTCTCGCCCCGAGCGCCAGTTTTTTCTCGAACACGAGTTCCCCCGACCGGTTGCGGAACTCCAGCACGATGTCGCGTTCAGGTCCCGCGACGCCGGGCAGCGTCTCGTTGCGAAGCTCGTACTGGAACTCGACTGTCCATTCGTAAGAGTAGAAGTTCGTAAAATTGGCTTTCAAATTTCGGATGCTCAGCACGTACGGGTCGACGTCGAGGCCGCTCAGTCGATTCGCCGCACCGGCAGCAGGCGATCCAAGCGCCAAGCCGACCGCGTTCAGATACGCGTCCGGCTGCCCCGACGCCGCGGTCCCTCCGGTAGAACCGACCGAAAGGCCGCCGCCGGCAGCCTCTCCGACGAGCAACTGCAAACCGTCGCCCGCCGTAAAACCGGCCGGTACCTCGCTCGAAAACCAGTACAGCGCCCTGCCTCCGGCAGGCGTCGTCTGTCCGCCGGAACGCCACACACTTACGGGATAGGCCGAACCGTCCCCGGCAAGCAGGTACCCGGCCAACTCCGGTGCGCGCAGCGCCCGCTTCTCGCGGTTTTCAAGCACGACGGGAATTGCGGCCAAAACGCCGGCATCGCTTTCGTACAGCCTGGGCGCGCCCGCTTTCAGCGCGACCGTGCGGCCGGCAAGTTCGCGAACGATCTCCCCGGACACCGGCACGATCCGCCACGCCTTCTCCTCGACCGGCAAGTTCAGCCGCACGAGCTCCCGTTCCGCAACCGGCGCAGATCCCGTCGACGCAGCCAACGCCGGGCCGGTACCTTCCGCCGACGCGCGTTCCGCCAGCACGAGCGACGATTCCGCGAAGCGGAACGCATAAGGAACTTTCGCGTAGGCGTACATCGGCACGGCACCGCCCGCCTCGACGCCGACGCGTTCCCCGGGCACGACGACGACGCCGTCGACACGCACGCCCTTATCCAGCTCGAAATAGGCGGAAAGACGCGGCACCGGCGCGGCCGACGCACCCGGATTTTCCAGAAGCAGCCGGACCGCCAGGATGTCCTTGTCTTCCCACGGCAACCGCTGCACCGAGTCCGTCTTCAGTCGATAGTCGTATCGCCCGACGGACACCGGCACCGCCTGCACCGTGTCGAACGCACCCGACCGACTGCCGGAGACGTCGAACAGCGCCACAGGCATTCTAAGCGTCCGCTGACCGTCGAGCGGAAGCCGACGGACGATCCACAGCTCCATGTCGTCCGCAAACACGGACGACGGCACGTCCGCGCGCAGCTGCACCTGCCGACTTTTGCCCGGCTCGAGCCGAAGCACGCCAGAGGCCGCTGCTTCCAACGGGTAAAACGTCTTTTTTCCGAAACGCAAGTAGTAGTCGTAAGCGGGAACATCGAGCGGAAAACGCCCTTCGTTTTTCATGTTGACGTAAACATGGACGCCGACGTCCTCGCCCCGCTCCAGAGCGGTGACGCGGTCGACATCCGCCGCCAAGACGGTCGGCCCTTCCGTCCACGACCGCCTTGCATCGCCCGGCGCCGCCGCGGAATAATCGGAGGGAAACGCGATCGCGCCGATTTTCCGCTCAAAGCCGGGCTGGGAAAAATCCCAGCGCGCCGCCTCCAGCGACAGCTCCGGCCACGACGCGCCCGTCGGCAAATCGGCGTACGCGACGAACGTGCGCTCGGAATAAGCCGGCAGCTCGTGCTGTTCCTTGTCGCGCGGCAGCCATTTGACCGGCAAACTCGCGCCCTTCCATCTCAGCCGGAGGGCGTAATCGAACAGATCGAGCTCGCCCGCCGAACCGTTGACGAGCCGGATCGCCATCGAAAGCCGCTCGCCCCCCTCGTCGCCCGACATGATATAGGCTTCCGACAGTTCCAGACGACCGCCGCCGAGCGACAAGCTTCCCACCGGCCGCACGGCAAAAAGCGGCTTTTCTCCCGCCTTATCCCGACCCGCCGGTTCCGCCGCCGCGCCGGGAAACACGGCGGAAACGGCCAGCACCGCCGCCAAAGCGGATGCAATCCACGTTTTCCGCGTCAATGCCGCGTCCTCCCCGTCTTTCAAAGCTCATGGCCTGATCGGCAAACTCTCCCACAAGCATTATATCAGGCTCTCGATCAGGAACCAAGCAACTTAGCGATGCCAAATATTCAACTTCAACGTAAAACCGCCAATACCGGAGAAGCCAGCAAGCCGTTTTCTTTCTACCTTACTTTCATACGGATCATCTCCTTGACAGGTTTCGGATAGAACACACAGGCTCAAAATCCCTCTACATGCCCGCACGGATAAACGATCCGAGCCGGCTTACCCCATGCCCGCCAAAACGCCTCCGCGCCAAGTCCACATAGCGGTCGTACGCCGCCGTCAAATGCGCGATCTGCTCGCCCAGACTGATGCCGATCAGCGCCACGCATCCTGCCCCCGCACCGTCGCAACCAACGCACGAGCGCATGTACGTCGGCCACCGCCTGGGCGACCGCCTCTACACTGATCATATATTCGCCGCCGTACGCCGACTCCGCCGGCGCCCGGCTGAAATGAATACGGCAGATAAGGCGCGTGAACGCCGACTCCTCGTTCCAGCAAACCGCAGACGACCCCAGCTTCTCTACGAATAACTCGAGCCGTGATGATAACACAAGTTCTTGGGGATTGTCAAGGTAGGTGTCGGGAGAAGGAAGTACCTGAAAAATAGGTACTTCCATCCGCAAAGAAAGTGGTGTATGATCATGGTGTGGCCAGGCCTGGTGACTCACATTGCAACACCGATAATCAAAGGAGGTTTATAAGTATGAACTATGAAGGTTTTGTTGAACTAACCAAGGAAGAATTATTAATAAATATCGACGGCGGGCTTTCTTTGAAAGATACATTGAACACAGTAGCCTATTACGCTTTCACAGGCGGAATGGGTGCCCTTGGAGCAGCGGTCGGAGCAGCGATCGGTTCAGCTATTGCACCGGGACCTGGGACCGCGGTAGGCGCCGGAATCGGTGCAAGAGCGGGTTCTATCATCGGTGGAATGATTGGGGCCTATGTGGGAGATAAGCTTTGGGATGCTCTTCATTGAGGTGTACCCATGATTTATTCAATAATTAGTATTCTAATCATCATTCTAGTTTTAGTCCTAATGGAGATTTATGTTGAGGCCAAAATTCAGCTCAGAAAAAGGATCATTAAAAAACTGGGTGTTCTGGGTACTATTACTATTTCTTTAGCCATTGTAGTTATTATTGATATTATAGTATTTAATTACTATCCGAATCTCAGAAATGATGATCTATACAAATATGCAATGCTGGGGTTTATGGTGTTTTTCTTACCAAAGAGAGGGGATCGAAATGGGAATAAATCAAAAAGGAGCCATTCCTGTAGTGAATGAATTTGCGGTTTGAAAAGAAAGAGCGCCTCCTGTA
>Ga0065724_108462_pt1 | contig 18451 bp, 17 predicted proteins | sample TheenrcSG05JP960_FD_59111 | JGI IMG/M metagenome (GOLD analysis project Ga0065724, IMG submission 59111) | Thermophilic enriched microbial communities from mini bioreactor at UC Davis - Sample SG0.5JP960 | ecosystem: Engineered > Solid waste > Grass > Composting > Bioreactor | place: USA... | reverse complement strand
GCATGCCGGCGTAGAAGGCTGCGAAGAGCCCCACTGGCCCACCGCCGATGATCGTGGTGTCGAAGATGTCGCGACCCGTTTGACAAGCGTGAGCGGGCATGGTCACGATCCTTTCCGGAATGACTCGGGGGGACGGATCCCCCAGGGAGAGAAGAGGCCAGGATCATCGCCCCAAAAGCGAGTTGGGGAGGTCGTGTTCGGAACCAGGGCCATCTCCGCGGAGAGCTCGTACCGGTTTCCATCCGGAGTCCAGAAATAGGTGAAGAGGTTGCCACCGATGCTATGGCGACCTGGCCCGACTTCGACTGGGATTCGGTACGAGGCGAGACGATCACAGAGGAGTTTCATAGTCTCGATGCCGCTGACTCGAAAAGCGACGTGGTCGAGAGTTTCTCCCTCGTCACCGCGTATGATCGCGAGATCATGGTGCTGAGAGGTCACATGAAGCCAGGCTGCTCGCCATTGTCCATTGGGTAGCAAGCGGGCATCCGGGATGTGGAAGCCCAGACTATCACGAAGAAACGCAGCAAGACTCGAGACATCGGTATGGCGAAGTGTTACATGATCCAAATCCAGAAGGAGACTGACGGAATCCAATCGGGTAGGTGGCAGTGCTGGATGAGGATAGGAGAATGCTTGTTCGGTATGCTGTTCGAGCACGACGAGTTCGAGGTGATGCCCGGAAGGCAGACGCAGTCGCGTCGCCTGAGTGACTCCAGGTTCGGGTGCAGGGTCTGGAGCGAGTTCAGCGCCGCGAACGAGAAGCTGAGATGCGAGCGCGTCCAGTTCGCGCGCGTCTGAGACGGCGAAGGCAACGTGATCGAGGCCGGTTCCGCCAGGCACTACAGAAAGGTCAAAAGCATGATCGTATCCGCAGCTGAAATAGGCGCTGTGTTCCTCCTGTCTCAGCAGTGTAAGGCCGAGCACGGATGTGTGAAACGCGATAGAGTCCTGCAGATTGGGCACGCGGATACCGGACATGGGCTAACCACAGAGCCATAGGACCTCCCTTCGAGATTCATGATGGGGCGAAACGTCAGTGGCCTTCGAAAGCCAAGTCGAACCATTCCCCTCCCCGGACTGCCGGGTTCACCTTAGCATCCAACAGGATGGGATAGGAGGAGGAATCGGAGAGTGCTTCTCGGATCGATTCGAGATCCCGAGGTGTGCGGATGGTAAAGGCGTGAATGCCGAGGGCCCGTGCGACCGCAGCGATGTCGGTATCCGGGAACTGCACGGTGGAGGTAGGCCAGCCCATGGGAGCGAAGTGGTGCACCTCAGCCCCATAAGCGGCGTCGTTGTACACCACGATCAGAATGGGCAGTCGATACCGGGCAACAGTTTCGAGCTCGCTCAGCGAAAGCAAAAGCCCACCGTCGCCCGTGGCTGCGATAGTCAGGCGATCCGGGTAGGCAACAGCTGCTCCGATCGCATTCGGCACGCCGAACCCAATCGATTGGAAAGCCTGCGTAAAAACAAAACCCTTTTCATCCGGGATATCGATGTACATGACCGGAAAAGCCATAAAATGTCCGGAATCAAGCACGAGGATACGATTTCTCGGCAAGGCCTGTTCGAGGAAGAGTGATAGCGTTCTCGGGTCTATCGTGTCTTCCGTACTGGCGTCCTCATACGCTGTATGGACCCAGCTGTGCTCTCGGATGAACTCGAGAGTAGATGGTGTACGCCATCGGCCCGCAGGCTGACTCGGCAGGGAGTCAAGCAGTGCTTCAGCTGTGGCTCGGGCGTCGCCGACACAAGCGAGGGTAACCGGGTGTTGACGGTGAAGCGCACTGGGATCGAGATCGATCTGCACAATCGGGCACGAAGCGGGAATGAGGCGGTTATGACGGCGGGTCCAGACAGTGAGGGATGCACCGAAGGCCAGAATGAGATCCGCTTGCTGGAAGAGCTGGACAGCTCCTGGTGACGAGAACCCGCCGGCGATCCCGATCGACCATGGGTTGCCAGCGAAGAGGCCGTGCGCATTGGCGGTCGTGGCGAGGAGAGCTCCCGTTGACTCGCCAAGGTTTTCCAAGGCTTCGCGTGCCCCCGCCAAAACAGCGCCGCGTCCTGCCAAGATGATGGGGCGTTGCGCGTTGCGGAGATACGCGACGATCTGGTCGAGGATTCTCCTTTCGGGGACGACGGAAGTGAAAATGTCCTCGGTGCTGTCGAGGACGGCAGCGCTGGATTCCGATACTTGGATATCTTGGGGCATGATAAAGACGACCGGCCGTCGCTCAAAGCGCGCCCGTCGGAAGGCTCGCAGAATGTCTCTAGTCGCAGTTACGGGGTGCCACAAGCGTTCGGGGATTGCTCCGCACGCGCTACTGAGATGCTCGATATCGAGCGTGAAAGTCGATGTCACTGCCCCCGTCGAAACATCGGCTGCGAGGATCAACAAGGGTGTTCGCGCCTTGGCAGCCTCGACGAGCGGGGTGATCACGTTGGTGAAGCCGGGGCCCATATGGACTGTACAAATACCGACTTTTTGTGTTAACCGTGCCCACGCATCGGTCATGGCTAAGGCTCCTGCTTCGTGGCGAGCTGCAACGAACCGTACTCCGGCTTTGGCAAGACTCTCGGCTAGGAAGAAGTTGCCACTGCCTACCAGGCCAAACACTGTATCGATGCCGCTCTGTATGAGCTGCAGTGATAATAGTTCATATACCTTTGCCATTCTGTGCTCCTTCCCTTTCGTCACGGAAATCCTAAGAAGCAACGGCTAATGCTGAGCCCTGTTGAAGCCGAACTTGTTCGGCGAAAATTTGAAGAACTCGCTGCATAGTAGATTGAATGTCGGTTTCTGTGTCCGGCCGAATTTCAAGGAGTACTCTCATTGGTCGTGCGCTGAGTACGAGTACGCGAGAAGCAAGCCGAAACGCCTCCTCGACACTGTGGGTAACGAAAAGCACAGTGACGCGAGTCTCGCGCCAAATACGCAAGAGTTCGTCTTGTAAAATCCTGCGATTTTCCGGATCCAGGGCACTGAAGGGCTCGTCCATGAGTAACACTTCGGGCTGCACAGCTAATGCGCGAGCGATCGAGGCGCGTTGCTGCATACCACCCGAGAGGCGATTCGGGAAATACGTCTCGAAACCGGCGAGGCCGACGAGCTGCAGGTACTGATGGGCGCGTGAGCGAGCACGCGAAACATCGAGACCGCACACATTCTTGACAGCGAGAGCAACATTGTCGCGCACACTCCTCCATGGCAAAAGTCTAGCTTCCTGGAAAACGTAGCCAATGCGGTGGCGTTCGCGATTACGTTCTTGGAGAGGAGAGCCATGGAGGAGAACATCGCCACCATCAGGAATCTCAATGCCGGCGAGAATTCGCAGAAGCGTTGACTTTCCGCAGCCGTTTGGGCCGAGGAGACAAACGAATTCACCGTCGTCGACTAGTAAATCGAAGTTGTCGAGTACAGAGACATCGTATCGTTTCGTCAGCCCACGCACAATAAGGGCATGAGTACCCTGGAGGGTGGAAGCCGGGGTGCTCATGATCTTCCTCCTTTCGTATCAGTGGGATGCTGACTAGATCTGCCGATGGAGTCACGGAGATCGAGGGCGAAGCGAATGTCTGCCACCTGTCGATTTCGCAGGTTACGCTTCAGAATTTTGCCTGTGGCTGTCTTGGGAAGCTGGTCGACGAACTCGATGGATCGCGGAATTTCGAAACCTCCCAGGTATCGTCGGCAGTGTTCAACAATCTCCCGGGCAAGCTGGGGGGAGGGGTTCCATGCTGGGTGCAGTGCAATAACTGCATGCACAGTTTCACCCCATTTCGGATGAGGAAGTCCGATAACAGCAACCTCACGCACTGCTGGGTATGCACGTATAATATCTTCTACACGAGGAGTGTACACATTCTCTCCAGCCGAAATGACGAGATCCTTAAGGCGGTCGGTGATATAAAGATAGCCTTGTGTGTCAAGGTAGCCTACATCACCAGTCCGTAGCCATCCATCATGAAAGGTGTCAGCCGTCTCCTTCGGGCGCTTCCAGTAGCCTCGCATCACTTGGGGACCTGAAACGACGACTTCGCCAACGCGATGCGGCGTATCGTCAAACTCTCCGTTCACCAGTATTCGCACTGAGGTTTGCGCAACGGGTTTCCCACAGGAAAGGAGGAGTTCTGGACTGTCAGTCGTCGCCCGACGGTGGTCTTCGGGAGTCAGGATTGTGACGCACTGGGTTGCTTCGGTCAAGCCATAGGATTGTGCGAGTTCGGTGTGTAGGCGCTCGCTCGCTTCGATGATCAATGGGCGCGGGGCCGGTGCTGCTCCATAGTAGATGAAACGCTGGTGCGGCGATCGAGGAAGATCTCGGTTGCCAAGGGCATCGATACATGCTTGTATCATCGTCGGTACGAGCACTGTCCAGGAAATAGGATAATGCTCAAGTGCATGGAGTACTCGCTCTGGATCAAAGCGCTCATGGATGAGCAAAGTCAGGCCGGCTGCGAGTGGCGTGAGTGCCGCAGGAACGATGGCCGCATGGAAAAGGGGGGTAACGAGAAGCGCTGCGGTATTGGGTGCAGGATGCAAGACGTCGAGAATCTGGCGAATGTTGGTCAGAAGGTTTAGGTGTGTCAGTAGTACCCCGCGGAGAGAACCTGTCGTTCCGCTCGTGTAGAGCATGAGAACCGGATCAGTTGGTTCGAGTGAGCGTGGCGCTGCTTGCGTATCAACAATAGGCCCGCGTTGGAGTAGTGACTGCAGGTTCGGTTCGTCAAGGGAAATGAGTTGGGGCACATGTTGACTACGCACTGCCGAGGCTAGCGTCAGTGTTGTTGAATCACAGAACAGGAGTGCCGGCTCAGCGTCGGTGAGCACGGTGGAAACTTCAAAGGCTGAGTAGCGCGTGTTGATAGGTACCAAGATAGCACCGAGTCGAGCGACAGCGAATAGGAGCAGGAGTAGTTCAGGGCGATTTTGGCTCAGTACAGCAACGCGTGTGCCAGGCTTGACACCCATGGCACGAAGGTATTGGCTGAGGCGCAGGACGCCCATGTGAGCGCCCTGCGCCGTCCAAGTAGCCTGATGCCATCGGAAGAGAATTCGCTCTGGCTGCCGTTCGGCAATTGTTTCGAGTAGTGAAGAAAGAAGCATTGGGTTCACCCCTAACCGTCCTCGGACTACGAGGTTGTCCAGAAAAGAACCCGCGCCTTCTCCGGGTCGAGCCACGTATCGGATTGGAGCAAGACTCCCGACTCGCGGTTGAATCGCCATTGGGCGAGGAGAGTCTCCTGAATAGTGTTGTCAAGTCCAGCGAGGGGAATCGTGCGTGACAGGGCGACCTTTATGATATCAGGGGGCAGTTGTGTCACTGTCGCGAATGCCTGTATTACTTTCGAATCTTGCGTCTTCCACAGGTCTGCAACTATCTTCTGGGCTGTGATGATATCCTTTGCGAGATTGGGATAGTTCTCTAAAGTATCCGGCTTGGCTAGATAGACAACATGAACTTGGGGATTCGTCGATCCCGTTACCTGTCTCCAGAGATCCTGTTGGGTAACGAGGATTTTCGCCACACCGGCTTCAGTGAGTTGTGACGTTGTTGGCTCCCAGATCAGGACAGCGTCAACATTCTTATTGATAATCAGATTCGCAACATCTGGGGGCGTCGAAGCTTGTACGAATTGGGTGTCGGTAAAGAGGTCAAAGTTATAGAGCTTCCGAACCATGGCGTTGATATCTTGGGTAGTTGTGCCGCCCGGAACACCAGCGACCTTCCGTCCGCGCAGATCGGGGACGGCTGTAATATCGGTCACGTCGGCCCGAACCAGGATGGCTCCGAGTGTTCCGACCGCTGCGCTGAAGATCTTGAACTGGACGCCCTTCTCGTGCATCTGGGCGGCAATGATCGCGGACATGTCGATGATCTCTGCCTGCCCGGCCGCGAAGGCATTGGCCAGCGCACTGATCTGATCGATACGGGACCAGTCGATCTTCCATCCGCGCTCCTCGAGAAGGCCTAGCTCGTCGATCGCCTCGCAACCAGCCCAGCCAAGTCGTAGGTATGCGAAGCGAATGGCCTCTGCAGGAGCGGAAGTCGGGGACGGTGCGACGGCGGGGCTCGGGGACGTGGCGACGATCGGTGTCGCGGTAGCCATCGGCGGACGAGTCGGCGTTGACGCTTTCGCAGCGGTCTGTGGGGTCGGAGTGGGAGTCGACCCCGTACCGCAGGCAGTGAGCAGGTATGACGAGAGAGCAGTCAGCGTAGCCTTCTGCAGGAACTTTCGGCGATTCATCGTAATTCTCCTCCTCCCGAGAGGGTATAGGCTCTTCGTGTCAGGCTCCACTTCCGTAACATCGAGAGCGACTGAGTGTGAAGACTCAACAGTCGCGCATCGTAGCACCTCCCAGATCGTTGCTCTCCAGAATTAGCGCCAACGGGTGAGCCAACGTACCAGCGGGGAAAAAAGCAAATTATCAATTATCAACATCATGCCGATGAGAATGGCGGCCCAGGCGAAGACCGCATCGGTCCGCAGAGTATCTCGAGCGAAATTCATCATGTACCCAACTCCGGTTGAGACACCGAAAATCTCAGCCACGACGGAGACGCGGAGTCCGAGTGCGAATGCCACACGCATCCCTGCGAAGAGGTATGGGACAACGGAGGGAAAGGTAATATGGAGGAAACGATCTATCTCTGTGAATCGATAGACCGTAGCCATCTCGAGAAGGCGACGATCAAGATTATCAATCGCCTCAAAAACGTTACTCATTAATACAGGGATAGTAATCATCAATGTGGTGAAGATCGGTGCACGGTCGGTCAACCCAAACCAAATGAGGGCAAGGACAATCCAGACGAAGACGGACGTCGCGTTTAGGATCGAGGACAGGTCACGGAGGACCTGTCGGGAAATCTGGCTGGAGCTGGCGACGAGTCCGAGCAACACGGCCAGAAGCGTGCCCAGGAGGAATCCCGCGGTGACACGGTAGAGAGTGGCGCCGACATGAGTCCAGACAGTGCCATCAATAAAGAGTGTCGCAAGCTGCTGGAAAACCGTGGTAGGGCTCGGAAGCACATAGGGGCTTGTTCGACGCGCGACAAGGTACCAGAGGATCAGGAACAGAACGAGCACGAAGAAGGTGGGAGCGAAACGCCGCACAGCGCCGGTGCTCCTTGACGGTGATAGGGTTCGCTTACTTACAAGACGGCGAGCCGGTGAACCGATCACCATTCGTCCCCCTTACTGACGTCGAGTGGTTCGGCTTTGCTTGCGCTCCATCCACTGGATACGTGCGCGTTCCACATCGTCTGAACTCAAACACTGCTGGAGACGCCACAGGGAGTCGTGATATGCGGCGCTGAAACTTCGATGAAACGCGTTGGCCATGATATGTTTTGCATGAATTGCGGCAGTGAATGGTATAGTGCGAAGACGATTAACGAGTTTTTCAACTTCTTCATGGAAGGTCTGGGCAGGAACAATCCAATCGACCAGGCCAATTTGTTGAGCGAGATGGAGGGGAATCGGATCACCCGTGTAGATGTAGCGTCGAGCGAGACCTAGTCCAAGTAACCTCGGGAGTCGGTAGGGTGCCATCCCCGGAAACAGCCCCTCATTAATCGCGGGAAGCGCGAGCACAGCATCGTCGCTTGCGATCAAGAGATCGCAAGCAATAGCAAGTTGGACACCTCCTCCGAGGCAATACCCGTGAATGGCTGCTACGACAAGCTTATCCATCGTCTCGATGAGCCGGAAAGCTTCCTCCTGGATCGGATAGAACGATGGAGGCATCCCCTCGCTTGCCATCATGTCGAGATCGAGACCGGCGCAGAAGGCGCGGCCCGCTCCCTTGATGACAGCCACGCGGATACGGGGGTCGTCGGCGACAGTACGGAGCACGTCGCGCAGAGCCGTGACCAAGTCGACGTTCAGCGCGTTCAGCTTGTCCGGGCGATTGAGGGTAAGGATTGCCACGTCGTCTGTGGTAGTGAGCAAGACAGGCATCTCGGTCATCGGGGGCCTCCCTCAACCGAAGTGGGGCGGTTGGTGAGCGCTTCGAGCAGGGTCGCATAACCCAGCCGGTTGGCCTGGCGGGTCGTTGCACCCTCGCTGGAGTGCAAAAAGCGCTTGAAGGTTGCCACGGTTTGCGCATCGAGAGACGCGAGATTTCGCGCCAACTGGAGGGCCCGCTCAGAGAGGTCGTGATCGGGAACCACTTCGGTAACCAGAAACAACCGCTGCGCTTCTGCTGCGCTGACTTCCCGACCGGTCAGGACGAGGTCGAGAAAGGCGTGCCACGGCAGTTTGCGGGAGAAATACGATCCAACGATCACCGGTGGCACGCCCGCACGCAGTTCAGGAAACGAGAAAGTTGCTGTTTCGCTGGCAAGAACGAGGTCGCACCGGGCAGCAAGACTACATCCAGCGCCGCGTGCCCTACCGCGAACAGCGGCGATCGTCACACCAGGAAAGTCCAGCAAGAGCTCATTTGCTCGCATCACGAGAGAATAACCATGAGTCAGGGTATCCAGTGACGCAGCGTAGGATTGCGGCGGCCGGCCGATCGAAAAGTCTTTGCCATCTGCAGTGAGTAGAAGAACCGAAGTTGTAACACGCGTGACAGCATCGCAAAGCTCCTCAAGGAGCTGATCCGATAGAGCATTATCAGATCCGGGATCGGACAGAGTAATAATAGTAACATTATCTTCTTCAAGCATGTGAATCTTCTCATACCGACTCAAGGCTGGCATCACGACCTTCCTCTCTCCTTGAGAATGACTTCGCGTCGGGAAGGGGGCGTGTTGCGACTGCGCAGAGTGCGCACCGTGCCATCGATGACGACAGCGGCGATCCCGGGGATATCCCCGCGTCGGATTGCACTGGCGGCATCAACGGCCACCGAGCCCCACGGTGCATCCATGACGACGAGATCGGCAGGCCAGCCAGGTGCGATCTTCCCCGTCGGGAGACGGAAGGCGTCAGCATTGTTGCCCGTGGCCCAGGACCAGACGATCTCAGGGGGGGTGTCGGAGAGCGACGAGAGTTCGACCACGGACTTCAGCATACCGAGGGGCATCACTCCTGTGCCCGTCGGTGTATCGGTACCGATGAGAACGCGGTGGAAGTTGTCCGTCTGACGTGCGAGCTCGACGATGCGCAGAGCCGACCGGAGATTACCCGCTTGCACGAGTTGGAGAGCCATGTCGGTTTCTGCGACGAGTACCTCGATATCCTCGTCAGGTAACGAGGTCGGGCCGCCGTTGATGTGCCCGAGCACATGCGGCTGCAGGACAAGGAGATGTTCCGCCAGAATCGGTTGCGAGCCAGGGATGCTCGCTCCGCCGCAGTGGGACATGACGACGAGCCCTGCCTGCTTTGCCCAGCGGACTTGTGGCTCCCCTTCGCGCGGATCATCGTAGGCCCCGAAGCCGAACTTCGCATAGCGCACTCCGGCTGAAGCGAGAAAGCGAAGATCGTCTTCCGTGAGGGTGGGCTCGAGGATAACACTACCTGCAAACACTTTCATCCCGTTCGGGCGAAAGTGCTGGAAACAATGGTGGGCAGCAAGAGCGAGTCCGATGACCGCGTATCGGTCATGCGGTCGACCGGGGGCATGGACCTCAGAGGCGGAGACGACCGCTGTGACGCCACCGTGAACGTAGCTGTCGAGAAAGTCGACGCACTTTTGCCGCGGGGTGTAGTCACCCAGAACGACGTGACAATGAGAATCGATCAGTCCTGGTGCAACGGTCATCCCCTGAACATCAACGATCAACGCAGCGTCACGCACAGCCTCGACGAGATCGCAAGACTTGCCAATACCGGCAATCTTGCCCGCGTCATCGACCAGGACAGTATCGGAATCCGTCAGGAGAGGGTTTCGGAGATCGCCAGTAAAGAGACAACCGATATTGATAATCGCGAGTTTCACCAGAGCCCTCCTCAGTCTCCCACGATTCGTTGGATAGCTTCGTGCTTTGAGAGCCCTCCCAGTCGGTGGAACAGTCGGCCGCGATTGGCGAGAGCAACTGCAACGACGATTTCATCAGGCAGTGGGGCATCGGGAACTCGAACTTCGATGGTGTCGTAATGGCTTCGCACCCAGAGTTCGTCCTTGAAGGCGAGCGGAATGTCGATGCTCGTGCCCGGTCCACCGAGCTTTGTGTTCGAGGGTATCCAGGCTCTGCCCCCGCCGATAGCAGCGCGGAATGCGTTCCCAAAGGTGCTCGTGATGCAGGCAACAGCGTGTTCTTGCTCGCCGGCGACCCCGGCGATGGCCGCTTTCCCATAGCTTTCAGCAGGACAACCGAGTGCTTCGAGGGCCAGCCGACCAAGCAGGGAGCCGAGTTCCTCCGATGCCGTCACCAGAAGTGAAAGATCACGCGACATCGTCTGTCCAGCGTATGGATTCGCTATGACAGCACAACATGCCACTTTTCTTAAATAACCATCGGGATCCTCTTGTCTCAATACCGAGTGCGTTTCATCAATAATAGTGTAAATTTTCCGAACAGCGAGGTGATGCTGGTTCACTGTCATCTCCTTTCCACTTGCCCGCTCGTGATAACGCGCCAAAGCTGCTCCGGTGTATGCGGCATGTCGAGATGGATGACACCGAATCGACGGAGTGCATCGTGGATAGCATTGGTGATCGCGACAGGAGCTGCGATTGCTCCCCCCTCTCCGATCCCTTTCACGCCGAGCGGATTGGACAGAGAAGGGTATTCTTCGAGGATCGTAGTGAATCGAGGGAGCACGGTCGATTTGGGTAGTGCGTAATCGAGCAGGGTCGGATTGAGGAATACTCCTTCAGGGGAATAGCAGGCGTGTTCAAGAAGAGCTTGACCGATGCCTTGCGTAATGCCCCCGTGGAGCTGACCCTCGACGATCATGGGATTGATCGCGCGGCCGCAGTCATCGACAGCGACATAGGAGAGGACGGTAACATGGCCGGTATCCCGATCGATCGAGACAACAGCCACATGGACGCCGGATGCGAAGGTGTAGTTGGGAGGATCGAACGTTGCGTGGGCATGGAGTCCTGGTTCGAGTCCTGCGCGGAATGGGAGGAGCGAGAAGTACGCGGCATGGCACACTTCCTGGAAGGTGACCGACCGGTCAGCAAGGCCACGAACGGAAAACCGCCCGTTCTCGTAGGACACGTCCGCTTCGTTCACTTCGAGGAGTTCCGCCGCGAGCTTCGTCGCTTTTTCGAGGAGTTGTTGGCAAGCCAAAAAGACAGCAGATCCGCCGACCGTCATCGAACGAGTACCGAAGGTTCCGAAACCGAAGGGAGCGGTTGCCGTGTCACCGAACTCGACGCGAATCGACGACAACGGTACTCCGAGGACTCCTGCGGCGATTTGGGCGAAGGTCGTCTCATGCCCTTGTCCATGGCCAGCTGTGCCCACACGCACCGTGACGGTGCCAGAAGGGTCGGCGGTGACGGTGGCGCTCTCCCAAAGCGGCGGCGAACCCTCGAGCGCCGCAGCTGACGAAGGTGTGGCACCACCGAGCTCGACGTACGCCGCAATTCCGATTCCAACGAGTGCGTTGTCGGAAGGATCGTTCCGCTGCATGAGTCGATACCGGTGGTACGAACTCGACTCGAGCGCCGAGTCGAGAAGCTTATGGAGGTTTCCTGAATCATAGGTGAGGCCGGTAATCGTTCGGGTAGGTTCGTCAGGAGACAGGTGCAGAAAGTTCCGCCTCCGGAGTTCGGCGGGATCCATGTCCAGTTTGCCAGCGAGGATGTCCACGAGGCGCTCGATGAAGTAGATCGCTTCTGGTCGGCCTGCACCGCGATAGGGGCCGGTGGGGACGGTGTTGGTGAAAACACCGTGAGCCGTGACCTCGAAAGCCGGAATGTCGTAGCAACCGCACAACAGCGGTACGGTGCGTGCGAGAACAACCCCAGACGTATTGGGATACAAGTAGGCGCCGACATTCAGCCAAACTGTGCCACGGAGACCGAGCAGCCTTCCTTCGGAGTCGGCTGCCAGCTCGAGATCAGCGAGCTGGTCGCGACCGTGCGTCGTTGCCAGGGAATGTTCGCTGCGAGTTTCTGTCCACTGGACTGGCTGGTGAAGGGACATACTCGCGAGGCAAACAATGACCTCGTCGGGATAGATCGGTTCCTTGCAACCAAAAGCTCCGCCGACATCGGGCATGATGACACGTAGAAGATGTTCTGGGTAGTCAAGGATTTGTGACAGAAACCACCTCGTGTGGTGGGGACGCTGTGTGGAGAGCCGGACTGTGAGTTGACCGGTATCTGGATCGTACGACGCCAGGACACTACGGGGCTCAAGCGGGTGCGGTATCACACGGTTGTTATACATGCGCTGACGAACGATTACGGAAGCCTTTCGGAATGCCTCATCAACCGGGCCGTTCCGCATACTGGCAGAAAAGGCGATGTTTGTTCCAAGTTCTGAATGAACGAGAGGGGCATCCGGTTGAATGGCGTACTCGATCTGACCGACCGCAGGAAGCGGTTCGAACTTGACCTGAATAAGTTCCAGCGCATCATGCGCGGCAGCTGGGCTCGTGGCGATCACACAGGCGATCGGTTCGCCCTGATAGCGGACCACATCGTGCGCCAGCAAGGGGATCGGCGGGAGCGCCTCATGGGTAGTTGGCGGTCGGCGAATAAGGGGAATCGGGCGCAAGTGAGCCGGAAGATCGGAGGCTGTCAAGATTCTGACCACACCGGGCACTCGCCCCGCGCGCTCCCAAGCGATCTGGGTGATCCGGGCCGCTGGATACGGGCTGCGAAGGAACACGGCATGCAGCGTCGACTTGCCGGGAAGTCGCACATCGCTCGTGTACGAGCCCTGCCCGGTAAGAAAGCGTATGTCCTCGACACGTTTGATCGATCGACCAATCATGGCATCTCCTCGACGAGGTTTGCCAGTCGGACAGTCCCTGCTACGCCTCTCCCACCGTCGGTGTTGATGATGGTTCCGGTCACGATTCGACTCAGGCGATGAGAGGCGAGGTACACGAAGGCTGCTGCGTGGTCGTCCGGTGTGGCCGCAACCTGAAGGGGGACGCTTCGTTGAATGCGACGCGCTCGATCCTCCACGGCAGCATCGACGGAGGTCTCTTGCTCTCCGAGTGATGCCAGCCCACGGAGATTCGTACCGATCGTGCCACCGGGGGCAACACCGTTGACGCGCACCCGCGGCGCGAGCTCATAGGCGAGGTGGACGACCAATCCCCTCGTTGCGAACTTGGAGGCACCGTACAGAATCCCACCACCCTCTGGGTAGAAGGAGGCAGTCGAGAGAGTGAGAACGATACTGCTCGGTTGCCGGAGGAGATAGGGGAGGCTCGCCTGCACGGCAAGAAGGTACGAGAGAACATTGATGCGGAAAAGCTCATCGAAGGCGCGCGAGAGTTCCTCCGCCTCGTACTGGAGGATCGTTCGGTAGTAGTCGAACACACCGACGGTGCAGACCAAGGTGTCGAGCTTGCCGAAACGCTCCACTGCCAGTGCAGCCGCCGCGGCGAGGTCGTCGCTCTTCGTGGCATCCCCGGCCTGCGTCATGAGGTGAGCGGATGCGTGCGGGTTCTCGGTGGCGAGAGCGTGGAGGTTCTCGCTGCTCCGACCGAATGCGACGACACTGGCACCACATCGCAAAAACGCGCGCGTCACCGCGCGACCGATACCTGAGGTCGCACCCACGATGAGAGCGACCTGTCCGTCGAGTGCGCCGTGGAGGCAATGAAGGTCCTGTAAGGGCGTCACGCCGGCCCCCATGGGTTCTCAAGCATCCGCGAGAAGGTGTCGACCGGTTGCCAACTGATCGCTTCGAGTTCGAGTGGATCGAGTCGAATCGTGTGGCCGAGTTTCGGGGAGTGGATCTCCAAGCGCTCCCCGTTCCGTGTCCGCACCTTGCGGACGTGTGCTTCCGCGAACTCGTTCTTGATCACGATGGTTTCGCTCACTACTTCCACGCTGTCTGCGGGATGCTCGAGCGAGCCTGGGCTCTCGTGGCTCATCGGAAGTCCCTCCCTTCCTGGTCACAGGAAGAAGGAAAGATTTCGCACTTGCAGCACGCTGTGGTCGATGGTGATGGTTCGGTGAGCGATCTTCCAACCGTCCTCGGTGTGGCGAAGCCGATCGTGTCGGTGCGTCGAGACGAACTCGATATCGGGTAACTCACCGCGAGTGCGGATGACCAGCACGTTGTATCGAGCGATCACGTCCCTTGCCGGTTCGAGCGAACCCGCATCCGTCGCAGTGAGGAGAAGATTCGAGAGGTAGTAGCGAACCCGGGAGGGAGGATCTTCGGCCCAAGCGTATTCGGTGTTGAGGCGTGCGATGCGGACAGCGAGAGTCTCCTTCGTATCATCGAACAGCCGGCCGGTCGGTGAGAATTCCCAGGCGGCTCCACGTTCGCGGGTTACCCGGATAGGAACCTCGTACACTGCGTCGTCAGTGAACAGCGTGAGCCAATCGTCATAGCGACGCTCGGACAAGAGGAGCGCCTCGTAGGACAGGAACTGATGTACTTCATGATAGAGCTTGATGTAGTCAAGATCGATCCGCGGAAGCTGGACGTCCCGGAGCACCATCGCTCACTCCTCTCCCACGAATCCGTAGGTGCCTGATTCAGCTGAACTCGGTTGCTGAGCAGGTGAGAAAGCCGGTGGTACCTTGGCCGGGTCGACTGGTTCACCTGGCGGCGTCAGAAGGTAATTGAGCCAGGTACCCCAAAGATTGCGGAAACCGATTTCCGTGGCGTACGGCGTAAACGCGTAGCCAGGCCCGGGAAAGTCAGACAGTGGTTCCCAGTCGAGTCCTTGCAGGTAGGCAAGTTCGAACGTATCAGCGTTGAATGCGGCATGTTGCCGTGACAGATTGGTCCAGTTCTCGAAGTCGTCCTGTTCGAACGTGCCTGCAGCCCCGAACGCGAGACTGTACACCCGATAGATCTCTCGCTTCAGTTCGGGTGAGATGTGCTTCGGCACCAGACACCACGTCCACATTTCGATGCGTCCCGGGCCTCGGGGATGCCACAGTCGCATGGTGCAGAATTTGAGACCAGGCTTACCGGGAGTGAGACTAAAAGGCTGAATGAGGAAAGAGAGATTTGGAAAGACAGTGGCAACGGACATCCGGGCGTCTCGGAAGACGGAGATTTGCTCAGGGCTGAGGGCCTGCTGATATCCCTCGACGACCTCCGGTGGAAATCCTGCAAACGGCGGTAGTCCGGGGGTGTGACCGATCCCGATGCAGTGACCACGTCCGGGGATGTGGACTGCATAGCCCATGAAGTGCGTCCGACCGGAGGATGGATAGAACCCGAGCGCAAAGCCAAACTGGTGTGCGACCGGAGTATGGTAGCCATCTCCACCGAAGTTCTCGGCACAGATTTTCCAGTCGGTGTCGGCTACCCAGCGCTCCGGTGGAGCGTACACTTCAGTGCCTTCGGGGCCAGGCCGGAGGAAAAAGTCGAGATAAAACTGAAAGCCGCCCAGATACGTCTCGAGGGGTTCAGCGTTCGGATCGAGCGTGCCGAAGATCAGACCGGCGTAGGTATCGATCCGAACTGGATGCAATCCCCATTCGCTCTTGTCGAGTTGACCCCGATACACTTCGCGGTGGTATGGTACACCGACGAGTTCTCCGGTATTTTTGAATGTCCAGCCATGATAGGAACAGCGGAAATGCGACGCATTGCCCATTTCCGCTTTGCAGACTTGATTACCCCGGTGGGTGCATGCGTTCCGGAACGCGCGGACCTGGCCGTGTTCGTCGCGGACGACGATCACTGATAAGTCCGCAATCCAGCGAAGGACGTAATCCCCGGGCTGAGGAATTTCGGATTCATGGGCGAGAAAGACCCAGGCACGGGAGAAGAGCCGCTCCTTTTCGAGTTGGTAAATCTGCGGATCATTGAAGATCTTGGCCGGTACTCGGCCCTTCGGCAGGGTTTCGCGCATTCGATAGAGATACTCTGGGACTGACGCCATGCTTCACCTCCGGAGTCGATGTCGCGGGCACACTACGCGGTTGTCGTCGCTCGTTCCTTCGATCGTTCGGCAACTTCCTGGCGTACCTGTTGCCAGCGACGAACATGCTCGAGCGTCGATTCGACGTGTTGCTCGGGCAGAAGGTCCATGTAATAGGGCGGGCGGCTCGGCCCCGGCTTGATGTAGCCAGCAGCTTCATAGCGGAGACGCTCGAGCTGAATGTTGTACCGTGCAAATTCAGGAAAGTCTCGGCTGACGATAAACGGCTCGTGAGCCCACAGGATCCGCTCAGCAATCCAGCGCCCTTCTTCCAGATTGCCGGCGAGGAGCACGTCTCGGAGATATAGCACCGGCTCGGGACCACAGGTCGCGGTCGTGCTCCAGCATCCTGGTACCCGCTCGCCATATAGGCTATACGCAAAGAACCAGATGCACTCGATGGGGAAAAGCTTGATGCGATCACCGACTGCTTGNAGGTCATTGTGGTATCGGAATCCGATCGCTGCACCACCGGCGTACTTGACCGCCACGACCTGCGGAATGCGTGAGAGCGCCTCGTACACCTCTGTGGGGATGATCCCGCGAAAAGCAGCGGTGTTGTCGTAAACACAGATTGCGAGTTCCGGGACGGCTTCTGCAACGTCCTGATAGAAACGAATCATGGTCTTCGCTGTCATTTCGGACCACATTGGTCGACCAAGTAGGACACCAGGGGCGCCAATGTCACGGAGGAAGCGCATGCGGTCGATCGTATCCCGCGTATTGAGGGTCGTCGCACCGATGAAGAGAGGGAAATCAGGATTATGTGCCCGCACTGTTTCCACGACAGTCGTGGCAAATGCTTTCCATTCCTCAAGTGTCAGCGTCGCCATCTCGCCCAGTGTGCCGTTCGTCGCGATACTGTCCACGCCGTCTTGGAGTAGTTGCTTGATCATTCGCTCGGTTTCGTCAAGGTCGACAGTGTCCCGAGCGTTGAGGTCGGCAGCGTTCGCTTTCGCAGGAGTGGGGGGATACGCCATTATCCCCCGAAGATCACTCACCCCAATGCGTGGTAGTGCCATTGAGCAACTCCTTCCAATGATAAACCTCACATATAAACATCATGCACTGACTTGGTATGGGGTCACGAGTGCAGTCATCTTCGTGGAACGGTCATCTCATCCGGTTGAACACACCTCCTCTCCGTGTAACCGCTAGGTGTTGGTTGTGCCGTGGGTGTAAGTGGTGATGCTGTTGACTCTGAGTCACAGTTCGTCTCGAGCTTGAAAAGCTGCGACAGGAGAGCTGCCAGCGCATTTCGGATGTGTATTCGTGCGAGGTTCTCGGCAAGGACTGCGTTGCGATCGCAGAGTGCCCGCGTGAGGTCTTCCATTTCATGCAAGCTGCGGAGGAGTCGTCCCGATGCCTGAAGGGATGTAGAGCGGAGGAATCGGAAGTGCCACTGGAGAGAATTGAGGAAATCGGCAAGCACTGGATTTCGTGCACCTTCGATCAGAATGGCATAGTAGTGGTTCTTGTGCAGGAGATAGTCGGTAGCGTTCCCCTCCGTTGCTGCAGCCCGGAGATATTCGAGTTCCTCTTGGATTCGTTGTAGTTCCTGATCGGTAGCACGGAGTGCAAACAGCGACGCTGCTAATCCCTCGAGAACTTCCCGCAACTCATAGATCGCCCGCGCCCGGTTCCCATCGAACTCAGGAACGATCAAGAAGCCCCGAGGGTCGCGCTGTAAGAGTCCGACTGTCTCAAGCTCACGGAGCGCCTCGCGCAGCGTTGCCCTGGAGATCCCTAACTGCGCTGCGAGCGCACGCTCGGTGATGCGCATACCCGGACGCAGCTGCCGTTTCGCGATGGCCTCTTGCAGGATGGCCGTAACCATGCTTCGCGTGGGAGCGATGATCCGAGTGACACGCGGTAGGCTCTGCATCGATCTTCCTCCTGTTTTGAGTATACCGTCTGATGGTCTGACCGTCAAGACCATCAGACAGCTGAAGCGGCCGGTCGTCGCGCGTGGGTATCCACGGCATTCTGGGGCTATCCCTCACCCCACGATCGGTTGTATCGGGGCTGGAAACCAAGAATAGGTGGACCGCGTGCGCTTTGCAGTTGGTAGTTCGGAGCGCTGAAGAAGGTGATCCAAGCCTGCCGTAAAACGTGCGTCCCTGTTCTGTCCGTTCTCGGGCTTCTTCAGGTATCGGTGTTCATTGCGTTCGCTGAGAACGCTCATGCATGTCCTCGCCACGCTTCTCGCCCGGGTGGGGAGCGGGAAGGCATTCGGCACGTCCGTTTGCCATGTGAGGAGGTGTCGCGCCGGGATGTGCTACTGCGTTCCGCGGAACGACGAGGATCACGGCGCAAGCGGTCGCGCAGAGGCTGGATGCACAGGAAGCGCTGCGCCGGGTCGGGTAGTCCAACCCGGCGCAGCGTACGGTGCGCGTGTCAACTGGTGGTGGCTGCGGCGCGCTCGCGCTTTTCCATCACGTTCGTGGAGTGACCCGCG
>Ga0065724_101202_pt1 | contig 18507 bp, 19 predicted proteins | sample TheenrcSG05JP960_FD_59111 | JGI IMG/M metagenome (GOLD analysis project Ga0065724, IMG submission 59111) | Thermophilic enriched microbial communities from mini bioreactor at UC Davis - Sample SG0.5JP960 | ecosystem: Engineered > Solid waste > Grass > Composting > Bioreactor | place: USA... | reverse complement strand
CCGCCACGCCACCGGCAGTATTCGGTGGCCTCCTCCCAGGTCACATGAACGGCGGGCTCGTCGGGCGACGACGGCTCGCGACCGTACGGGCGGTACACGGTCCAGCCGGGACGCAGTTGCCAGCCTGCATCCCACTCATAGCCGCCTCCGGCTTTTTCGGCTGCTGTGACGAGCCCGACGGCGCTCGCGAATTCGCGGAATTGCCCGATCGTGACCTCTGTGGCGTCGAGCGAAAAGTTTTGGATCCGTACACGCTCGCCAGGCTTTGCCTCAGCGCATCCCGTCGTTCCCGCAAGCGCTAGAACGGTGATGAGACAAGCCGTCGAGGTTTTGCGCAACATTCGCTGCCTCCTCTTACGAACGCGGCGGAAGTCCCTTCACTCACGCCGAACGGAATGGCCAGGTCACCACACCGCCGTAATTCTTACCGGGATAAGGCGGTTGATTCAGCGTGTCGGCGAATCCTGGGATTTCTTCCATGTATTTCACCATACGCTCCCGCATCTTCTTGTCGGGAAGCTCGCCATACAGCGCGCCCATGTTGTCAGTGAGGTGATCGGGATTGCTCGTGGCTGGGATCACGACCGTGACGGCTGGGTGTGAAAGGATGAATTTCAGGAAGAATTGAGCCCAGGTCTCAGCCCCGAACTCGCGCGCAAAATCCGGCACCGGCCGACCGGCAACGCATGTGAACAGGCGCGCTTTTTCGAACGGCATGTTGATTTGCACCGCGACGCCGTTGTCGACGCAAGCCGGCAGAAGCCGCTCCTCGCAATGGCGGGAAAAGATGCTGTAATTCACCTGGATGAAGTCCAGGTCCGCCGTGCGCACGAGGCGCTCCATCGTGTCGTAATACTCGCGGTTCCATTGCGTGACGCCGATGTAGCGCACCCGCCCTTCCTGCTTCCAGCGGCGGAGCAGGTGCAGGACCTGATCGTAATTCTCTAGGCTGTGCACCTGCTGGACGTCCATCACCTTTCGCCACAGCCGCTCGGCAGATCTCCGGAATTGCGCCTCGGAGTGGCTGTTGTCGGACAGCCATTCGCCCGTGGTCCAGGTCTTGTTGGTGATGAATAGGTCATCGGCGATGCCAAGCTCGAAGGCGAAGTCGCCCACGCACACTTCCGCCATGCCGTACAAAGGCGAAGTGTCGACGACCCGCCCGCCGGCGGCGTGGAACCGCCGCAAGACTTCGCGCACATGGTCGCGCGGCTCGCCAGGGCTTATGTCGAAGGTTTCAAAAGTGCCGAGGCCGACGGCGGGAATCTGTTCTCCCGTTTTCGGAATTGCCCGCATTAACGGCGCGCCTCTGTTGGCATTCGCCGCCTGCGCCAGGACGCTGCTCGGAGCCAGCGGCGCGCTTCCTGCGAGAACGGTCGCTGCTATCGCTTTCAATGCCGATCGCCTGTCCACGACGCTCATCGCCTTTTTTGTCATCGCTTGTTCCTCACGCTGAATTAGGCTCGTGCCCTCGCGCGTGAGGTAGCAAACGGCGCCTCGGTCTGCGCGCGCGATCCTGATGACGTGACGCGATTCTGATATGGCTTACGCTGTCAGGTGCGATGAGCCTGCCCGTCCCGAAGGCTGCGGCGGTATTCGGCGGGGCCGACGCCGGTGTGCGCCCGGAAAACGCGGGCGAAATAGCTGGGGCTGCTGAAACCGACCTCATGCGCCAGCGTCGTGATCGGCATGGAGCTGCGGGCAAGAAGCTCCATTGCCCGGTGGATGCGTCTCTCGTTGATGAACTGCAGGAGCGTCTGGCCACAGGTCAGCTTGAAGGCGCGATGTAAGTGGCCCTCGGACAGCCCGACCAGTGAGGCAAGCGTCGATATTCGGATCTCTTCGTCGAGATGGGCTTCCACGTAGTCGGTAATGCGGCGCAGGCGCCACGCGGGGAGCTTGCCAGGATTGGCTTCGTCTTTCGCGCCTCCGTAGCGCCGGCTCAGATACTGAACCAGCGCCGCCACCATCGTATCGCAGTAAGTGAGATCCAGACGACCATTCTGCGAATGAATTCTTTTCAGCTCTGCAAACAGGCCGAAAAGAAAAGGGTCTTGAACGTTGCTGAACGTCGGCACATCGCACAGTAGTGGCCGGCCGTCATCATCACCCGGAAGAAGATCCGGCCGCAGCGCAATCGACGCCCATTCCCAAGCCACGCCCTCGAGCCTCAAGCGACGTTCGCAGCCTGCTGGCAGAAAAGAGGCACATCCCGCCCGATCCGGTCCGTCATAGCGGTGGCCGCAGTCGGTCTTGAACTGGTGACGCCGTGCGCCCCCGGAGAGTGTCACCATTACCAGGTGGTGCGGTGAGCGGATCTTACCCTCGACAACGTCGGTGTAGCCGCGTCGCGCGGTATCGAAGATGGCCCGGTCCCACGCGAACCGGCTGTGGTCGGAAGGCCGCGGACTGACGGCCCAGATATCGCCGCTGTTGCGCGAACTCACGGTCGATCAACTCCGGTCAGTTCTTGGAAGTCCTCATGGAGCACGCCGATGGTCGGCCAATAAAGCTCGTGTGCGAGCGCGACTTTTTGGCCATACGCACCGGAGCGCTCTTAACACTCCATCACGCCGAAACCGTGAAATTTGAAAACAGAGCGCCGCGTCGGGAAAGCCGATGCGGCGCTTCTGAAAAGTAGCCGGAAGGTGTTTACGCCTTCGATCCACCTGCAGCCGTGTAGAGCTTGTTTGCGATCTCGACGAGTTCCTCGGGGTGATACTCGGGGATGAAGGCCTCCGGAACGCCTTCCATCTGATATTGCGGGCCGCCCTGCGGAGGACCATCGACGACTTCGAGAATTTCGGAGGCGTCCAGGCCAGGACCGTTCCAGATGGCGGCGACTTCCTTGTAATCCTCTGGGCTGAAGCGATAGAGCTTCCGGTGGCTGCCTTCCTTGATGAACTTCTCGCACTCCGGAATTTCTTTGTCGAAGATGCGGGGGATAGGCAGCATCTTCTTCAGCTCGACCCCAGTCAGCTTTTCAAGCGCCAGAGCATATGCGTGGGCGTGGACGCCGCCTCTGGTGAAGAGGTAGCCCAGCATCATGCGCGCTGCCGGGTTCTTGGTCATTTCATAGGCACGCAGCTTCACCGTGCGGGCGCCGCACTCGAGGAAGAAGTTGTGCAGCAGGTCCAGGATGAGATTGCCGGAGTTGAAGATGTAGTCGCCCCGCCAGGGCTGGCCGAGGTTGTTCACGGCCATGATCCCGTGCGGCCCGTTGAGGTGATAGTTCGTCCCGGCGCCGGTGCTCTTGAAGGTGCTCTCGAACGGAGCATCGCCGGCTGAAATCTTGCCGTTGCCATCAGCGCCATAAAGCAGTCCGTTGACGGCCGCGCCGACCAATTCGATATGGCCGAGTTCCTCCGTCGCGATGTTGGCGATCAGGGCGTAGAACGGCCTCAGCTTGTCCCGCATGCGGAAGTTGAAGCTCTGGTACATGTAGGTGTTCAGGGTGGTCATCTCCCCGAACCGTCCACCCATGAGTTCGTTCACGACGGCCGCCGCAGCAGGGTCAGGGTCTTTCGGAAGCGGCATCTCAACCTGGAGGCGATCGATCCTTAGAAACATGCGCGTACTCCTTCATGACCTCTACCTGAACTGGCCGGCACCGGAACGAGCACGCCGGGCCGGTGCTACTAAACGGAGTGGCGCGCGCGGGAGATCCACTTCGAGGCGAAAGATTGTCAGCTGAGCAAAGGATTTCAGGGACGGGCGCCGACGCACCGCGTCACTCGCCCTGGCCAGAGCGATCTGCTAATGCTCGGCGCGGCGACCAACCCAAGCACACGTCAAGGAAACACATCTCGATGACTTACCTGTTCGATCCGCCGCCGGTGCCGGCACTCCCCCATTGCAGGCTCCGACAAGCTCTTTCCGGTGCACCGCATCTATTGCGTCGGCCGCAACTATGCGGAGCACACCCGCGAGATGGGGTTCGACCCCGACAAGGAGCCGCCGTTCTTCTTCATGAAGGCGCCGGACACACTGGTGACGGATGGAAAGTTCCCCTACCCGTCAGCCACCCAGGACGTGCATTGGGAAATCGAGCTGGTAGTCGCGCTGAAGTCCGGTGGCGTGAACATCCCGCGCGCGGAGGCCATGAAGCATGTCTATGGCTATGCCGTGGGGCTCGACATGACTCGCCGTGACCTGCAGGGCGTGGCCAAGAAGATGGGCCGGCCGTGGGAAGTCGGTAAGTCGTTCGAGAAGGCCGCTCCCTGCTCGCCCATCGTGCCGGCTGAGAAGATCGGGCATCCAACCTCGGGCGCCATCTGGCTCGACGTCAACGGCGAGCGGCGCCAGACGGGCGATCTTTCCCAGATGATTTGGGATATTCCGAGCCAGATTGAGTACCTCTCGGGGCTTTGGGAGCTACGCGCTGGTGATTTGATCTTCACCGGCACGCCGGCGGGTGTGGGAGCTGTCAAGAAAGGCGACAAGCTCCATGGCCACGTCGACGGAGTTGGCGACCTCGAGGTTGAGGTCATCTGAGGACGGCTGTCGTGACGCACGAGCTTCATCTGTTGCCGGCATCCATCTCACTGGCCGTGGCCGAGCGCATCGTGGATGCCGCCCTCGCGGCTGCGACCCGCATCGGTACCGCGCCGATGGCCGTTGCCGTGCTGGACGTGGGCGGCCACCTCGTCGCGTTCAAGCGGCAGGATGGTTTGGCGTTTCTGCGCTGTGAGATTGCTCAGAGCAAAGCGTGGACGGCGCTCGCCATGGGAACATCAAGCCGTGGCAGTCGCGACAGGCTTGCGGAGCGGCCGACGTTTCAGGCCGCTCTATCTTCACTCTCGCAGGGCCGGTTCATCCCGGTGCCTGGCGGCGTCCTCATCCTCGACGGCGAAAAACGCGTACTCGGCGCCGTCGGCATGAGCGGCGACGCATCCGATAAGGACGAGGCCTGCTGTATCGAGGCCATCCGCGCGGTGGGTCTCCAATCCTATCCGGCGGAACCGGCCCCCGGTTGGGAGAATGCGCGGCCTTAGGCCGACGCAGGCTGCTCGAGAAGCTCCATCAGCGCCGCGTTGAAGGCTTCCGGCGCCTCGTACATCACCCAATGACCGGCGCCCGCAATGGTGCGCGTGATGAGCTCCGGGTGGTAGATGCGAAGGACATCGTAGACGGCGTCAACGCTGGGCTTGGCGAGGGCATCCCGCTCGCCCCAGATGGCGCGCAGCGGCGCCTTCACGCGGGCAAGTGTGGTTCGGATTTCGTCCGTTGACGCAAATTCGCGCGACCGGAACCGCGCTTTTGCGATGTTGGATGCCTGAATTTCGATGGCCAAGTTATCGATCTGATCGGGATCCGCAAACATCAGGATCGCGAGCGTCTGCCTGTGAACCTCCCGACGCTCCGTATGGGTCATGTTGGAGCGCTCCTTCGGGAACTGCAGCGTAGGGAATGGAAGCCCGAGAGCCGCGCTCCCGATGATCGTCAGGTCTGCCAAGCGGCTACCGAGATTGGCCGCTGCGAGCGTGGCTACGTGTGACCCGAATGAAAAGCCAACGAGATGAATAGGCCGCTCTTCACTGATGAGCGTCCGAATCCCCGCGGCCAACACCTCAGCTGATGATGCCGGCGTAAAGGGCGGCGGCGGCATGGCACTGTCGCCGAGGCCAGGCAGATCGGGTGCCCAAACTTCGTAACGACGTGCGAGCACCGGGATCGTCTTGATCCAATGCATCCATGATCCCGAACCACCGTGGCAAAGCACGACTGGTGCGCCGGCGCCCCATTTCCGCCAGACCAGATGTCCGTCGCCGCACGGCGTGCGAAAGATTTCAGCTTCGTTATTGAGCCGTTCGATCATCACTTTGCCTTGGGGGCAGCTGCGGTTGTTGCTGGGGCTGTCGCATAGCTCACTGTAGAGCGGTTCTCAACGTGCAGCGGCGTTGCGCAGCCCTGCGCTGGGCGGCGGAGACATGCGCGATCAAGGCGCTAGCGGAANGTGTTCTTGCCGTTGCATGCTTAGCCGAAGGCCTCGGCTCGACCGAGCCGGGTGGTGGAGGCAAACACAGAGTGGGGCAAAATGGTGGATACGATCGCNTTCGTCGGCCTTGGAGCTATGGGGCTCCCGATGGCCCGCAATCTCGTGCAGAAGCAATTTCGGGTCGTTGGCTACGATGTCAGACCGCAGGCCGTCGAAGCGTTGGCTGAGGCTGGCGGGCACGGCGCCAAGAGTGCGCGCGAAGCGGCTGAGGGGGCGAATTACCTCGTCCTGATGGTGGTCAATGCGGATCAGGCCGAGGAGGTGCTGTTCACTAACGACGGGCTCGGAGCATTGGCGCCGGATTCCACGGTAATCCTCATGGCCACCTGCCCGCCGGAGCGTGTACGCGACATCGCGAAACGAGTGGAGGCCGCGGGTCGTACCTTCGTCGATGCGCCGGTTTCGGGCGGCATCGCCGGTGCGACGTCAGGCACGCTCACAATAATGGTTGGCGCGGCCAGTGCGGTTTTCTCGAAATCAAAGCCCGTGCTCGAGGCGATGGGGAGCAAGATCTACCACCTTGGCGAGGAGCCGGGGCAGGGGGCGGTGATGAAAACCATCAACCAGCTCCTTTGCGGCGTGCACATCGCAACGGCTGCGGAAGCGCTGGCGCTGGCCGAGCGCGCCGGAGTCGATCCAACGCTCGCGCACCAAATTCTGTCCGGCTCCGCAGCGTCGAGCTGGATGCTTCAGAACCGCGGACCGCGGATGATAGCCGACGACGGGCAAGTCACGAGCGCACTCGACATCTTCGTCAAGGACTTGGGTATCGTGCTGGAAGCCGGCAAATCGCTGAGGATGGGATTGCCGCTGGCGGCTGCCGCTCATCAGCTGTTTATCGCGGCCTCCGGAATGGGGCTCGGCGGGAAAGATGATAGCCAGGTCATCGAGATCTATCGTGCTCTCCGAGGGAAGAAGTCGTAAAAAAGCCTGAAAAAGGCAATCGGTCATTTCCGATTGCGCCGAGTGGCAATCGCGGAGGAAATGAATGAGCTCGGATGGGGGCGCTGAGACGTTCGACTATGTCATCATCGGCGCGGGATCTGCGGGCTGCGTTCTCGCAAACCGATTGACCGCGGATCCATCCGTGACAGTCGCGCTGCTCGAAGCAGGTGGGCCGGACCGGAATCCCTGGCTGCACATTCCGGCCGGCTATTTCCGCACGATGTTCAACCCGGACCTGACGTGGCAATTTGATTGCGGGCCGGAGCCGCATCTGGACGGGCGCATCGTGCCCTGGCCGCGCGGCCGCGTGCTGGGTGGCACAAGCGCGGTCAACGGACTGCTTTATGTACGCGGCCAGGCGCAGGACTTCGACATGTGGCGTCAGCTCGGCAATGCCGGGTGGTCGTACCAGGATGTTCTGCCGTATTTCAAACGGGCGGAGGACCAAGAGCGCGGCGCGGATGAATATCACGGTGCCGGTGGCCCCCTCGGCGTATCCGACGTGCACATGGATAATCCGCTCTGCGAGGCCTACATCGCGGCGTGCGTCGCGGCGGGCATTCCCCGTAACAACGATTTCAACGGTCCGAACCAGGAGGGTGTCGGCTATTACCAGCTCACCACCCGGAATGGCCGGCGTTGTTCGACTGCGGTCGGCTACCTCAAACCAGCCCGCTCGCGGCCGAACCTCAAGATCATCACCGAAGCGCAGGTGAAGCGGATCGCCCTCGACGGGCGCCGCGCCATCGGCGTCGTTTACAAACTCGGCGGTGAGATGCGCACCATCAATGCCCGGCGCGAAGTGCTGCTCGCAGCCGGCGCGATCGGAAGCCCGCAATTGCTGCAGGTTTCGGGCATCGGCCCCGGTTCCGTTCTGAAGCGCGCAGGCGTCGAGGTCCAGCATGAACTGCCGGGCGTCGGCGAGAACCTGCAAGATCACTTCCAGGTGCGTTTTGTCTATGACTGCTCATTGCCGGCGAGCCTGAACGACGTTTGGCACAGCCGCCTGAAGCAGCTAAGGGTCGGCTTGGAATACATCTTCAATCGTACCGGAATTCTCACGATTGGCGCCGGCGTTGTTGGGGTGTTCGCGAAAACGCGGCCTGAGCTCGAGGTGCCGGACGTTCAAATTCACTTCATGCCGTTGTCAGCCGAGCGGCCAGGCTATGGGCTGCACCCGTTCTCTGGTGTTACGGCTTCTGTGTGCCAGCTCAGGCCGGAAAGCCGTGGTGTGATCAGGATCAAGACGCCAGATCCGTTCGACCCGCCCAGCATCGTCGCAAACTATCTGGCCACGGAAACAGATCGCGAGGTCACGCTCGCAGGAATGCGTCTGCTGCGGAAAATTGGCGCGCAGCCGCAGTTCGCGAAGTATGTGAAGCGCGAATTCCTGCCTGGCCCCGAGGCGCAGAGCGACGAAGACTTGATGGCGTTTGCCAGAGCCAAGGGCACGACGATTTTCCATCCATGCGGCACCTGCAAGATGGGGCGCGACCCCATGGCGGTGGTCGATGAGCGTCTGAGGGTGCACGGGATTTCCGGCCTGCGGGTCATCGACGCGTCGATCATGCCGACCATGACTTCGGGCAATACCAACGCGCCGACGATCATGATCGCGGAAAAGGCATCCGACATGATCCTGGAGGATGCGCACCAGCACGCGGTGGCAGTCTAGGGAGGGGCACGTGACGGAGATCGATTACGAGGCCGAATACAACAATCGCCGCCGCGTGCCGGAGCATACGGAGATTGTCGCGCGCTGGCTGCGGGAGTCCGAGCGTGTGCGCGCCAGTCTGTCGTCGGAGCTTGGGGTTGCCTACGGCTCCAAGCCTCGCCAGTGCTACGATGTTTTCGAGCCGACCTCGGGCGACGACAGCAGCGGACCACTGATCGTCTACATCCACGGCGGTTATTGGCAGCGCGGGGATCGCACGGAATACAGCTTTGTCGCCGAGACACTGGTTCGTATGGGCGCCATCGTGGTGCTGCCCTCCTACACGCTGTGCCCGGAAGGTTCGGTGGCTGAAATCATCGAAGAAATGCGCCAGTTTCTGCGTGCGCTCTGGGAACGCATGCAGCGGCGCCCGGTCGTCGTGGGCCACTCTGCGGGCGGCCACCTAGCCGCGGCAATGCTGGCGACCCGGTGGAGCGACTATGGTGCGCCTGCCGACCTCGTGCGCGCCGCCTACGCCATCAGCGGCGTTTTCGAGCTCGAGCCGCTCATTCCAACCAGCCTAAATGAGGCTTTACAGCTCACCCCTGAAACGGCGCGCGCAGCGAGCCCAATCTTCTGGCCGCCTCCTCCAGCAGACAGGTTTTTGGTAGCTGCCGTAGGCGGTGCGGAAAGTCAGGAGTTTTTGCGCCAAAGCCTGGACATCGCCGCGACGTGGTCCGCGGCAGGTGTGAAAGCTGAATGCGTCGTGGTACCCAACGCCAATCACTTCACGATCGTTGATGAGCTGACCCGGCCCGAAAGCGCAATGGTGCAGCGGGTGCTCCAGCTGGCTCAGTTCTAAGCGATCGATCAGGCTGATGGATGCGCTGTCGCCCGAACGCTGACACCTTTTTGTGGTTGTCAGTGCTCCAGTCGATTTGCGAGTCTCGCAGGAACGGATCGCCAGCGTTTCGTATGAGGACCAAGGCAAAAGGGCAGTCTTTGTGGGCGCGGGCTCTGACCATCGTCTTGATGCTCTTACTCGCGACAGCTTCGCCGCTCGCCCATATCGTACTCCCGCAGGCGCACGCTGACCATCGGTCTTCGGTCGATAGTGGATCGCAGCACGCCCATCACGATACCCAGAAGGCGATGGACACACACCTGGCTTCCCACGATGCTGGGCCGCACGGCACACAGGGGTCGGCAGGTGATTGCACGAAAATCGCCGCGTTCTGCTCTGATTGCAGCTATTTCTGCCATCCGGTCTTCGATATTCCAGCCGGGTACCTGATCGAGAAGCAGGGACGCCTCGCGATTTATTCCGCCCCCGAACTCCTCTCCGAAGGGGTGGATCCCGACGTCCTTCCTCCGCCGCCCAAGCTCAGCTGATCGTCGCGGGTACTCGGTCCTCGCGTCTGAGAGATCAGCGAAGGGCCGCACAGTTGAGCTTCAACCAATCAGATCAGGATACTTCCGATGAAGGATTATCTTCGCACGCTTGCGACCGTCTTTGCGTTCGCCCTTCTTGCGGGCACATCACCGCTGGTCGCGCAGTCGGGAAACAATACTGACGGTGGTCACGACCATGGGCACGCCATGCACGGCGCGGAGCATGGGCACGGCCATGGCGCACACGACTCCTTCGCCATCAAAGGTACGGTGAACGAGGCCTCCAGGGCCTACGCAGGGGCCAACGCAAAAATGCACGCCGGGATGGACATTGAGTTTACCGGCGACGCGGACGTGGACTTCGTACGCGGCATGATCCCGCATCATCAGGGCGCGGTCGATATGGCCCGCATCGTTCTCCAATACGGCAAGGATCCGGAAATCCGGAAACTTGCCAGCGAGATCGTCAAGGCCCAGGAGGCCGAGATCTCGATGATGAAGGAGTGGCTCAAGGAGCGTGGGCTAGAATGAGGTGAGGTTGGCGCCGGCTCAGTGCGAGCCCGGCGCCGGCTTNGCCGCCGCNGCCATGTAGTTGACGTCNNTATCCGCNCCCAACGTCCAGCGNCCGGTNANNGGNTTATAGATCAGCCCCTCGAATGTGGGCTGCTGCAACCCGGCGCTGATGCAGTAGCGGCTCAGCTCTTCGGGTGTGATGAACCGGTCCCACTGATGGGTGCCGATCGGCAACCAGCGAAGGATGTACTCGGCGCCGACGATCGCCAACGCATAGGATTTCAAGGTGCGATTGATCGTTGAGAGGATGAACAGGCCGCCTGGCCGCAGCACCTCCGCGCACGTCGTAATGAAGGCCTGGGGATCGGGGACATGCTCGACGACCTCCAGGCAAACGATAGCATCGAACTGAGCGTGCTCAGCAACCAGCTCTTCCACACGGCAGGCGCGATAGTGGATTGCCAGCCCCTGGGGCTCCGCATGCTGAATTGCGACGGCGATGTTCTCTTCCGCCGGGTCGATGCCGGTCACGATGGCACCGAGCCGGGCCAACGGCTCGGAGATCAGTCCACCGCCGCATCCGACATCCAGAATCGTGAGACCGGTCAACGGTTTCGCCGCGTGCTCTTCCCGATTGAAGTGGCGAACAAGGTGCGACCTAAGGAACGCAAGCCGGGCCGGACCGAGTTTATGCAGCGGGCGGAATTCGCCCTCGGGATCCCACCATTTGTCTGCAAGCCTGGCGAATCGATCGATTTCGCCAGTATCTAGAGTGGGTTGGTTCTGTCCGGTTAGGATCATGGCAACCACTTCGCGCCTTTCTCGTGCCCGATGTCAAGCCTACATCGGTTTTGTTGCAGCGCTCGCGCGTTATCGCTATGAGTACGGCCCGACTGGGCCAATCCGCTGAAACGAGGAGAAGGTTTCCAACACCTCGCGCTCGGTACCGCGTCCGCGGCGCCGAGTACGGGGCGTTGGCGCAACGGGTAGACGCATGGCAATCGTAGTGATGAAGTTCGGCGGAACGTCCGTCGCGGATATCGGACGCATTCGCAGTGTGGCCCGTCACGTCAAGCGCGAGATCGACGCAAAAAACCAGGTCGCCGTCGTGGTTTCGGCCATGGCCGGGCACACGAACCAGCTCGTGGCCTGGGTGCGTGAGGCTTCGCTCATCCACGATGCCCGCGAGTACGATGCCGTCGTCGCTTCGGGCGAGCAGATTACGGCCGGTCTCCTCGCGATCGTACTGCAATCCATGGGCATTCCCGCCCGCTCATGGCAGGGGTGGCAGATCCCAATCCTGACAGATGCCGCGCACGGCGCTGCCCGCATCNTCGATATCAAGGCCGACGAGCTGAAAGCCCGCCTCGCCCAGGGCGAGGTTGCCGTCGTCACCGGCTTCCAGGGGCTCGAGCCTAAGCGCAACCGAATTTCGACGCTGGGTCGCGGCGGCTCCGATACGAGTGCCGTCGCGCTCGCCATCGCGCTCGGTGCCGACGTCTGTGACATTTACACGGACGTCGACGGGGTTTACACCACAGACCCGCGCATCGTGCCGTCTGCCCGCCGGCTGCCGCGCATCTCCTACGAGGAGATGCTCGAGATGGCTTCTCTCGGGTCGAAGGTGCTGCAAACCCGATCCGTCGAGCTGGCGATGGTGCACCGCATGCGCACGCGGGTGCTGTCGAGCTTTACAGACCCCGAGGCTCTGCAGCCGGTCCGCTCCGGGTCGGAATGGCAGAACATCGGTACTATTGTTTGTGACGAGGAAGAAATCGTGGAAAGCCAGGTTGTCAGCGGCATCGCCTATGCGAAGGACGAGGCGAAGGTCACGATTATGAATGTGGCCGACAAACCTGGCGTAGCGGCCGCCATCTTCGGCCCGCTGGCAGAGGCCAACATCAACGTTGATATGATCGTCCAGAACCTGTCGGCGGATGGGAAATACACCGACGTCACGTTTACGGTGAATGCCTCAGACCTGCCCAAGACGCTCGAGGTTCTGAAAAACGCACGCGAGCAAATCGGCTACTCTGAGATCAAAAGCTCGGCCGACGTCGTAAAAGTATCGGTCATCGGCGTAGGCATGCGCAGTCATGCTGGTGTCGCAGCCAAGATGTTTAAAGCTTTGGCTGAAAAGGGGATTAACATCCTCGCGATCACCACGTCGGAGATCAAGATCAGCGTTTTGATCGACGCCGCCTATGCCGAGCTTGCTGTGCGCACCTTGCATACGCTCTTCGGGCTCGACAAGGATTGAGCAAGGCCCCCGCGAAGCTGCGGGAGAGAAGCTGCTCAGGAGGCGCGAGGCAGTAGGTCGCGTGTCTCCTGCCGTCTCGCCGTCCGTCAACAAAACTGAACGGCAGCCGCTATGCAGACCAGACGCGGAGACGAGCCGCGCACATTGCCGCCGGAGCCTGCGCTCAGGGTCATTCTGAGGCGCCTGCGCGAGATCATGGCCGAGGCCGGGTGGGGAGCAATCCCGGCTCGACAAGATCGTGCGCCAGATCTCCGGCCTGATGGTGGCCGAGGTCTGCTCTATCTACTTGAAGCGGCAGGACGGATCGCTCGAACTGTTCGCGACGGAAGGCCTCAAGAAGGAGGCGGTGCACAACACTCGCCTGAAGCGGGGCGAGGGATTGGTCGGCCGTTGCGCCGAGCTGGCGGTACCCATCAACGAGCCCGATGCGCAGCAGCATCCGGCATTCTCGTACCGGCCAGAAACGGGCGAAGAAATCTACCATTCAATGCTCGCGGTCCCGATCCTGCGGAGCGGGACGGTGCTCGGGGTGCTTGCCGTCCAAAACAGAACCCGGCGCGAGTACTCCGATGAGGACGTCGAGGTGCTGCTCACGACCGCTATGGTCGTAGCGGAGCACATCGTGTCCGGAGCAGTGGCAGGCGCTGGGGCTGCGGCAGAGCTCAGCCGTTCGCTCGCAAGCGTCGTGCACGGCGAGCCAATTTCGGAGGGCATTGCGCTCGGGCACGTCGTGCTGCACGAGCCGCGGGTCGTCGTCACCAAGCTGCTCGCCGAGGACATTGACGTCGAGTTGGAGCGGCTCGAGGCGGCCATGCACAAGCTGCGCGCGAGCCTCGACGAGATGATGGGGATCGAGTCCCTGGCACAGGCCGGCGACCATCGGGAGGTGCTCGAAGCCTACCGCATGTTCGCCAACGACCGCGGCTGGATGCGTCGGCTCGAGGCGGCTGTGCGGGAGGGGCTTACCGCGGAAGCGGCGGTCGAGCGGGTGCAGAACACCACGCGTACCCGGATGTTGCGGCAGAACGATCCCTACTGGCGGGAGCGGCTGCGTGATCTTGACGATCTTTCGGACCGGCTGCTGCGCATCCTGGCCGGTCGCACAACAGCCGCGCGGGAAGGGCTTGAGCTGCCCAACGATACAATTCTGGTCGCACGTACCATGGGGCCGGCCGAGCTTCTGGACTACGACCGCTCGAAGCTGCGCGGCCTCGTTATCGAGGAAGGTAGTGGCCAGAGCCACGTGGCCATCGTCGCGAGGGCCCTTGGGCTGGCGGCTGTTGGACAGGCGCGGGGTATCGTCGAACGGGTTGCCACTGGCGATCCAATGATCGTCGACGCCGAAACGGGCGACGTTCACTTGCGGCCTTCGAGCGATGTCGTCGCGGCCTACTCGGACAAGGTCCGTTTCCGGGCGCGGCGGCAACGTCAATACCAAGCGCTGCGTGATGTACCGGCCATCACCAAGGATGGCATACGAATTAGCCTGCACATCAACGCGGGGCTTCTCGTCGACATTCCCCATCTTGCCGAGTCGGGAGGCAGAGGGCATCGGGCTCTTTCGCACCGAACTGCAGTTCATGATCTCCTCGACGTTCCCGCGGCGGGACAAGCAGGCGGAGACTTACCGCCAGATTATGGACGGAGCCCAGGGCAAGCCGGTTGTCTTCCGCAGCCTGGACATCGGCGGGGACAAGATCCTGCCCTACATAAAGCATCCGAAAGAGGAGAACCCGGCGCTCGGCTGGCGGGCCATCCGCATGTCACTCGACCGACCGGGTTTGTTCCGCACGCAGGTGCAGGCGCTGATTCGCGCCGCGGCGGGCCGAGAGCTCAGCATCATGATCCCAATGGTCTCGGTCGTCTCGGAGATTGAAGCGGCCAAGATGCTGATCTCTCGCGAAGTCGAGCAGCTGGAGAAGCGCGGGGTGCCGCGCCCGTCCAAGCTGCGTATCGGCGCCATGATCGAGGTCCCGAGCCTCCTCTACGAGCTCGATGCGCTCATGCCCCACGTGGACTTCGTGTCCGTGGGCTCCAACGACCTTCTGCAGTTTCTGTTCGCCGCGGACCGGTCGAACGCGCACGTGGGACACCGCTACGATCCGCTGTCTGTGTCCGCACTGCGGGCGCTGCGCCACGTGGTCCGTACCGGTGCCGTGCATGGCGTTCCGGTGACCCTTTGCGGCGAGATGGCTGGTCGCCCGTTGGAAGCTATGGCTCTGATCGGGCTTGGTTTTCGGACAATCTCAATGGCGCCGGCATCTATCGGCCCCGTNAAGACGATGATTTTGTCACTCAACGCTGACAAGCTGGCGGGTCATCTCGAAGAGTTGTTGCAGACGCAGTCCGGCAGCATTAGATCACATCTGCAGGAGTTCGCGAGAGCGGAGGGTGTTGAGCTGTCGTAGGGCGCGGCTCACGGTACGCACCACCACATACGTTTCTAAATCGTGTGAACTTGTCGTGTGCGTTGGAGCTCTGGGATTGCTCACGCCCGCGAATTGCCTTCTCTTGGGGCGCAGCCCGCCAAGCCAGCGAGGGCTGCTGGGAAATCGATACAACTAATCGAGATGAGTTCTCTTCCGTACGAAAAGCTGGAGAAGGTTATCGCGCGCTGGGAGGTGATCCAGGCGGAGCTGAACCAGGGCGTCAACCAGGCGGCCTACGCCAAGCTCAGCAAAGAGTTCTCGGAACTTACCCCTATCGTGAACACTGTCCAGGAGCTGAGGAAGGCGGAGCAAGAACTCGCCGATCTGGACGCCCTTCTTAACGATCCCGGCACGGACCGGGAAATGGCCGCGCTGGCCGTTCAGGAAATCGAGACGCTGCGGCCAAAGATTGAGGAGCTGAACCAAAAGCTGCGCGTCCTGCTGCTCCCCAAGGATGCGGCGGATGATTGCAGCGTCATCCTCGAAGTTCGCGCAGGGACAGGCGGTGACGAAGCGGCTCTGTTCGCTGCGGATCTCTTCCGCATGTACCAGCGCTATGCCGATCTCCACGGTTGGAAGACGGAGATCATCTCCGCTTCCGAAAACGACCTCGGCGGATACAAAGAGGTCATCGCCTCCATTTCAGGTCACGGCGTGTTTGCCCGGCTAAAGTTTGAGTCTGGTGTGCACCGCGTACAGCGCGTCCCCGAGACAGAGGCTTCCGGACGCATCCACACCTCGGCCGCTACTGTCGCGGTGTTGCCGGAGCCGGAAGAGGTAGATATCGAAATTCGGCCCGAGGACATCCGCATCGATACGATGCGCGCGAGCGGCGCCGGCGGTCAGCATGTCAACAGGACGGACTCGGCGGTGCGCATCACGCACATTCCGACGGGGATCGTCGTGGTCTCGTCGGAGAAGTCGCAGCATCAGAACCGCAAGCTCGCCATGCAGGTTCTGCGTTCGCGTCTCTATGAGCTCGAGCGCCAGCGGGAGGCCAATGAGCGCGCCGCACAACGCCGCGAACAGGTGGGCTCGGGCGATCGGTCGCAGCGGATTCGCACGTACAACTTTCCGCAGGGTCGTGTTACCGATCATCGCATCAATCTAACCCTGCACAAGCTCGATCAGGTCCTGGATGGCAGTGCTCTCGACGAGCTGATCGATGCGCTGATTACACACCATCAGGCCAGCCAGCTTGCTGAAGCGGATGCACACACCCACATGTGAGCGAGTGACCGGTTCATGGACCGCTTCCGAAGCGGTGGTGTTCGCCACCCGCCAGCTCCGTGAGGCCGGGATCGAGTCGCCGGGGCTTGATGCACGGCTCCTTGTCGGTGCGGCGCTGGGGTTGCGTGCAGAGCAGCTGATAGCTCGGCCTGATCTGCCTGTCGGTCCGGAAGCTCAGAAAACGATCGAAGGTTATTTGAATAGGCGCCTCGCGCACGAGCCGGTCTCGCGCATTCTTGGGAGCCGCGGTTTTTATGGCCGGATGTTCGAGATTTCTCCTGCCACGCTCGACCCGCGACCGGAGACTGAAACACTGATCGAGGCCGCTTTGGGGCTGGTCAATGAGCGGAAGAGCGATCCAGCGAAACCGATTCGCATACTGGATATCGGTACAGGATCGGGCTGCTTACTGATAACCCTGCTCGCCGAGTTGCCGAACTCCATTGGGCTCGGAACCGACATCAGCGTCGAGGCGTTGGAGATAGCGCGTCGAAACGCTCTCAAACACGCCGTTAAATCGCGAGCAGAATTTAGGCTCGCGCGATCCCTCGAAGGTATCGCTGGCCCGTTCGACCTTGTCGTAGCCAACCCGCCCTACATTCCCACGGGCGATATCGAAGGGCTTGCGCCAGAGGTCCGAGATTTCGATCCGCGCTCTGCGTTGGACGGCGGCGTAGATGGATTGGATGTGTACCGCGAGATCGCGAAAAACCTTGTTCGGGTCGTGCCCGAAGGTTGGGCCATCTTTGAAGTGGGGGCCGGGCAGGCCACAGCTGTTGCCAAGATTCTCGATGAGTGCCGGGTCGAAACGGCGCGACCGCAGATACGCACATTTCGCGACTTATTGGGGATTGACAGGTGTGTGGCTTGGAAGGCACGCAGCTGAATCGAGAGATAAAAATACTTGGAAACGAGTCGGTCACGGGCTAATGTCGCCTCAGGCGGAAAGAAGCGCGAGCGCAACAGTGCAGCCGAGCCCCTTATGCGGTTGCCCCCTGCGAGCGCAAGTAAACCGAGCGAAACAAGCGAAGAATAGCCGCTGGTCGTCCGATGTTGGTCTGAACCAGCGCGTATGAAGACTTCGAAGTTTCGTCGTATGCGCCTTTTCCCGAATGGATCGACTGGCGAACTTTCGTGAGTGTCGGAAACACAAGGAATAATCTGAACCGTCCGCGCGCACGATTTACGTGACGAACGTGGCAGCGCCGTCGTGGTGAGCCGCTTCGAGGGGGCGATGACGCACATCTGTCTTGGCAGGTAAGTGTGGCAGAGAGCCTGCAGTCGCCCTTTGTATTGGCAAACAAAAACTAGAAGTAATCTGCATAGTTGAGATTGGGAGACTATGAGGCAGGGACAGCAGAATCGGAGAGGCCGCGGCCGTAACCGGAAAGCGCATCATAATCCGCTGACGCGCAGCTACGAATCGAATGGTCCCGATGTGAAGATCCGGGGTACGCCGGCGCACATCGCGGAGAAGTATATGGCCCTTGCGCGTGACGCTCTCGCTTCCGGCGATCCGGTTCTGGCCGAGAACTACTTGCAGCACGCCGAGCATTACAATCGAATCATCATGGCCTACAGGGAGCAGACTGCCCAGCAGGCCGGCGAGCAGATGAACGGCTTCAACCGTCATCGGAACGATATCCTGACGGATGTTGATGACTTCTCCGATGAGGATACGGAGGAGGAAGAGCTGCTCAGCCCTGTCGAGCCGGATGTGCAACCACGCGCGGACGTTCAGCTGCGCACCGACGAACCTCGGCCAAGGCAGCTGCAGGATCAGATTCATCCCCGCACGAATGGCGAGAATGGTGGTCGGGAGCGGTTCCAGGAGCAGCGGAACGGCCAGGAATATCGCAACAATGGTGCTAGCGCGGAACGCCAGGCTCAGGCTGTCGAACAGCCCGAAGCCGAACAGCCTGTTATGGAGCCCGTGGCGCAACCGTCTCGCTCTGAAGCGGCGACTCGGCGGCGCGATCGTTTCGGCGGCACCGAGCAGCCACAGCCGGAGTTCCTGAGACGGCCAGTGAGGCGGGTGCGCCGCGAAACCAACGGCGGGTCGGCCGAGGCAGGAGAAGCCGCTTCC
>Ga0065724_101413_pt1 | contig 18522 bp, 3 predicted proteins | sample TheenrcSG05JP960_FD_59111 | JGI IMG/M metagenome (GOLD analysis project Ga0065724, IMG submission 59111) | Thermophilic enriched microbial communities from mini bioreactor at UC Davis - Sample SG0.5JP960 | ecosystem: Engineered > Solid waste > Grass > Composting > Bioreactor | place: USA... | reverse complement strand
AAGGAATCCCTGCTAGCATCCACAACCTTTCGCGCGACCTGCATGAACGCGATGCGCGCGACGCGGCCAGAGCGGTCGCGCCGCTCAGGCAGATGCCGGACCGGGGTTTTTCGATCGCTTGCGCAATGGTCCGGGGAACTCCGATCCCATTATCAATGCCATTCGCGAGAATGTGCCTGGCGTGGAGTGGCTGCGCCGTCTTCTTCATGGTGAGCCTGCACCTGTCGTAGCGTCGGCCAACGCCGCCCCCGCTATGTCGTCGCCTGCGGCTGACACGCCTCCGCTTCCCGTGCGCCGTCCTGGCCTGCCGAAGGTGCCCGGAATCGTGGTCGACAATGCGCCAAATGCTGGCGGCAATGATCTCATCTCTGAGATGCGCACGATGTTTGCTGGTGCGCCGATTGCTCAGGGCACGACGGGCCCGCGGGCCTTCACCATGACAACCCCGGCCCAGGGCACGCCGCAACCTGACATACCTCCCGCACAATCCTCGCCGACGGCGAGCCCAGCGCATACCGCTGCGATCGGCGGTTGGCAGACCACGGTTACGCCGGAGCAGTCTGGCCCGACCGTCACCGGCAGGGACGTCGCGCAATTCTTCCGCAATCTGTTCCGTGGCGCTGCGGTAGCAGATCCGCGAGCTCCAGGTTTTACCGCGTTCTCGCAGGGCGCGGCTGGGGCGATGGTTGGTCGTCGTCAGGAAGAGCAAGAGGATTCGGCAGCAGCCCTCAAAGCTGAGGAACGGCAGTTCGAGCGCGACTACAAGACGGCCGAGATGCGCCGTGCCGAGGCCAAGGCTCTCCGTGAGGCTCGCCGCGCTGAAATCGATAACGCGAAGACGGTCACTGAGATCATCCGCAATCTCGGCGGCGATCTGACTACGGATCAAAAGCTCAGGCTCGAGAATGCTGTCACGAACTACGCGCGGGCCATCAATCCCGCCGGCACCATGACGGAGGAAGAGCTGCGGCCCAAGCTCGAAGCGTATCGCGATCAGCTCGTGAAAAATATCACGGGCCAGGGACAAGGCGGTGGACAAGGTCGCTTCCGCGAAGGTCAGACGGCCACCGGTCCGAACGGAGAGAAAATCGTGTTCAGGAACGGGCGGTGGCAGCCCCTGTCCTGACACAGCGCACGAGATCTCTTCTGGGAAATAACAAATGGCTTCGCCTTTCGACTCCGACCTCCCACCGGGCTTCAGGCTCGATGAAGAACCGGGGGCCACGCCTGCATCTGATCTCCCCGCTGGATTCAAGCTCGATCCGTTCCCCGGCAAGGAAGGTTGGCCGGATCCAGCCAAGACTGGCCTTCTGCCGGATCAAACGTCACCTCAGCTTGCCGAGCCCGCCCCTATCGAGCCGCCTCCTGCTGCAAAGGCGCCGAAGATCAGTGCACGCGACCCTGCGTCGATCCGGTACTTTAACCCGGGTGCGATGTATCCCGGTCCGTCAGCCCGCAAGTTCGGCGCCGTCGGAACCGAGATCATTGGTGGTGGGCACAAGATAGCTGTTTTCCCTGACCCGGAAAGCGGTGCGGCTGCGCAGTTCGATCTGCTCGACCGCAGCTACACCGGTATGACGCTGCGCGATGCCATTCGGAAGTGGTCAGGCGGGAACAGCTCTGACACGTATGCCGCGTTTGTGAGCCGTGCCACCGGCCTTTCTCCTGACACCGTACTGACACGCGAGATGATCCGTGACCCGATGATTGCGGTTCCGCTCGCGAAGGCGATGGCGCGCGTTGAGGCAGGCCGTGATTATCCGATCGGCGATGATGCGTGGATGCGCGCCCATGCGCGTGCTTTTGGCGGAGTCGCGCCGATGACAACTGCATCGGTGGCTCCGGCCCCGTCACAAGCGGCACCATCTGCTACGCCAGGCGATTCCAGCACTCTTATGCGCGCGGTGCTTGGCGCTCCTGCCGAGAAGCGCAAGCAGATTGTTGAAGACTGGCTCTATGAGAGCCTTGGCATTCCGAAGCCGCAGCGGGAGCTGCCGCCCGGGTTCACGCTCGACGATGAAACTCCGGCTGGTTTCACGCTGGATGAGGAACAGCCAGAGACGCCGGCGGAGCCGCAACGCGCCACGTTCGGGCAGTCCGTTGCTCGCGGTATCGACATCGCGCAGCAGCTTGGCTACGGCGCTGTGGAAGCCTTCGGCGAGCTGACCGGTCTCGAAGGTGTGACGCAGTGGGGGCGCGAGGGTCGCGAGCGCAACATCAAGGAAGCCGAAGCGTACGGGCCGCGGTCTCGGTTCTCCGACATCTCAGGAATTGGCGATTTCATTCAGTGGGCGAAGGAAACGGCGGGCGAGCAGATACCCATTATGCTGCCGTCCCTGGCTGGTTCTGGTGCCGGCGCTGTGGCCGGCGCTCCGTTCGGCCCGCTTGGCATGACCATCGGTGCCATTATCGGCGCATTCATTCCGAGCTTTGCGCTGGGTGTTGGCGAGGTCCAATCCGCGATCAAAGAGAAAGACCCCGAGGCGGTCGCGCCTGGATGGGCGTTCGCCGGTGGTTCCGCTATCGCGGCTCTTGACTCCATTCTGCCCGGAAAGGTCGGAACTGCGCTGGTGAAGGCGTTCGGCAAAGAGACTGCCGAAGAGATCGCCAAGCGCGCCCTGACAAAGCCAGTCAAGGAAGGCTGGATAAAGCGTGGCGCGAAAGGTGTCGCCGTGGGGATGGCCACCGAAGGCATCACGGAAGCCTTGCAGGAGGCTATTGGCGAAGTCGCGGCATCTCAAGCCACAGGTCAGCCGATCGACACTGCTGGCTTGGCTGAACAGATGCTTGAGGCCGGCGCTGCTGGCGCCCTGATGGGCGGTCTTGTTGGTGGACCGTCAGCGGTGATCGAGGGCCGTCGCGGTCCTCAAGAGCCGCCACCGACCACCACGAAGCCTGGCGAAGGCGAGAAAGAGAAGCAGCCACAGCCAGCAGCGGCTCCTGCTGTCGAACAACCTGCGGCTCAAGAGAAAGCACCACCTCCGCCCACAGAGGAAGAAAAGGCGATCCTGCGCGCGCAGGGCTGGTCCGACGAAGCCATTGCGGACATGGACCCGAGCGAGCGCGCCGCGCATGTTGCTGAGGCGCAAGCCCAGGGCGTCAAGCCGGCGCCGCAGCAGCAAGCCCCACAGACGCTAGCACCGGACAGGCCGTCGGCTGAACCCATCGGCGATCTCGTCGCGCAGGCTCGTGATCTGGTTAATCCGCAGAAGCCGCGCCGTGGCCTGTACCTGTCGCGCGACAACCTCGAGATGCTGCTCAACAACCCGGAATGGGCGAGACAGCTGACCGAGGTGATCGAGGGCAAGGTCGTTTCGATCGACGATGTTGACGGCAACGGCGGCCAGCTTGTCGTTCCCGACGAGCAAACTGCTGCGTGGGTCAATCAGCAGCTCAGTGCTGGACGGAACATTCAGGAGGTTATCGGCGAGCTCACCGGTGCCGGTCGCGGCAAGCCTGCCGATGGCACAGCCGTTGTTCAGCAGGTCACGCCGGAAGGTAACGTCACGCGAGAAAGCCTCGTCACCGAGGATCAGGTCAAACCGACCGTTGAAGAGTTCAAGGCGCCGGATCGTGACGTGCGCGTCGTCACGCCGGAGGAAGCGATCACGCGGCGCGACGAAGAGATTGCAGCGCAGACCGGTCAACCCACGGAGACTGCAGGCGACGGCTCGCGCCAGAAGCCCGTCAAGGTTCAGGCTCCGCAGGACGTTGAACGAGCTGGTGAGCGCGTTGCTGAGCCCACAGAAGCACAAGCTGAAGCAGGTAATTATCGGCACGGGCATATCGATTTCAAAGGTTTCAAAATCAGCATCGAGACCCCTAAAGGAGGTATTCGTAGAGGAAAGGATTGGGAAGTCGTAAGCCCGGCTACATATGGCTATTTCCGGGGCGTTAAGGCACGCGCCAAAGATAAAGAGCACGTTGACGTTTATGTTGGCGACAACGTGCAGTCAGACCGCGCATTTGTGGTTGACCAGTATGATCTCGCAACTGGTCGATACGATGAGCCAAAGGTTATTGTCGGAGTTGATTCACAAGAGGATGCCCTTGCTATTTATGACGCTGGTTTTTCGGATGGTAAGGGCCCTCAGCGTCGTCGCAATCGTCCTGCAACAGAGGTTTCCCTCGATGAGCTCCGCGATTGGCTCGATTCAGGTGACGCCACAAAGCCGTTCTCACGACAGAAAGCCAAGGTTAAAGATGCCCGAGTATCAGACCTGGCTTCGGATCAAGAAGCGTTGCCACAATCCTCTGGGGCCGTAACACCTCCTACGTTCCCCGAGATATTCCGTGCGCTTCCTCGTGACGCGAACGGGGATCCAGATGTGGAGTACCTGACCGACGTAATGCGTCGGGTTACAGGGAAGACTTCTTGGAATGATCTGACCGACACCGAGAAGATTGCAGTCTGGAGCGAGATCACCGGCGAGCCTACACCCGAGGACGAGCCTTCTGCCGCGCCGGTAGAACAACCGGCAGAGCCGGCGCCAGCCGAGAAACCTAAAGCAGGTTGGACAGAAGGACACCGCGACCCAAACCTGCATATGCTGCTGGACGACGATGGCGAGGTGCTTGGCTCCGCCATTTGGGATCAGAACCGCCCGGCCAAGGAAGCATGGACTGCACTTGATCGCGAAGGCCGTGTGCTTGGCTATGCCGGATCGCTCGCCGAAGCCAAGAAGCTGGTCGAGCAGTCGCTCGAGAAGCCAGCCGAAGAAGCGGAGGCGCCGTCACGCACGGACGCAACAGAAGCTCCTTCTGAGATCGACGCCGATCCGCAGGCGTTCGCTCAGCTCAAGGCGCGTTTGCGCGGCGAAGGCTTCAAGAACATCGTCGAGGCGCGGAAGTACCTCAAAGAGAACGGCTTTGTCCCCGAGAACGCGCGGAACAAAGACATCGACGAGGTTATCGAAGCCGTCGTCGTGTTGACGGCGCGCGACATCGTGAGAGAGGGCGGCACGCCGGCTGAGATCTACGGAAAGCTGGTCGAGCTCTACCACAAGCAACCCAATCTTAGCACGCGCACCGGCACGTCGGTGGCCAATCAGGCGTATTCGACGCCGGTCCCGCTGGCCTATGTCGCTTCGCGTCTCGCCGGCGTGGCGACCGCCGATGTCGTGTATGAGCCCACCGCTGGCAACGGCGCACTGCTGATTGAGGCCGGCCCAAACAACGATGCGGTCTACGCCAACGAGATCGACGAACTCCGCGCCGCGGCTCTTGAGGTGATGGGCTTCAACGTCACCAAGAAGGACGCCACGGAGCGCGCCCACGTCGAGCAGCCAGCCGACTCCATCATCATGAACCCGCCGTTCGGTGCGGTGCGGGAAGGCGGAAAGTCGAAAGAGTGGACGATCGACGGCTGGACCACGAGCCAGGTTGATCACGCCATTGCGTTGAAATCGCTCGAGGCGCTGACCGACAATGGCCGCGCCGTGCTGATCGTCGGCGGCATCAAGGCCGAATCCGACGAGGAACGCCGCAAGGGATACCGCGGCAAGGCTAAGCGCGAGTTCTACTGGCGCCTATACAACAATTACAACGTTGTCGACCACTTCACGGTCGACGGCGATCTCTATTCCCGGCAAGGCGCGAGCTGGCCCGTTGATGTCATCGTGATCGAGGGTAAGGGCAAGTCTCAGCGTCCGTTGCCTGCTGCGCAACTCCCGGTTATCTACAACAGCTGGGATTCGCTTGCGGAGAAGATACCAGATGCGAACCGACCCACACAGCTTGACCAGAAAGAGGCTGGACGCGCTCGCGGACCGGCTGGTCGTCCTGCTGAACCAGTCGAGCGACCCGCAAGCAGAGATGAGGGAAGCGGCACAGAGACTGTTCGAGGCGGGACTGACGGACTTCTGGCCAAACCAACAGACGACGCCGTTCCAGTTCGCGGAGACGGTGATCGCGGACAATCCGAACGTGTGGGATCTGATAAACGTGATCTACTTGCCGGAAGACCTGCGGGCGCTGGAGACACCAAGCGAGCTGATAAGCCTGCTGATGCCGACCGAGTTCGACCGCGCATAGAGCGCAAGGGCGGTCAGGCCACCTACGTTCCGACTTCTCGCACGCCATCCCTCAACACCCTGACGCCGGTCAACATGGCCGACTCTGCGGCTGCGGCGATGAAGCGCCTGCAGGACCGCATCGGCTCTGTCGACGAGTTCGTGGCTGATCGCCTCGGCTATGACGTCAATGACCTTCCGAAGTATTTCGGTGCCGAGCAGATCGACGCGATCGCCGCTGCGATCGACAACATCGAACGCGGAACGGCGCTGATCCTGGGTGACCAGACCGGCATCGGCAAGGGCCGGCAGGTCGCTGCCGTGCTCCGGTACGCGATGCGCAAGGGCAAGATCCCTGTGCTCGTGACGGAGAAGCCGGACCTCTACGGCGACATGTGGCGCGATATGCGCGACATCGGCCTGCACGAGATGCTGGGCCGCGAGCCGCGCATCTTCATGACCAACATCGGCCCACCCATTCCGCTCGACGAAGAAGCGATGGAGTGGAAGGAAAAGGCCGATGCGGCGCGCGAGGCCGGCGAGCCCATACCGAAGCGGCGTGGCAGGTTCCTCGTCGGCGGCACGGCTGCGAAGCAGAACGCCGACATGGAGGCCATTGCCAGCGGCAAGGGCGAATATGACGTGGTGTTCACGACCTACGACCAGATGAACACGGTCAAAAGGCAAAATCCACGCCGCGCCGGTCCTTCCTGTCTCGCATCGCGCCGGACGCCCTCATCGTCTTCGATGAGTCCCATAACGCTGGCGGCGCTGGGCAGAGCGGTTGGAAATTGAAGGATGCCGAGCCGAACCGCGCCCAGTTTGCCCGCGAGCTCGCAATGCGGGCCTGGGGCGTCATGTTCTCGTCGGCAACCTACGCCAAGCGGCCCGACGTGATGGACCTCTACGCTCGGACGGACATGGGTATGGCCGTGGACGATCCGGAGAAGCTGCCTGAGCTGATCGCCAAGGGCGGCGTGCCCATGCAGCAGGTCGTGGCCTCCATGTTGGCTGAGGCCGGCCAGTACATCCGGCGCGAGCGTTCGTTCGAGGGCGTGGAGTACGCCGTAGAAGGCGTGCCCGTGAATCTCGAGTCGTATCGTCAGTTCTCTGACGCCATACGTGCGGTTTTCCGGTTCGATCTCAAGATCAACAAGATTCGCGACAAACTGATCCAAACCTCTCTTGATACGTCTGGCGCCGCCACCGCCAAAGACGCCGGGACGGGCGAATTGGGCGCGTCAACGACGGCGTTCGCGTCGATCATGCACAACCTCGTCAACCAGATGCTTCTGAGCATCAAGGCGAAGGCTGTCGCCCAGCGCGCGATCCAGGCGGTCAAAAACGGCGAGAAGCCGGTGATCGGCCTTGCCAACACCAACGAGAGTTTCGTTTCCGACTTCGCGGCGCAGGAAGGCATCAATGTCGGGGATGTGATTGATCTCACGTTCCGCGACATGCTCACGCGCTATCTGCAACGCACGCTGCGGTATACGGTCAAGCACCCCGACGGGAAGAAAACGCATCACTTCATTCCGTTCGACGCGCTTCCATCTTCCCTCCAGCGTATGTATCGCGAGGCGTTGGACATCATCAATTCGGGCGAATATGAGGATCTTCCGGTCAGCCCGATTGATGCTATCCGCCATGAACTGACAAAGGCCGGCCTGAGCGTGGCCGAGGTCACTGGCCGGCAAACAATGATCGACTACGGCGAGTCTCCGCCGCGCCTCGTGGCGCGTTCCAAGAGGGAGATGGGGCCAGCCGGCAAGCGCATCAACATCTCGCGCTTCAATAGCGGCAAGCTCGACGTGCTTATCATCAATCGTTCCGGCGCGACCGGCGTTTCGATGCACGCGAGCAAGACATTCAAGGATCAGCGCCGGCGCCGCATGATCCTCGCACAAGCCGAACCCAACATCGACGTGCACTTGCAGATGTTGGGCCGCGTGCACCGCACCGGGCAGGTCGTGCCGCCAGCCTACTCGCAGATAGCCGCCGAAATCCCGGCTGAGGCACGGCCAACGGCTGTGCTCATGAAGAAGATGGCCAGCCTCAACGCCAACACCACGGGCGCGCGTGGCTCGGTGTTCATGGCGGATGCGGTCGATTTTATCAACGAGGTTGGCGATAAGGTCGTCGCTGAGATTGTCTTTGAAGATCCCGAGCTCAATGAAAGGCTCGGCGAGCCGCTGAAGTTAACCGAACAGAATCAGATCATCTATGACGACACGGCCAAGCGCGTCACGGGCCGCCTGACCCTGCTTTCACCCGAAGAACAAGCCGAACTGCTCGATCGCATCACCAAGGAGTACAACAAGGAGATCGAACAGCTCGACGCGCTGGGCGAGAATCCCCTTGAAGCCAAGACGCTCGATCTGCAGGCGCGCACGCTTGAGGCGACGGAAATCAAGCCGAAGCAAGGCAACAGCCCGTTCCTCGACGCGGTGCGGATGGAGAAGGTTTCTGTCAAAGCTCAGGGCCGCGCATATTCGCCCAAGGAAGTGGCGGAAAAGCTAGCCGAGTTCCTGAACGAGCCGAAGCCTGGCGATGATCCGGTTCGTACTTTGACCGATCTTGTGCCGAAGGGACAGGATTGGGCGCGCGCCACGTACAGGCGGTTCAAGGAGTTGTCCGACAACTTCATTGCGAGTGAGGTTCGGGATACTTCGCCGGACGCCCGAGAGAAGGTTCGGGAACGGCTCGAGAACAACTTTCGCCGCTGGATGCAAACCCTGCAGATTGCCTACCCCGGCAATCGCATCCGGCTCAGCATGCCGTCTGGTGACATCAGCGGCATCGTCACGAAAGTGGAGCGGACCAAAAAGGCCAAGAACCCTGTTGCACTTGGATCGTGGGAAGTTCGTATCGCCGTTCCGGATTCGGCGCGCGAATACATTTTCCCGATGTCCAAGCTATTCCCGCCCGGTATCGTCAAGGGCGAGGATGAAAAAGGCGCGGCCATCGCCATCGACGACACGTCGTTTTCCGATCTTGCCGAGAAGTTCGAGGAAGCGCGCAGGGAAGGCCGCGAGACGCGGTTCATCTTCACCGGCAACATCCTCGCTGCCTACGATCAGACGATGGGCCGTGGCCGGATCGTCAATTACACGACGGAAACCGGCGAGATCCGCCCTGGCATTCTCATGGGCCGCGAGTTCGATCCTGCCGCGTTCCTGTCGTCGCGCAAGGTGAGCTTCCAGACGGGCGAACAGGTCGCACAGTTTTTAACCCGGGCACCGGACGCCGAAATTCAGTCGACAGACGGCATGGTCAAGATCCGCTTGGTGTACGGTGGCCTGACCGTCACCATGCCGGCCGCCCGCTCTACGGGTGGACGGATCTATACCGATCCGGTGGTGCGCCGCGCTGTCGGCGTGGAGTTCGAGCGCCGCGGCAATCAGATGGTCGCGACCGGGATCCCTCCGTCTCGCACGTCCCAGATCGTCGACGCGATCCGCGCCGTTGGCATCACTTTTGAAACACGGCAGTTCCAAGACATCGCGCAGGAGATCGTCAATGCGTCCGTGCGGAACCCAGCCGTGCGCGAGTTCGCCAAGGCGGTCGACGAACTCAAGTCGGAGCTTGGCGTCGAAACGCGGCCCATTGATCCCGACAAGTCTGGCCGGATGCGGGCCCTTATCGACACTGGCGAAGATGCAGGCCGGACCAGCGGTGCGCTGACCCTCAAGCAGCAGGTTGCGCAGATGCGACGCGGCGCGAAGCTCCGCGTCGTGATGGATCACGTCGCCGGCTTCTCGACCGAGGCAAACCGTATCCTCGAGGTGGTCAGGAAAAACGAGGCCGTCGACATAGACGCGCTTTCGATGCCCGACCTGCAGCAGTTCTTCGAGTCCCTGAACGATCTCTCGCAGATCGTGACGGATCGTTTGCAGAAGGGCTACCAGCTCTCGGATGACGTGCAGGAGATCGGAGATCTGATCTCTGAGAAGCTGGGTGACGTTGGGTATGCGCTCGACCGGATCGCCTTGAAGGCCGACGAAATGCGCGACAGGCTGAGCGATCTGCAAACGGACATTGAGCAAATCCTAGAGGAACGGCGCGGCCCGCAGGCAGAGATCGAAGAAGGGGCCGATGAAGATGAAAGCACGGCGCTTGTGCCAGCGCCGCCGCGATCGCTGCTTTCTCAGATTTGGGAGCAGCAGCCGGAATATCCCGAAGATGCTTCGGCGCTTGATGTGTTCCGCGCGGAAGCCGTGACTTCGCTCGGCGCGCTCAAGATCCTGAGCCAGAAGGCAAATGACCTGCTGGCGCTCAACCTGAGAGAGTTGGATGACGCCACGCTAGACGCGGTGATGGATCGTGCCGGAAACCTCGTGTTCGAGCTGACCTCGGTGGTGGATTGGGCCAATCGCATGAGCGATATGGCCTCTCAGAAGCGGATCGAGGCCGAGGACATCATCGCGGATCTGACCGAGCAGAAGCTCGCACCTGCGCTCGAGAATCTGGAGGAAGCGCAGGACGAAGTGTCTAGCCGGCTTGATGATGTCGAAGAACGCCTCACCGATGCGCGCGAGATCGAAAGCGGTCTGGCCGTTGAGGTCGACGGAGAGAAGATCGGCATATCTCGTCTACGGCGCATGCTTGAGGACGAAGAAAACTATCGCGTGGTTCTGGACAACCATATCGCCAAAGCCGAGGCTGGCCGCATCTCTGTTGCGCAGGGAGAGATTGAGGCTTGGCGCGGGATCAACAGGAACCGCGCTGCGTATATCGCCAAGCTCCGCGCCGCTCTGGATCGCTTCACGGGCGAGAAGGGCGGCGGCCTGCGTGCGCTTTACGATGCGGCTGACGACATCGCGACTGGCCGCTCAATGCGGCGTGCTCTCGACGAGCTTGGGTTCTATTCGCAAGCTCTGGAAGCCGCCCGTTCACTGAAGCAGGCCAAGGGCACGCCGGAGCAAATGCTGGCGCAGCTTAAGAGTTCTGGCGTTAAGGACGCAGAGATTAAAGCCACGGGGCTTGATCAATTCCTGCAAGGCAAGAAATCCGTCACTCGGGATGAGATCGTAAGGCACCTTGAAGAGAATAGGGTGCGGCTGCGTGAGGTCGTCCGGTCGAAACAAGCGCCCGTTTCGGCAGAAGAATACGCGCGAGAGGCGGGTTATGGCTCTGTCGCGGAGGCCGCGGAAGTCCTGCGGATGTCCGAAGAGGAGTTCATTCGAGCCGTAGGGGATCTACAACGTGGCCCCGGTGACACTAAGTGGAGCAACTACTCGTTCGACCCTGATAATCCGACCTATCGCGAGACGGTTCTGCATCTGCCCGATCGCGTCGCGGAACTTGACGAGCGTGCGACCGAACTGGAGCGTCAGATCAATGAAATCCGCAGGGCAACCGATAATCTAAGGGCAGCCACGCCAGAGCAGGCGGCGCGATACGATGCGCTATTCAACGAATTTCTTGGTCTGCGCGGCGCTCAAATCAAGGCAGCCAGCGAGACCTTCCAGTCTGGCCACTTCCCAGAACCCAACATCATCGGCCATTTGATGACTTCCCTTGTCCAAGACGACAAGGGCAACACCGTCTACCTCATCGACCAGATCCAGTCGGATTGGGGGCAGCGCATCAGGGATCAAGGTGCGCGGGATGAGGCAAAGATCGCGGAGCTAGAGGCGCGCCTGAAGGAGCATGAAAGGGCGTGGGCATCTGATCCCGACCTCCAGAGAGTTGATGCGGAGGCTATGGCTCTGGCCAAGGAGGCGTATCCTGATGACCAGATCCCTGTAAATCCAAGATTGGGATTGCCTGCGCGGCGCGCCAATAATCAGTGGGAAGCCCTGCAGGCTTTGGCGGAGGACACGTCCAAGCCGGTAGAGATGCGCGAGCGCGCATCAGAACTGAGGCTGGAACGGCAGCGCATCAATGGACTCTACGAGCCGGAGGTTAACAGGCTTCGTGCCGAACTTAGGACGGCAGAGGCAGCTACCCCCGCCCATCCTCTCGTTTCGACCACCGATCAGTGGGTCAACACCACCCTCCGCCGTGCCATCCGTCAAGCTGTAGAGGCGGGCGCCGACTACATCGCCATTCCGCATGGCGATACAGTGCTCTCGTACAATCCCGGCGACGAAGCGGGCATGCGTGGGTTCTATGGCTCGCGCACGCAGGAAGGCATCGTTCCGAAGAACCTCCGGAAGCTCCTTGAGAGGATCGACAGGAGCACACCGAGGCCCGAGCGTGTCGAAACTTTGGTTACAACGCAAGGTCCGCGTGGCTGGCAGGAAGGTACCCGTAATCCGTTTGACGAAGAACAAACTGGCTTCACGCTCTTCCGCCTGACCGACAAGGTGAAGGACATCGTGCTGCGGCAAGGCCAGCCGCTCTTTGCGCTGGTCGGGCAGCTGAGAAAGACTGACGCGCGTCCGCAGCGCGAGGCACCGGATTTCTTCGAGAGGGTCAAGGCGCGTATGATGCTGCGGCAGCCGGTTGACCTGTCGAAGGAAGCGGAGAAGGTGTTCTCGCTTCTTCGCGCCGAACCGGCGCCGGTGCCTGGTTTGGTTCGCGAGACAGTGGCTGTTGCGATCAGGCCGCGCAAGGGGCACCCCGATGAGTTCATTGTCACGGTGCGGGATGCCGAGGGTAACGAGTGGGAGACCGTCGATTACGGAAGCGATCTGCTGCGCACGTCAGCGATCTTTGACTTCCTTCCCGACGGGACGCCGGCCATCACGTTTTTCCCGTTCCACCTCACCGGCGATTTCGTCCATCGCCTCCGGGGAGAGAGAGCGCACGAGTGGACGCATGGGCTTCGCATCCTCGGGCACCTGCCCGGCAGGGTAAAAGATGCTGCGTCTGCGTGGGGTCGGCTTGTCCGTCATGCTGAAAGCCTCGGGATTCTGCAGGGTTCGCTCTACGATCACTTGAAGCGGATCGGCCATCCGCGCGCCGAGAACGTCAGGAATAAAGCCGCTTCGATCTTCGAGATATATCACAGAGCCTACGAAGGGCTAAGGGATTATCGCGAGCGGATCGACCAAGAGGCCGTCGCGCACATGGTTCAGCAATATGTGCACGGCGTCCTGACGGATCAAGACATCGCGCCAGTCAAGGATCTGATCGACCAAATCACGGGTCAGCGCACGCTCGACGCGATGCGCGAGGCCATGGTGCAGGACGACATCATCGCGTTCGCGGCGAAAGGCGATCGCTTCTATGCCTTCGCCGGCGAGCGTGCCCGTACCGCGGATCTTCAGGCGCTCGAGCGCGCCAAGGAAATGTCGCGGGCTGGATGGGACCGCACGACGATCTGGCGAGAGACGGGATGGTTCTACGGCCCTGACGGCAGATGGCGATTCGAGATCGACGATAGCCAGATGCGCTATCGCGGCGAGGCATTGAACAGGTACGGCCAAGCGCCGCTTGGCGACCGCATCACCAAGTTTGCTCCTGGCTTGGCCCGGGTCGTGGGCGTAGGCGAGATTACGAGGCAGGGGCTCATCATGCACCGCGATTTGTTCGCGGCGTATCCAGAGCTGAGAAACATCGAAGTTTCGATGGAGCGGTTGCCTTCGGGCATTTATGGCATTGCCGAGCCAGGCAGAATGCGGCTCGCTGGGCCCAACTTGCGCATCCTGATGCACGAGATCCAGCATCAGGTGCAGGACATCGAAGACTTTGCGCAGGGCGGCAACAAGATGATGTTCAGTGCCGACCAGATTGCGCGGGAACGCCAGCGTATCAGGCAAGAGGGGCAGCGTCCCGGATGGGACAGCATCGAAACGATCCCCGACGACGACCTCACGATCGCGCACAAGCTCTATCAGCGTCTTGCTGGCGAGGTTGAATCGCGCGCCGTCGAGAAGCGCCTGCTGCTGACGCCGGAAGAGCGCCGGGAGCGTCCGCCGTGGCTCGATTACGACGTTCCCGAGTACATGCAGATCATGCGCTTTGGGAGAGGCGCGCCGCAATATGCGCTCGGGAAACCGGCTCGTTCATTCATTGACGATATTCCTGCCAGCGAACGCGAGACCGTCCGCAAGGTCATACAGGATGCGGTCAACATCGCTCAGCGCATCGCTGGCAAGCATGTGGATGTCCGGTTCTTCGACAAGATCCGCACGGATGACGCGCTGAATGAGCGGTCTCGGAAACGTCTCGAACAGACCAACGTCCCCGAGACGGCAGGCGGCTTCTACAGCGCCTCGGTCAATGAAAGAGGCGAGCTCGACGGCAATGCGCTGATCGGCATTGCGATGAATGATCCGGCCTACGATCCGCTTACGACCGCGGGTCATGAAGCCTGGCACCATGTCGAGCACGTGCTTGCCACCAATGCCGAGATGCGGCTGTTGCGGCATCCTTCCGAGATGGAACGTGCCGCGCGTATGGCCGCTCGAGGCGCAGGGGTTCCGATCGAAGAGATCAAGAAGTTCCCCGACTACGAGATCCGCGCCATTGCCTTCCAATTCTATCGCCGTCAGCGCGAGGAAGGGGTGCAGCCTGCCGGCATTCACATCGCCGTGCGCCGGTTCTGGGATCGCGTCATCCGCATTCTGCAGGCCGTGCGCAATATCGTGACGGGCCGTGTTTCTGTGCAGCAGGCCATGGAAGGATCCGGCTCCATTGAGGCGATCTTCGAGCGGGCCCGTCGCGGCGAGTTCGCAGGTCGTGAGCCGCGCATGTCCGACGAGGCGCGCTGGGTGTTCCTTGCGAATGTCCTGCCGGATGGCTCCAGTGTCATACTGCCGTCAAGGGTGGCATCGATCCGTGTTTATCACGGTACGCCGCATGACTGGCTGCCCGAGCGATTGATCCGGTGGCCGGACGGTCGGGAAGAGTTCATTGTCGGAGAGCCTGGTCGGTTGCCGGATGTTCCGCCGGGCGCGCAGCTTGTCAGAGATTACCCAGCAGGACGCGTCAGATTGGACAAAATCGGCTCTGGCGAAGGCGCGCAGTCGTTTGGGTATGGTTTTTATGGGGCAGAGGGCTATGGAGTTGCAAAGTATTACAGGGACACCCTGGCCGGCCCGAAAAAGATGTATCTGGATAGCAGTTTTTTCTCAGATGAGGTTATAGCCAAGCTGGAGTATTTGGGGTTCTCTCGGAAGGAAATTGAAAGGGCAAAAGAAGCACTAGATGAGGCCGGCGGAGATTATGGGAGTGCGCTTACTACCCTAAGTAATCTTTATATGAGCGGAGTTTATGTGAGGACAAACAAAAACGCGCATTCCATTCTCCAGGCGCTGCGTAATCTGGCGGAGGAACGACAGGGTGGCCGCATCTACGAACTTCGCATCAATGCCGAGCCAGAGGAGTTCCTGGATTGGTTTAAGCCGCTGTCACAGCAGAGTAAGTTTGTAAAAAGAGCGCTTAATAACCCCGCAGCTATGGGGCTTAAGCCGAAAACAATGGTGCGTAGTGATGGCAAGACCATATCATTCTGGGCTGATGAGAATGGCGATCCAGTTGGCGAAATAGCCATAGGGACGAAGCCTCCGCAAAGCCCAATCCCAGATCATCCAAACATAACCGTTGAGAGCATAGTTAAGACCTATTTCCCGCGCGATAAGGTGCGGTATTTGCGCAAAGCAGGTATCAAGGGCGTTCGCTACCTAGATCAAGGCTCACGCTCTGCTGGCGAAGGCAGCTACAACTATGTCGTCTTTGACGATAGCGTCATCGAAGTCGTCGCCAAGGACGGCCAGCCGGTAACACAAGAGCAAAGGAAGGCTGTTCTCGCCAGCACGCTTCCCACCGGCCCGGCGCAGCCTCAGCTGACGGCAATGGCATTGATCCGCCGTGCCGCGAACAAGGCCATGGCCAGCGTCATGAATCACGCTGACCGGGCCCGTATCCGGCTGCAGGATCGGTTCCTGATGGTGCGCCGCTATCAGGAGGCGCGCGAGAAAGACCTTGGCATCAAGCTGCCGCTCAATCTCGACGTCTACCTGGCCGAAGCCCTTTATTACGGGCGCGCCGGCGAACGGTTGCAGGAACTACGCGCCAAGTACATCGAGCCTCTGAAAGAGAAGATGATTGCCGCCGAGATCAAGGCGCACGAGCTCGGCGATTACCTCTACGCGCGTCATGCGCGCGAGCGGAACGCGCTCATTCGGAGTATTGACCCCGACAACGATGCGGGTTCCGGCATGACTGATAAGGAGGCCGAGGGCATCCTCGATCGCATCGCCAAATCGGGCAAGCAGGCCGACTATGCCGCGCTCGCCAAGATCGTGGACGACATGATCCAGGAGACCCGCGACACGCTTCTGCGTGCCGGCCTGATCGACCGCGAGCAGTACGACAGCTGGAATAAGACGTATAACTTCTACGTTCCGTTGCGCGGATGGGAAGTGCGCGATGAGGAAACCTCTGAGTTCCCGCGCACGGGCCGCGGTTTTTCGGTGCGCGGGCCGGAAGCCTTCAAGGCGCTTGGCCGTCGCAGCAAAGCCGATAATCCGCTGCTTTATGCGATCCAGCAGGCCGAGCAGGCGATCATCCGTGCCGAGAAGAACCGGGTCGACAAGACTCTTTTGCGTTTGATCGAGACTTACCCTGATCCAGAGGTTTGGCGCGTCTACAAGGGCGAGTATCGCCGTCGTCTCAATCCGCAAACCGGGCTGGTTGAGAAGTATTGGGTGCCGCCGCACTTCGTGAACCGCGACAACATCATTGGCGTGAAGGTTGGCGGGAAGCAGCGGTGGATTGAGATTAAGCACCCCGGCCTGCTTCGCGCGATCCGCGGCACCGGATCCGAAATTCAGGGGTCTGTTCTGGGCAATTTGCTCTTCAAGGCCGCGCGTTTCTATGCCGGATTGCTGACGAGCTACAACCCTGAGTTCTTGTTCAGCAACTTCTTCCGCGACCTCGAGACGGCGCTTATCAATGTGTCCGACATCGCCGATAAGCCGGAGGGTCTGCGGCGGCAGATCGTGCGCGATGCCCTGTCGGCCAAAGCCATTCGTGGCGCGTTCAAGGCGCTGCGCGGCGATGTTTCCGACGAATATTCCCGCTGGTTTGAAGAGTTCCGCCTAGCCGGAGGCAAGATCTCGTTCCTCGAGTACAACGACATCGACAACATCCGGCGCGACATCGAAAAGAGCTTGTCGCGTGGCCGTGCCGCGCGGGCCTTCCGCCAGGCTGCTAAGCTGGTCGAAGATCTGAACACGGCGGTCGAGAATGGCGTGCGCCTCAGCGTCTACAAGGCGCTTCGGGAGAACGGCGTGCCGCAGGATCGCGCAGCATTTGTCTCGAGGGAATTGACCGTCAACTTCAACCGGAAAGGCGAGTGGGGCCCAACCGTCAATGCGGCCTATCTGTTCTTCAACGCATCCGCGCAAGGCACGATCCGCATTGCGCAGGCCGTGGCGCGGTCCAAGGCGGTGCGGTGGGCCATCGGGTCGATTTTCGCGACCGGCCTGGCGCTCGATCTCATCAACTCGATCATTGCCGGCGACGACGATGATGGTGAGAACGCCTACGACAAGATCCCAGATTGGGTCAAAGAGCGTAACCTCATCATCATGATCCCGGGCGATCCGAACCACGGCTACATCCAGCTGCCGCTCGCCTACGGCTACAACGTGCCTTACCTGCTCGGGCAGAAGGCCATGGCCGTGATGCGCGGCGCCGACAAACCGTTCAAGGCGGCGGCCACCGTGGCATCGTCCGCGTTCGAGGCGTTCAACCCGATTGGCGCGGCCACGAGCTTCGCGCAAATGATCTCGCCGACGTTCCTCGATCCGGTCGTGCAGGTGCTCGAGAACAAGACGTGGTACGGCGCGCCGATTTATCCGACGCACAAGCCGGAACATCAGCCCTGGTCCGAGACCTTCAAAACCTCGACGCCGGAGTGGGCCATCGAAGTGGCGCGCACGCTGAACGCGGTGTCTGGCGGCAACGCAGCTCGGGCCGGCCTGCTCGACTTCTCGCCCGATGTCATCGTGCACTATTCAGAGTTTCTGGCCGGTGGCGTCGGCAAATTGGTGCTGAACACGATTGCGAGCGGCGAGCGTATCGTCTCGGGCGATGAATGGCTGCCGGAAAAGACGCCGTTCATCCGCAGGCTCTATGGCAGGTCGACTACTGTGTCGCGGCGCCGTGAGTTTTTCGAGGCATGGGATGAGGTCGACGCGGCGTTCTATGAGGTGAAGGAGCTTGCCAAGGACGGCGACATGGAGGGTTCGCGCCGGGCCCGCGAGGAATACAGGGCCGAGCTCGCCGTCTACCCGGTCATGAAGACGACCGACAAGGCGTTGCGCGAGATGCGCAAGCAGAGAGAGCAGATCGAAAAGAACAAGGCTCTCTCGGAGGCTGAGCGGCGCCAACGCCTCGACGATCTGCGTAAGCGCGAGAACCAGATGATTATGCGGGCGCTCGCTGCCTACGCGAAGGCAAAGAAAGAAGCCGAGCGGTAATTCAGAGGAAGGAGAACCCCAGATGTCAGTGAGCGGACGCATCCCCGTAAAGGTGGTGCTCGTCGACGGCACCGAGGCTGAGATCAACCTGACGGACAATCTGAAAGCGATCGGAACGGCAGCCGATGCTG